>Ga0326728_10001627_pt1 | contig 78605 bp, 47 predicted proteins | sample MB3enrmetagenome_FD_207602 | JGI IMG/M metagenome (GOLD analysis project Ga0326728, IMG submission 207602) | Lab enriched peat soil microbial communities from McLean, Ithaca, NY, United States - MB31MN | ecosystem: Environmental > Terrestrial > Soil > Wetlands > Peat | place: USA: New York...
GGCCTTGACCACCACGGCGACGGCAGCCAGCCCCGTGGGCAGCTACTCGATCACCGCCAGCGGCGCGGCCAGCTCGAATTACACCATCAGCTATGCCAGTGGCACGTTGACCGTGAACCCCGCCGCGCTGACCATAACCGCTGCCAACGCGAACAAGGTCTATGGCGCGGCGCTGCCGGCCTTGACAGCCAGCTACAGCGGTTTCGTCAATGGCGACAGCGCCAGCAGCCTGACCACGCCGCCGGCCTTGGCCACCACGGCGACGGCAGCCAGCCCCGTGGGCAGCTACTCGATTACCGCCAGCGGCGCGGCCAGTCCCAACTACACCATCAGCTATGCTAGCGGCACGTTGACCGTGAACAAGGCGGCCCTCACGATCACGGCTGCCAACGCGAGCAAGGTCTATGGTGCAGCCCTGCCGGCCTTGACCGTCAGCTACAGCGGTTTGGTCAATGGGGACACCGCCAGCAGCCTGACCACGCCGCCGGCCTTGACCACCACGGCGACGGCGGCCAGCCCCGTGGGCAGCTACTCGATTGCCGCCAGCGGCGCGGCCAGCTCGAATTACACCATCAGTTATGCCAGCGGCACGCTGACCGTGAACCCGGCTGCGCTGACCATCACCGCTGCCAACGCGAACAAGGTCTATGGTGCGGCGCTGCCGGCCTTGACAGCCAGCTACAGCGGTTTCGTCAATGGGGACAGCGCCAGCAGCCTGACCACGCCGCCGGCCTTGGCCACCACGGCGACATCCGCCAGCCCCGTGGGCAGCTACTCGATCAGCGCCAGCGGCGCCGCCAGTCCCAACTACACGATCACTTATGCCGGCGGCACGCTGACCGTGAACCCCGCCGCGCTGACCATAACCGCTGCCAACGCGAGCAAGGTCTATGGTGCGGCACTGCCGGCCTTGACAGCCAGCTATAGCGGTTTGGTCAATGGGGACACCGCCAGCAGCCTGACGACGCCGCCGGCCTTGACCACCACAGCGACGGCAGCCAGCCCTGTGGGCAGCTACTCGATTACCGCCAGCGGCGCAGCCAGCCCAAACTACACGTTCGTATATGTCCCAGGAACACTGGCGGTCACCCAAGCCAGCACGACAGGCGTCTTGAGTTCGTCTGGGAATCCTTCGCCGCCCGGCCAGGGAGTGACGTTCAGCGTTTCTCTGAGCGCCGCGGCCCCCGGAGCGGGGACTCCCACGGGAACGGTGCAGTTTGAGATCGATGGCGCCGCTGCGGGCGCACCTGTGTCCCTGAGCGGAGGCACGGCCAGTTACACCACGGCCACCTTGGCGCAAGGCTCGCACACCGTCGCGGCTGAGTACGCCGGTGACGCGAACTTCCTGGGTGTCACCAGCGTGCTGGCTTCCGAGGAGGTCATCACGAGTTCGCTTGTGGCCGGCCCGGTGACCATCTATCGCGGCGCCACCAATGGGGTGAAAGTCAGCATCGCGAACTTGCTCACCAATGCTTCGGACTCCGATGGCAGCCCGATTACTTTCGTGGGCGTCAGCGCCACCAGTGCCAACGGGGGAACAGTGACGACCAACAGCGGGTGGGTATTCTACATGCCAGCCACGGGCTTCACCAACGCCGACACATTCACGTATCTGGTTACCGACGGTGAGGGCGCGCCCGTGGCCGGCACGGTCACCGTCGACATCATGGTTGATGACGGCGCCTCGGCGAATCTCACGATCACAAGCCTCGGCAGCGGCTCGGTCGCGATTGGCGGCCAAGGCATCCCGGGCCGGACGTATATCATTCAGTACACGACCGACACGCTGCCCACGACGAATTGGTTGACCCTGGGCACGGTGACAGCCGATGCCTCCGGCGCATTCGTACTGATTGACAATAGTGTGTCGGGGTTACAGTTCTATCGCGCCGTCTGTCCTTGAGGGACGCCCCGCGGGCGCCCCTGTTCGCTGTCGGCATCGTCACTTCGGCGCCTTCTTTGGGCGCAGTTGCACGAGTTCAATTCCAAACTCTTTTGCCAGTTCAAACGCCAGCGTGTCCCGCTCATAGACCTCCCGATAGACGACCTTCCTGACCGCTTTGGAGGCGATGAAGGTCATGCAATGGCGGCATGGAAGCAATGTCACGGCTAGAAACTCGCATTGTCCAGGGGCGACCGAACGCAAGGCGTTGACCTCGGCGTGAATTATCCTAGCCCCCCGGTCCTCTCTTTCAGACCAGTCAATCTCGACGCCCGGGGGCGGGCCGTTGTATCCAAGGCTGAGGGAGTTGTCCCGTAGAACCGCGCAGGCGCCAACCTGCACATAGGGGTCTTGGGACCGGCATTCTGCAATGGTTTGCGCAAGGATAAGCGCGGTTTCCTCCCATGACTTTCGTTTGCGCGGTTTCATCGTGGCGTTTGCTGCGGTTGCCAGGAGCCAAGACTAAACCAACGCCGCCCGGGATTCAAGAGGGTTCAGACCCGGGCGTGGAGGTGGAAGTCTTGGGCGGGGTCTCAGGGGTGGGCGTAGCCGGCACAGATTCTGCTATCAATAACAGCGTCGCGGAAACCGACTACTATGCAACATTCCAACAATGCTCGCTCGCTGACCGCCTTCATGAGCGTGGCTTTGCTCGCCGCCGGCATCGGCCTTGGACTCAAGTTCGTCCCTCATGCTCCGCTTGCGCCGGATGCTGCGGTCCAGCCACAGGGCAGTCAGGCAGGGTCCGCCGAGGCCTCCGCCTCACAACAGCTTCAAGCACAGGAGCCTGGCGCCCAGGCGGCTGCCCCGGTTCCGCAACGTCAAGAGGCTGTCCAGCCGCCTGCCCGCCCAGCCACCGCTGCCGCGCGGCCAGCCCAGCCCGCCGATCTGACACCCTTAGTGCGGCAACTCTTCCCCATCCTCACCAACCTCGATCTGAGCCAGGGCCTAACCAAAGAACAGGCGGCACAGTTCCAGCAGGGGTTCCAGGCACTGGCGGCGCAGGGCGCCCCGGCAGTGGCGGGAATCGGTGAGTTCCTGGGCAAGAATCTGGATTGGGTATTTGGAGAGGAGACTGCCGAGTCGGCCGGGGCGGCTTCATTGCGCGCCGGCTTGTTGGATAGCTTGAGGCAGATCGGCGGACCGGAAGCCCTGGCCCTGTCCAGAGAGGTGCTGCAGAACACGACCGATCCACTGGAGATCGCGTTGCTCAGCCGGAACCTGGAGGAGGCGGCGCCGGGACAATACACCCAGGAGGCAGTGGACGCAGCTCGCCAGGCCCTCTCCACGCTGGCCCAAGACCACGTGACGAACGTCGACGCCGCTCCCCTGTTCCAGGTTCTTCAGACATACGGCGGAACGGCTGCGGCGGCAGACCTGGCCAAGGCGGCCCCCGAGTGGAACTACTATGGTCCCATCGCCCTGGCGGAACTCCCGTCGGGCCAAGGCATCCCCGCTCTTATCCAGCTCGCACAGGACCCCGCAGGCCTGGAAACGGGCAACAACAAATTCGCCTTGCAGATGCTGGCCCAAGTGGCTTCCAAGTATCCCGACGCCGCCGCGGCCCTGGTGGATTTGGCCGGTCACAACCAGATAACCGACGGAACCTGGCTCTCGATTGGCGGAGGTCTCAGCGGGGACCAGTACCAGTTCGCCAGGCAGTTCCCGCAGAACACCCCTGCGGTGGCGCCAGGCTCCCCGGCTACCATTTCCACCAGCGCCGGCGGGAACCAGACTTTCTATGGCGTGCCGCTTGGCTCCGATGGCTCCGCCCCCGATTTGAGCCAGAGATTGGCGGTAATCGACCAGCTCCTCGCGGCCGGCGCGAACAATCCCGCTGCCGTCAGTGCCCTGCAGCAGGCGCGCGCCAGGCTGGACGGCGGCGTTGCGGCAAGGTAGAAGGCCGCACAAAGGGTTTCAATCCGTCGCGGGCGCCGCCTCCGGTTCCGGCCTGAATTGGGGAGGCGCTTCGGGCCGCCTTGGAATCGCTCGAAAGTTTCTAAAGATTTTGCTTGTTCTTTGTTCCGTTTCTTCGGAACTTACGTCCACCTATGAAAAGGATCATTGCTCTTATGGTACTGTTGGGTATTGTCGCTTGCGCGGTCTTGACGGGCTGCGGTGGTAGCGAAACCTCAACTTCTCCCGCCACTGGCGGAGCGACAAACGCTCCCGCCAGCACGAACAAGTAGAGCATCTTCTCCCAATTCACTTTGGGAATTGGTGTTCCTCACGCCGGGCATGAACGTGTGCTCGGCTCTTTTTTTGCCTTTTTTGCTTGCATTCCGCCGCATTTGGGCGTAAATAAAAAGAGTCAGAATGGTTGTACTGGCCCGAATAATGCTTGTATGATGGTCTCGTGACTGCATGAATAAGCTTCAACCGACGAGGGTGTCTTGAGCCGCCCTTTTCCTCCACGTTCCTCTTCTCCTTCCGGTCCTTTTGTCAGGGTAAACGGCAAGATCCGCGCCCGCGAAGTCCGGGTCATCGGCGACGATGGCACACAGTTGGGCGTCGTGACGCTGGGCGAGGCCCTCAGTCTCGCCCGCGCCAAGGGCGTCGATTTGGTGGAGATCGCCCCGAATGCCACGCCGTCGGTCTGCCGGTTGGTGGACTACGGCAAATTCCGTTACGAACAGGCCAAGCGGGAGAAGGAATCAAAGAAACACCAGCACGCAACCAGGGTCAAAGAGGTCCAGTTGAGCCCGAAAATCGACCCCCATGACCTGTCCGTGAAAACCGAGCATGCCATCGATTTCCTCTGCGAGGACATGAAGCTCAAGGTGACGCTCCGGTTTCGCGGCCGCGAGATGGCCCACACCGAATACGGCTTCCAGGTCGTCCAGAAGTTCCTGGCGGAGATGGCCCCTTACGGGCATCCTGATTTCGAGCCCAAGCTCCTCGGCCGGGGGATTAACGTGATGGTCAGTCCCTTGCCTCGAAACAAGCGCCCCAGGAGCCCGCGCCAACTCGAAGGCCCGGCGATGCAACTCGCCGCCGCGCCGGCCGCTCCGGACCCGGACCACCAGCCGCAGCCCTCCATTCCGGTGCAGGTCATCAAGCCGCCGCTGCCTTACCCCCAAACCCCGGCTCCCAAACCGGGCGGCTTTGTCAATAACCCCTTCGCCGAACTCGAGGTCAAGTAGCCGCTCCCGCCTTGGAAGAAGCTCACTGACTGAAATCCGCGCTCTGCAACCTTCCCTATGAGGAGCGATTGGAGGCCGTGGCCGACTTCCAGGAGAATCTCGACACCCCGCACGACCGCGTTTGGCCTGCGGAAGGTTACACCGGCCCGGACGTACCGTGAAGATCACGCATGGCCGTCGGTGGGAACCCAAAGCTGAACAAGCGGGGTCATCGCGGACCACTGGTGTCGCGAGGAGCCGGATGCGAAGAAAGGTGACTCCAATCACTTTCGACGACTTTATCCGATTTTGCCGACTTTAATCCCTGCCCACACCAATCCCGCACCAACGCAGGCAGGCGGCAGTCCTTGCAGGTTGCGTTGGATTGGTCGCAGAAGTCGTGGACCATCTGGATTAGGCCCTGCTGGGCGGCGGCGGTTGGCAGGGCCCGGGCAGGAGCGCCGCCGAGCAGGCGCTGCCGGGCCAGCCGGAGGACCGCGTTGTCTTGGGCAGGCGGCCAGGCAAAATAGCGATGCTCGAGGGCGCGCCGCACCGCTGTGTTCTTCCCTTCCACCGCCCGCATCCATAGCCAAGGCAGGACCACGTTGACTGCCAGGTCGGTCACTCGAGTCAAACCCAGCAGCGGCTGGGCGCGCTTGAGCCGGGCGGACCTGAAGGTGCAGTGCCAGGACCAAAACTCGTCCGGTTGGGCCTGCAACGTCTCGAGCAGGGAATCGGCCAGGGCGCGGCCGGGCCAATCGGAGGCGCACCAGCGCTCGAGCCGGACCGTCAGGTCCCCGGACGCCGACCACCGGGAAGCCAGGGCCAAACGCCGCTGAGGGTGGTTGGCAGGACGCTGGCCGTGCAGCCTCCAAAGCGTCCGGGGCAGGATGCAATCTGAAAACTCATCGCGCTCGCGCCACCACTGGTCCCAGACCCGGCGCAGGTAATGGTCCGCGCCGGATTCCGAGCGGGTCAACTCCACCGGGAGCAGGCCGCTGATGCCAAAGAGCCGGGCCTGCAGCGCCAGCGGCTCGGCCGAGCGCGCCGTCCAGCGCGGCCGCAATTCGGCCAGCCTTTGCATCGGCCAGATGTTGTGCTTGTAACCCAGGGCGCGAAAGAGCCCTTCCCACAGGGCCTGCTCCCAGCCCGCCTGTCGGGCCCGCGCCTGGAACTGGGCGGCCTTGCTCGAGAGCCGCACGCAGGCCGCCTGGTGGAGAAGCTCCACCCGCTGGTCCGCATCGAGTTCCCGCAGCGGGGCGCAACATTGCCCGCGAAACTCCTCCGGCAACCCTTGCGCCGCTTCCCCGCCCAGCCACAGGCTCAGTTCCCCCAAAGGCGCATCCAGGACCTGCCGGAGCGCCAGCACCGGCGGGGCGCCCGCCACAGGCCGCTCGCATTCCCACACGACGTGCAGAATGACCTGCTTGAAGGCCGGGTTCTTATCATGGCCGTGGGCGCGCCACCCGCTCGAACGCAAGTCCACCTCCACGTCGCCCGACTGCGGGGGCGAGTCCCCAAACTGAACGCTGGCGCCCCGAAAATCGGGTCCGCCCTCGACACTCTGAAAACCAGGATGAAGCACCCGCACGGTTTGATCGTCTAAGGTTCTCATCCGGTCGCGGAGCAGGCGCTGGTGTTGCCAGACCGCTTGAAGCAGGCGCTCCGGCGGCGAGTCCCCGCCCTCGTGCAGAACCGGGACGACCCCGTTGCGCACGCGCCACTGGGCATAGAAGCTGGGCAGGACTGGAAACACCGGGCCGGAATTCTGCGGCTTGCACACGGGAAGTCAAGTTTGAACCATGAGCGATGACCGGATGCTCATCCTGCGCGGAGGCAAGGTGCTGGCCGCCGGCACTCCTGAGGGCCTGCAAGGGCTCATGGGCCGCAAGTGAAGCGCGTCCGCCGCCCCAAAACGATTCACTTTTTGATTGGCCGAGAGCTGCCGGAATTGGCTAAACTCGGTCTTGGATTGGAACCATGAGCGATGGTTTGATGATAGAAGTTGCCAACCTGACGAAGCGATACGCCGGGCATACGGCGGTGTCGAACGTCTCGTTCACGGTCGGCCACGGGGAGATCGTCGGTCTGCTTGGCCCCAATGGGGCCGGCAAGAGCACCACGATGCGCATCCTGGCCTGCTACCTGCCCGCCACCTCCGGCACCGTCCGCGTGGCCGGCCTGGACGTGTTCAAGTGTTCCGACGAAGTCCGGCGCCGCATCGGCTACATGCCTGAAAACAACCCGCTGCACCTGGATTTGCGGGTCCGGGAATATCTCCGGTTCCGCGCCCGCCTCAAGGGGCTCAACGGGACAAACTCCGGCCGCCGCGCCGACATCGTCATGGAACAGTGCGGTCTCACCGAAGTCGGCCGCCGCATCATCGGCCAGCTCTCCAAAGGCTTCCGCCAGCGCGTCGGCCTGGCCGACGCGCTGGTCCATGAGCCGGAATTGATCATTCTGGACGAGCCGACCATCGGCCTGGACCCAAACCAGATTCGATCGGTGCGCCAATTGATCAAGGGCCTGGCCAGCGCGCACACCGTCCTCATCTCAACCCACATCCTCCCGGAGGCGGAGATGACCTGCAACCGGATGCTCATCATGTACGAAGGCAAGGTGCTGGCCGCCGGCACTCCTGAAAACCTGCAGCGGCTCATGAGCCACAACAGCCAGGTCATTGCCGAAATTGCCGCCCCGGCGGAGCAGTTGCGCGAATGCTGGACGCAAATGCCCGGAATCGACCAGTTCGATGTCTCCCCTTGCGAGGGCGAGTATTTCCGCTGCGCGCTGACGCCCCGCGACGGCCTGGACTTGCGACCCTGTGTCTATGAGTTGGCGCGCAAGCACGGCTGGCCCTTGCGGGAGTTGACTCGCAGCCGGCATTCCCTGGAGGACATTTACGTCCAGGTCACCCGCCCGGAGGAGGAGGAGGAAAGCTGATGTGGGCCTATTGGACGCTGACACGCCGCGAACTGGGGGCTTACTTCCTGTCCCTGACCGGCTACGTCATCATCGCCGCCGCCCTGTTCCTGATGGGCTACAGCTTCGTCGTCATGTTGGAGATACTCCAGCACAAGCGGACCTCGATGCCGGTCACGGAGCTGTTTTACAACACCGATTACTTCTGGCTCATCCTGCTGCCGACGACCCCCTTGATTACCATGCGCCTTTTCGCCCAGGAAAAGTTCTCCGGCACATTCGAAACCCTCATGACCACCCCGGTCAAGGACATCGAAGTCGTGTTGGCCAAATTCACCGCCGCCCTGATGTTCTACACGGTGATGTGGCTGCCACTGCTGGGCTGCATGCTCGTCGTGCGCTATTACACACAGGATGCCTCCGCTTTGGACGCCGGCGTGGTCGCCGGCACCTTTTTGGGCATCCTCCTCCTGGGCGCCATGTTTGTCGCCCTGGGCTGCTTCGCCTCGGCCCTCACCCGCAACCAGGCCGTGGCGGCCATGATCAGCCTGGTCATCGGCGTGAGCTTTTTCCTCCTGGCCTTCCTGGCCGACCGCTTCGCCGACGCGTCCCATTGGCAGGCCCAAGTCCTGGCCTGGTTCACCTTTTTCGACCAGATGCACGACTTCGCCCGCGGCGTGGTCGACACGCGCCCCGTCGTCCTTTACGCCAGCCTCACCCTGTTTTTCCTGTTCCTGACGCTCCGGGTGGTCGAGAGCCGCCGCTGGAAGTGAGGAGGCCGCTTGCCCATGCCGACGCAACCCGGACCCCAACCCAGCTTCTCACCACGCCAACGGTGGAGGATTATGCTCAATGTCTCCGTGACGACCCTCGTCGTCCTGGCCGTGGTGGTCATGGTCAACTACCTGGCCCGCGATTACTCCACTCGCCTTTACTGGGGCGCCTGGGCCAAGGCCGAGTTGAGCCCGCGCACGCTCGGGTTTCTCCGCTCCCTCACCAACCAGGTCAAGATCACCCTCTTCTATAACAAGGAGGACCCCTTCTACCGCACTGTCGCCAACTTGCTCAACGAATATCACTTGGCCAATCGCGGCATTTCCATCCAGGCCGTCGATTACATGCGCGAGCCGGGCCTGGCCCAAGCCGTCCACGCCGAATACAACCTCACCAATGGCGCCAAGGACATCATCATCTTCGATTGCCCGGTAATGGGCCAGCGGCTCTGCTTCGATGGCAAGGAATTGATTCGGGGCGTTGCGGAGTTGGTCCCCGTAGAAACTGAAACCGAACCCAATCGTGGGCCCATTAAAATGGAAGTCGTTCGCAGACCCACCGAATTCCTGGGCGAACGCGCTTTCACATCGGCCATCTTCGCCGTGACCAACCCCAAAAGGTCGAACGCGTGTTTCCTGGAGGACCACCGCGGCGAGCATGAAATCCAGGCGGGAGACGACTTCGGCTATCGCACCTTCAAGAGCATCCTCGAACAAAACTCCATTCGCGCCACCTCGCTCTCCCTGCTGGGCACTAATATGGTGCCCACCAACTGCGACCTCCTGGTCATCGCGGGTCCCCGACAGGCTTTTTCCGCCCTTGAGCTCGAGAAAATCGACCACTACCTCGCCCAGGGGGGCCGGCTCCTGGCTTTGTTCAATTCTCTCCAGTTCAACAGGCAAAGTGGCCGGGTCCCCCCCTGCGGTCTTGAGGGCCTCCTCGAGAAATGGGGTGTCGATGTCGGCGACAGCGTTGTCCTGGACGCCGGTAATGGCGCCGATCGCGAGGGTTTCGACATCCTCGTCTCGTGGTTCAATCAATCCAACTCGGTTGTCAATCCGTTGATCTCCTCGGGCCTCCAGATGATCGGCGCCCGAAAGGCCGGCAGGCTCAGGACGCGCGTCCAAACCGCCGACGCCCCGCGCGTCGAGGAACTCGCTTTCACGGGCAAAGGCTCTCTTACCACGACCGACCGCCGCCCGCGGTCCTATCCCGTCATGGTGGCCGTCGAGAACACCATCCGCGGCGTGAGCACGGACCGGGGCTCGACCCGGATGCTGGTGGTCGGCAACTCGCTATTCCTGGCCAACGGCTACATCGAGGAGGCAGCCAACCGCGCCTTCGCCGGCTACGCCGCCAATTGGCTGCTGGACCGCATGCAACTGCTCCAAGGCATCGGCCCAAGGCCCGTCGGGCAGTACCGAATCGTGATGACTCAAACCCAGAAGCAGACGACACGCTGGCTCTTGCTTGCAGGCATGCCTGGAAGCGTCCTGTTCCTGGGCGCCCTGGTTTGGCTGCGCCGCCGCAGATGAACAAAACAATGAATGCCAGGAATACCTTCTTCTGGCTGGCCATCGCGGCGGTGCTGTTCATTGCTACCCTGGCCCACCAACGATTTGGCCGGCCTCCCCCCGCCGGCCCCGTCAGAGTCCTGCCCGCCCTCAAAGCCGCGGCGGTCACAAGCATCTCTGTCCAGATCAAGGGCCAGAAATTGATTCGCGCCGAACGGACCGACGATACCTGGCGCTTGACCGAACCGGTTTCTTACCCGGCGCAATCCGCCAGCATCCAGGGCCTGCTGCTGGCCCTGGAGCGATTGGCCCCCGCCGCCGTCATCACCGCCCGCGAGCGCCGAAGCTGGCCCAAAGCCGACCAAGAACAGGGCTTCATCCCACCCCAAGCCAGCCTCTTCATCCGCCAGGCGGATTCGGGCATCTTCCAGTTGGACCTGGGCGCCAGGACCGCCCCCGGCGACCAGTTGTACCTCCAAGTCGTCGGTGTGCCTGGGGTCTATATCGTGGATGCCGACCTGCTCAGGGAAATCCCCCGCGCCCAGAACGATTGGCGCGACACAGCCCTCATTGATTTGAGAGGTTTGGCGTTCGACCACATCGCCCTGACCAACCGCCTCAATAGCCCCAACGACCCCAAGGTCATCGAGCTGCAGCACGACCCTGCCAATAATCTCTGGCGCATCGTTAACCCTCCCATTAAGGCCCGAGCCGACGCCAACCGGCTGGCTGACTTGCTCCAGCAACTCGGATCTCTGCGGGTCAACCAGTTCGTCTCCGACGAGCCTAAGGCAGAACTCGAGGCCTTCGGTCTCCAGCTTCCCCAACTGGAACTGGCGCTGGCCCGCGGCAGCAACACCCTGGCCCTCTTGCAGTTCGGCAAGAGCCCCACCAACGACCCCGCCCTGGTCTATGCCCGCCGCGGCGGACGAAACACCATCGTCGCCGTTGCCACCAACGCCCTCGGAGGCTGGCGCGACCAGGCCAATGCCTTCCGCGCCACTAATGTCATGGACCTGCCCGACTCGATCGCCGTCATCGAGGTCTTCGGCCAAGACCACTTCTCAGTCCAACAACAGGGCGCCAACGACTGGCGCGTCCTGCCCCAGAACCTGCCTGCCGATGCCGCCGCCTGCAAAGACCTCCTCACCCGGCTGGGGCATTTGCCAATCCTCGAACCCTTTGACGCCGTCACCGACCCGGAGTTGGCCCGTTACGGCCTGGCTGCTCCGGCCCGCAAGTACATTCTCAGGTCCGCCGCCCCCGCTCCCGGGGCGACCAATCGCGCCATTGCCGAGATAGATATCGGCGCCACCACCAACAACGGCGTCTTCGTCCGCCGCACGGATGAAACCTCCGCCTATACCGTCAAATTGGCCGACGTCCAATCTCTGCCCGTGGCCAGTTTCCAGATGCGCGAACGCCGAATCTGGAATTATTCCGACGATGACATCGCCCGCGTCACCATTCGCTGCCAAGGCAAAGTCCGCGAGTTGGTCCATGCTGATAAAGGACTGCAGTTCTGGTCGCTGGCTTCCGGCTCGACAGGAAGCATCGAGCCCCTCGCCGTAGGGGAGACGGTGCGCAACCTGGCGCAACTGTCCGCAACCAACTGGGTTGCCCATGGGCTCGAGAGCCGCCCGGGCCATGGCTTTTCCGAGAATAGCGGCCAGATCACCCTCGAAATGAAGAATGGCGGCAAACCGACCCTCGAACTTGGCGGCCCCACCCCCGCCAACTCTCTCTACGGAGCCGTCACCCTCGACGGCGAACCCTGGGTCTTTGAATTCCACCCCTGGCTCGCCGAGCGGATAGAAACCTTCCTCCTCCCGCCACTTTGAGACCTGGAGCCAAATGGCGGAAATGCCGAATTTGTCTCCGGTGGCTTAGCATCGCCCTGTGCCTGATGCTCCTGGCGCTCTTGGGCGCTTTGGTCTATCTGGACCGGGTCGGCCTGCCCGATTTCCTCAAACGTCCGCTCCTGGAGGGGCTCAGGGCCCGAGGTGTCGAACTCGACTTCTCTCGCCTGCGTCTTTCTTGGTATCGAGGGATACTCGCCGAGAATGTCACCTTCGGCCAGGCCAACACCCCGCTGTCGCCCCGCGCCGCCTTCGGCCAGGTCCAGCTCCGGCTCAATCACCACGCCCTGGCACGGCGCCAGATCCAGATCGATGCCTTGACCTTGCGCCAGGGCTGCCTGGTCTGGCCCATTTCCCAGACCAACCGCGTCCCCCGGCAACTCACGCTCGACAATATCCGGACCGACCTTCGTTTTTTACCCAACGACGAGTGGACCCTGGATAACTTCAATGCCGGCTTTCTCGGCGGGAGGGTCCAGTTGTCCGGAACCCTCACCAACGCCTCGGCCACGCGCAATTGGAAGTTCCTCCGGCCCCAGCCTGAACTGCAGGAACAGGCCGCGCAGCAGTGGCAAGCCCGGCTTCGCCAACTGGCCGACGCCCTTGAGGACACTCATTTTGCCGCGCCGCCCGATCTAAGGCTGGATGTGCGCGGGGATGCCCGGGACCTGCGCTCTTTCGGCATTCACCTCTTTGCCAGCGTCCCCGCCGCTCGAACCCCCTGGGGCGCTCTGGCCCAAGGACAATTCGACACTCGGCTGTTGCCGGCGGCAAGCAACCAATTGTCGCGGGCCGAGTTGAACCTCGTCGCCGCCTCCGCCCAGACTCGCTGGGGCAATCTCACCAACTTTCACCTCCTCATCCAACTTCCCCTCATCGAGGGCCAGACAAACTTCCTCAAGGGCAACCTGGCCGTCGCCCGGCTGTTGCCGGCGGCAAGCAACCAATTGTGGCGGGCCGAGTTGAACCTCGTCGCCGCCTCCGCCCAGACTCGCTGGGCCGCCGCAGCCAATCTCCACCTTCAAATGGCGCTCGTCCCGGCTAAAGACCAGCCCGGCCAGCTCGGCGGCGACCTGGTCCTCACGGCCAACCAGCTCAGGTCCAGGTGGGGCAGCGGCTCCAAGGCCCGGCTTACCGGCCAATGGGTTCACGCCCTCACCAACCCCATCCCTGTCTCCGCCCAGGGCCGGTTCGAGTGCGAACCGCTGGAGACTCAATGGGGCCGCGCCGCTCAGGCCCAAGTCCAGGGGCGTTTCGCTTTGAACCCGCAGGCATTGGCCCAGCCCGGCCCTGCCACTCAATCATCGCCAGTCTCCACTCACGCCGACTGGGCCTGGTGGGCCCGACTCGAACCTTACTCCCTGGACTGGGAGTGTCACCTGGCGGATTTCCGGGCCAAAGAGTTGGCCGCCCAACGAATCGCCTGCGCGGGGGCGTGGCGCGCCCCGGCCCTCACCCTCACCAACCTTCACGCAACTTTCACCCATGGCCAGGTTGGCCTTGGCGCCGCTTTGAACGTCGCCACCCGCGCCATCCAGGCCCAAGTGACCTCTGATGCGGACTTGCGCCAACTGACGTCCCTCATGCCCGAGGGCGCCGCCCAGTGGGCTGAGCAAGTCGCCTGGAACCAGCCGCTCCGCCTCTCGGCCAACGTCGAGTTGGTGCTGCCCGCCTGGACGAATCGGGAGCCCGATTGGCGCGCGGAAATCCAACCTACACTCCGGGTCGATGGCCAATTCCAAGCCGGCCGGGGCGGCGCTTTCAAGGGGGTCTCCGTCAGCAGCGCCCAATCCCATTTCAGTTGCTCCAACCAATGCTGGCGGCTCCCGGACTTGCTCATCACCCGGCCCGAAGGGCGGCTCATTGCCTCTTACTCCGAGGACCCGCTCACAAAACAAATCTACTGCCGGGTCGCCAGCACCATCGACCCGCGCGCCGCCCGCTCCCTCCTGGGCCCTGACGAACAGGGCGGCCTGGATATCTTCACCTTCACCCAGCCGCCCTCCATCGAGGCCGAGGTCCGGGTTCTGCGCGGCGACCCAAAACAACTCGGCATCCAGGGGCGTGTGACATTGACCAATTTCACCTTTCGCGGCGAATTCGCCAGCAGTTTCCAAACGGGCGTCCTCTACTCGAACAAGGTCCTGCAACTCCGGGCCGCGCGTCTCCTGCGCAATGGCCGGCAACTCAACGCCGACAACCTCATCGCCGATTTCAACGTCCAGAAAATCTATCTCACCAATGGCTTCAGCACGACCGACCCCATGGTCGTTGCGCGCGCCATCGGCCCGCCAACCGCCCGGGCCATCGAGCCGTTCCATTTCATCACGCACCCCACCGTTCGCGTCCACGGCATCATCCCCATGTATGGCGAGAAAGACGCCGACCTCTATTTCCAAGTCGAGGCAGGGGCCTTTCACTGGCTGACCTTCAACGTGCCGCAAGTCGCCGCCGACCTCCACTGGTTGGGCCTGAATCTCTTTGTGACCAACGTGCAGATGGATTTCTATGGCGGCAAGGCCGAGGGTTCGGCCTCTTTCAATTTCGACCCGAGCCATCCCGGGACCGATTACCAGTTTACCCTGAGCGCCACCAACACCCTCCTGCAATCCCTCATGGCCGATTTATTCGCCCGCACCAACAGCCTCGAAGGCCGCCTCGCCGGCGCCCTTGCCATTACCCGGGCCAACTCCGAGGATTGGCGCCAAACCCAAGGTTACGGCGCCCTCCAGCTCCGCGACGGGCTCCTCTGGGACATCCCGCTCTTCGGCGTCTTCTCCCCCGCCCTGGACGCCCTGGTCCCGGGTCTGGGCAGCAGTCGCGCCACCTGGGGCGCCAGCAGGTTCGCCATCACCAACGGCGTCATCCACTCCGATAACCTCGAAATCCACTCCCGTCTGGTGCTTCTGCTCTACTGGGGCAATGCCGACCTCCAAGGCCGGCTCAACGCCCACGTCGAGGCCAAGCCCCTTCGTGATGTGCCCCTCTTCGGCCCTCTCTTCAACACTCCCCTCTGGCCTGTGACCAGACTCTTCGAATACAAAGTCACCGGCTCCCTCGACCAACCTAAAGCCGAGCCGGTCTATTTCCTGCCCCGCATCTTCGGCCTGCCCTTCCACCCCTGGCGCACCCTCAAAGGACTCCTTTCCGAGGAGCCCGCCCTTAGCCGCACTAACGCGCCGCCTTCGATCAAACGCTGATTCGTAATTCACAATTCATAATTCCCCCTCGAGCCCCTCGAGTCTTGTCGCCTCCTTCTCCCATTGCCCATTGAGCTCGGGCAACCGCCGTTGAATGTCCAACAGTTCCCGGTTGACCTCCGGCGCCCGGCCCGGTTTTTCATAAGTCTCCGGCTTCTCCAATTCCGCAACCAGTTCGGCCTGGCGGGCCTCCCGTTGGTGGATTTCCTGTTCCAGCCGCTCGACAATCTGCTGTTGCGCTCGGCGCTGGCGGGAGCGCGCCTGCCGCTGCTCGGCGTCCAGGCGTTTTTGGTCCTTCCTGGACAGGGCAGGCGAGGCGTCCCCGGCGCCCCCGGCCTGCTCTGCCAGGGCCTGGGCCCGGTCTCCCCGCTCCTTGCCACCCGCCGTCAGGGCGGCCCGCTCAGTTTCGGCTTTGGTCTTGTCGAGGTAATACTGGTAGCCACCGGGATAGTGGGTGAGACGGCCGGCGTTGATATGAACGACGTGGTTGGCCAGGGCGCGGATCAAATAGACATCGTGGCTGATGAAAATGAGGGTCCCCTCGAATTGGTCGAGCGCAAAGGCCAGCGCATCGATGCTCGACAGGTCCAGGTGGGTCGTCGGTTCGTCCATCAGCAAGAGGTTGGGCGGGTCCAGGAGCAGCTTTACCAGCGCCAGGCGGCTCTTCTCGCCGCCGCTCAGGACCTCCACCCGCTTGAACACGTCGTCGCCGCGAAAAAGAAAGGACCCGAGCAGCGTACGGACGAATTGCTCCCCGGCTTGCCGGGGCGTGTCCATCGCCTCCTCCAGCACGGTCCGGTCGCGCCTGAGCATGTCCACGCGGTACTGCGAATAGTACCTGGCATCGACATTATGGCCCAGGGTCCGCTGGCCGGCTTGGGGGACGAGCACGCCCGCCAGGAGCTTGAGCAGGGTGGACTTGCCCGCGCCGTTGGGTCCCACCAGCACGATGCGCTGACCGCGCTGGGCCTGGAAATCAATGCCGCCATAGACCGCGTTCTCCCCGTAGGCGTAGTGGATGTTCTCCAGTTTGACGGCCCGTTGGCCGCCGCGCCGGGGTTGCGGAAACTGGAAACCGATCTTCCGCTCTTGCCCGTCCGGCGCTTCCACCTTGTCCATGCGCTCGATCTGCTTGAGCTTGCTCTGCGCCTGCGAGGCCTTCGTGTTCTTGGCCCGGAAACGGTTCACGAACTCCATCAGCCGTCCGATCTCCCGCTCCTGGTGTTTGTAGGCGGCCAGGAGTTGTTGCTCGTGAGCTTCGCGCTGTTCCAGGTAGTCGTCGTAGCCGCCCCGGTAGCGAATGAGCTTGCTCTGGCGGATCTCGACGATGCTGCCGACCACCTTGTTGAGGAACTCCCGGTCATGCGAGATGACCAGAATGGCGCCCGGATAGCCCTTCAGGTAGCCCTCAAACCAAAGCAGCGTCTCCAGGTCCAGATGGTTGGTCGGTTCGTCCAGCAGGAGCAGGTCCGGTTCCTGTGTCAGCAGCCGCGCCAGGTGGGCGCGCATGACCCACCCGCCGCTCATCTCCCGGGCCGGACGGTCCGAATCGCCCTCTCGAAAGCCCAGGCCGGCGAGCATCTGCTTGGCTTTGGCCTCCAGGCGATAGCCTCCCAGCTCATCGAACCGGTCACGCGCGTTGTCGTGAATCTCCTCGGGATGCAGCGCCGCGGCCGGATGATCCGCCTCCCAGGCCCTGAGGATGCGCCGCAGCTTCGTGTACTCCGGGCTAATCGCCGTGGCCAACTCGATTACCGTCTCATCGCCGACAGGCATGTTCTCCTGCGGCAGGTAGCCGGTCGAAATGCCCCGCTCGACCGAGACCTCGCCGCTGTCGGCAAAGTCCCGGCCCAGGATGATCGAAAGGAGCGTTGTCTTGCCCGCCCCGTTCGGGCCAACCAGCCCGATGCGGTCCTGCCGGTTTACCTGCAATGTGGCGTCGGCGAACAGTACTCGAGCGCCGTACGCCTTATGAATGCCTGACAAAGTCAACATGTCCCGACGCGTCTATTGCCCCAGCCTCTCAATCATTCTGGCCACGCGGTCGCGGTGGGCCAACAGCAGGCGCGGGTCGGTCGTGAAGTGGCGCGTGTCTTGAGATATTTCGGCGGGCACTTGCAGCAGCTTTGCGGCTTCACGGACCAGGTCCGCCTTTGTCTTGGAATCCCTGCTTTTTTCCACGGCCTGCTGGAGCAGCCAAAGGTAGTCGTAATCCTGCATCCCGTCGCGCAGGTTCTCCCAGCGGAAAGAGGTGACCGGGGGTTCGAGGCAGGGTGTGTCGTTGGTGGCGGCGCTGCGGGGCGGATAGAGGAAGCGGCCGTCGCCGTTGCCCCAGTAGCCAATGTGGCCCGGCTTGAAGTCGTAACCGGAGACATAGCTCATCGGGTCGGTCCAGGGGTCCTGGGTTTTGGGCGGCGGGAAGGCGCTGCCGCTGGTCCAATAGGTCGTGTCCCAGATGAGGATTGCCCGGACGCCGTATTGCCAGGATTGCCAGGGCCAGAGGCGCAATTCGGCGCCCGGGTGATCGATGAATTCGGTCAGGTAAGGGGCGGTGGGTCCGCAGCAGATGTACCACCACACCTCCTGGCCGGCGGCGCGGCGGGCCCGGACCTTTTCCGGCGTCCATTCCGGGGTGAGACCGCACCAGATTTCGACGTGGCCCTCGAGCTCGGGGTGGGGTTCCTTGGTCAACATGCGCCGGATGCCGGGGGCGGCGGCGCGGATGCGCTTCATGCCCTCGACCACAAACTCGAAATCCTTGCGGTCCGGTTCGTCGAACCAGTAGGTAAAGGCCTTGTCCAGCCAGCCGTGTTGGCGCAGATGCGTCTCGACCTGGCCCAGGTAGTCTTTGAAAAGCCGGGCGTGTTCCGGGGTGCCTTCCTTGAAGCCTTCCAGTTCGCCAAGGCTGCGGCTTTGGAAGGTGCCGCCTCCCATGCCGCGCAACGGCAGCGCGAAGGTCGTGAACCGGTATTGGTCCAGCCACTTGACGGCCTCGCGGTCGAAGGCAGTGAAATCCACCCTCGCCTCTTTATTGGCGCCCTCGCCGGGGAAACGGACCTCGATCGGGGCATAGTCGAAGAACGAATAGGGCGCGATGCGATGCGCGGCAAAATTGGTCAGGTAGCTTTCATAGACCTGCCGCTGTTGCGCGGCCGCCTTCAGGTGATGAAAGAGGTTGATAGCGCCGGAATCCAGGCCGAGCGCGCTCTTGAGGTGGGTGTCGCGGGGCAGTTCGATTCCATAAACGTGCATTCTGAGCGGCACGGCAAAGCTCCCGGTCGAGGTCTTCAACTGCAACTCTCCCGTGTAATCACCCGCCTGGGCGCTTCGGTCCACGTGGAACGAAAGCCAAATCGGCTGACAAAGCGCGGGCGCCAGCTTCAAGGGCAGGCGCAAAGGCGGCAAAGGGTCGGGATACCAGCCCGGTTCGCAGGAACTGTCGGTGGGATGCGTGACCTTCACGTAGGCCACTTCCAGCAACTCGGCGGTGATAGCGCCGGGCCGGCCCTGGCTGTCACGCAACGGACCCACTGTGGCGCCGAGCAATTCCATCGGCTTGCTTGGATTGAGAATCACCTGCGCCGCCGCGAATTCAGCGCGCGCGGCCGAGAGGCTCACCGGCTGCGCCTTGCCGTCCTTGGGCCCCTCGGGCAGTGCGTGCTCGCGGCCGATCTTCCAACCGCTCTCGCACCACCACAGGCCCAGTCCCGGCCCTTCCGCCAGCCAATAGCCCGGGCGCGGGTCTTCCAGAATCCCCAGGCTCACACTGGTCTGGCCGATGAAAAGAGCGCGCCCGGCGGCATCGCTGACGGTCAGGCTGACCTCCTGCGCGCCTGGCCTGGGGAGTTGGATGGACACCGGTATTATGCCCCGAGCGCCCGCCGGAAAGGCCGGCAGGTCCCCTACCCTTTTCCTCTGGCCATCCATCGTGAGCCAGACCTGCAAATCCAGGGCCGAGGCCGATCTGTTTTTGGCAGACAATCCGAACTGGTACGCGCCTGACGGCCCCCGTGACCAGGCGCTTTCCGGCACGATTTCCAACTCAGGGCAGGTCTGCCGGCTCTCCAGGAAAAGGGTCTTTCCTCGAGCATCCGCGGCCCGGGCTTCCTTCAACGCGGCTTCCAATTCATATCCGCTTACTTGGAGATTGCACGAGGGACCTTCACCGGTGAGCCGGATGAAGAGGTCGCCGGAGGACAACACCGAGGCCGGGATTTCGATTTGGCCTTCCCGGCCAGCGCCGTCCAAAGCGGCCACGGGTTGCCATGCCGCGCCGTCGCCGCTGGCTTCGACCTTTAACGAGCCGCCTACATAGTAGCTCATATTGATCTTGAGCCGGGCGTTGGCGAAGGCACCCCGCCCGAGTTTGTGCGCATAGGTCACCTGTCGCCCGGTGGAGAAGGCCCAACGGTCCGAGTTGAACCCGCACCGGCTCTCGAGCAGCGTGTGATTGCAGTTGCCGCTCAGGCCGCCGAGATTGATGACACAACGATAGACGCCGTCCTCGATACTCTCGCCTTCGCCCAACTGCAATATCTTCCCGTAGGCGCCAGAAACGGCTGCCAGAGGGTTCAGCTCGACATCATCAAAATAAACGGCGCCCTTCTGTTCCCATTGCCCCAGGCGGATGAAATCCGCGGCCCCATCGGCGGGGACAGTGAAGACAAAGCTGTAAGGCTGCCAGGTCTCGCTGAAATGGAAGTCGTGGTTGACGCGGCTGGTCCCGGCTATAACGCACCCGCCGCTCACGTCGCCCTCGCCCCGCCCCCAAAACCGGAGCCGGTAGAGGCCGCCCGGTTTCAGCGCCAAATCCTCCGAGCGCCAACAAAAGGAATTCTTGCCGTCGCCCGTAATCGCAAGACACCGCCGGCCCTGGCGGCCAGGCGAGGCCCATCTGCCCTGGCTGCCGCCATCGAGCCTCCAGCCTGCCGGCCCATCTCCGCCTTGTTCGAAGCCCGGGTTCGTCAAGAGGTTTTGGGCCCAAACAGGCAGACCGAACGCCGCCAGCCCCAAATAAAGGCCGTGCTTGAGAGAATGGAGAAATCGGCGCATATACGGCATCTGACGCTTTGGGCGCAGCAATCGTTCAGATGGGGCGGAGGTTTGATCCGGGCTACGTCGCCGCATCGATCAGCTTGAGTATGGCGAGCGCGTTGACGGCTGCTTTGGGGACAAAGGAGGTGACGGTGACAAACTCCGGCAATTTCGAGCCGTCGGGGCTGCGCTCGGAGCAGTGCTCGTTGTCGCCCCAGGGACCCAGGCCATCGAGGGTCGGCACGGCATCCCAAATGCCATTGGCGTCACTGAGACCGCCGCGGGCCTCGCCGTTGACCTTCAAGCCAAGCTGGGCCCCGGCCTGTCTCCACAACTCGCACAGGCCCTCGGTCGCAGGGTTGGGCGGCCAGGGGCGCCATTCTTCAAGCATCTGAATCTTCACCTCACAGGCATAGCCGTCCTCCGGGCTGCGGACCTGCCCGGGGCCTGCCAGCGCCAGCAGCGCCTGCCGGGCCTGGGCGCAGGTCTCGGGCGCGAACGCCCGGTATTCCCCTTCGGCCGTGGCTTCGTACGGGACACGATTGAGCACGGTGCCGCCGCAGATGGTCCCGACATTGAAAGTGAGTTGGCGTGAATAGTCCGTGAGGGCGGCGATGCGCTGCACGGTCTGACTCAATTGAACAATGGCGTTGGCGCCAAAAGAGTGTTTGTTGCCCGCATGGGCGCCGCGCCCGGCGGCCGTCACCTTCCAGGCGCCTCGGCCTTTGCGCCCGACCACCAGCAGGGTTTCGTTGCCCGAGCGTTCTTCGGCCTCGAACACCAGCGCTGCGAGCGTTCCGGCGTCGAAACGGCTGCGGCAGACGTGCTCGAAGTCGGGCGCAAACTGCTCCTCGGCGGAGTCCCAGAACAGCCTCCAAGTGACGGCGTCGAAGACCTCCGGCGCGTGCTGGCGCAAGGCGCTCAAGACCAGCCACATCATCACCGTGCCGCCTTTGATGTCGATCGTGCCCGGGCCGAAAATGCGGTCCCCGTCGCGCTGCCACCGGAAATTGTTCCGCGCCTCGTCTTCCGGAGGAAACACGGTGTCCAAATGCGAGACCATGGCGATGCCTTTGCCGGAGGACCCGCGCCGGGTCAGGACCAGGTGATTGCCCCAGCCGGGGTTGGTCGAGGCCACGAACTCCGCCTGAAAGCCCAGCGGGGCAAACCGCTCTGCGGTGAGCCGGCCCAGCCGATTCACCCCCTCCGGGTTGCCCGTGAAACTATTAATCTCCACCATCTCCCGCAGCATCTCCAGCGCGGCGGGCAGTTGTTGGTCCAAATAGGCCGTCAAGTGTGCCTTCTCTAGCATGACTGCGGAGCATGGATGCTCCCGCACGGAAGGTCAATCCCCACCGAAGGCTTCCCTTCACTGTGCTTTCCTGGTTAATTCTCCCACATGTCACGCGAGTCCAGCCAATTAGAGTCCCCCTCGGCAGGGGCCTCGCTGTCTGTGCTCAAGGACGTCTCGCGCTCGTTTTATCTCACGCTGCGCGTGTTGCCGCGACGGATACGCCCGCAAATCGGCCTGGCGTATCTGCTGGCGCGCACGACCGACACCATTGCCGATACCGGCCTGGTTCCGGTGGAGCGGCGGCTAGCGGCCCTGGCGGCCCTGCGCGAGCGCATCCTCGGGTTGCATGACACCCCTCTGGACCTCGGGGAACTGGCCCGGCGCCAGGCCTCGCCCGCCGAGGGCCGCTTGTTGGAACAGTCCGAGGCAAGCCTGGCGCTGCTGGCCGCCCTGGCTCCCGCCGACCGCCAGCGAGTCCGCCAGGTGCTCCAGACTATTACCGGCGGACAGGAACTCGACCTGCGCCGTTTCGCGGGCGCCTCGGCGCAGCGCATTGTCTGTCTGCGCGCGGATGAGGAACTGGAGGATTATACGTACCGCGTGGCCGGCTGCGTGGGCGAATTCTGGACCCGCATGTGCCGCGCGCACCTCTTTCCCAAAGCCCCGCTCGATGATTCCTTCCTCCTGGCCAACGGCGTCCGGTTCGGCAAGGGATTGCAACTGGTCAACATCTTGCGCGATTTGCCCTCGGACTTGAGACAAGGCCGCTGCTACCTGCCGCAGGAGAACCTGGCCGCTTGCGGCCTCGGCCCGGCGGACCTATTGCAGCCAGCCAACGAGCCGCGCCTGCGTCCTCTCTACGATGCCCTCCTGGGCCGAGCCCAGGCCCATTTGCTGGCCGGTTGGGACTATACCAACGCCTTGCCGCGCCGCAGCGTCCGCGTGCGATTGGCTTGCGCCTGGCCCATCCTCATCGGCATCGAGACCGTCCGGCTCTTGCGTTGCGGCAACGTCCTCGACTCGAGCCGGCCCCTGAAAGTCAGCCGCATCGAGGTCAAACGCCTGCTCTGGCGCTCGGTCCTCTATTATCCCTCCGCCGCCGCCTGGCGGGGCCTGGTGCGGCGCTCAACGGACAAGAGTCAGCGCAATGTCAGGAGGTTGGTCTGACCTCCCCCGACCAGCGTGGCGCTCTCCCGGCCAATGGCCACCAACTGCATCTCACCCAACATGTCCCCGATGAACAGCGTCTTGCCGTTGATCATGGCCGAAGGCCGTGTCGGGTGAAAAACGATTGCCTGCAACCGAATAGGCCGCGGCCCTGGCGATGACGTTTCAGGGGCGGCCTCCACCGGGGCGTTGGTGGCTGAACCCGGCTCGGAGGTGATTGCGATGCTCGAGGAGGGGCCATTCGTCGCCGACTCTGTTCCCTCCACGGGGGAACGTGGAGATTCGGCGCCCACCATCGCCCTTTCCCCGGCGGATAGCGGGACCGGGCCGGCCGCATCGTAGCCCGTCGAGGTGGGAGATGCCGGCTGCACTGCGCTCGACCCGCGCTCGGCGGGCAAGGCCGCGGAGGGCGGCGCCGCGCGATGGCCCCGAACCCCCTGCAAAATCAGGAACAGCGCAAGCAACCCGGCCGCGCAGGGCAAAGCCAACCGCACAGAGCCGCGGCCTCGAGCCGGGAGGGGCCCCGTTTCCAGGGGCTGAAGCGGCGGACCCGGCGCAACGACTGGCGGGGCCTGTTGCTGGACCTGTTTGGTCCGTCTCAAGGCATCGTTAATCAAGCTCATGCGGCAAAGTGTCCCTCGAGTTCACGCACGGCCCGGCTGACCATCTGGAAGTCAATCCGCTCCCGCTGCTGCACAAAGCCCGCCAGCAGGGCTTTGTCGCATATAGCATTCACCAGCCGGGGGATGCCCTGGCTGTAGCGGAACACCCGCCACAGGGCCGGCCGCGTAAAGTAGGGCGCGCCGTTGGCCCCCGAGATGTGCAGCCGGTGCTGGATATATCGGACGACCTCCAACCGGCCCAGCGGCGGCAGGTGATAACGGACGGTGATGCGCTGGCGTAGTTGGCGGAGACGGGGATTGCTGAGCCGCTCGCGCAACTCCGGCTGGCCCAGCAGCACGATCTGCAGCAGCTTGCGGCTGTCCGTCTCCAGGTTGGAGAGCAGCCGGACCTGCTCCAGCAGTTCCTCGGTCAAATCCTGGGCCTCGTCTATGAGGAGCACCGCCTCCCGGCCTTCCTCGGCCTGCTGGAGAAGGAACTGGTTCAACAGGGCCAGTGTCTCCAGCCGGTCCAGACCATGCACGGCCAGGTTAAATTCAATCGCTATCGCCTTGAGCAGTTCGCTCGCGCTCAGCACCGGGTTCAAAATCAGGGCTGTCGCAAATCGGGCGTCCAATTGCTCCAGCAGCGCCCGGCAGAGGGTCGTCTTGCCCGCCCCGACCTCCCCGGTAAGCTGTACGAAACCCTTCCGCTCCCGAATTCCATAGAGCAAATGGTTGAAGGCTTCCCGGTGCTTGACGCTGTAAAACAGGAAACGCGGGTTCGGTGAAATATCGAACGGCGCTTCTGTTAGCCCGTAATAATCCAAGTACACGATTCAGACGAAGCAAGAACAATGCCCGCACTAAACCCGGCAAAGGCATCTTAACCGCGGAGAGCGCAAAAATTGCACGGAAGCAACGGGCCCTTCAGCCGCCCGCCCCCTTGGGCCTCATTGGTCAATCTGCTCTGTATGCGATTATCTATGTGGTCTTTGTGCTCTTTGCGGCTCATGAACGGCCATGTGTGTCCCGGAAACTGACACGTTCAGCCCGCCTCAATGCCGGAGGGCCGTATTTGGAGGCAATGGCTTTGCCAGCGTTGCCGAGTGGGCGTTGGTTTTGGGCAAAGACAGAGTGGCCGGCAATTCGTTCGTGGCGGCATCGAGGAGCTTGCGGTTGATGAGGTCGAGGTAAAAAGCTGCATCCAGGAGACCACTTTTTACCTGGACATTTTTTCCCAGGTCCAGAGACCGTTCCATCCATGGCCGGGCGGCGGCATATTCGCCCCGCTGGATGTAATGCAACCCAACGCAAGCCATAGTGTAATAGCCGTTCGGGTCAAGCTGGTCCGCCCGGTCGAAGTAAGGCCACGCCTCGTCGGACCGGTCCAGCCAGTCCAGGCACCAGCCATAGGACAGATCGGAGGCGCCGTCCCAGGGATTGAGTTTCCTGGCCCGGGCGAACCATTCCATCGCCCGGGCGGTCAATTGCTGGTAGCCTTCGCCTCCCTCGGCGCTTTGGAGCCGGTATATCTCGCCAATGGCGTATGCGGTGGCGCCATTCATCGGTTCGACGGCAAAGGCCTTTTGCAGCAGCTCAGCTTGAGAGGATGAAACGTACTCTGCGCGGGCGGCGCGCGCCAGCCAAACATTCTCCGCCGTATGGCGGCAGCTCTGCCAGCCCAGGTAACCCAGCCCCGCCGCCAAAACCACCGACCCTGCCACTTTGGCCCAGGGCCGGATCGTCACCCAGTACTGGTCGGTCGCAAAGCGCAGGTGGCTGCTGACCATAGCCATCAGGGCAATCGCCAGCAGCGCGTTGGCGGGGATATACATGTTGAAATCGACCACCGAGTGGCACAGGATGGCGATAAGCCCAAGGGTGGCGCCGAGCACAAGAGCGAATCTGTTGCTGCTTTGCCTGCCCCCCAGGTCCCGAGGCGCGCTGCGCACGTAGCGCCAGCTCTTATAGACACCCAGGAACAGCAGCAGCCAGGCCGAGGCTATCAGCCCCGCGCCGGCCACTCCCCAATCCGCCAGCGCATTGAGATAATCGTTGTGCGCCCGATCCGCTCGCGCCTGGATTTCCAAAGGCCGATACTGCCGAAACCGGAAATCGTAATGGGCCGGCCCAGCCCCCCACAAGACATTGTCGTGCCAGACCCGCAGGGCCGGCTGCCACAGGGCAAACCGCGCGTCGTCCCGGACCTGGCCGTCAGCAATGAGTTGCCGGGCTCGAGTTTGAAAGACCTCGCTCTTGGGGACCAGATAGACGCCGGCCCCGACCAACACCACGAGCAGCACCACCGAGGGCAGCCGGTAGGCCCGGTTCGTCATCAGCACGCCGAAAAACAACAGCAGCGCCACCAGCGTTGAAATCCAACCCCCGCGCGACACCGAAACCGCAATGCCCGAGAGGATTGCCAGCGACGCGTAACCCAGAAGCACCTTCGTCAACGGCTTGAATCGACCGACCAGCGCATACGCCATGCCCAGCGGCAAGAGCATCTCCAGAAAACCCGCCAGGTGATTCGGACATATATAAGTGCCTGTGCCGCGATGGGCGTACGGCGCCAGCGTGTTCCAGACCCGGCTCGACCCCGCCAGGAACTGATAGGCCGCGTAAAACGAGATCGCCATCGCCGTGAAAACCAGCGTCAAGCTGATGACCTGCGTCGCCTCTTGGCGGTGGAGATTGTTGACAATGGCAAGAAAGAGGAAGGCATAGACCAGGATGCGGAGCAACTCCTGCCGGGCGACGTACTCGATGTCCGCCGTCAGGTAGCGCGCTGTCGCATACGCCGCAAAGGCGACGACCGCCCAGCAAATCGGCGGCCACAGCAACCGCAGCTTGGGATTCAGCCAGAGCCGGCCAAGCCACAGCCCCAGCAACGGCGCCATGAGCCACTGCGCCAGCAGAAAAGGGTCCAGGAGCCAAAAATCGAGAGAGCAACCCGCCGGTTGCTGGGGCCTGCCTCCAAAGGCAAGCGGCATCGAAACGAGAATCGCCAACGTGAGTCCCAGTATCCCGCGCTCGCACCATCGATCCATGTCATTACGGTCCATCGGGCGGAGAGGGTAGGAGATGCCAGCCTCCCGGTCACGCGAATTCGGAAATCGATGCAACAACCCCGACGCGCTCCACTTTTTTTTGGCAACCGCTCCTAATCCTAATCCTGCTTCAGATTAGGAGCAGGAGTAAGACTACGATTAGCCCCGCCGCGCCGTCCGGATTTCCACCCTCCCGCCCTCAAAGTCCGGCGGCAGCCGCAAGGAGCCGTCTTTCTCGAGACTCACGCGTTTGCCCTCGAGGATGGCCTTTCGAATCGGGCCGCTCCCCTGGATGTCCAGGCGCAGCCGTCCGTGCCGGAAGCGGAGGTCGGCAGAGACCGGGGGGCTGCCGGGATAGAGCGCCGGACGAATGACCAGGGCGCGGTTCTCGAACCGAACGCCGAGGTAGTGGCGGACGGCAAAGAGGGCGATCTCGCCGGAGGTCCACTGCACCAGGCCGCAGGAGCGGCTGAGGGAGCGAATGGAGGGGATTTCCTCAAACCACGCCCCTGCGCGTCCGCCTTGGACGGTGTTGAGCCATTCCAGGGAGCGGCGGCTGCGGTCAAAGAGGCGCGCCTCGTGCTGCGCTCGCAGGATAAAACAGGTCGCAAAGGGCCAGGGGCCGGGTTGATCGGGCTGGGCACTGGTGTGATAGCGGTCGTAGCCGCCGTCGGACCAGCGAGTGTTCCAAAGTTGCTCGAGGTCGTCGAGGGTGCGGCGGGCCAGTTCCGAGCGCGGTTCGACGACCCCCAGTGCGATAGGCAGGGCCACCGAGGCGTCGGGGAGCAGGCGGTGGTGCTTCTCGGTGCTCAGAGGCACGTCCGGTTCATAGCCGGCGAAGTTCGTCAGGAGGTCCGCCACCTCCCCGGTGAGATTGCGCCGTTTGATGAGGCGTCCCCGGTCCACCAGCGCGCGGGTGGGGTGTTCGAGCATGGCCCTTTGAATCCGCTCCGCCTCCTGTCTCCACCGGGCCACGCGGTCCTGGGCGCCCAGCACGGGCGCCAGGACAACGGCCTCGCGAAGGCCGAGGATGATGTAGGTCTGGTAGGCCAGTTCATAAGCATCGTCAAAGGTCCTCTCCCAGAATTCACGGCGGTTGTGCGCCATTCCGGTGTCGTCGCGGAACTGCGGCTGGAGCGGGCGCTCGATCAAGGCCAGCAAGAGCTGGCGATGCTCTCGAACCAGGCTGTCGTCCCCGGTCCAGTCGCAATAATCCCGCAGGCAATGCAGCAGCTCGCCCGTCTGGTCAAACTGCTCGCGGTCCGGGGAATCGAAGCCGCCGGCGATCATGGTTGCGCCCTGGGGGGTTATCATCCTGGTCAGGACCCGGGCCAACGCTGCGCGGGCCAGTTCAAAATGCCCCGCATGAAGCGCCCCCAGGGCGGTGTTCGAGGTGTCGCGCACCCATTGCGCGCCGTACTCGAAAATGCCGGCGTCCATCGTCCCGTCGTCCCCAATCATCCCCGGCAGGCCAAACCGGGCCTTGTCGAACAACTCCTGCACCGTGCGGTCCCGGGTGGCGATCGAGGACGCCACAGCCCAGCCCTGGCGCGTCGCGCCCAATTCACCGGCGGCCGCAGAGGAGACCGTGGCCCGCGCGAAGTCGAGCAGGGCCTGCCGGTCGCCGGAGGGGACTTGAACGAAGAGCAAAGTATCCACTCGCGCCTCGGCGCCCGGTGTGACCGCCAGGGGGCCAATCTCGAGCGCGCCCTTTTCTTCCGAGACCTGGGAAGGGGCATTGCCCAGCACGGCCAGGGCCGTGCGGGCGCCGCGTCCCTCCTGGAGCAGGAGAGCGCCCTCGCGCCGATGCTCTCCCGGCGCCAGCGCCAGGCGCAACACGACGCTCTCCTGCCCGAGCAGATGGGCGCCCGCCAAACGGATGGCGCGCCGATACACCCCGTTGGTCCAGAGGGCGCAGAGCCTCTCGGAAACCCGCACACCGCCCGCCCACCAAACCGCCTCCGCCGCCGGGATGCCTTCCTCGGACACCCAGCGCGTCTCGGTGCGGTGGCCCAGGGCCGTAAAGGGAAACCCGCCCAATTCCACCACCAGCCCGCTCGAGCCGAACCCCTGGCCCGGCGCGAAGTTGAACGCCCCCTGCTTGGCCGCGCTCTGGCGGGCGTTCTCCGCGTCGAACAAGAGGTAGGTAAAGGCCGGCCCGAGGTCCGCCCGGTCCGCCTGCACCACCATCTGCGCCCGCCCGCTCCGCAGGACGAAATACTCGCGGCCGAGAAAAAATGAGAGCTTGTTCAACTCGAGCGTCGGCGAAGTCGCCTCGCCCGCGCCGGCGCAAAGCGCGGCCAGGACCGAAAAGCCAACCAGATACTGCCGCAGCCGCGCGGGTTTGAATGGACTCGAAGAGGCGAGAGGAAGGTCGAGCAGTCGTGGTCGCATAGTCTTAGATACCCAAAAAAGAGCGCAGGGCCAAGCAATTCCGGCGCGCCCTGCCTGTTTTGGCTCGACCCGCCCGCCGTCATTGGCCGGTTACGCACGATGGCATAACTGACTTGTCAGCGCCGTAGCTTTCGGATTAGGGTCGGGGCATGAAATGTGCCTCGATCACCACCGAGCGGGTCGCCCTTCCGTCCTTCGGACGAGCGCGCGCGTGTCCGGAGATTCCGACCGAACTGTACCGGACGCGTTTGGCTCGGACCGTGAAGCGCTTGCGCGCTGAGAAGCTGGATGCCTTGGTCGTCTATGCCGACCGGGAGCATTGCGCGAACCTGGCCTATCTGACCAGTTTTGATCCGCGCTTTGAAGAAGCGCTGTTGCTGCTGTCGTCCGAGGGCCGCCGCAAGCTTCTGGTCGGCAACGAGTGCCTGGGATACCTGCCTGACACCCAGGGGCTCGGATTGGAGGTCGAACTATTCCAGGAGTTCAGTCTCATGGGCCAGCCGCGCAACGCCTCGCGGCCGTTGAGGCAGATTCTGCGGGACTTCGGCCTGGGCCGCGCTCAACGTGTCGGGTGCGCCGGCTGGAAGTATTTTGACGGCGAGTTGCTTGCGGGAGGCGCGCAGGCGCTCGATGCGCCGGCCTACCTTGCCGACCTCCTGCGCGAGTTGACGGGCGAGCCAAAGCGCGTCGTCAATGCCGCCGGGCTTTTCATGGACGTTCGCGACGGCCTGCGAGTCTTCAATGAGCCGGCCCAGATCGCGCAGTTCGAATACGCCGCCTGTGTGGCTTCGGAGGGTGTCCTGGATTCGTTGCGTCACCTCCGTCCGGGCGTGGCCGAATGCGAATTGGAGAAATACCTTGATTCGCGCGGTCTGCCGCTCAGTTGTCACCGCATGGTTAGCTTCGGGGACAAAGCCAAGCGCGGCCTGTCCAGCCCATCGGCCCGGCGGGCCAGGCTGGGCGATCCCTATACGGTCTGCCTTGGCGTCCAGGGCGGCCTCACCAGTCGCGCTGGGATGATTGCTGCCGGCCCTGGCGATCTGAGCGAGGCCCTGCGCGACTTCTATTTGCCACTGGCGGCCAATTACTTCCAGGTGGTTGCCACCTGGTATGAAAACATTCGCGTCGGCGCCAGCGCCGGCGCCGTGGCGCGCGCCGTCGAAGAGGCCCGGGACGGCAAACTCTACCGCTTCGCGGTCAATCCCGGCCATTACTTGCACTTGGACGAATGGCTCCACTCGCCCTTCTCCATTGGGAGCCGAGTTAGGCTGCGCTCGGGCATGGCGCTGCAGATGGACATTATTCCCGTGTCGCTTGGCCCCTTTTGCTATGTCAATGCCGAAGACGGCGTGGTCCTGGCCGACGCGCGATTGCGAGCGCAACTGGCTCAAGGGTTCCCGGACCTATGGAAGCGCGCGCAAGCGCGCCGCCGGTTCATGCAGGGCGCGCTGGGGATACATCTCGACGATTCAGTCCTGCCGCTCAGCAACACTGCCGGCTGGCTCCCGCCCTGGGCCTTGGACCTGAAGACGGCATTCACCAGAAAAGGCGGCTGAACAAGACGATTGAACAAGACGGATTCATAGAACTCCGTAATGCCCAACTACCCCGGGCAGGGAATCGAACCCTCATCACGATTCCCAAGTCGAAATTGTGCGGGTTTTCCTCGGATCGGGCGTGAAAACAAGTGGGAAACAGCGAAATCCAAAACCACTTTTGATTCAATCCGAGCACTCCCGACCCCCCGGCCCCATTTGGCACCACTCAGCTCCGGACACTGGTGGTTTGGCATGCTTGAACGAACCGAGGAAAAAACGTAACGAATTCCATCTGGCAGCTTGTTGTGTCGCGGCTGAACCAAACCGACCGTCACTCGCAAAAGCCGATGGCCCGTGGGAACAGCCTTTCCGGGTAACTGTTCAGGCCGCGCTCCTGTGCCGCGGCCCCTTTCAAAGCGACCTGAACAGTTAGTTTTGGTTTTTACTGGCCTTGGATTCGGTAGAACGCGGCCGCGTTCGACGGCGTGAGGAGCAAGGTGTTCGCACTGACCGGTCCGCCCACGTTTTGCCAGGACGGGTTGTTTAGCCCGGTGGCCATCTGGACCTGGTAGGGCGGTTGGCCGCCGACCCAGCTCAAGACCAGGTTCTGGCCCTGGCCTGAAATGGCCAAGACGATGGGCGGCGCTGGAACCACCGCGATGGTCATGGTGGCGGTGCTCGACCAACCGTTGGTATCAGCCAGGCTGACACTGAAGCTATTCGTGCCGATGTCGGATACCGCGGGAGTTCCGGAGAGGGCACCATTTGCGGCGACATTGAGCCAGGCCGGGCCGGCCACCTTGGCGAACGTGAGCGCGTCGCCGGTGGGTTGGACCGCGTTGGTGGGCAGCGACGCGGCGTACGGCGCGCCGGCGGTGGCGACAACCTGAGTGAAGGGATTGGCCAGGAACATCGGCAGCGTGAGACGGTAGATGGCGCCGAAACCGCTGGCGCCGCCGAATACCGTGGTGCCGTATAACTTGCCATCCGCGGCTTGGATGAGAGTGCCTTGCGGAGTGGCGCCTTGCCAGCCGTCAAAATGCGCCACTGTGGTCAGGACGCCCTGCCTCGATATTCTAAAGACGGTGCCCAGGCCGTAAGCACCGCCGCCTCCGGTGGCGCCATACAAGTTGCCGTCGCTCGCCAGCAGCAGTCCCGCGTAGCAATCACTCCCGTCGTTTCCTCCAGTGAAGGAATAGAGAGAAGTGAATGCGCCATCCTTGGCGAACTTGAAGACCGTGCCGGCGTCATAAGCGCCCCCTTTGTAGGTTGTCCCATAGAACGAGCCGTCCGTGTCCTGAGTCAGTGCGGCTCCGGGACCATAGCCATTGGTGTACCCGAACGAAAACAGGGTGGTGAGGATTCCGGCGGAAGTGATTCTGAAAATGGTTCCAAAGTCCGCGTCCGCGCCGCCGTAGGCAGTGGTGCCGTAGAAGTTGCCATCAGAGGCTTGAATGAGCGTCGAGTACGGGTTGGCGCCATCCTCGGAGTTGAAGGTTCCAAGCGCCGTGAGAGCGCCGCCTGGGGTCATTCTGAAAACGGCGCCATTGCCCCATTGTCCACCGATGTTGGCTGTTCCATAGAAGTTGCCATCCTTCCCCTGGACCAACGCCGCGTAAGGGAAAGAGCCGCTGCTGGCGGAGTTCAAAGAGTAGCCCGTGAGTGATCCCGAGGTGGTCGTTCGAAAAACGGTCCCGGCGCCTGTCTGGCCGCCCTGGCTGGCCGTGCCGTAAAGCTGGCCGTTCGCGCCCTGGATCAGGCCGCCAAGGGGCTCCGCTCCGTCGTTGCCATTGGTGAAGGCATAGACGAGGCTGGCCACTCCATTGGTGGCGCAGCGAAACACCGTGCCCCACCCATCCGAGCCGCCCGCCCTGGCGGTGCCATAAAAATGGCCGTCCTTGGCCTGGAGAAGACCGCCCCAGGGATATATTCCGAACGCATTGCTGGTAAACGAATAAAACGTCTCCAGGGCCGCTCCCGGCGTGGTCACGGCCGGCACATCCAGCGCCGCCACCGTGCTAGTCACCGACCCGAAGCCGTTGATGATGAGGACGGAGTAGTTCCCGGCGTTGGCCGGGGTGGTCCCGGTGATCTCCAACGTGCTCCCGCTCGAGCCGGAGACGTTGCCTCCATTGGTCAGGCTTGTCCCATTGAGCTGCCACGAGTACGACAAGGGCGGATCGCCGGCGGCCACAACGGTGAAACTGGCGGCGGCCCCTGGCAGCAGGCTTTGATTCGAGGGTTGGGTAACGATCACGGGCGGTTGGCCCTTGAACACGGTGAGGGAGGCCCAGGCGCTGGGAACGCTCCCGGCCAGATTGCTCACCATCACCGAATACGTTCCCGCGTCGCTCCATGAGATGTTGGTAATGGTCAGGACATTGGACGCGGAGCCTGAAATGTTGCCGCCATCGGTGAGGTTCGTCACAGACGAGCCGATTTTGAATTGCCATTGGTAAGTCAGCAAGGCGTTGCTGGCTGTGCCCACGCTAAAACTGGCGCTCATGCCTTCGATGAGCGTCAGATTAGTCGGCTGAGACGTGATCACCGGCGGCCCGGCCATGGCAAGGGTAACCTGGCGCGCAACGACGGATTGGTCGCTGAGGTTGGTAAAGTAGAGGTTGGCGGTGTAGCCGCCGGCGGTGAGATTGCCGGCCAGCGGATTGGGCGCCACCGTGACCGCCGTCGCCGGCCCTCCGGCCACGAGCGTGCCGTTGGTGGGCGACAGGCCCACCCAGGGAACGTCCTGGCCCACTGCCCACGCCAGGGAACCGACTTGGTTGGTCAGCGTGAAGGCGAGCGAGGCGGGACTGACCGCGCCGCCGACTAAGTTGGTGAACAACAGCGGAGAAGCGGGCGCAATCCCCAGGCGCTGGGGAAAAGCCAGGGCGTGGATCAGATTGCTGCCAGTGGGCGTCCCCCAGCCGGTGCAGAGGTCGTAGCCCGGGACGGCGGGAAAGAGGAGGGGAGCCACGGGGCCGGCGTCGTTGTTGCCCGTGGTAATGTCGTGAAAGCAATTCGTGTAGTTGGGATTTTGCCCCAGAGCGTAGAGGGCCGGATTGAGGAAGCCAACCACCGGCTCGCCGTTGGCCGCCGCCTCCTCATTGATCAGGGCGGTGAATCCGGCCCAAAGCGGCGCGGCATAGCTCGCGCCCGTGCATCCGGTACGAACCGAGCCATTGAGGACCATCGCGAAGTTTTCCGCGACTATCGAGACGTCAGGGTAGTTTCGCATGGTGGTGGACCCATGGTTCGCGGACATGTCGAGGCCCTTTTGCCAAGGCGGAATGGGATAAACCGTGCTGATTCCCCCCCCGGTCCCTTGTCCGGCCGAGTCATCATAGTTGAGCCAAAACCCATCGTTCCAAACCCGCTCCGAAGCGTAGGCGGTGCCATCACCCGTCATCGTCAAGGTGGTCCCACCCACGCTTGTAACGCAGGGGTCGTCGCACGGCCAATTGACATAAGCCGCGAGGGGATCATCATTCCAGGAGTCTCCGTCGCCCGCAGCTGTGAAGAAGGACTGGCCCTGCAATGCCATTTCCTTGAAGATCTGATCGCTGGTTGCATGGGTAGCCTCGGAAACCCACCAGGACGAACTAAGTTGCTTGATCTGGGTATTCGTGGCCATGCAGTTCAAAATGTCGTTCCAAACTCCAGCTTCATTAGACCCGCCGTCGAAAATGACCACCTTCGTCAAGCCAGGAGCCATCGAGACTGCCATGTCGATATCCACGTTCGCTTCGTAGTTTGCCTCGCCACTGGTGGCGGGAGCGCCGTCCAACAGGATGTGCTGTAGTGGCACGTGGGGTAACCCAGCCGTGTCTTCATAAGTCATCACATCGGCGGCCGAGTAAGCCCCAAATTCCATCAGGCCCACTATCTGGCCCGCTCCGGTCAGGCCCACGCCGGGCGCGTAGGCGTTCCTGAAGTCCTTGCCCATGTAGTCGCCGCCGGTGCCAGAACCCGCGAATGAATACGGTGAGGTTGAAGACACCCCCGCGCGCGACGCGGAGCGCGGACCGGCGTAGTTGTTCAGCCCGCTGATGTCCAGCACCGCCAACCCCGCCTCCACGGACGGCTCAACGTCCGGTGCGTAAAACGTTCTCTGCTCGGTCGGATGCTGATAGACCCGGAGCTTGACTTGCAAGGCGTCCTCGATCCCCGAAACCGGTCCGGCCACATCCAGGACGACCCGGTTGGGATGCGTGGCCGTCACCTCTAGGCCGTGCTGGACGGCGAACCGCTTGAGCGCTTCGTAGTCCGCCCGGGTGGGGCCAAATCGTTCCGTGAACTGCTCCAGGGTCACGTAGTGTCTGAACTGGGGGCTGGCGGGATCGTACATGTCTTGCAGCAGCCGTTCGAGGTCATTGGTGTTGCGCAGCGGCAGGCCGATCGCCAGGCGCAACCGGTTGGTCGCCGGCAGCCGGCCGGTGGCCTGGAGATTTAGTTTGGCCACCGCCTGCGGCACGTGGCCGGGGAGGACTTGGCGGTCGGCGGCTCGGGCGGAGGTGCCGAGCAGCGCGATGAGGATCAGATAGCCCAGCGTGGTTTTCATCCGGTGGAGGATGGTTTCCGCGCCCCGGGGCCGGTTATTGTGGCCGCGCGTTTGAACCCACGGGAGGAACGGGCGCAAGTCAGTTTGTGGAGGGGTCTCATTAACACCGGGCTTGAGCCCGGTGTACGGGGTGAGCGGCGCTGCAGGAGCCGTTTCAACGGCTTCTCGGCGAGGCAGCTTCCCAATACCCAGGCGAGGCAAACCGTTGAAAACGGTTTCCTGTTCTGGGCGCCTGTTGAACACCTGGCTGAAGCCAGGTGTTAATGAAAGGCCCCCGGCGGCCGTGTCCAAACACTGATTTGCGACCGGGAGCAAGCTCCGGCAAGAGAAGGACTTGATGAGTGTCGTTTTCATAATGTGCAGTTGTGGATTTCTCCAATTTTTCGATTCCGTATCCGCATGACCGTGTCTTGTGGTTTGTTGTTGGCGCCCTTGGCGTGAGGCTCCAGGCAGTCGCGGTTAATGCAAGAACACCGTGAACTCCAACCCGGGCTGGATCACCCCCCGCACACCGCGGCCCAAGAATGCACCAATCCATGGTTTGACACTTTCGAGGTGGCTGCCCCCTACTTTCGCCTCTTACGGCGGTCCAACCGGAGGTTGCGAGAGGGTTCCGATTGGCATTATCGGACAAGAAACTCCCCCCCCCGGCGGCCAAAATGCTGAGCCTAGCCGATAGAAACGTGTTGGATATTTGCTCCACTCTGGGTCGCTGAAATAGGCCGAGCCGCTGGCTGGAATGTTGGTGCTAATCGAAGACCAGGTCGGATTTACCAGGCTCGTGCTGGCCTCCACCACGACGGTCATGCCACTGGCCCAGTTGATGTTGAAGCCGAATTGATTGCTCCGAACACCGAAGCTGCCGTCGCTGGTCTGCACCTGGGGGAGCCACAGGGCGGTTGGCAGATTGAGAAAGCCGGTACCCCCATCGCCGTCCCTCCAAGCCACGCTAAGGTTCGTGCTCCAGCCCGTGGTCCCAGGCAAGTAATAGATCGTCACGGGATCCCAGATTTGCTGACCGCACCCTTTATCATCAGGGTTATAGCAGAAATCGAACACATCCTGACCGAAGCTGGGGGCATTGCCCTGGAAACAGACGCTGGTCAGTCTTGCGCAGCCTGAGAACGCCAAGTCGCCGATGCTGGTGACGCTGCTGGGTATGGTCACCTTCGTCAGGCCGGAACAGCCAGAAAACGCCCCTTCCCAGATGTTGGTAACGGTGTTTGGGATCGTGTAACTTCCAACTATGCCCCCTGGGCATTGGACGAGCATGGTCAGACTATGGTTGAACAAGACTCCGTCCACATCGCTATAGACGGGATTGCGCGTATCCACCATGATTGCAGTCAGGCTGGTGCAGTCCCCGAACGCCCCCTCCCCGATGCTAGTGACGCTGTCGGGGATCGTCACGCTTGTCAGGTTCGTGCACGCCTCGAACGCCCCCTCCCCGATGCTAGTGACGCTGTCGGGGATCGTCACGCTGGTAAGGCTGGAGCAGCCACAGAACGCCTCGATCCCGATGCTGGTGACGCTGTCGGAGATCGTGACGCTTGTCAGGTTCGTGCACGCCTCGAACGCCCAGAACCCGATGCTGGTGACGCTGTTGGGAATCGTGACGCTGGTAAGGCTGGAGCAGCCACAGAACGCCTCGTCCCCGATGCTGGTGACGCTGTTGGGAATCGTGACGCTGGTAAGGCTGGAGCAGCCACAGAACGCCTCGTCCCCGAGGCTGGTGACGCTGTTGGGAATCGTGATGCTGGTAAGGCTGGAGCAGCCACAGAACGCCTCGTCCCCGAGGCTGGTGACGCTGTCGGGAATCGTGACGCTGGTAAGGCAGCAGCAGTCACAGAACGCCTCGAACCCGATGCTGGTGACGCTGTCGGGAATCGTGTAACTTCCGGCTATGCGTTCTGGGAATTGGATGAGCGTGGTCTGGCTCTTGTCGAACAACACTCCACCCATACTGCTATAAACGGAGTTGGCTGCATGCACCGTTATCGCCGTCAGGCTTGAGCACCATCCGAACGCACCGTCCCCGATGCTGGTGACGCTGTTTGGGATCGTGACGCTGGTAAGGCTGATGCAGCCACAGAACGCCTCGTCCCCGATGCTGGTGACGCTGTCGGGGATCGTCACGCTGGTCAAGCCCCAGGAGCTATAGAACGCCCCGTCCCCGATGCTGGTGACACTGGTGGGAATGGTGACGCTGGTCAGGCCCGACTCGTAGAACGCCCCGCCCCCGATGGCGGTTACCGGCAGGCCATTGATTCTGCTGGGAATGGTCACCACACTGTTGTAACCGGTGTAGCCCGTGATGGTGATCGTGCCGTTTGTGGTCGTGTAATTGAACTGGGCTTGCGCCACACCAGGCAGTATCAGCAGCAAGAGTAGCGGCAGGAGCTTTGTTGCAGCGCAGGCAGTTAAACAGCGGGCATGGTTTGAGATGGCATTCTTGGTTTTCATAATTTGTAATTTCTAACTCATAATGTTACTGTTCACTTATCAGTGCGCCTTTCGCTCCTGAAATACGATCAGGCGAATTGCGCTTTTTCAAAGTGTTTTTCTCCCTGCATGGCGGATTGAGCTGATAGTGCTCATGGTTGGGTTCCGATCATAGCCTTGGCCTCACGCATGAGGGCGTGGGCGATGATCCAGTCCATCCAGTGCTCACCAAGAGCGCCGCTCTCGAGCTTGGGTAACTTCTGTTCGCTCTGGGATCCTTTTGCCAGGGAGGCGCGGGCTTGCTCGAATTGTCGCAACTGGCGCTGGGACATGGCCAAAACCATATAGGCTTCGGTATCGCGCTCCAAAATGGAGCCGGCGTTGGTCAGAACCGTTCCCATCCAATCCGCCGCGCTGGCGAACCGGCCTTGGCGATACTCGGCCAATCCTTTGCAAAACTGATACCAAGGCAAGTCTGGACTGTGCTGTCCTTGGACCACGGCGGTGTCAGCCATTTTGGAGAGGGTGTCGAGGTTGGCTCCCGAGTCAGGCAAGATCATGCAGTCCTTGGCAATCTCATCAGCCGTGCCGGGGTCCGTGGTTTGGCTGAACCATTCGAGGCTCTGGCGGCAATTCTCGCGGTAGGCGTCCAGTTGGCCGGTCTCCACGTAAACCAAGCCCAGCCACCACCACAATTGGTAGTCGCGGAGGTCGTGGTTGACGGCTCGGGTCAGGTCGGCGGCGGCCTCCGCCCAATGGCCACTTTGGGCGCGGCTCCAAGCGTTCGACTTGAGTTGGTCGTCGCTTTCCTGCCGCTGGCGCAAGGCGGCGAGATACTGCTCGTCCGCTCGTTCGTCTTGCTGCCAGGCGGCGGCCTGATCGGCCCGCGCCGCCTCCCAGATTCTGATCTCCGGAAAGGTCGGCGCGCGCACAAGACGTAACGCGGCATCAGGAGTACGCAGGATCAGGAGCCGTCCATCCGGGGAAAAGGTCGGCGAGCCATCGTACGGAAACTTCGCGACCTCACGGCCAGTGGCGAGGTTCCACAACGTCACACTCCGGTGACTGTACGCCGCAAGTGTCTTGCCGTCGGGTGAAAAGCTCACGTCCCCGACACCACCGGAGTGGGGTCCCAGAGTGGCCAAGCATCGCTGTGCGGTAAAATCCCAGAGGGTCACCGTGCCGTTGTCGCTGCCCATGGCTAGACTCTGACTGTCCGGTGAAAAGGCGACCGCGCGGACACGTGTGTTCTGTTTGTTGGGCTTCGCGACTCGCTTAAGCGTGAGTGAGTTCCACACAACGACGTCGGTATAGTCCATCGTTGCGAGCCAGCGGTTGTCGGGGGAGAAGTGCGCGCTCCACGGATCGGTGCACGCCCCTAACGACCCGCGCAACTCACCCGTCCAGGCGTCCCAAACATTGGCATCGAACTCCTCGCTCACCGGGCGGGGGTTGGCTCCGAAAAGCATGGTTCCATCGGTTGAGAGATTAAGAGCACCGAACGGCCCGGCGCCGGCAAATTTGGTCCGTGACCGCGCGGTGCGGGTAGCGACGTCCCAGCGCGTCAGCGTCGCGTTGGTCCCCACGGTCACCAGCACCCTGCCATCGCCTGAAAAGCCAAGCGGCCACTGACGGCCTTCGATGACTCCGACCGTCTCGCCCGTGGAAGTGCTCGTCAAAGCCAGGCGGTTGCTCGCGCCGAAAGTTGCCAGGAGCGAACCGTCTGGAGCTATGACAGGCCCATATTGAACATCGTGTACTAATTCCGGCTGGCGGGGCGGGTCAACTGGCCAGATCATGATGGGGTCCCCGACGTCTTCGTCCGAGGCCCCGGTGAAAAGGCGCCGCCCCTCCGGGCTGAAAGCCACCGCCCATATTGGGTGGTCGTGTCCGCGCAGGATATCTCTGGTTTGCCACGTGGCCACATCCCACAGACGCACCGTTTCATCGTTACTCACCGTGGCCATCGTTCGGCCATCCGGCGAAAAGGCGATCTGCCAAATCCAATCGGTATGTCCAGTCAAAGACCTGGCAACCTGCTGGCTGTCCAGGTTCCAGAGATCGAGGACGTCATCATCACCGTAGCTGGTTAACAGGCCATGCCCGTGAGGCGTGAAAACCATCGTCCAGAGGACTCCGCGTTGGCGCAGCCTGGCGACGGTTTTGCCGGTGGTTAATTCGACAACAGTGGTGACGCCATTGGAGCCGCCCATGGCCAGAAGCCTGGCGTCCGGGGAGAAAGCCACCTGGCCGCCAGCTCCGGGGAAGCGCGCCACGGGTTCGCCGGTAGTATATTTCAACACAGTAACATCGCCGCCGTCTAAGTCCCACCGGGGGCGCGCAGCATAGGCCAGGAGGCCTCCGGCCGGTGAAAAAGCGATCTTGGTAGTTGCAACGTAGCCGAATGACAGCTTCAGGACTCGCTCCAGCGTGGCCGCGCTCCACAGGCTCAGATCCTTACAGGTGCCGACGGCCAGTGTCTGTCCATCGGGTGAGAAGGCCACGGTCGGGTAAGCGATACCCGCATTGGGAATTACCGCCCGGATTTTGTGGGAAACAAGGTCTATGACCCTGGCCGGTCCTTTCTGGCCGATGGCAACCAGGGTCTTGCCGTCAGGCGAGACTGCCAGGGACGTGACGGGAAGCCGGTTGGCGCCGACGCAACCCAACTCGTCTCCTTTCATGGCGGACCACAAGTAGCGCCACTCAAACCCGCGCAAATCGGTTTGTCCGGCCTGCGGCAGATGCGCCGCCAGCAACGGGCGAGCCCGGCCCCAGTTTCCGTCCAGAATTGTCCGTTGGGCCAGGCTCATATCGGCCGCGTAGAGCAATTGTCGCTCAACACTCTCCGCCTGCTTGGCGCGGACGGCCTCCAAAGTGCTGACCACCACGCCGATCACCAGCGCCGCCAGAACCGCCCCAGCGGCGGCAAAACCCACCCTGTGCCGCCGCAGCGCCTTTTGAATCTCGTAGAGACGGCTGGGCGGGCGGGCCACCACCGGTTCGTTGTGCAAATGCCGCTCGATGTCTCGGGCCAATCCAATGGCCGTCTCATAGCGCCGGGCCCGGTCCTTCTCCAGGCTCTTCATCACGATCCAATCCAAGTCCCCGCGCAGCAAATGGATCAACTTTGGGGGTTCGGATTGCCGCCGCGCGGCCGTGCTGGTCAATTCGCCCGCCACCATTGTGCTCAGGCGGGTTGAAGGACGCGGGGGTTCCTTTTCCCGAATGATCCGGCGCATCTCGTCCAAGCCGGCCTGGAGCAGGTCCTTCTGGTCGAAAGGCGTGTGGCCGGTCAAAAGCTCGTAGAGCAGGACGCCCAGGCTGTAGATGTCGCTGCGCGTGTCCATGTCCAGGCTCGTCATCGTCGCTTGCTCCGGACTCATGTAGGCTGGTGTCCCGATGAACTGGCGTAGGTCGGTATAGACCGTCAGGTCCGTCAGTTTTCCCTCGGTCGCTTTGGCGATGCCAAAGTCAATCACCTTGGGAACCGCCGCGCCATCATTGACGGTGACCAGGATGTTCGAGGGCTTGAGGTCGCGGTGGATGATCCCCTTTTGGTGCGCGTGTTGGACGGCCTGGCAGACTTTGATGAACAGTTCCAGCCGCTCCGGCGTCGAGAGTTGATTCTGGTCGCAGTAGTCGGTGATCTTGATGCCGCGCACCAGTTCCATGACGAAGTAGGGCCGGCCCGTCTCGGTCGCCCCCCCGTCGAGAACCTTGGCGATGTTGGGATGGTCCATCATGGCCAGCGCCTGGCGTTCCGCCTCGAAGCGCGCGATGACGTTCTTGGTGTCCATGCCCAGTTTGATGACCTTCAGGGCGACCTTCCGGCGGACGGGTTCCTCCTGTTCGGCCACATAGACGACCCCGCAGCCGCCCTCGCCGATTTTCTCGCGCAGCTTGTAGCGGCCAATCACCGTCCCGACGCCATCCCCAACCGAGGGATCGGCCGGCGGCATCCGCTTCAACTCGGCCGCCGGGTCCTCCAGGAAATCACCCTCCGCATGGTGCCGCAGGAGCGACTCCAAACGGGCGCGCAAGGCCGCATCGTCTCCGCAAGCTGTGTCTAGAAACGCCGACCGCTCGCCGGGAGACGGCCTTTCCAGAGCCGCGAGGAAAATCTCTCGCTCTCGGGCCAACGACGGACCTGCATTCACGTCCATAAATGGGCTTCCGGTGGAAAAGCGGAATTCCCGAACCATTCCCGCCAAGTATTTTAGCGGCCGCCGGCCTGAATCTCCTGGCGTAACCACGCCTTGGCGAAGGTCCACAGTCGCTCGGCGGTGCGCAACGGCAACCCCAGCGACCCCGCCGCCTCCGCCATGCTCAGCCCGGCGAAATAGCGCAGCGTGATCAGCTCCGCCGACAGGGGATCGCGCCGGGCGAGTTCATCCAGCGCCTCATTGACCGACAGCAGTTGGTCATCCTCGACGAACACCGGGACCTTGGAATCCGACAACTCGGTGCGGTGGGGGTTGCCCCCGCGCTTCTCGGCGGCTCTCTGGCGCGCGCGATCCACGAGGATGCGCCGCATGGCTTCGGCCGCGGCCCGGAAGAAATGCTCGCGGCCATTCCAGCCTTGGGGCTTGGCCCCGGCGAGCCGCAGCCAGGCCTCGTGCACCAAGGCGGTAGGTTGCAGGGTTTGGCCGGGCGGTTCCTGGGCCATCCGGGCGGCGGCCAGGCGGCGCAGTTGGTCATAAACCAGCGGAAGCAGTTCATCCGCAACGGTGGGATCCCCGTGCGCCAGAGCTTCGAGAATTTGCGTGACGTCGCTCATGGCATTTGTGGCGCAGGCGCCCCACCTGCAAATCCCCATTGCCGGCGCAGGCCCGCAAGAAGGAAGCCCGTCGTTTGGAGCCAGGCACAATTCACCCCTCCGTCAAGTGATTTGGAAAACTCGATCACCCGACAGCACCAGCCCTTAAATGCCTTAAATGGCCGCATCACGTTGCCCCTGCTCCACGGTTCCTCGCGCGCAGGTCGCCGGCCCGGAAAAACGAGTCGGCAGCTCGTGGAGGCAGTTAAGAGCAAGTCATATCCATGCGGGTGAACATGAGCAAGGAAAACCGTCAGCCGGTTTTCGGGCGCACGACGTAGAGCGGCTTAGGGGTTGCCGCCGTGCTCCAGATCATCGAGCATAAGCTCCACCGTGGCAAGCAGACCAGGAATCTCCTGTTGCACTGCATTCCATAACACATCATGCCGGATGTCGTCGTAGCCGTGACTGAGCCGGTCTCGCATTCCGGCGATGAGTTTCCACTCCACAACCGGATATTTCTCGCGCAATTCGGTGGGCAGCCGCTTTACCGCCTCGCCGATGAGTTCCATAATTCGCTCAAAAGCCAGCAAGGCCTGCCAGTCGGTCAGCAACACCGCCAGCGTTTTGCCTGCGCAAAGCGCCTGGGCCTGGCGCGCGAAATCGGCAACTTGCCGGAGCGTTACCTTCGGGTCATGACTGCTCATAGATAGTGAACGCCTCCCGCCGGACCTTGTCCTCGATGTATTTGTTGAGCCGGGAGCAGAAATCCACTTTGCGGCCAAGCAGTTGGGACAACTCCTCGCCGTAGGCGAAGTAGCGCAGGCCCACTCCGTCCAGAGCGCCCGCATTGAACTCCGCCAGCACGTCGAGGTCACTGCGGCCTGGATCAAAGTCATCACGCAGGACTGATCCGAACAGCGACAACTTGCGGATGCCCCGAGCCCGGCAAAACTCAGCGAGTTGTTCGCGATCAAAGCGGATTGGCAATTCAGCGACGTTCATGCCGGAAGGATAGCTTAAGGCGAGCTAACTGTCAGCACCCTTTCGCTGAACCTTGGCGCAGCCAGGGGCGGCCACTCGCAGCTTGCCGGTCGGAGCCTTCAGAAAGCCATCGCAGGCTTTTCTTTCGTATCTCAAGGTCGGACAAGAACCGCGGGTCAACGAAAAGGAAGTGATGCAAATTGGTTCCCATCTCGCCGGGCGGTGCCACTGTCGGGGGAAAGGCCTGCGCGGCGTGCCTCCCCGGGAACGAGCGGAAATGCTCAACCGACCGCCACTTTACTTGCACTTTACTTGCACTTTTGCGTAAGTCCTTGCAGGGCAATGGAGCGGGTGAAGGGAATCGAACCCTCATGTCGGTGGCTGTGAAAAGTGGTGTTTGGCCCAGTGTTTGATTCGCTTGTGAGTTGCCAGGCAGTTCCTTCCATCGCTGTTTGCGCGCGAAGCCCGCCGCGCGCTTGGCCTCGGCGGCTTCGTCTTTCGGCAATCGGATATGTCCCGGCCGCAGCATGGGATCATCCTAGCGGACGACGGCGTGCCAGGCAAGTTCGCGCACCCCGGCCCGAGCATTTGCCAGGTGTCCGCCACCAGAGCCTCCGTCTCCGGCGCAAATCATAAGCATTGCACAAGGCATCCGCCCCTGATTTATTATCCAAAAAACGGCTATGCGGTTTTCGCACCGGGACATTGATTTGAAGAACGAGCTGCAGGATCGTCTGCTGGCGCGCCAACTGCGCAGAGACGCTGGCTTGTTACGTCTGGCGCAGGCGAACCTGCGCCGCTGGAAGGCGCGCGATGGCCAACGCCCCAGGCGAGTATTCGTCGAGTGGCAGCACATTCTGGATAGTCTATCGGCCAACGAGATTGCCGATTTCCTGGCTAGTGATACTCCGATGGCGCGGCGTCTCCGGCAGTCGAGCCCCTTCATGGGGCTGTTTCCCAAGTCCGGCCGGTCTGCGCGGCGCAAGTGAAAAAGTACGAACTCAGAATCGCGCTAAAGGCCGCAGCGCGTGTTGCCCATGAGCGCGAGTTCTCCATTATTGGCTCGCAGGCGGTCCACGCACACTCAAAACGCCCTCCGGCTGAAGTGCTCCTCTCCCAGGAGTGCTATCGCTACCCCCGCACCCACCCCGAGGCAGCGGCCCTGCTCGATCGCAAGTTGGGCCGCAATTCGGCTTTTGCACGAAAGCACGGGTTTTACGTTGACGTCGTTACGCCCGAAATCGCCAGCTTGCCCGAGGGATGGGAAAAGCGAGTAAAGCAGCTCCGTGTTGGCCGAATTACCGCCTTTTGCCTGGACGTCCACGATCTGCTGGCCAGCAAGCTGGCCGCAGGCCGGCTAAAGGACCTCGAATTGGCAGCCGCTCTTCTCAAGCTCCGCCTCGCCAAAGTTCGAACTTTGCGAGCCCGGCTTGCGAAATTGTTCCCCGGTTCGGTCAGCGAACGGGCTCTCTTGTTCCTGACGACCGTTCTGAGGGAGGTCAGGAGAAAGGCAAGGTCCAGCTAGTTCAGGAACGTTTTTGCTTGAGTTAGCCCACGCTTGGAAGCGTCCTGGCCGCGCCCAGCAGCGCGTTACCCGCCAGCTTGCTGCCGCCGCTGATCGCAATTCCGGCTAAGGTTAAAGCCGTTTTCGTCTTAGCGTTTGCGTCTGCGGTAGAAACACTTTGAGTAGTTGTCGGCGTCGTAGCCGCACGACCCCAGTTGGGCCAACGGCGCATTGCTTCCGCACCTGCCTCGAGTATCCAGCCCTGGAACTTCTGCCCTGGTGCAGCATCACGGCAGCCAAATGACCCGATAAAAGCGTTGGGCGGCGGAACTCAGGACATCGGAGCCGGTGGCGGTGGAGTTGGTGGCGGTGACAACGGTCAGGTTGACCCAATCCGGTTGGCTCAGGTTGGTCGTGTACTGCACTTGGTAGGGCTGACCGGCCGTTGCGCCCCAGGTGAAGGTGAGGGTGGCTCCAGTTTGCTCTGTCGCTCCGAGCCGCGGTGGCGCTACGATGGTGAGCATGGCGGTGGCACTGGTAGCGGAGCCGAACCCATTCGTGATGACGACTTGATAGGCCCCTGCATCGCTCAGGGCAGCACTTCCAATGGAGAGAAGATTGCTGCTGGAGCCGAAGATACGGCCATTGTCCGCGAGGTTCGTGCCATTGAACTGCCACTGGTAGGTCAAGGGTGGTGTGCCTGCGGCCGTTGCCGCGAACACCGCCCCGGCTCCCAGGCCGACGACTTGGTTGGTCGGCTGCAGGGCGAGGGATGGGGATGTGCCCGCCGGTGCCACGTACGTAAAGCCGTTGGTCAAAGTCGCACTCTGCCCGTCTGCATTGGTGAGGACAACGTTCACTGAGCCGGCAGCCGAGGGTGGCGTGAGGACGACCAGGTTCGTAGTGTCGATAGACTCGACCGTCGAGGCCATCGTCGCGCCGAAGGTGACGGTTGCGCCGCTTTCGAACCCCGTCCCGAGGATCGTAACGGTGTCCCCTCCACTGGTCGAGCCAGTATTGGGTGTCACGCTTAGCAAAATTGGCGGAGCGGCCGGAGTAACGGTTAGCATTCCATCGACGAGGGTGACCGCGTAGTTGTTCAGGCGGTTGTTGGGGTCCACGAGGCTGGGGACGACCGGGTAGGAGCCTGGCAGGCTGGTTGGCGTGGCGGCGCAGGCGTAGGCCTCCGTGATGGCATCCCCGTTCACCAATCCCAGGAGGGTTCCCGTAAAGACGGGGTTGGGAGCTCCATAAATACGTGTGGCGCTGCCGGCGGTTGCGGTGAGCGGCGCTTTCTGCACCACCACACCAACGCTGGCACTGGAACTGTCGTAGTCCAGAGCATCGTCCGGGGTAAACACAACCGACAGCGAGTTGGTTCCCGCATTCAGCACCGTGCCGGCGGCAGGGCTGTAGGCAAAAGTCCCCGGCACAGTTGCGGTTGCATTCAGTTGGCTGGAACCAAGAGCCGTGCCGTATATAATGGGTGGAGGGTTGGACCAAAGCACGGCGGGCGTGGCCGGCAGGACGGTCAGCGTGGCCGGGGCGCTCGTGACGGAACCGTAGGCATTGGTCATGACCACACTATAGCTTCCGCTGTTGCCCATTGCGGCCTCTGCTATCCCCAGGAGATTGCTCTGCGAGCCGGTAATCGCTCCGCCGTCCGTGAGATTCACGCCGTCGAACTGCCATTGATAGTCCAGCGGGCCGGTGCCTCCGGCCTGCACGGCGAATTCGACCGCGGTCTCGAATAGGGCGGTCTGGTTGGTGGGCTGCGAGATGATGAACGGCTGCTGGCCGTAGGTAAAGCCGTTGGTCAGCGTAGCGACCTGCCCATCGGCGTTGGTGAGGACAACGTCCACGGTGCCGGGAACCGACGGCGGAGTCAGCACCGTGAGGTTGGTCGAGTTGATGAAGTCGACCGTGGTCGCCGCATTGGTTCCGAAGGCGACCGTTGCGCCGCTCTCGAACCCACTGCCGAGAATCGTTATGGTCTCGCCTCCGTTGGTGAGCCCTATATTAGGCGTTATGCTGGTCAGGGTGGGCGGGGTTGCCGCGGTCACCACCAGCGTCCCATTGACCAGCGTGACCGCATAGTTCACCAGCCGACTATTCGTGTCCACGAGGCTGGGGACGATCGGGTAGGAGCCCGGCAGGCTGGTTGCCGTGGCGGCGCAGGTGCAGACCGCCGTGATGGCATCCCCGTTCACCAATCCCACGAGGGTTCCCGTAAAGACGGGGTTGGGAGCTCCATAAATGCGTGTGGCGCTGCCGGCGGTTGCGGTGAGCGGCGCTTTCTGCACCACCACACCAACGCTGGCACTGGAACTGTCGTAGTCCAGAGCATCGTTCGGGGTAAACACAACCGACAGCGAGTTGGTTCCCGCATTCAGCACCGTGCCGGCGGCAGGGCTGTAGGCAAAAGTCCCCGGCACGGTAGCGGTCGCGTTTAGTTGGCTGGGACCAAGGGCCGTGCCGTAGGTGATGGCTGGAGGGTTCGACCAAATCAGGGCGGGCGTGGCCGGGAGCACGGTCAGCGTGGCCGGAGCGCTCGTGACGGAGCCGTAGGCGTTGGTCACCAGGACCTGATAGCTGCCCGCATTGGTCGCCCGCACATTGAGGAGCGTCAGGCTGGCGCTCGATGATCCGGTGACCGAGGCATCGTCGGAAAGGTCGACGCCATTGAACTGCCACTGATACCCCAGAGGGCCGTCTCCGGTGGCGACCACAGTGAAGAGTGCGGTCGCGCCCGCGGTCACCGTCTGGCTTTGTGGTTGGAGGGCAATCATCGCCGGGCTGTTCACGGTCAGCACCGCATTGGCGCTCGACACGCTCCCGGCGGCGTCCGACACGACGACCCAGTAAGTGCCCGCCTGGGAGGCCTGGGCGTTGGTCAAGGTGAGGGTGGCATTGGTCGCCCCGGTCAACGCGGCGGAGTTGAACCACCATTGGTAAGACAGAGGGCTTGCGCCGGTGGCTGCCACGCCGAGTATGGCCTGGTTCCCGGCCACGACCGTCAGCCCTTGGGGCTGGCCCGTAATCATGGGGTCAAACTGGAAGTCGCTAAGCACGGCGGTTGCCCCGTTGGTGTCCGTATCATTGTGCGCGGTCACCGCCAGGCCCACCGATAGCGTGGAGGCAAAGTGTCCGGCACTCAGCGTGGCCGTGTTCCAGGTGTAATAGCGGTTCCAGTTGGTGCCATCGCCGCTGTAGGAGGCGTAGAGCACATTGCCCACGCGTTGGAGCCGCAGCCAACACTCCGGGTAGTTGGGGTTTATCGTCGGCGTGGGCGAACTGGGCGAAGCGGCCTGCCCACCCGTCGTATCGCGCCACTGAACCCAAATCTGGTTCTGGCCGTTAGTCTGGGTTGTCATATTCGCAAAGAAACGCGCTCCGGCAGCGGTGCTCTCCCGCGCCATGAGCTCGGCCTTGGACCACCAATCCGGCCCGGTCAGGCTTCGGACCCGCACCCGGCAATCGAACGGGCCGGTCCGGCTGGTGTAATAGAAGTTGAAGTTGTCGCTCGCGTTCCAAATGTCATTGCCGCCACCGTTGACGGTGATGAGCTCCTGGCCGGCGGTGTCGAACCCAATGGTGGCAGAGCCGTGATGGCTGGGCTTGCCGACATCGACATCGGTGTAACCATAGGGCAGCCCAACCACGAGCACCGCGTTCGAGCTGAGAACGGAGCCGAACTGGTTGGTGACGATCACCGAGTAAACTCCGCCTTGGACCGGTTGGGCATTGGTCAGAATCAAACTCGGCGCGGTGGCGCCGGCCAAGCTGGTTCCGTCGAACAGCCACTGGTAAGCCAGCGGGCCGGCGCCGGCTGCCGTCACACTGATCGTCACGTTTACGCCCGGATTGGTTACCTGGTTTTGGGGTTGCTGGGTGATTACCGGCGGCGCGGTTACCGTAAGCACGGCCGTCGCACTGGTCACACTCCCAACCAGGTTGGTCACCACCATGAAATAATTTCCATTCTGCGCCGCCGTCACATTGGCGAGGGTCAGGCTGGGGTCAGTCGCCCCAGCCAGCGGGGCGCCGTTGAACTGCCATTGATAAATCAAGGGTTGGGTGCCGGTGGCGCTGACGCTGAACACTACGTTGCTCCCTGGGGCCACGGTCAGGCTTTGCGGCTGGTTGGTGAGCGCGGGGGACACGAACGAGCCGACGTCCACCAACATCGTGTAAAGGGAGTTAGGCGGCAATGTCACCTGCAGGTCAGCGCCGCTAACGTGGCTGGAGGCAGCGCCGCTGGCATAGCCGTTTTCGTCCAGTGCCAACACGCGGAAGGATCGCCCCTGGCCAAGGCCCTTGAGGGTGACGGCCCCGGCGATATTCACCACGTTCATGGGCGGCTGACCGATCGAGACGATCTGCTTGCCGGTATAGACCACGCTGTTGTTGGTGAACACCGCGTCCTGGTCCTCCCAGCCGTACGGATTGTCCTCGGTCATGGCCTGGACGAGGATCTTCTGCGACTGGGCCAGCGGCAGGCCGTCCATCGAGACGACCAAAACCGCGCCAAACTGATTGCTCGAAAAGATCGTGACATCATCCAGGGCGATGCTCGGCGTCGAGTTGAGGAACCCGCACGCTCCCTGGCTGCATGGGGTGTTGACCTGGAAAACGCCGTTGCTCCAGTTCAATTCGAGTTGGCCGTTCGTGGCGCCGGGCGGTGGCAAGGACTCCACAATCTGGTTGGTGGCGTCCAGGCAGGCAAACAGGTTTGGCGCCACGTAATTGGACTCATCCTGCGTCACGAAATCGCACTCAACACGGCCGGCCAGCAGCGCCAGCGGATCCAACCGGCCCGTGCCGGTGGCGGGATCATAGGCCGGGCTGTAGGGCGGATTCTCACCGGTAGAATATTGGGAAATCAGCGGGAACTCCTTCTGAGACGCCCGGTTCAGGTTCACCTCGTTGCGCACCGCCAATTGGGTCTGGACGTCGCCTCGTCGATAGAGCAGGGCCGCCCCGGGGAACTGGCCAATAATCGAAGGCTGATCCACGGGGGTACTCACCGCGTTATCGTCGTACCCAAGAGCGGTGGCACACTCCCAGATCCACCCGTCCAGGTCGACCAGGGAGTTATAGGCGGCGGTGAGCAGCGGCCCCTCGGCCTTGAACCGGTTTGGATTGTCCCATGTGCTCTCCGAGGCAATATTCGCATAGCCGGCCACCTGCTTGTAGGCCGAGGGGAGCATGCGTGGATTGTTCACGACCGCCAGGCTCTGGTAACACGTCCCCACGCTCACTCCGGAGCCGCTGGAGGGGGCGGCAAAATAAGGATGCGCATTTATGACCGGGTTGGTCGTGTAGGTGTACCGCTCGACGTCCAGCAGATAATCGTCGTCGGCTGTGTACCAGTTGCCCGGGGAGATCAGGCTTTGGCATCCCAGCGTATTGCGCAAGAAGTCCCCCATTTCCTGGTAAAAGGCATGCTGGAGGTCTGACAGGAAGGCAATTTCATCGGGCATCCGAGACCAATCCGCATCCGGCTGTGAAGTCATAAAGTAGGCCGACATCAACCCCATGCGGCCATCGGCCGGGTCGTCATCGGGCTGCGTATCCCACGAAGCCCAATTTGCCTGGGCGGCGGCGATGCTGCCGTATTTGGCGATCAGCCAGGAGCCGAATTCTGTTTCCAGGTTCTGCCGCTGGGCCTCTGGAAAATCATCCGGGTTGAAAGTCCAAAAGAAAAAGCCGTCTTCATTTTGGAGTTCGATGACGGCTAGCGCGGGGTCCTGGCCCAGGGCAATGCCGGTATAGGGACTGGGCGCTGTGAACAACTGGGTTGCCCATTGTTTGTAGGCCGCCTTGAGGGTCTCGTCGAACATCATCACCGCCGTTTGGCCGGTTACGTCGTTGGTAAAGCCGGGGACGCCCCAGTCGGCGCAAATCGTGAAGGGGGTGATGCCGTCGAACGGGTAGAAGAAGTTCAATTCGGTATAGATGCCCGCCTGCTTGAAGGCAGCCACGATGCGTTGCGCGTTATCAACATAATTGGTGTTGACGGCATTGATGTTGGCGGGGTCGCACGCGGCCACATTATCCAGGTAGCGGACCACATTCACTCCTCGTTTGGCGAGAAATCTCGCCTGGGTGGTGAGAGAGCCCAGGTCCGCGCTCGGGAGACCCAGATTGGCTCCCCAAAACCGCACCGGCGTCCCGTCCCCCAGCACGAATTTGCCCGATTGATCCGCCGCCAGGTGGACATAGCCCGACTGGCCGGCGACGGTCTCGTTCAGCGAGCGCAAATCCAGGAGCGCCGCGGACGTGAACTCGTCAATGCCCGGCTCGAAATCCCACTGTCCGGGTTCGGCCAGGTTATATTTTTGCCCGGGCTGCAGTTTGCCGCGTGGAATATAATACGGGTCGGTGGTCAGCACGAAGGCGTCAAAACCGGCGCAGTGGCCCGGACTCGAGTAAGACCCGTCCCCCGGCCAGTCGGCGGCACTGAGCACAATACGGAAGACGTGCGGACCGGCGCTCATCGTCACGGTCCCCAGGAAAATCCAGTTTAGCGGCCAGTACGGCCTGTAATTAACGTTGTCCAACAGGGCCAGTTGGTCGCCGGCGTACTGCCAGGCGCCGTTGTCGAACTGCCACTTGAACGGCGCGTATTCCCACGTCCTGCGCCCATAGAGCCGGTAGGTCCCGGCCTGCGCCACCGGGACGTTGTAATTGGCCCAGTACATGCAGCCGGGCCCCAGGCTATCGACCGTCAGCATGTTGCCGGCGGAAAGGACATTGCTGTCGGCTTGAGAACTGGCCGACAGCCAGGTGCTGGCGGGAAAGTTGTTCGAGCTGGTATTCTCCCCTTCCCACCAGATCCACGGCCCGGCCAGGACCGTTGCCGGGAGCAGCAGCGCTGCCAGAACGACAGCCCTGCGGCGCCAGGACTGCGCCTGCGGTTCGAGGGCAACAGAGTGGGAGGGGCGATGATGCTCGTTCAGGGCCGGCTTGGCGGCGCCTGGGTAGAGATCGCAATCCCCGTTGGCCTTGTGAATGCCCTGCTTAGTTGAGTTCATGGGCTAAAGATGGTTGACTGTCTTCTTTTACGTGGCGCTCTTTTGGGCAAAAACGGTTCAGGAAAAATGGATCATTTCTTCTCCGCATCATATTGCCGCCAAAAATCGGCGGCGGATTCGACCTGGTCCGGATGATGATCCGGCAGCGTGTAGCTCAGGTACTTCAATAACGGAAGCCGGCGAAGAAAATCGATATTAGCGGCCTGGCGGGGGATGGTCAGACGGTCCAAATTCGTACATTCGGCCAAAGGCGACAAGTCATGGAGATTCTGGCAGTGGTCCAAGGTGAGGCACCCGAGATGGCTATGTTGCAGCGGCCTGAGATCTGAGACCGGGGTCCCGGAGAGGCCCAGCCATCCCAGTTCCACCATGCCTTCGAGAGCAGAGATGTCTGTAACGTGGGTGCCCCACAAATTGAGAGAGCCCAGCGGCGTGTGCTGCAGCGGGTTGATGTCGCTCACGCCCGTGCCGGACAGCACCAGTTCCTCCAGGGGCATCCCTTTCAAGGCGCTGATGTCACTGACGCGGGTATCGTTCAGATTCAGCCGAACCAGCGGCATCCCCTTGAGCGGGGTCAGATCGCTAACTGGACACTCCGCTACGGCCAATTGGCGCAAGGACATCCCTTGAAGGGGGGCCAGGTCGGTCAGATTTGTGCACCACACAATCGACAAGCTGGTCAGCGGCAGGCCCCGGAGGGGGGCCAAGTCGCGGATGGGACTGTTGCTGAGGCTCAACTGCAATGCGCCCTCCGAATCCCTCGTCAAAAGTCCATCCACGCCGGCCTGGGCCAAAGCAGCCTGCCACGTCCCGAGATGCTCTTGCTCGCGCCGGCCAATTCGGGCCCCCACAGCCTGCGCTTCGGCAAATCGCTCTTGCTTGAGCATGGCAGCGCGCAAGGCGCGCAGCGTTTCAACGGGCAAGGCCGCCGCCTCCTTGGTTTCGCGCAAAATCTTCTGCGACAGCAGCAGGTTCTCCGAGGCCAGGGCATCGTTGGGATCGTATTCAAGGACCCGCGCATACTCCCGGCTGGCCTGCGCAAACTGGAAGAGCGACTGGTGGATATTCCCCTTGAGGTAATGGAAGCGTGGCGCCTCGGGCCTCAGGGACACAGCGTAAGTCACTTTCTGGAGGGCCTGCGTGAAGTTCCGATCCTCGATCAGGGCCTGGGCTTCGGCAGCAAAGGAAGGCGCGGCTTCGCGCAGTTCCGACAAGGCCTTCCTGGCGCGCGCGGCCTCCCACGTGCTCGAGACGATGCCCACCACCAACGCAGCGATGAAAGCTGCCGCACCCGTAAACGCGACCTTGTTTCGCCGAACCTGTTTCCGGAACCGGTAAAGCCGGCTGGGCGGGCGCGCCACCACCGGCTCGTCGCCCAGGAAACGGCCCAGGTCGGCGGCCAGGTCGTTGGCCGTTTCATAGCGGCGGATGCGGTCTTTTTCCAAACACTTCATCACAATCCAGTCCAAGTCGCCTTTGAGCAAGTGCATCAGCTTGGGCGGATCGACTCCACGCCGCCGCGCCGTTGCGGCCAGTTCCCCACCCGGCAAGGTGTGCAGTCGGGTCGAGGGGCGCAGCGGTTCCTGCTCCCGGATGGTGCGGCGCATTTGGTCCAGCCCTGCGGCCAGCAAATCCTTGGGGGCAAACGGAGTCTCGCCGGTAAGCAATTCGTAGAGCAGCACGCCCAGGGAATAAATGTCGCTGCGGGTATCCACGTCCGGACTGGTCATGAGAGCCTGCTCCGGACTCATATACGCGGGGGTGCCCAGGATTTGCTCGAGGGCAGTACAGACCGTTTTGTTGGTCAGTTCCCCGGCAGTTGCCTTGGCGATGCCGAAATCAATGACCTTGGGCACTGGGATTCCGTCGTCAACGGTGACCAGGACATTCGAGGGCTTGATGTCACGATGAATGATCCCCTTTTGGTGGGCATGCTGGATGGCCCGACAGACTTGAACGAAGAGGTCGAGGCGCCGGCGGGCGGACAAGCTATGCTCGTCGCAGTACTGGGTTATTTTAATGCCCCGCACCAATTCCATCACGAAGTAAGGCCGCCCGGTTTGCGTTGCCCCTGCATCGAACACTTTGGCAATGTTCGGATGGTCCATTAGGGCCAAGGCCTGGCGCTCGGCCTCGAAGCGGGCGATGACCTGCCTCGTGTCCATGCCCGGCTTGATAACCTTCAGGGCCACCCGCCGCCGAACCGGTTCCTCCTGGTCGGCGATAAACACCACGCCACAACCGCCTTCGCCGATCTTCTCGCGCACCTTGTAACGCCCGATCAAGTCGCCCGGCTTTTCACACACAACGGTCGCTTGTCCGGCAGCGGCCACTGCCTCAGCAGCACGTGAGAGCAGCCCGGCTTCCTGGCTGACGCGCGGTTCCTCAGGCAGAAAGCCCTGGGCGCTTTCATGGGCGTGGAGCAGGGTCTCGTGGTCCGCATTGGCCGCAACATCCACTTGGTCCAATTCAACGCGTGTCAGTCCTTTGCCGTGCCGGACGCGGTGCTTGCGACGGGCGTTGTCGATGAGAATGCGACGCATGGCCTCGGCTGCGGCCGCAACGAAGTGTCCTCGGTTCTCCCACCGCTGCTCCGACCCCACCAGCCGCAGCCAGGCTTCATGTACCAGGGCGGTAGGCTGTAGCGTCTGCCCAGGTGGTTCGTGGGCCATTTTCCGGGCGGCCAGGCGCCGCAGTTCGTCATACACCAAAGGCAGCAACTGCTCGCCGGCGCGGGCGTCGCCCCTCTCGAGGGCGTCTAAAATGCTCGTGACATCGCTCATCTGTCCGGGAGACAGGCCATCTTGGCAAGATCCACGCCCTTTGGCAAGGCTAAGGGATCGGGTTGATCATCTCGTGATTTCCGCTTGGTCATTCCTTATTCGTCATTCCTCGGCTCCGAAGCAACTCCAACGTGAAACTGGCGCCTTTGCCCGGGCCGTCGCTGTGAACGCGCAAGGCGCCGCCCATCTCGGTGGCGGTTAAGGCGCTGCTGTGCAGTCCGAAGCCATGCCCGTTGTTGCGCGTGGTGAAGCCCTGCGACAATCTGTCAGTTCCCGTTCCTTAACAATCGCGCCCGCTGGTCTGCTGTTTTAAACCAGTGCTGCTTTTCGTTCATCGAGCCAGTCCACCGCCGCGTCCAGACGGCCCAACGGTCCCAGCAGCGTTTCTTGCACTTGGGCCGCCATGCCCCCGCGGTCGAACAGGGCCAGGCAGGGCTGGTCAATGAACCGGCTGGAATACTTGATGGCTTCGAATGCCGCCGGGTGTTGTTGGAGCGCCAACCCCCAGGCCTGTGGAACGCTGAGGTCCGTTGCCAGCAGGCTGGCCTTGTCCACCCCCATGGCGTCCCGCGTTGACTCCGGGCTAACCGCGCAGACTTTCAATTGCCGGACCGCGATTCGACTCAAACTGCAACCATGCCACTTCCCCGCAGAAATCACGCGTTTCCCGCCAAAGACATCGTCGCCGAAGTATTCCCAAAGACACGCCGCAATGCTGGCCCCAACGTAGAGCAGCGGAAAGGGACACTGCGGATGGGAGAAGCGATGATGCGAACATATCTCGAACTGAATCGCTCACATTTACAAGGTTGTCAATCTTATGAACATTTCATATCCCTTCCTTCTTCCGGGGGCGCCGTCCGATCGCAGGGCGCTACTGCACCTCACCGTGGGACCCGATGGGTCGCCTCTTTCCAGGACGAGACCGGGCGGCGGGCGCCATCCTTCGCTCTCGGTTGCGCTGCGAGCGAAGGCTGGTGGAGCCGACAGGGCTTGAACCTGCGACCTCCTGAATGCCATTCAGGCGCTCTACCAACTGAGCTACGACCCCATCCAGAATGAGGGGCAATTTATCGTCCTGATGGGAATTGTCAAAGTGATTTTTTGCACTTTAAACTTCGCCATTCAGGTCAATTGAAAACTGGCGACTATTCGGGTTTCAACGGATAGGGGCAGGGATGGCAGGGTTAGCGCCACCCCTGCCGCCGAAACCTGAACAGTTGCGATAATTGAGGATTGAAAATTGGTCATTGGTCATTCAGCTTTGGGCGTGAACGAGAGCGTCCCGAGTGTGACAGTGCTGATAGCGGCCCGGCCTGACCTGGCGGAGATCAAGGCTCTCAAGGCCAGCCGCCTGCTGGATTACCCGGCGGATCGGCTCGAGATCATCGTGGCGCGCGGCAAGCAGCCATCCGCCCAGCGCAACGCCGGGATGAGGGCCGCCGTTGGAGAGTTGATCTACTTTCTGGACGACGACTCGGCGCCTGAGCCGGCCAGCTTGCGCCGGGCAACGGCCCACTTCGCCGATGCGCAGGTGAAAATGGCCGGCGGCCCGAATCTCTGCCCGCCGGAGGCTCCGGGCCTGGAGCGGGTCTTCGCGCTGGTGTTGGGGAGTTGGCTGGCCTTCGGGCCGAGCCGGGCCAGGTATGCGCCGGTGGGGACCGCGCGCCAAAGCAGCGAAAAGGAACTCATTCTCTGCAACCTGGTCGCCCGCCGCGACGCCATGCTCGCATTGGGCGGCTTCAACGAGGCCCTCTATCCCAACGAAGAAAACGCCCTCATGGACGAACTCCAGCGCCGGGGCGGCAAACTGATTTACGACCCGCAGATCATCGTCTATCGCCGGCCTCGGTCCAGCCTCAAGGCCTTCGCCAGGATGCTCCGAACCTACGGCCGGGGCAGGGCCGAGCAGTTTCGCGTGAACCCGACACCGGGGTCGGCGGTGAACTTTGTCCCGCCGCTTTTCCTGGTCTGCCTTGTTGCCCTGCCGTTGCTGGCTGCCCTGACCCCCCTGGGCAAATGGTGGCTGCTCCCGCTGGCCTTTTATGGCGCGGCGGTGCTCGCACAGACGGCGGTCCTGGCAGCGCAGGGCGGACTGTTTCGCGGCCTGGCTGCCGCCCCGCTTATCCTCCTGACGCACATCCTCTACGGTTACGGATTCTGGCGCGGCTTGTTCACGCGGCTGCAATCTCCCGGGCAGGGTGCCCCGGCGGGCGTGGCAATCCAGAGAGTGAAGGGGACGGGGTGATGGGGGAATTATGAATTATGAATTAAGACTAAGATCAGTAGTAAGATTAGGAGCAGGATTCATGCTTCATACTTCGCCCTCCCCGTGAGAGACCCCGTCTGGACCCAGGCAATCAAGGCTTCTGCCGACCCGCAGCGCGCCAGGCATTACCTGGACGCGCTCGAGGCCGCCGGCGGCGGCCCCGCGCTCTCGGGGCCTTCCCCCGAGCAGGCGCGGATCCTCACGGCTCTTTTCTCCGGCTCCGAGGCGCTGAGCGCGCTCCTGGCAGCGCAGCCGCAATGGCTGAACGTCCTGGATGAGGCCTCGCTGAAGTACCCGCGCCGGAAACAGGGTCTTCGCAACGAGGTCGCCGGCTGGCTCAAACCGTTGCTGGGGCGGCGCGATTACGCGCTGGCGCTCAAAGGGACGCGCGAGTTCAAGCAACGCGAGTTGCTGCGCATCGGAGCGCGCGACCTGGCGGGGCTGGGAGAGGTCTCTGGAATCACGGGCGAGCTCTCCGACTTGGCGGATGTCTGCCTGGAGAGCGTCTGGCAGGTCTGCCACCGGCAACTGGCCGAGCGCCACGGCTGCCCCTATCACCAGGATGCCTCCGGGCGCTGGCAGAGCACCGCCGGCTGCGTCCTGGGCTTGGGCAAGCTCGGCGGCCAGGAGTTGAACTACAGTTCGGACGTGGATGTCATCTTTGTCTATAGCGAGGAGGGAAGCGTCTTCAAAGAGCCGCCGAACAAGGGCACGGCCCCGCGCCCTGTTCTGACCAACCACCAGTTCTTCAATCGCCTGGCCGAGTCCTTCATTGGGGAGGTGTCGCGCCTGACGGCAGAGGGCATGCTCTATCGCATCGATCTGCGGTTGCGTCCGGAAGGGGATGCAGGGCCCCTGGGCCGTTCACTGGAGAGCTACGAGAACTATTACGCCCAGTGGGGCCAGACCTGGGAACGGATGATGTTGATCAAGGCCCGCCCCGTGGCGGGAGATGCGACTCTGGGCGCTGACTTTGTGGAGATGATCCAGCCGTTCCGCTACCCGCGCTCGATCAACGAAGGCGTGCTGCGGGAGGTGGCGGCAGTCAAAGATCGCATCGAGAACCAGGTGGTCAAAGCCGGGGAGTTGGAGCGCAACGTCAAGCTGGGGCGCGGCGGCATCCGGGAGATCGAGTTCATCGTCCAATCCCAGCAGCTCTTGCGCGCCGGGCAGCAGCCGTTCCTTCAGGGGTCGCAGACCCTTGCGTGCCTGGCCAAGCTGGCCCAATACGAGTGCCTCTCGGGCGAGGAGGCGCGGATGCTCTCGGGGGCCTACTGTTTCCTGCGCCGGGTCGAGCACCGGCTCCAGATGGAGAACAACCTCCAGACCCACACCCTTCCGGCCGCCCGTCACGCCCTCGAGCGCCTGGCCCGGCTTATGGGCCTGGCCACGCTCCAGGAGTTCCAGGCCGCCCACCGCGCGCATACCGCCAACGTGCGCCGCATTTTCGAGAAACTGCTACGGGCCGACACGCCGCCCGGCGAGGCCCCCGGGGCCTTTCCACGCCAGTTCGCCGGCGCCGAGGCGCAGTGGAGACAATTCCTCGACGCACATTCCTTCCGGGATGCCGAAGGGGCCTTCAGCGTCCTGCGCGAATTCGTCGAGGGGCCGGGCTACATCCATGTCTCGCCCCGCACCAGCGAGTTGGCCTGCCAGTTGTTGCCCAGGCTCTTCGGAATGACGGGCAGCCCCCTCCTCGCCAGCCGTGCAACGCAGGCCGGCGCCGAGAGGCTCTCGGACCCGGATCGGGTAGTGACGCGCCTGGACAGTTTCATCGGGGCCTACGGCGCCAGGGCGACGTTGTTCGAGTTATGGAACAGCAACCCGGCCATATTCGATCTGCTGTTGCGGCTCTTTGACCGCTCGGAATTCCTGGCGGAGCTGGCCATACGCACGCCGGACCTGGTGGATGAACTGGTCACCAGCGGCCGGTTGCGTCAGCGCAAGACCGCCCAAGAGACGGTCCGGGACCTGCGCCACGGCCTTGAGGATGCCAACCAGCACCTGTGGCTCAGGCGCTACCACCAGGCCGAGTTGATGCGCATCGGCTTGCGCGACATCCTCGGCCTGGCCGATTTCGAGCAATACCTGACGGAACTCTCGGCCCTGGCCGACGCCTGCCTGCAATACGCCCTGGAGGTCGTCATGGGCCGCCACCGACTCAAGACCCCGCCCTTTGTCATCCTCGGCCTGGGCAAACTGGGCGGGGAGGAAATCGACTACGGCTCGGACCTGGACATCATCTTCGTGGCCGGCCCCAGGGCGAGGAACCTCGCCAAATTGGCCCAACTCGCCTTGGAGGTCATGGACCTGGTTTCCAGCCGCACAGAGCAGGGCGTAGTGTTCCATACCGATGCCCGCTTGCGCCCGGACGGCGAGAAAGGGCTGCTGGTCAACACCCTCGGGGCCTGCGAGGCCTATTACCGGGAACGCGCCGAGCTGTGGGAAATCCAGGCCCTTACCCGCACCCGTCCGGTAGCGGGGGATTTGAACCTGGGCGCCCAATTCCAGCAACTCGCCGCCACCGTGTGCAATTTCAACCAGCCCAGCCTCCCCGTGGCTGCCTTCAAACCCGGCTGGAAACACACCGTTCATCGAATGCGGCTGCGCATCGAGAAGGAGCGGACTCCGCCCGGCCAGGACCCATTGGCCATCAAGACCGGGCGCGGCGGCCTGATGGACGCCGAGTTCATTGCCCAGACCTTGTGTTTGGAGAATGGCTGGCAACAGGCCAATACCCTCCTGGCCCTGGAACGCGGCCGCTCCGCCGGCGCCTTGCCCGACGCCGGCATCCTCATCGAAAGCTACCGCCGCTTGCGCCGCGTCGAGGGCATCCTGCGGCGCTGGAGCTACGAAGGCGAAACCGTGCTCCCGGATGACCCGGCCGCCTATTACCGGGTCTCAGTCCGCTGCGGCTTCCCCACGTCCGAGGCCTTCCGCGACGCCGCAGCCGCTTGGCGTCAAGCCATTCGGAAGGTGTATGACAAGGTGCTGGGAATGGAGCGGTGACAGGTCTTAATCCTAATCCTACTATGGCCGCAAGAGTCCGTTGGATCGCCGACAGGAGTTCTGGAAAAGGAGTGCCAGGCCTCGTCCGAATCGCCCCGATCCGGCATCCGCAGAACAATTGCTTGAAGAAATCAGGGACAACGGCATAGTAGTAGTGCGTTGAGACCTATGAGTGTAACGGTTAACCTTAGTTCGGACGAAGTGGCTCAAATCAAGCGCTTTACCGACCTCGAGAACGAGGACGAAGCCGTGGCGAAGGCAGCCCGGGAATTCCTGCGGGTCATCCAGCTCAGGGAATTGAAAGCGGCCTCTGGAAACGTCGATTATGAGGACGTCGGTTCGCACATGGAAGCGCTCGAACTCCGCGAAAGCCGCTTGAATCAGTGAGCCCCGTGGATTTGGTTCTGATAGACACGGGCATTGGGTCGGCGTTTTTCACGAAGCCCGCGTCGCCCGAGAAACGCGCGCTGGACGTTCTCCTGGACGAAGATCGGGTGGCGCTGACGGGGCCGGTCCTTGCGGAAGTTCTCCGGGGATTCCGTCGGAAGGACCAGGCGGACTGGGTCGCGTCACGTCTGCGCCTGGCCCATTATCTGGAGCCGACCTGGGAGGACTGGCGCAATGCCGCAGCCCTCGGGCGTGAGTTGGCCGCTCAAGAGCACGATCTGCCCCTTACGGATCTGGTGATTGCGGCATTGGCTCTGCATGTCCAGGCCTTCGTCTTTTCTTCTGATCCCCACTTCGACTTGGTTCCTGGTCTGAAGAGGCACCACGCCTGAGATGCCTGAACCAAGATTACCCCTGTGACCCCAGATCCTTCACTGGCAGGTTCTGCAACAGCGAGTCCGTTAATCACATCGCGAACAGGGCAAGAAGGAGTCAGCCAAGGGTCATCGGCCGCCGAGAAGATCGCGTTGTTCAGATCTTTGTTTCGTGGGCGAGAGGATGTCTATCCTGTCCGCTTCGAGAGCAAGAAGACCGGGCGATCGGGTTATCAACCGGCCTGTGCCAATGAATGGGCGCGCGGCCTATGTGAAAAGCCGAGGATTAAATGCGCAGACTGCTCGAGTCGTTCTTTCCTCCCCGTGACGGATGAGATCATTCGCTGGCACCTTTCGGGAATCGACAATCGGGGCCGACACTTTGCTATCGGCGTCTATCCCATGCTCCAGGACGAATGCTGCCATTTTCTGGCGGTGGATTTCGACCGGCAGCAGTGGGGACAGGACGCCGGAGCGTTTCTCCAAACGTGCCGGGCCTTGGAGTTGCCGGCGGCCTTGGAACGATCTCGCTCCGGGAATGGCGCGCACATCTGGCTGTTCTTTGAGGAAGCGATACCCGCGCGTTTGGCCCGCGACCTTGGCTCGTACCTTCTGACCGAGACAATGGAGAGGCGCCCGGACATCGGCCTGGGTTCTTATGACCGGTTTTTCCCGAATCAGGACACTCTGCCCAAAGGCGGCTTTGGGAACCTTATCGCGCTGCCTTTGCAGAAGCAGGCTCGGTTGCGAGGAAACAGCGTCTTTCTGGACGACCAATTGCGGCCGCACGAGGATCAGTGGGCATTCCTGGGGTCACTGCAGCGGATAAGCAGGACACGCACCCAGGCCATCGTGCGGGATGCAGAGCACAGGGGGAAGATAATCGGCGTTCGCGCCGTGCTGACGATGGAAGAGGACGGTGACGCGCCTTGGACTGCTCCACCGTCACGGCGGCGAAAGGGACCTCCGATTACCGGGCCTTTGCCGGAAACAGTAGATTTGGTGCTCGGTGACCAAATCTATATCGCAAAGGAGGGTTTGGCGCCGGGCTTGCGCAACCGCCTGTTGCGGCTGGCAGCGTTTCAGAATCCAGAGTTTTATCGGGCGCAGGCGATGCGGCTGTCGACTTATGACAAGCCGCGCATCATCGATTGCACCGAGGACCATCCGCAGCACATCGCGTTGCCCCGCGGTTGCCTGGCGGATGTCGAGGCCCTGCTCGACGGTCTGAAGATCAAACCCGTCCTGCACGATGAGCGCTTTGGCGGCACGCCCATAGTCGCCTCTTTCAAGGGCGAACTGCGGCCGGAGCAGCAACTCGCCGCGAACGCATTGCTCGCACACGACACGGGCGTCCTTTCGGCGACCACCGCCTTTGGAAAGACCGTTCTTGCCGCGTGGCTAATCGCCCGGCGAGGTGTCAACACCCTCGTGCTGGTGCACCGGCAGCAGTTGCTTGAGCAATGGGTCGAACGGTTGTCCGCATTTCTCGATCTGCCGGAAGGGAGCATCGGGCGTATTGGGGGCGGGCGCAAGAAACCGACTGGGGCGATTGATGTCGCTATCATGCAAAGCCTGGTCCGCAAGGGCGTCGTGAACGACTTGGTGGCAAACTACGGCCACCTGGTCGTGGACGAGTGCCACCACTTGTCCGCCAGGAGTTTCGAACTTGTCGCGCGGCGCGCCAAGGTCAAATACGTTGTCGGCTTGTCTGCAACGGTGACTCGCAAGGATGGGCACCATCCAATCATCTACATGCAGTGCGGACCGCTCCGTCATTGCGTCAATGCAAAGCAGCAAGCTGCCGCCCGGCCATTCAGTCACACAGTTATCGTCCGTCCCACCAATTTCCATGCGCCGGATTTCCCGAATGCCGATCAGCGAATCGAGTTTCACCGTCTTTATGAAGCGCTGGCGGCCGATTCCGCCCGCAACCAAATGATTTGCGACGACGTTCTGAGCGCAGTGCGGGAAGGGCGTTCGCCGCTTTTGCTGACTGAACGGGTCGAACACTTGCAGCAGTTGGCTCAACATTTGTCCGGCAGAATCCCTTGCCTGACGGTACTCCAGGGTGGCATGGGGAAGAAGGAGCTTCAACGCGCCGCCACGCAGATGGCGGCGGGCCCTGCAAATCCCCAACTGGTCCTTCTGTCCACAGGGAAATACATTGGCGAGGGCTTCGACGACTCGCGACTCGACACGCTCTTTCTGGCGCTGCCGGTATCCTGGCGCGGTACTATCGCTCAGTACGTCGGTCGGTTGCATCGACTGCACGAGGGCAAGCACGAAGTGCGCGTTTATGATTACGCCGATCTTAACGTGCCAATGCTGGCGAAAATGTTCGACCGCCGATGTCAGGGATACGAGGCGGTCGGCTACGGAATCCAGGTGCCTGGCAGCGCTGTGGCCGGGTGGCCGGCAGAAGTGCCGCTACCGGTTGATCCCGAATGGAAAAGAGATTACGCCGCAAGCGTGCGCCGGCTCCTGCGCGATGGGGTGGACACTCCCCTGGCCAATCTCTTCGTTCATGCCGCCCGGCGCCTCTCCGCCGATGCCGACGGGGTCAATCGTGCCCGAAGCGCGAGCGAGGCCTTTCTTTACCGGCGGCTGGAAACGTTGTCGGACACCGCCGGTCGATTCCGCCTGAATGCGCGGCTGCCAATCCCGTTTGATGCAGAAGGAGAGATGGAGGTTGATTTGCATTGCGCCGAAGCGCAGGTGGCCGTCGAACTGGACGGGCCACAGCACTTGGCGGACACGGAGGCCTACCGCCGTGACCGCAGGAAAGACGCTCTTTTGCAGGAAAACGGCTGCTTTGTGCTGCGTTTCCTGGCCGAAGATGTCGGGAAGCATCTGGATGGCGTCCTGGATACTATTCTCCGCGCGATGTCGCGCCAGCGGAGACGGATAAGCCCGGGGTGAGCCAAGAAGTTCGGGTTTGGACCAAGATCGAGGTGGCTCCAGAGGCAGGGCTCGAACCTGCAACCCGCCGGTTAACAGCCGGCTGCTCTACCATTGAGCTACTCTGGATGCCAGAGAACGCGAAGCCTACAGGCCGCCGGGGCCGGCGTCAAATTGATTCTGCGGAAAATCAGAAGACAAAAGGACTGTAGAGCAGCCCTGCGGGGGCGTTGAGGCGGCTTGGCAAAAGGCCGCTCGGGGGTTATCTTTTCCGCGGGAACAGACAACTGGATCTAACTTTTTGAGGCTGATATGATTGCACAGATAAGCAAGCGGATATTCTACTTCGTTCTGGTGAACGTGCTGGTGACCGTGACGATCACGGCGATTCTGGCCGTATTCCACGTGGGGCGCTACCTCCCGGAAGGCGGATTGGAGTGGTTGGCGGCGTTCTGTTTGCTGTGGGGTTTCGGAGCGGCGTTTATTTCTCTGGCGCTCTCGAGGCTGATGGCAAAATGGTTCATGGGGGTCCGGGTGGTGCCGCCGGACACCTCCGACCCGGTTCTGGGCGAGTTGGTGGAGACGGTGCACGGCTTGGCCCGGCAGGCCGGGCTGCCGGCGCTCCCGGAGGTCGGAATCTACCAGTCGGCTGAAGTCAATGCCTTCGCGACCGGACCCAGCCGGGCGCGGGCCCTGGTGGCGGTCTCGACCGGCTTGCTGGGGCGGATGCGCCAGAAGGAAGTGCTGGGGGTCCTGGGCCACGAAGTGACGCACATTGCCAATGGGGACATGGTCACGATGACCCTCATCCAGGGGGTCGTCAACGCTTTCGTGATGTTTCTGTCGCGCGTGCTGGCCTTCGCCTTGAGCCAAGCCCTGCGTTCGAGGGACGACGAGCGCGGCGGCGGCTCCTGGCTCATGCAGTTTTTATTCATCCAGGTCTTCCAAGTCGTCTTCGGCATCCTCGGGTATATCGTCGTGTGCCAGTTTTCGCGTTGGCGGGAATTCAGGGCTGACGCGGGCGGCGCTCGATTGGCGGGACGCGGGAACATGATCGATGCCCTGCGAGCGCTCCAGCGGCTCTACAACCCGGAGGCCTCCCGGGCCGAAGCCCAGCGTTCCCAGGGGTTTCAGTCCTTGAAGATCTCCGGCTCTGGAAACCGCCTCTTGGCCCTGTTCTCGACTCATCCTCCGCTGGAACAGCGCATCGCGCGGCTCGAGCACGGGATCTTCTAGACGGAGATGCCGTGCACCTGCGCGGGGTTGGTGAACAGGAGTTCCTTCATGACCTGCGCGGCGGCGTCGAAGTCATGGTAGAGGGTTGAGTAGCGGTCGGCGACCAATTCAGTGAGGGCGTCGGCCACGCCCAGGCGCATCGAGAGGTACTTCGCCGCGACCATTTCGACGAAGCGGGCATCGGTAAAACCGCAGGCGATGGATTTCAAAGGGCCCATGCTGAGCTGGTCGCGGACCATCCGGGCGATCTTGTGGCGGCGGAAATAGTGCCACCACGGCCCCGCAGAGACATTGCCGACCTGCTTTGCGGCGTTGGCCAGGTCGTTGTAAAGCGTTTCGTGGGCGGAGATGTATTCGAAATGGACGTGTGGATAGCGGCGCCAGACCGGGTATTCATCCTGGGGCAGGTTCGGAATGTACTCGGGGAAGGACTGGATTTCGCGGGCCCAATCCATGAAGTGGCGCGCCCCGCCGCAGAGCTGGAGGCAGACCCCGAAGGGCGCCCCGGCGTCCTTGCGTTCCTTGCCGATGTCGTTGAGCGTCTCGAGCATGGCCTCGGCCACGCAGGCCAGGACTTGCTTGCGGTTCTCTCCATCCAGTTGCGCGCGATGATGGGCGATTGCCCAGTCCACCGTCGCCTTGGAATACGGACGGCTGAAGCGCCAGTCCTGCCCCTGGAATCCGTCCACGTAAAGGACCCGGCTCCGGGGATTGGTTTTGGGGCTGCGCAAGATGCTCCAGAAAAAGCCGCTAGTGGCTTCGTGGAGCGTCCCGACGTCCCTGATTTCGCAGTCGAAATACTCCTCGAGGTGGACGATGTATTTCTCGGCCTGGAATTTGTGGCCCTGGGTGAAGAGGCCAAAATCGGTCGCGCGCTCGGGCCAGAACAAGCCGTTGTAGTCGAACATGTTCCAGGCCTCGGGATGGGTTGAGCGGGCGAGATCGACGTCCTTGGGCCGCACGGGCGGGACCATCGGCACCTGGTCCCGGTTCTCGATGCTGGTCACATAAGCGCGGATGTGATGCCCCTCGAGCACCCGGGCCGCAAATCCCGGGTCGTTCCGCTCGGCCGCAACCGCGTCGGCGACCGTGTCGAAGCGGGCGGGGTCCAGGGGATCGATTTCCTTGGGGACGCCGCGATAGAGACGGAACATGTAGCGCAGCCACTCGGCATATTCGGAATAGCGGCTGTCGCGGAGCTGCTCGAGGAGGAAACGGCCCGCCGCGCGGCGCTCCTTCTCGCTGTTTGTCCCGACCATCCGGAGCGCGTCATCCAGCCGGTTTGCGGCCCCTTCGACGATTTGGGCGAACCAGGAATAGAAGAGCCCGTGAGTGGCGTCGGTCATCGTGCGGCGCACCAGGCGCTGGCGGCGGAGGCCCTCCTGGACGACGCTCGGCGGGGGTTGATTGACCGCCGCCTGGGTGCCGGCGAGGTTGCCCGCAGCCAGTTTCTCGGTGAAACCGGTCAGGTCATCCTGAACGTGGGTGTGGGCGTCAATGGCGGGCGTAGCCAGGGCCAATTCCTGGAGTCGCGCGCGAATTTCGTCAATGTGCATAGGCAGCGTATTTTCCGGGCTGAGGTCGGGAGGTGTCAAGAAACAACCTCCAAACGCAGTATTGACATTGCCGCGTTTGGCCCGAATTGTGGACGCATGTCGGATTTGCTCTGGTACGTGGCCCACGTGCGGCCGCGCCGGGAAAAGAAACTGGCCGAGCACTGCGCACGCCAGGGTTTTGCGGTGACGCTGCCCTGCTATGACTCGCCGCACAAGTACCGCGGGAAAACGGTCGTGTTTCGCAAACCGCTCTTTCCGGGCTATGTCTTCCTCCAACTGGAGCCGAGCCGGAAGGAGGCGGTCCTCCAGAACGATCATGTGGCGAATCTGCTGGACGTCTTCGATCAAGAGACCTTTGGCCGGCAACTGTCCGACATCCTTTTGGCCCTGGAAAGCGACTTGGGTGTGCGGCTGGCGCCCTCGATTGGAGAGGGCACGCGCGTGCGCATCAAGGCCGGTCCCTTGCAGGGCATCGAGGGGTGGGTGGAACAGCGCTACGGCATGACGGCTGTGCTGCTGCGGCTGGATTTCATCGGCCAGGCCGCCGCCGTCAAGCTGGAGGCGGACCTGCTGGAGTTGATATAGGCCGTTGCGGATCAGATGCCCAGGTTGGCCAACGTGTTGCTGATAGCATTGACGATCTGAACCAGCCGGGGATGGGACCCCTCGAAACCGCTGACTGACGAAGCCAGCCCCTCGAGGGAGAGTTTGAGCAACTCGGGATTCTGCTCGGAGCGTGTGGCCTCGTGAGCGGAGATGGCGGTGAACCCTGCGATGCTTTGGGCCTGGTCGCTATGGGTCTTGGACAGTTCGGCAACCTCTGACTTCAGCGTGAGCAGCAGTTGCAGGAGTTCCTTGCGCCGCTCGTCCTTGACGGTCTCGGCGTTCTGAATCGTGGCTTCTATCTTCCCGATGGTATCCTCGATCATGGCAGATTCCCATTTTTCCGCCAAGATAGCGGTCCCCGGTCCTTCGGCAAGGAAAAGAGCATTCGGATTTGCTCCTGTTCAACCTTTGCCCTTGAGGATGGGCTGGACGGCCCGCCAAACGGCTTCCCTGACCTCCTGGACGTCGCCCGCCGCATCGATCAGCTTCACCCGCTGCGGTTCGGCGGACGCCACTGCCCGGTAGCCCCGGGCTACGCGCTCGAAGAAGCTGGCATCGGCCTCTTCCATCCGATCCCTCACAAAGGGCATCGTGGCCTGGCGGGCCAGCAACCGGCTGGCGCTCACCTCGGGCGGCGCCAGCAGCAGCAGCGTCAAATCCGGCCGCGTCTCCGCAACCGCCAAGTCGATGACGGCCTTGACCACCTTCAAATCCAGGCCGCGCCCGTACCCCTGGTAGGCCGTGGTCGAATCGTAAAAGCGGTCGCACAAGATCATTTGCCCCTGTTGGAGGGCGGGGCGGACCACCTCCCGCACGAGCTGCGCGCGGCTGGCATTCATCAGCAGCAACTCCGCCTCGGCAGTCATCGCCCGGTTGGCGGGGCTGTGCTTGAGGGTGTGCCGGATTTCCTCGCCAATGGGTGTCCCACCCGGTTCCCGCACCGTACGCACACTCCACCCCTGAGAAAGCAATCGCTCCGCCAGCAAAGACAACTGGGTCGATTTGCCGCTGCCTTCCGTGCCCTCGAAGGTAATGAAGGCGCCTTTCATCTAGCCGATGAAGGCGGCGTGCACCGCTCTCATGGCCGTCTCGGCCTTGGCAAGGTCGATCACGACCGAGATCTTGATCTCGCTGGTGGAAATCATCTCGATATTGACGCCTTGGCGGGCGAGGGTATCGAAGAGTTTGCCCGCCACGCCGGTGTGGCTTTTCATGCCGACGCCCACGATGGAGAGCTTGGCGATGTTATCGGTGGCGATGACCTTGCAGAATCCGATCTCCGGTTTGAGGGCATCGATGACCTTTTGGGCCTTGAGCAGGTCCGGTTTATCGACCGTGAACGAAATGTCGGTGACCGGGGCGTCGGCATCGTGGCTGATGTTCTGGACGATCATGTCCGCGTTGATGCTGGCGTCGCCAATGGCCTTGAAGACGCGCGCGGCGATGCCGGGTTTGTCGGGCACTCTGACCAGCGTGACCTTGGCCTGGTTTTTGTCCAGGGAGATTCCCCGCACGACGACGTCTTCCATGTTCTTGGTTTCCTCTTTCACAATAGTACCTGGGTTATCGTTTAGGCTGGAGCGCACTTCAAAGACGACTCCAAATTTCTTGGCGAACTCGACGGAGCGGGACTGCATGACCTTGGCGCCGAGGCTGGCCAGCTCGAGCATTTCGTCATAGGAGATTTCCTCCAGCTTCCTGGCGGCAGCAACGATGCGGGGGTCGGCGGTATAGACGCCGTCCACGTCGGTGTAAATCTGGCACAGGTCGGCCTTCAAGGCGGCGGCCAGGGCGATGGCGGTCAGGTCGGAGCCGCCGCGTCCGAGGGTCGTGACCTGGCCTTCGAGGGTCTGGCCCTGGAAACCGGCGACGATGACCACCTTTGCCTGGGCCAGCAGTTCGTGAATTCGTTTGGGGGTGATGTTCTGAATCTTGGCCTTGGTGTGGACGCCGTCGGTGACAATCCCGGCCTGGGCGCCGGTGAGGGAGACAGCCGGGACATCCATCGAGTGCAGGGCGATGGCGGTCAGGGCGATGGTGGTTTGTTCTCCGGTGGCCAGCAGCACGTCCATCTCCCGCTCGTTGGGCAAGGGCATGATTTCCTTGGCCAGCTTGATTAAATTGTCGGTCACCCCGCTCATGGCCGAAACGACGACCACCAGTTTGTGGCCTTTGGAGTAGTATTGGGAGACACGCGCCGCCGCACTCTTGATGCGGCCGGTATTGGCCACCGACGTGCCGCCATATTTCTGTACGATCAATGCCATAGTCCAATGAGAGACAAGGTTGGTCAGTCGAAGGTTTCGACGCGAATCATCACCGGGGGGGCCTTCACCACAGGGAGTTTGCGCATCTGGCGCAGGGCCCGGGCTACTGCGCCGTTCGGGGCGTTGTGCAGCATCAGGATCAGCGGCAAGGTGGCCCCGGAGTGGCCCTCGGGTTGGATTACCGAGGAGATGCCGATGTGCGCGTCGCCGAAGGTCTTGGCGATGCGGGCGAGCGTGCCGGGCACGTCCTGGACATTGAGGCGGACAAAATAGCGCGACATCACCTCGTCAATGGGGACCACGGCGCCATCGCGCTCATGGGTGACGAAGGACGGCAGGCGGTGTTTGGCGCCGAACTTCAAATCCAGGGCTGCATCGGCCAGGTCGCTCAGCACGGCGCTGGCCGTGGCGTCTTTGCCTGCCCCGCGGCCATAGAACAAGGTGTCTCCGACAATGTCCCCGCGCACGAACAGGGCGTTGAAGACGTCGTTGACACTGGCCAGGACGTGGGTATTTGGGATCAAGGTGGGATAGACCGACACCTGGATGCGCGCGGCATCCGTCCGCCCTCGGGGGCCGCCGGTCTGCCGGCCTGCGGCGCCCGTCTTGATAATGCCCAGGAGCTTGATCGTGTAGCCGAGCCGCGCGGCGAATTGGATGTCGGTCTGCGTGATGGACCGGATGCCCTGGACGTAGATGTCCCTGGGCTGGACCCAAAAGCCGTGGGCCAGCGAGGCAAGGATGCCGATCTTGTGGAGCGCGTCATGGCCATCGATGTCGAGCGACGGGTCGGCCTCGGCGTAGCCGTGCGCCTGGGCGTCCTTGAGGACGGCCGCAAAATCGGCCCCCTCGAGTTTCATGCGGGTGAGGATGGAGTTGCAGGTGCCGTTGACAATGCCGTAGAGGTGGGTAATACGGTTGCCGACAAATCCCTCGCGCAGCGACTTGATAATGGGGATGCCGCCGCACACGCTGGCTTCGTAGTACAAGTTGGTTCCGTAGCGTTGCGCGGCGGCGAACAACGCCGGGCCGTGGGCGGAGAGCAGGGCCTTGTTTGCAGTGATGACGGGCTTGCCCAGTTTGAGCGCCGCCAGCGTCATCGCGCGGGCTATGGTGGTGCCGCCCACCAGTTCGGTGACCATGTCCACCTGCGGGTCGTTGACGACCCCCTGCCAATCGGTCGTCAGGCAGCGAGCCGGAATCGCGTAGGGCCGCGGCTCATCCAGGGCCTTTACGGCCACCTTGCGAACCCGGACCTTCACGCCGATGCGTGAGGCCATGAGATCGCCGTTGACCTGCAAGGCGTGAAACACCCCGCTGCCGACGGTGCCGCCGCCAATCATGCCCAAGTTCACCTGCTGCATATATACAAGGGTTGAAGTTTGCAGGGGTTTCGAGCGCAGGACAATCCAATTTTGCAGGCGGGATTGCCGAAACTCCCCCCGGAGGCCGGTGTTGGAGGATGGAAGGAAGTGCGGGTGGGGCCGGACAGGGCTGATGCTGGCTTGACTGGGCAGCCCTGTCCGGGCAGAGTTGGAGCGAGTGAACGAAGAGTGCTGAAACGGCTGTATTTATGAAAAACCCGATCCGTCGCGTGCGCCTCGTCATTGCGGTTGGCGGGGTGTCCTGCCTGGCTTTTGCCGCCGCCTTTGGCGCAGATACCAATACCAATGCCTCTCCCGCCCAAGCCGCGGGCAACCAGGCAACACCGGTTGCGCCCCAACCCGGCGCCCCGGGCGTGGCGGCTGCGCCCACAGCCCCCGAAACGGCCCCCGGCAAATTGCCTTACGGCGTGGCCGATGTCCTCAAACTGACCCAGGCCCAAGTCAGCGAAGAGGTCGTTCTGAACTACGTCCTGAACTCCGGCACGGTCTATAGCCTTGGCCCCAAGGACATTATCTACTTGCGCAACCAGGGAGTCAGCGACCGCGTGATCACCACGATGATGAATCAGCGCAACCTGGTGGCTGAAGAATCGGCACAGCAGGCGGCAGCGCTGGCCGAATCCCAAGCCCAGGGTCCCGCCCCTGGTTATCCCGGCCCGGACGCCGCCCCTGGCCAACCGCTTTACGCGCCGGTTTATGTGGAGCCGCCCCCCGCTCCGGAACCCGCTCCTTCCACGCTCTATGTGGTCCCCTATACGTCGCCCTTCGCTCCTTACAACGGCGGTTACTACTCCTATTATGGGGGATATTATGGCCCGGGAGTCTCCATCGTCATTCCTTTCGGGCGCGGAGGGTATTACCGGGGCTACTACCACGGCGGGCGTTATCACTCCGGACGCGCATACCGGCGCTGACAGGCGCCCAGGGCCGCGCAAAAACAAATCCCGGGAGGTGAATGCTCAGGCTGCAGCGTCGTACATCGCCACGATGTTGGCGGGGGGCACGTCCGCCAGGATGTTGTGGACCTGCTGAAAGACAAAGCCGCCGCCGGGGCGCCAGGTTTCAATTTGCCGGAGCACATGGTCGCGCACTTGGGCCGGGGCGCCGTGGGCGAGCACGTGGCGCGTGTCGCAGCCCCCGCCCCAGAAAGTCAACCGTTCCCCGAAATCAGCCTTTAGGCCCCGGGCCTCCATGCCGCGGCAGGTGATCTGCACCGGATTGATCGCCTCCAAACCGGCGTCGATCAGGTCGGGGAGCAGCTCGCGCACGCCCCCGCAGCAGTGCAGCATAATCTTCAGGTGCGGCTTCAGCTTCTTGACCCTTTGCCAGAGGAGCCGGTGGCGCGGCTTGAAAAACTCGCGATACATCGCCGGCGAGACCTGCGGGCCGGACTGCATGCCCAGGTCGTCGCCGAAGACGATTACGTCAATGAAATCCGCCGCCGCCTGCAGGAAACGGTCGAGGTTGCGCAGGTGGATTTCCATTACCCGATCCAGAAACCGGTGCGCTCGAGCCGGTTCGCCCGCCAGCAACATGAAAAAACTGTCGTTGCGGTAAAACCACTGGCCTAGTTCGAGCAGGTTGCCGCCGAACAAGCCGAGGATGGCGCGGTCGGTCTGCTGCCGCAATCGGCGCGCCCCCTCGGTCAAGAGCGCGCCGCCGCCGGGTCCGGCGGTGATGGGCCCCGGCGGGGAGGCGACAGCCGACCACATGCATTCGGTCAGTTCGGCCTCGACTCGATCCAGGTCCTCGTGGTCGAGGAAGGGAAAGTGGGCCTGCTCGAAATACCAGACGCCCTCCGGCATGCGCGCGATGACGCGCCCGCTGGGTTTGGCGCGCAACACCCACTCTCCATTCAGGCGGTCGGGCAAGGCCCAGGCGGGCATCAGGCAGGGGGCGCCATCCGGCAGCACCCAATCCGCCCAGTACTTGTCCTCATGGGCGAAAGCGCGCCCCAACTCGATGGTGTCCACGCGGAACCGATCGAGCAGGTCTTCATCGACGATGGCCAGTTGCTGGACGGGGTCATAGACCCGAATGGGGCGCTTGGGCAGGCCCAGAAAATCCCGCAGCCGCCCGTAGGCCATGGCGGCAATGCCCGAGGAGCGATGGCCTGAGAGATCGATGGGAACGCGGCCGGGTTCCCGGTGGTTGAGCGCGGCAACGACTCGTTCGCGTGATGTCATAAGACGATATTCCCGCCGGCCCGCCAAGTGGTCATCGAGCAGTCATGACCACTGAGGCCGGCCCCCGGCAGCTTGCCCCTGGCGAGCCGCAACGTCAAAGCAGAACTGGCGGGGCCGACTTTTGCCATTGCCAGCGGCACGAAGCCGCGCTTGAATGCCCCTATGAAAGCGCGCCGATTCCTCGCTGCCTGTTTCCCCCTCAGCCTGAGCGGATTGCTCATCTCCGGGCCAAGCGCGCGTCCGGCGGCGGGGCAGGCCCTGGGGATCGAAGACCTGGCCGCGCTCACGCCCGGCCGGACCAAAGCGGAGAACGCGCTTTGGATCGAAAACCCCTTAAGCGCGCGCTTCAACTCTTCCAAACGCGTCGTGGTGGCGGACTTGAAAGGCCCGGCGGTGATTACGATGGTCCATTTTGCCATGCCGCAGACCCTCAAGCTCAACCGGGACGTGCTGCTGCGGATGTTCTGGGACGGCGAGACCTCGCCCAGCGTGGAGGCGCCGCTGGTGGATTTTTTCTGCGACCCGGCGGGCCTGCGCGAGCAGGTCAACAGCGCCCTGGTCAACAAACGGCGCGGCTTCAATGCGTATTTTCCCATGCCGTTCCGGCGCGCGGCCAGAATCGAGCTGGTCTATGACGGCCCGGTTGAGCCGGGCCCGGAGCTTTGGAGGATCATGCCCTGCTACAGCTATGTGACTTACCGCGCGGCAAAGAAGCTCCCCGCGAACACAGGCTACTTCCATGCGAGTTGGCGGCAGGAGGGATTGCTGCTGGGCAAGAGGGATTACCTGGCCCTGGAGGCCAAAGGCAAAGGCAAGTTCGTCGGCTGGAACGTCACGGTCCGCAGCCCGGGCCGGGACGGCTACCCGGTGGACGAGAACGAGAAGTTCTTCATCGATGGCGAGGAAACCGCCTCGGTCGAGTTCCAGGGCCTCGAGGACTCCTTCGGGTTCAGTTGGGGATTTCCCGAGAGCGAAAACCAGTTTCCGCTGACCGGCTATTTCCCATTTCTCAAAGGCGCCGCCGCCTACCGGTTCTTCACCCAGGACGCCGTCAACTTCGACCGGTCCCTGCGCGTGGCCATCGGGTTCGGCGTCAATGAAGACCCGAGCTTCCGGCGCGATTTCTCCAAGCCCGGCGCCACGCTCCAGTTCTCCACTACCGTCTATTGGTACCAGATCGAACCGCACGCCCCGCTGCCTCCAATGCCGCCCGCCGCCCAGCGGGCGCCCGCGCCGGAGGAGCTGTTCTGGCCCGACAAGGAAGAGCTGCCCGCGGCCGCCGAACTGCGCAATCGCGGCGTGAAACTCCATCTGCTCTGCGGCCGCCCCGGCCAGGAACTCATTTATGCCGAGAGCGGCTACGGGGCTGCCACTCAAAAAGGCTATGCCTGGAACGGTTGGAGCCCGCCGGTCTATCACGCCCGCGCGGGCGATGACGAAGCAGCCATCCTGCTGACGGTCCCCAAAGGCGCCGCCGGCCTGGTGCGCGTCTTCGTTATCGATCCGGACAACTTTGGAGGCGGGCGCCAGGAGAAGCTGAGCATTGCAGGGCACGAGTTCGGCCCAATCACGGACTTCCGGGAGGGGAAGTGGATTGAGTGCCGTCTGGACGCCGGCCAGACGGCCGAGGGCAGAGTGCCGGTCCGGGCCGCCAACCTTCGCAAAGGCTCCAACGCTGTCATCTCGATTGTCGAGTGGATCGAAAAATAATCCCCATCCAATGACCAACCGAGGGTAATCTAATGCGACAGGACGCGACATCTGGCCGGCCGCGGCCAGAGGACGCCCCTCCTCTGAGCCGGCCGGGTTTCACCCTTATCGAGCTGCTGGTGGTAATTGCCATCATCGCCATCCTGGCCGCCATGCTCTTGCCGGCGCTGGCCAAGGCGAAACAGAAGGCGAACCAAACCTATTGCCTCAACAGCCTCAAGCAGATCGGCATCGCTTCGATGGTTTACTCCCAGGATTTCAACCAGCGCTTTGCCTGGCTGCACAATTGGGGTCAGGCCTGGGGCGACGACCACGCGCTCAACCCGGCGCCGGTGTGGATGCCAGAGGCATTCCGCCCCTACCTGGGCACGAACATGAACAGCACCGCGGGTCTTTCGCACGCAAACTACGTCCCTTCCAGCGGCCTGTTCGCTTGCCCCTCGGGCATCAGAATCAAAGTGCCGCCCACCAGCGGAGACTATGGATTTGACAACGACTTCTATTACGCCAACAACGGGGTTTCGTACGTTTGGAACCACATGTATTGGGACCTGACCAACTCGGACTACGGCCCGCCCATTAGCGGCCGCATAACCACGCAGGTTTTGCAGCCGTCCCTGGCCGTGCTCATCTGGGAAATCCCTTACCATGAGGCCAAGTACATGCCGCACCAGATGGGGATGAATGTCGTCCATGCGGACGGCTCCGCCTACCGCTTCAAGGGAAACCCCAAAGAAGAGGATTGGTGGGTTTACCACAGTTGGCCTGGATGGGACGAGCGCGGAAGCGGAAACCAATAACGCCGGGGCGCGCGACAGAGTCCTCCGCAAACCATTGCAGGAGACGAAGCAAGGAGTCTCGAGTTGGTTTTCGCTTTACACGCCGTGGCAATGGCCCAATATCAAGGGCGCGGCTCAGTGAATTGAGAGCGAACAATTGCATGAGAATTGGTTTTCACACAGACGCCTTCAACTCGGCCTACTGGTCTTTCGACAAGTGCCTGGCCTGGGCGCAGCAGAACGGGGTGGGATACATCGAGTGCGGACTCATTGACGGGGTGAGTTGGATACACGGTCTGGGCTACCAGCCGCACGTGGCGTTGTATGAAGACCCGGTGTTGCTGCGGCGCAAGATGGATCAATTCGGGGTCCAGTTCTCGCAGGTGGACGCCGCCTTTCCGCTCTCGGGGGAAGAGGGACCGCTGCGGGGGGTGCCCTACGTGATGAAGGCGATAGCTTGGGCGGCCCAGATCGGCTGCCCGTGCGTGGACACGACCGACGGATTGCGCCAGCCGGAGGGCTTGTCCGACAAGGAATCACTGGCGCTGATGAAACGCAGTTACCGGCAGATCCTCAAGGTGGCCGAGGCCCACCGCGTCATCGTGAATATCGAGCCCCACGGTTACTTTACGACCAACCCGGAGATGATGGCGGAGATGCTGGCCTTCAGCGACAGCCCCTTTTTGCGGATGAACATGGATACCGGCAATACCTTTATCGCGGGCCGGGACCCGGCCGCTTTTCTGGGGCGGTTCCTCGGCAAGGTCAGCCACGTGCATCTGAAGGACGTCTCCGAGTCCCTGGCCCGGGCGGTTCGAGGCGGGCAGACGGGGATCGCCGTCAGCCATTGCCCGCTGGGGGGAGGCGTCAATGCCGATAACATCCGCCAATGCCTTGCCTTGCTGCGCGACACCGGCTACCCGGGCGTGGCCAGCATCGAGTGCGAAGGCCAGGCCGGACCGATGATCGAACAATCCCTGGCCTGGCTGCGCAAGACCCTCGCCGAATTAAAAATCTCCTGTTGACAAAGAACCCATTATGAAAAACGAAACTCGTCCTCCTCAATCCCTCACGCGCCGTGATTTTCTCAAGACCTCCGCCGTGGCCGCCTCGGCTGCGGCCGTGGGGTCGCTCGAGCTGGGCCGCAGCGCGCACGCGGCCGGCAGCGACGTCATCAAAGTGGGCATGATTGGCTGCGGGGGGCGCTGCTCCGGGGCCGCCGTCGAGGCGCTGCGGGCCGACCCGGGCGCCCGGCTGGTGGCAATGTGCGACATTTTCATGGACCGCATCGAGGCCCAACGCGCGAACATCAAAGCGGACCGGGGCGACCAGGTCATTGTGGACAACGACCACTGTTTCCCCGGGTTCGAGGGCTACAAGCACGTCATCGAATCCGCAGACGTGGTGTTGATCGCCAACGGGGCCAAGTTCCATCCGTTCCATGCCATGTCCGCCATCCAGGCCGGCAAGCACGTCTTTGTCGAAAAGCCGCACGGCGTTGACCCGCGCGGCGTCAAACTCATGCAGCAGGCCTGCGATTTGGCCAAGGAGAAAAAACTCTGCATCGTCTCCGGCCTGCACAGCCGGTTCCACGAAGGCTACGCCGAGACCGTCAAGCGCATCCAGGACGGCGCCATCGGGGAGGTCGTCACCATCGAAGAGAACTTCCTGCGCTCGCCTTATGGCGTGACCGAGCGCAAAGCGGGCCTCACCGAGTTGCAGTGGCAGTGCAGCACACAGTATCACTTCCGTTGGCTCTCGGGCGACGATGTGCCGCAGTCGCTCGTCCACAACCTGGACCGGTCCAGTTGGGTGCTCGGCAACAAGGCGCCCGTCAAATGCCACGGCCTGGGCGGCCGCTCTTCGATGGTCGAACCCATTTACGGAGATGTCTTCGACCACCATTCGGTGGTCTATGAATTCGACAACGGCGTGCGGGTCTATGCCTTTACGCGCACGACCACCGGTTGCTACGACGAGAGTTCGAGCCTGGTCTTTGGCAGCAAAGGCAAGGCTTCCGTAATGGATTGCCGCATCCGGGGCGAAACCAACTGGCGCTGGCAGGGGCAATGCAACCCCTACCAAATCGAACACGACAAGCTCTTTGCCGCCATTCGCTCCGGCAACCCAATCAACTGCGGCGCCTACATGGCCCGCAGCACCATGATTACCGTGATGGGCCAGGTCTCCTGCTACACCGGCAAGGAAGTCTCCTGGGAACAGATTAACCAGTCGGACTTTTTCTATCCGCCTAAACCGGAGGACTGCCGCGACGATATGGAGCCGCCCGCCAAGCCTGGCGCCGACGGGAGCTACCCGGTGTTTGTCCCAGGCCGGACCGTCCTGATCTGAACGTTTGGGATGGAGCGTGGAGCGTGGCAAACGCTGCGATGCCCTCACGCTCGACGCTCCGACGCTCCACGCCAGGGATACCGGGCGACCTGTAACATTATGAAGACGAAAACGAGTTCAAATCCGCTCTCGAGCTTGCCTGTCGCCGCCCTGGCCCTCCTGGTCACCGCTGCGGGCGCCGCCTTGTTCGCCGCCGAGCAACCCGCCGCCAGTCCTGCCTCGACCAATCAGCCTGCGCGCGTCCTGCTCGTGACCGGCATGGATTATCCGGGCCACCTCTGGCGCCAGACGGCGCCTGTCCTGGCCGAGGCCCTCCGCAAGGACACGCGGCTGGAGGTCTTCACGGTCGAAGACCCGCATTTCCTCGACTCCGCTGCGCTGGGCCGCTACGACGTTGCGGTGCTGCATTTTGAAAACTGGCAGCAGCCGCCGCCCGGCTTGAACGCCCGCGAAAACCTCCGCCGGTTTGTCCAGGGCGGCAAAGGCGTCGTCCTGCTGCATTTCGCCTGCGGGGCCTGGCATGAGGAGTGGCCGGGATTCGTCGAAATCGCGGGGCGCGTCTGGGGCGGCCCGAATGTCCGGCAGCATGACCCGTACGGAGCTTTCCGGGTCGAGATCGCCAAGCCCGACCATCCGCTGGTGCGCGGCATGGCCGACTTCGACACCCAGGACGAGCTCTATACCTGCCTCACGGGCGATGTGCCGATCGAGGTGCTGGCCCAGGCCAAATCGAAGGTGGACGGCAAGTACTACCCTATGGCGTTTATCTCCAACTGCGGCAAAGGGCGGAGTTTTCACTGCACACTCGGACACGACACGCGGGCGCTGAGTGTGCCTTCGGTGCAGGAACTCCTTCGGCGAGGTTGTGCCTGGGCGGCGGGACTGCCACCCCTGCCGCCAAAGCCCTGACCTGACGCCGGCGGAGCCGGCCTGGCGTTTGGACCTCTTGCGGCACCGCGAAGCGGTGATTTGAAGGTAGTGTGGCTTCAGCCCACGGAATCAGCGGCCCGTAGCCGTCGCGTCGCGCCAGCGACGCTTGCACCCCCCGGCTTGCCTTGTCAATCCTCCTGCATGTCCAGCCGCAGCCAGGGCTCGCGGCCTTTGGTGCT
>Ga0326728_10001628_pt1 | contig 78493 bp, 56 predicted proteins | sample MB3enrmetagenome_FD_207602 | JGI IMG/M metagenome (GOLD analysis project Ga0326728, IMG submission 207602) | Lab enriched peat soil microbial communities from McLean, Ithaca, NY, United States - MB31MN | ecosystem: Environmental > Terrestrial > Soil > Wetlands > Peat | place: USA: New York...
ATAGGTGCTGAAGGAAACTGCGCATGCCCAAAGCGTGGGACTGAGCTCAAATCGAACTGCGAGGAGATTGCTCGAATGAACGCATTTACCATTTCTCCACCTTCCCCTCAACCTTACATGAGAGGTGGTGCAAAGAACCCCAGGACTCTCACCGGAGCCAATTTCATCCTTCTCTTGACGGGCTTGGTGGGATTGATCCTCTTGGCCGGTTGCGGGGGTGGCGGCGGCCCTAGCGCCAGCACCGCTCCCGCCGGCCCTGTGGTGAGTGTCTCCCCCAGTACCCTTACCTTCGCAAGCCAAGCCGTGGGCACTAACAGCGCTCCGCAGTTGGTGAACGTCACCAACTCCGGAACCGCCACGGTGACCTTCACCAGCATCACAGTGGGGAGTAATTTCTCCGAAACCAACACATGTAGCAGCAGCCTGGCCGCGGGTAGCTCTTGCACGGCCAGCGTGGCATTTACTCCCACGGCCACCGGCGCCCTGACCGGCACGCTGACCTTTACTGACAACGCCAGCAATAGCCCGCAAACAGTGAGCTTGTCGGGAACGGGCACGGCCCCGGCCGTCATGCTTTCGTCTACCTCCCTTACCTTCGCAGGCCAACCCGTAGGCACTACCAGCGCAGCTCAGTCGGTGACGGTCACCAACAGCGGCACGGCGCCTTTGAGCTTTACGGGCATAGCAGCGACGGGGGACTTTGCGGTGGCCGCCAGCGGGACCACTTGTAGCACCAGTGCGCCGGTTGCCGCCGGCGGCAATTGCGTGATTAATGTGACTTTCACGCCCACCGCCACGGGAACCCGCTCGGGCAGCCTCACGCTTACGGACAACGCCCCCGGCAGCCCGCAGATGGTGAGCCTGACGGGCACAGGGACCGCTCCGGCGGTAGGTCTGTCCCCCACCAGTCTGAGCTTCGGGAATCAGTTGGTAAGCCAGCCCAGCGCGTCCCAGAGCGTCACCGTGACCAACTCGGGCAGCGCCACCTTGACCATTTCCAGCATCCAGGTGACGGGCCCCAATGCCAGCGACTTCGCTCAGACCAACACCTGCGTCAGCCCGCTGGCAGTAAATGGTACTTGCGCGATCAGTGTGACCTTCACGCCCTCGCTGCTCAGTTCGGAATCTGCGGCAGTCGCCATCACCGATAATGCCTCTGGCAGCCCGCAGATGGTGAGTCTCACCGGAACCGGCATCAACACGCAACAGGGGACGGGGATAACGGTGACGCCGGCCTCCGGTCCTGGCCAGCCCACCGTCTCTGTAACGTTTCCTTCCGTAACGCAAGGAGGGGTTACCACCGTGGCCCCCACCTCCGTGTGCGTGACTTCTCCCCCAAGCGATACCTCGGTGGGGACGATTCCGGATTGTGTGGACGTGGAAACAACCGCTATATACTCGGGCACCGTACAAGTCACCATGAGTTTCAATCCTGCGAACTTCACCAACTTGGCAGCGCTGGTCGTCTGCCACCTGGAGAATGGCAGCTGGCAAGACCGAACCGTTTCCATTAACACCACGCTCGGCATCGCCACGGCGGCCGTCCCTTCATTATCACCGATCGGGGTATTCCAGCTCGTGCCGGAGGTCGGTCTTTCCGCTTCCAGCCTGACCTTCAGCAGCCAAAACCTCGGCACAACGAGTGCTGCGCAGACCGTAACCGTAAACAATACCGGCCTCTTCAGTTTGAATATCACCAGCGTCGCGCTGTCGGGAACGAATTCGGGCGACTATGCTCAAACCAACACTTGCGCCGGGACCTCGGTGCCGTTCGCCGGCAGTTGCACCATCAACGTGACGTTTGCCCCTACCGCCACCGGGACTCGTACCGCCACGTTGACCATTACCGACAACAGCAATGGCGTGGCGGGCAGCACCCAAACCGTGAGTCTGACGGGCACGGGGGGGCCCGGGCTGGTGTCGATTGCGGTGACACCGGCGAATCCCTCCATAAGCGTGGGCGGCACGGAGCAATTCACGGCCACGGGTACGTACAGCGACAGCAGCACACAGAATCTGACGACCACGGCGACCTGGAGCTCATTGGCGACGAGTGTAGCGACCATCAGCAATACCTCCGGCTCGCAGGGCCTGGCCACGCCCACGGGTATAGGCACAGCGACGATTGAGGCTACCTCGGGCACGATCAGCGGCTCGACCACCTTGACCGTCACCGCGGGCTTTGCTTTGACCGGAAGCCTGACCACTGGGCGCGAGTATCCTACGGCGACGCTGCTGAACAATGGGACGGTGCTGATCGCGGGCGGTGACAACTCTGCCGCTCTCGCCAGTGCGGAGCTGTACAATCCCGCCACCGGGACCTCCACTGCCACCGGCAACCTGAACAACGCGCGCTACCTTCACACGGCGACGCTGCTGAACAACGGTATGGTGCTGATCGCGGGAGGCTATGGCGCCGGCGGCGTCGGAGCCACTGCCGAGCTGTACAATCCCGCCACCGGGACCTTCACGCCCACGGGTAGCCTGAACACCGGCCGCGACTATCACACGGCGACGCTGCTGAACAACGGCATGGTGCTGATCGCGGGCGGCTATAACAGCTCCGGCAGCATCGTAGCCAGTGCGGAGCTGTACAATCCCACCACCGGGACCTTCGCCCCCACCGGCAGCCTGAACGCCGCGCGCGCCGGGCACACGGCGACGCTGCTGAACAACGGCATGGTGTTGATGGCGGGTGGCAACAGTGCCGCCGGCGCCGTAGGCATTGCGGAGCTGTACAATCCCGCCACCGGGAGCTTCTCGCAGACCACCGGCAGCCTGAACACCGCGCGTTACACCCACACGGCGACGCTGCTGAACAACGGCCTAGTGCTAATGGCAGGGGGCAACGCTGGCCCCAACAATGCCCTAGCCAGTGCGGAGCTGTACAATCCCGCCACCGAGACCTTCTCGTCCACCACCGGCAACCTGACCACCGCGCGTTGGTCCCACACGGCGACGCTGCTGAACAACGGCCTGGTGCTGATGGCGGGCGGTTATAACGGCAGCGTCTTGGCCAGTGCGGAGCTTTACGATCCCGTTGCCGAGACGTTCAGCACCACCGCCAGCCTGAACGCCGCACGGTCCAGTCACACGGCGACGCTGCTGAACAACGGCCTGGTGCTGATGGCCGCGGGCTTTAACTCGAGCCTCAACCCCTCAAGCAGCGCGGAGTTGTACGAACCGGAGACGCTGACGCCGGCCAACCTCGAGTCGATTGCTGTCACGCCCGCAACGGCCACGATATCCCCAGGGACCAACCAGCAGTTCATCGCCACGGGCACCTTCAGCGACGAGAGCACGGAGCAGCTTGCCGCGGTGACCTGGAGCTCGTCGGACACCACCTTGGCCCAGATCAGCAACGATGTGACGAATCCGGGAATGAGCCTTGCCATCGCCGCGGGCACGGCCACCGTTACCGCCACCGCCGGGACCGTCAGCGGCACGGCCACCCTGACCGTGCGGCCCACCGGTTTTGTTACCACCGGCAACCTGAACACCGCGCGCGACTACCCCACGGCGACGCTGCTGAATAACGGCATGGTGCTGATTGCGGGCGGTTATGGCTCCAGCAACGTCCTGGCCAGTGCGGAGCTTTACAATCCCGCCACCGGGGCCTACACCACCACCGGCAACCTGAACACCGCGCGCTACCTGCACACGGCGACGCTGCTGAGCAATGGCATGGTGCTGATTGCGGGCGGTTATGGTTCCAGCAGCGCCCTGGCCAGTGCGGAGCTCTACAATCCCGCCACCGGGACCTTCACCGCTACCGGCAACCTGAACACCGCGCGTTACTATCATACGGCGACGCTGCTCAACAACGGCTTGGTGCTGATTGCGGGGGGCGAGGGCGCTAGCTCTCTCTTAGAAAGCGCGGAGCTCTACAATCCGGCCACCGGGACCTTCTCGAACACCGCCGTGCTGGGCATCGAGCTGGAGAATCACACGGCGACGCTGCTGGACAACGGCATGGTGCTGATTGCGGGGGGCCAGGGCACCAACGGTTACTTAGCCAGCGCGGAGCTCTACAATCCCGCCACCGGGCAGTTCGCAAACACCACCGGCAGCCTGAACACCGCGCGTTACAATCACATGGCGACACTGCTGCCCAACGGCATGGTGCTGTTGGCGGGAGGCTCCAACGGGAATTCCCTTGCCACTGCGGAGCTGTACAATCCTGCCACCGAGACCTTCGCGTACACCACCGGCAGCCTGAACACCGCGCGCGAACTGGGCACCGCGACGCTGCTGAACAGCGGGCTGGTGCTGATGGCGGGAGGCTACTACGAATATGGCGACACCGAAACTATTTTATCCAGTGCGGAGCTGTACAATCCCGCCACCGGGACCTTTACCTCTACCGGCAGCCTGAACACGGCGCGTTACCTGCACGCGGCGGCGCTGCTGAACAACGGCACGGTGCTGCTGACGGGCGGATATGGCGCCCTCGTTACCGGCGGTTCCGGCCCCTTAGCCAGCGCGGAGCTGTACTAGTGCTTAGTTGCCGAAGTTAGGGATCTTATTTTGCCGGGGGGAAGGGCGGGTTTAGCCCCGCCCTGGAGTTTCTGCATGGATTGTGACCTAGCCGGTAAATTTCCCCAGGATCTTAAAATAGTTGTGCTTCGCACAGAGGCATCGACATTTGCAAGTCAGAAGCTCCTGAATAGGGGCCACTAGACCCACCCAACGCCACAAGCTAACACCACCGGTTGGAACCCTCGTCAGAAATGTTGAAACTGCAGAGCGGGGTTCCGGCTCGCTGCTGGCGGGAGCTTCTGATTGGTAGAGGGTCCCGTGATCGACGCAGTCTGTTGGCGCGGGCGAAGCTCTCGATAGGGGTAGGGAGAACAGATTGGATTCGGTTCCCCCTCCCTCCGAACCGGACAGGCGGATTTCCCGCATCCGGCTCTCCGGTCAGCGGTTTTACCTTCGAGAGGGTTGACGGGCCGTCGCATGGGCGGTAACCAAGGAGAACAACCCGCACGCCGCGAAGAAGGCATTCGGCCAGCGTTGATGGTCGGCGCCACGACCGGAGCCCTGCTGGCCCCGGCGTTTGCGCAGGATGCTGCGCAGTCGCGTTCGCACCCATTGATCGAGCCCCGTAAACGTCGTCGCGTGGCTGTGCTGGAAATATCCATACCAGCCGCGCAGCCGCCGGTTCAGGTTCGTGATGATGACCGCGAGACTTTGCCCGTTGGTGCGCCGGGTCTGGGCGCGCAGCGTGTCCTTCAGCTTGTCCAGACTCTTTCGCCGGGGCCAACGTCTCCCCTGCTCGAAGTGATAGCCCAGAAAGTCGAAGCCACCTGCTTCGGTGGCGTCCACGATCCGCGTCTTTGTCGGATGCAGTTGCAGTCCCGCCGTAGCGGTCCAGCTCTGCACCCGTTCCAGCGCCTGCCGAGCTTCTGCCTCGTTTCGGCACAAAATCACGAAGTCATCCGCGTACCTCACCATCTCGAATCCCGCCCCGGCCATAAGGTGGTCGAGGGAGTCGAGATAGATATTGGACAGCAGCGGACTGATCACGGCCCCTTGGGGAGTTCCCTCCTCCGGGGTCCATCCTTCCGCCGTCTCCATCACCTTCGCGGTGAGATACGCTTGCAACAGTCCGAGCACCTTGCTATCCGCCACTTTCTCTCTCACCCGGTCGAGAAGCTCCGCGTGGGGAATTGTGTCGAAATAGCTTTTCAGGTCGGCCTCCACTACCCCGTGATATCCTGCCGTCAGCAGGGCGTCGACCCGACGCAACGCGTCCTTGCAGCCCCGACCCGGAACCCGTAGCTATGCGCTGCGAATTCCCGCTCGAAGATCGGCTCCAGCACTGCCCGAAGCGCCGCTTGCACCACCCGGTCGCGCACCGTCGGAATCCCCAGCGGGCGTTTTTCCTTGCTGCCCGGTTTGGGAATCCACACCCGCCGAATCGCCTGCGGACGATAACTGCCGTCGGCCCGCGACCGCGCGAGCTTTTCCAGGTTGGCTTCCAGGTGTCGCTCGAACTCCTCCACCGTCACATGATCTACGCCCGCCGCTCCGCCGTTGGTCTTCACGCGTTCGAAGGCCCGCCGCAGATTGCGCAGCGCGTAGACCTTGTCCATCAGACTGAACCACTTGCCTCCCAACACTCCCTGTTCGAGAGCCGTCAACATCCGTTCCGTCCAGACCTCGGCTTCGACCCAGGCCCATCGAGCCCGGATCTCTCCGGCGGGACTAGCCCCACGGGCGGGCACTGCGTCCGGGAGTTGCTTGGTCTGTTCCGTCACGTCTCCACCTTCCTGCGCTCCCTTCGCTCCCTGGCCGTTACGCCAGTTCTTCGCTACTACGGGCGCTCTGACTCCTACCCGCCCGGTTCCTCGACCCTCCTCGGGCATGAACTCCGGCTCCTGCACAGGCAGGTCTCCCTGATTCACGCACTCGGCCTTCGGGCCATTCCGTCTCCAACCACCGGCGTACGCTTCGTCTCGCCAAGGCACGTTCCCTGTCGGCGGATCGAATTGAGACTGCTTCCCAACGGGTTCACTCCCTACGGGAACTCGAGGCTTCGGCTTTCACTCGCAGCCTCGCCTCATGACGCCGGCCGAATCGAGTTTCTCATCGTACGGACTGGCCGTTCACCTCCGGTTGCTCTCCACCCCGTCTCGCGACGACGCAGTTACCTTTGGTTACCAAGTTACGTTGACTCGGAGAGGACTTCCACCTCTCCGACCGAGTGCGCTTTCAGGCGCACGAGTGCGGCGACTTGCCGCCGCTTTTGCTCGCCGCGACTCGTCGCGGCGAGTCACCGACCGCTGACGAGTCAGCGGTAAAAAAAAGCGGGAGCAAGCTCCCGCACTCAGAAATTACTGCATTTTTCAGCCTGTCGAACGCCGAGGAGTGGGCAAATTGTCGCTCCGTTAGGCGAATGAGAGAGTAGAAATGTTAAGATTGGTTCGCATAAGTTACTGAAGACACATGTTGGAAAAATCGATAGCTCGTAACATGATGAAAATACATGAGTTGCTGATTGTCTCAGGGGACTAGCTATCAGTATTGGGCAGTGGTGGAATATCCACAATGCGTGCCCGGGCTTAATCGAAATTGGTGAATTTCCAAATCACAAATTCGATGACTCAATGAAGAATGGTTCGATGGCCAAATGAACCTGTGGCGCGGTGCCTATGTCCCAAAGGCTTCTTCCGCGCTGGCCACCAGGGCGCGGTCGACGGGCAATTCGATTACAAACTTGGTTCCGCTGGGTAAGTTTTCCTCCACGTGGATCGAGCCGTGGTGTTCCGCAATGATGCGATTGACGATCGCCAAGCCCAATCCGGTTCCCGAGCGTTTAGTGGAGAAATAGGGGAGGAAGAGCCGTTCCTTGGCCTCTGGAGTGATTCCCGGCCCGGTATCTTCGATGATAATTTCCACGAGATCTCGATCGAGGGCGAGCGTGCTGCGCACCCAGATTTCCTTGCGCAGCGATTGCTCCAACGCTTCGGCGGCATTATCAATGAGATTCACCACCACGCGCTTCATCTGGTCCGGGTCAGCCAGCACCATAGGCAAATCGGGAGAGAAATCGCGTCCCAAGGTGATTCCCTTCAAGCGTCCGGCGAAAACGTTCAGGGCATCTTCCAGAATATCGTTGATCTGCGCGGGCGCCGGCTTGGAGGCAGGGAAGCGCGCAAAGGCGGTGAATTCATCGACCAGGGTCTTCAAAGTGCTCACCTCGCGTCCAATCAGCTTGGCGCTGTCGCCCACAGCCGTGAGCAGATCGTGCGCGGGAGTTTCCGGATCCATCCGCTCGAGTAGCCGCAGGATGCGCTCAGTGGAAAGCTGAAGGGGGGTGAGGGGATTCTTGATTTCGTGGGCGATGCGGCGGGCGACCTCCTGCCAGGCCGCGGAGCGCTGCGAGCGCAGGACCTCCGTCAAGTCTTCCAGCACCAGGACGGAGCCCACGCGTCCGTGCCGGGCCTGAACGGAAGAGACGGTGAGCGCCATCAAGGCGCGGCGTCCTCCCAGGTCAAGTTCCATCTGCTGCGTCACCACCCCCTGGCGCGCCGCGCGCCGCAACATGCGGGCAATCTCGCGTGCGTCTTCGGCAGAGAAAAGATCGGTCAATACCCGCGCGGACTGGGTGCGAGGCCGTCCAAACAGCCGCTCGGCGGTGGAATTCAAGCGCGTGATCTGGCCCTGCGGGTCGAAAGAAACGACTCCGGTGGGAATGTTTTCCAAGATCGCTTCAATGGTGTTGCCGCGCTCTTCCAATTGGCGGTTGGCTTGCTGGAGATTCAATGATGCCTGCTCGATGGCGCGCCGGTTTTCGAGAAGCTGTTGGGTCATCTGATTGAAAGATCGAACCAACACCCCAAGCTCATCGTCCGCCCGCGTCGAGACCTGGTAACCCAGGTTGCCTTGCGCCACCTCGTGCGTGGCGTTGGCCAGCGCCTGGATGGGAATGGTGACATGCTTGGAAAAGAAGAGGGCGAACCAGGTGGCGATGAAGAGGATGAGCAGCGTCAGCAACGAGAGGATCGATACATAGTTGCGCTTCTCGGCCTTTCGGCGTTGGCTCAGCTCGTTATACTTTTGCGTTTCGCGCTGGATCTCACTGGAGATTTGGGTCAGTCTCGAAGGCAGGCGCATGATGCCGGCGACGGTCCCCAGGCGGGCGCCGGAATTATCGAGAATCGGGTCTACCGAGATGAAAAGCTCATATTCGCCCGCGGGCCAGTGGCCCATCAGGCCGCTGGGGGAAATCTTGCCCCCGAAAATCTGCGGGAAGTAGCGGGTGATCAGGGAGGGGTCCGGCCAGGGGTCACCGGCCTGCGCCAGCAGTTGACCGGAGGAATCGAAACACATGGCGGCCACGGTTCCCGGGTCGGCCGCCACCTCCTGCGTCACCAAGCGCGCCACGCGAGGCGTTTGGTGACTCTCCATGGCCTGGATCATATCTTCACTCTGGGCGAGATAGCTGGAGATGTGATCGGCGCGTTGCGCGGCTTGCAGTTCGAGTTGGCGGACCAATTCCTTGGCGTCCTGGCCAATCAGGTCGAGGGGTACGCTGAACCACTTGTCGATCGTTCGATTCAGCAAGCCATAGGCAAAGATGAAGAGGAAGATGACCGGGACCAGCGAGAGGCCGAGGAAGGCCGCCACCATTTTCGTCTTGAAGCGCGAACCCAGTTGCTGCTGCCGCCGCTCGGAATAGAGCTTCAGCAGAATGCGCAGCAGGATGAGGGCAAAGATGATGAAGGCCAGGAAAATGACGGTGGAAAGAGCGACCAGCAGGAGGGTTTCTTCCGAAGTGCTTGGGCGGATGAAGGGCAGGTTCAATGATGCCTGGCTCCATCCTAACAAAAACAGCACGGGAACAAGGATCAGCAGGGCGATCAGGACAGTTTTGCGGCGATGGGCAGGGTCGGGATTCATGTTCGCAACTCGAAAATCGAAACTGGAAATTCGAAACTCGAAATTGGAGCCCTATTCGAGTTTCACCCTCTCGCCAAAGCCGGAGCTCCGGAATCGAAACTCAAGTTGCGCGCCGAGCTTCGGGTTTCGAATCTCGACTTTCGATTTTCGAGGTTCGCGTTTGGCTCCAAGTATTTGCCCAAGGGGCAGTTCTCACAGTGCGCCACGTTCCGGTGGCAAAAGCGTTTGGCCGCCTCCACCAGCAAGGCGTGAAACTCGTTGAACAGCGCGGCGTCCGGCGGCAGATGCTGGTGAAGGAATTGCTGCGCCGAGGAGTAATCGGCCGCGGCAGAAAGCAGTTGGTGGCGCGCCAGGACGCGGCGCGTGTAAGCGTCCGCAACAAATAGCGGCAGTCGCCCGGAATAGAGCAAAATCGCGTCGGCGGTTTCCGGGCCGATTCCTTTGAGCGCCAGAAGCTGCACGCGGGCGCGAGCGGCGCCCAAAGAAAAAAGCGAGTCGAGAGAGCCTCTATGAGCCTGCTCGATCCAGTCGGCGAACTTGCGCAGGGTCCTGGCTTTTTGCCGGTAAAAACCCGCTGGGCGAATCCGTTCCTCCAATTCACGCAAAGAAACTTGGCGCAAGGGTCGCCAAGCGAGAAGGCCCGCCTTGCGGAGATTCTTCAAAGCCAAGGCCGCATTCCGCCAGGTGGTATTCTGGGTAAGGATAGCACCCCAGATCACTTCCCAGCGCGTTCGAGCCGGCCACCATCCTTGCGGCCCGAAGCTTTCCAGAAGTGTCGCATAGAAGCGGCGGAGAGTCTCACCCGGCGCCGCCTCGCCTTGCTCACTCGCCAACCGCATATTTTCAGAAGTTATACTTGCATAGCCGCAAAGTCAAGGCAAGCCGCAGCCGCCACCTCGGCGATGACGAGCTTTTGCCGCGGAGGTCTGTGGCCCCGGCTGGGGAGATATAATCGACCGCCTTCATTAGGAGGGCAGGGAAGGTTCCGATGAATTCTGGCTTGACGCGGAACCTGGGGGAAGAGACGCTGAGGGCGGCAAACAGTTTACGCGTGGGTAGTCGTCCCCGAGATGCCCCCCTGCGGGCCATTGCCGCTTCTGCCTCAGGGTTCGAATCTTCTGAAGCAAAAGATTTCCCTTTCTGCGAGAATGACACTATGAGTCGGGTGGTGCGAGTTGGCAAGCTGAGGATCGGTGAGGGGCAGCCGCTGGCGGTGATTGCGGGTCCCTGTGTTATCGAAAGCGAAGCGCATGCCCTGAAGATGGCGGAGCGCCTTTCCAAGGTGGCGAGGGACTTGCGCCTTCCCTACATTTTCAAGGCCTCCTACGACAAGGCTAACCGGACATCCTTTGGTTCCTACCGCGGGCCGGGGCTGGCGCGCGGGATTGAAATCCTGGCGCGAATCAAGCGGGAGCTTGGCATCCCCATCCTGACGGATGTCCACAACGTGGGCGAGGTGCGGCCCGCGGCTGAGGTCTGCGACATTCTCCAGATTCCCGCGTTCCTTTCGCGCCAGACGGATTTGCTGCTCGAAGTCGGGCGCTCGGGCGCCGCCGTGAACATCAAGAAGGGTCAATTCCTTTCGCCCTGGGACATGCGCCATGCCATCGAGAAAGTCCGGAGTACGGGGAATGACCGCATTTTAGTGACGGAACGCGGCGCAAGCTTCGGGTACAACAACCTGGTAGTGGATATGAGGGGATTGGCGGTGATGAAAGAATTTGGCGTTCCCATTATCCTCGATGTCACCCACTCGCTCCAGCTCCCCGGCGGAGAGGGCAACCGCAGCGGCGGCCAGCCACAGTTCATTGAAACGCTGGCGCGCGCGGGCGTAGCAGCCGGAGTGAATGGCGTCTTCATGGAAGTTCACGACCATCCCTCGCGGGCACTTTCCGACGGTGCAAACTCTCTCGACCTGCGACGCTTCAAGCCTCTGGTAGCGCGGCTCCGGAATCTGGATAATTTCGTGCGAAAGCTTTGACCCGCATTACGAAATCTAATGAGAAGGATGGACGAGTCACCCGTGGAGTTTGCTGGAAAATCTTTTCGCGGTCGAACTGCGACTCCAATACTAAAACATTTGGGTCGTCCACAAATCGTGGATGTGGACGACGCCCTCCAGCTTGCCCGCCTCATCGACGACAAGCAAGGAAGTGATCTTACGGCTTTCCATCAGGCTGAGCGCCTTGGTAGCCAACTCTTTGCGCGGGATGGTTACTGGCGTGGGCGTCATGCAATCCTGGGCCGTCAAGCTGAGCGCGCGGCTTCCTTGTCTCTCCAGCACCCGGCGCAAGTCACCGTCGGAAATGATCCCGAGCAGGTGGCCACCCTTCGCCACCACCGCCGTGTGTCCCAATCCCTTGCGGCTCATTTCATAGATGACCTCGGGCATGGGGGCGTCAGGGCCGACCGTGGGCGCCGAATCACCCGTATGCATAACGTTTTCGACCCGCCGCAGCCGCACTCCCAGCCCGCCGCCCGGATGGAGGGCTGCATAGTCCTCTTCGTTAAAGCCGCGCTTTTCCAGGACCGCCATGGCGAGCGCATCGCCCATGGCGAGCATGGCCGTGGTGGAAGCAGTAGGAGCCAGCCCCAGCGGGCACGCCTCCTGGTGAACGCCCACGTCAATCACCGCGTCGCTGGCCTGCGCCAGCGTCGATGTGCGATTGCCGACCAGAGAAATGAGGGGGATATCCAGGCGCTTTACGGTATCGAGAAGGCGCAGCAATTCCTCCGTCTCGCCGCTGTAGGAAAGCGCCAGCAGAACGTCTTGCCGGACCAGCCGGCCCAAGTCTCCGTGCAGCGCCTCGGCAGGATGCAGGAAGAAAGAGGGCGTCCCGGTACTCGACAGCGTGGCAGAAATCTTTTGCCCCACCAGTCCGGATTTTCCTATCCCTGCCACGACGGCTCGGCCTCGGCAATTTATCAGAAGGTCCACCGCGCGAATGAACCCCTCGTCCAGGCGGGCTATCAGGTCATTCAGCGTTTTCGCTTCGATCTCCAGAACTTTGCGTGCCGTCTCTAAACTCATAGGGGGCTCCATTAGAGTCGATAATCATTGCACAGCTCAGCTTTCCCCTCTAGCGCTAGTTTACTGCGAAAGTGGTCCCGAAGTATTTCTCTTGATGCCGGCGAAGGGTTGGTGCAGTTTGAATTGAGATAGTAAGCCAGATTGGCCAATCTCCATTAGGGGCGTTTACCGTACCAAAGCCGGCTTAAGTGGTGGGTTGGGTTATTATCGACAGCTATTCGTAAACCCACGGCGTTACTGATGCCAGGTCGATATGGGTCCGGTCCGTTTTCAGAGCGGGGTCGTTCTATTTTCTGAAAAGAGGGTTCGGGTAGGCCCACTGTTCGGCTTCTGCGATCTTCGAGCGCCGGTGGAAGCATGAGACGGGGAAGAGAAAGTCGTTTTGCGCCGCACGGGCGGCAAGTGGCGCCGCGGATTTCACCGGGAAACGTCCGGAAACTGCGTTGGAAGTTCTGCTTCGCCCTCAGTGGTCAGTTCTTGTACCTGCCACGGGCTGCGGCTCAGTTAGTTCAGTATCGAGCACCACGATAGTGTTCACGCCCTTCTTGAGCCATGGACCAGGGCAGTACAAACGGTACTGGGGCCCGCGTGCTGACCAATGATAGCCCAGATTGCGCCCGTTGACCCACAACACGCCCTTTTTATAGTTGGACATGTCCAAATAGGTGTCGGCCACAGTGTCGAGTATGAACTCGCCCTTGAAGATGCCGCCAATGCGCCCTGGCGCCGGTGTGGTCTTAGGCAGGGACGTGACCCAATCGCTCGTGAGGGGGAAGCAGAACATCTCCCAGTTCTTAAGGACCGTGCCACCCACTTTCACGGTTCCGAGAAGCCCCTTGCGATCCCCATCCATTTCAATTAGAAAGTTGATGTGGCCCATGGCCTGCACCAAGATTTCCAAGGTGGCTTCCTGGCCGCGGGCGGGAATGTCAAGATTCTGGGTCGGCGCACCTTCCACATAAATGATCGGATCGCCGTGCAGAGGGGTTGAGAGTTTGCCCCACACGCCGGCCGGAATGCGCGTGCGGTAGAGCACGAAACCTTGATTCTGGCCGAGGGCCTCGAAGCATTGGGGCTGCTCGGAAAATACTGGCTTCGGCAACCGCTCCCACAAACCGGACCACCGTTCTAGACGGATGGAGGGAATCTCCATTGTCGGAATCGGCGCTGGGACCTCGGGCAGGCTTTGACCCGCTGGAAGGTAGGACGCCAATTGCTGGCGATAAGCGTAATAGGCGGGAGTCGGGCGCCCCTGTTCATTGACCGGAGCGGCAAAGTCGTAACTGGTAAGATCGTGATTGTTGCCGTTGGCCCCGGCATGGAATCCGAAATTGGTGCCGCCGTGGAACATATACAGACTAAATGATCTGCGCGTGTCCATGTAGTACTTCAGCAACCCCGAGACATCCCTCGGTGCCCACCAACCCTCGCCCCAGTGGCGCAGCCAGCCGGGATAGGTTTCTGTCGACATCACCGGCACGCCCGGGTTCATCTTGCGAGCCAATTCGAATTGGGCGTCGTTCACACCCGGGTCCAAGCCAATGGCGACGCCAGGAATCGTAACCCCTTGGAGGTAGTGCTCGGCCGCGCCATCGGCCGTGATGAAGGGACCCTTGATGCCCTCCTTTACCCATAGGTCGCGCAGCCATACCAGGTAGTCGTGGTCCCGGCGCGGGTAACTGCCGTATTCGTTTTCAATTTGCACCAGCAGAATAGATCCGCCGTTTTCCACCGTGTGCGGACGGACGACCTTTGCCAATTGATGAAAATAGCGTTCCACCGGCTGGGTAAAACGCGGATCGGAGGAGCGCAACTTGATGTCTGGCGTGCGCAAGAGCCACCACGGCAGACCGCCTAAATCCCATTCGCTGCAAACATACGGGCCGGGACGCAAGAACACCCAAAGGCCTTCCTCTTGGGCAATCTGGAGATACTCGCCGATGTCAAGCTCGCCGGACTTGAAATCAAACTCGCCCTCCTCCTCTTCGTGCGCGTTCCAGAACACACAGAAGGAGACAGTGTTCAAACCCATGGCCTTGGCCAATTGAATTCGCTGGCGCCAATGCTCCCGCGGGATGCGCACCGGATGCATCTCACCGCACCGAATCTGAAACGGTTTGCCGTCAAGCAGAAAATCCTCGGTGCCCAGGGCGAAACTGTGCTGCCGGCCGTCGCTGGGCTTGGGCTCGACGCCGGAAAGTGGGGTTGTGGCGGAAAATGGGGTCTCATCCTCACTCGAAACCCCATCTCGGGTCGGCAAAAGTCCTTCGGCCCGGCCGTCGCAAGCCAGAACTGATACCGCCCATGCCGATGAGACACCCAAGAGCTTGGCGGGACCTGAAGCGCATATTCCTCCGCAGAGGACTTTTATCAGGTCACGTCTTTTCATGGTCATTTCCCCTCTGCACCTGGTTATCCAGGATGTCCATTTTGGCGTCCCGAGCCACAGCAGTATACATCCTACCGGCTTGCTCGCGAGCGCACTCTGCTTTTGCTCCCGGCACGTCGGAATTTCAGTGGAATCCATGTCCAGGATTGTACGGTAGCCTGAATCCATTGCTTCCGCTCTCCCGATCAGTGCCCGGTACAGGGCTGGCCATCCCGCGATGTTCTCCTCCTCGGCCAGCATCTTGGTCTCGAAACTCGGCAACGGGGAGGTCAGAGCGGCACCTCGATCCCTGGCCTTTTCCCAACCGATCAACCGGAAGGTCGGATCTTTGGAGCGCCTCGGGACATCGTTGAGGTCTTCGTAACCAGTAGGGGGGCTATAGACGGATTGCCGCAGCAAGTCCGCGAAGGGAAACTGCGTATTCTCCCCGCGGCGGGAATCCGTCAGGTGCTGCACGATCAATTCTCCGAATCCGAGTCGCTCGTCGAGTTCGCGCACCAGGATCAGGCCGTAGTCTGAAGTAACATGGAACCCCTGGAAATCGACCTTGAGTGAGCATTGAAGGAGAGAGCGTAGCAAGAGATCTTGTTCTACCCATTTGCTCAGGGTAAACTTGGCGAAGGACCACGGTAGTTCGTGGGGATTGGTGAAAAGACTAAACTACAGGGGTTCTTCGCCCAAAATGCGGGCTCAGAATGACAGCGAAGGGTTCAGGATGACAGCCTTGAAGCGTTTTTCCGACTGTTCTGCAAACCTGAAATGCGAGTGAAACCCAAGAAGAAACGCATCATAACGCAAACGGCTGAGCCCCGCCAATTTCCACTTGATGGAGGGCGGAGCGTGCTCGCCGCCGCTGCGCTCGCCCTACTGACGTTTCTGACCTTTTCAAATTCGTTCTCCGCCGGATTTATTCTCGATAACAAAGGCCTCCTTCTTCAAGATCCGCGCATACGTGAGCTTACCGGCGAGAATATCCGCCTGATTCTTCAGCATACGTATTGGTGGCCAACCGGCGAGGCGGGACTCTATCGCCCCTTTACCACGCTCTCCTACTTGTTCAACTATGCGGTGCTCGGGAACGCCACCGAGCCAGCCGGATATCATTGGATTAACTTCCTTTTGCATCTCGGCAACGTCTTTCTGGTTTATGCGCTGGCGCGCCGGCTCCTGCGCGAGTTCTGGCCATCTTTTTTTGCTGCGGCGCTCTGGGCCGTTCACCCGGTCCTGACCGAATCAGTGACCAACATGATTGGCCGGTCGGACCTGCTCTCCGCTCTGGCCGTCTTGAGCGGATTCCTGATGTATCTCAAGAGCACCGAGTCCGCCGGGTTGCGCAGGCTCGCATGGCTCGCCGGATTGATGGCCGTCACCGCCGTTGGGGTGTTTTCGAAAGAGAGCGCGGTCACCATTGTGGGAGTAATTGTGCTTTACGAACTGACCTGGTGGAAGGAGCGAAAACAGGCCCGAGCCTTACTCCTGGGGTGCATCGCTACAGTTCTCCCCATCGCGGCAATGCTGTATCAGCGCTCGATCGTCCTGGCGGCTTCGCAGCCTGGGGAGTTGCCTTTCGTCGACAACCCCATCGTGGATGCAGACTTCTGGACGGGACGGCTCACGGCCATTGAAGTGATCGCCCGCTATCTCGGGCTCACGCTGTGGCCCGTCAAGCTTTCCGTCGATTATTCCTACGCGCAAATCCCGCTCGCCCATGGCACCCTGCAAGACTGGCTTGCCGTGATCGCCGTGCTAGCCGCTGCCATACTTGTCGTCGCTTTGTACTGGTGGAACCGCACGGCATTCTTCCTGGCGTGCTTCGCCGCGATGACGTTTGTACCCATGTCAAACCTGTTCTTCCCGATCGGCACCATCATGGCGGAGCGTTTCTTATACATGCCGACGATCGGCCTGCTCGCCTGCCTGGTTATGGCGGTTTATGCAGTCGGCAAACGGGTCCCGGTAAAACACTTTGCGCCGGTCGTGTTGTGCGTGATCACCGCCGCCTTCGGCGTCCGCACCTGGGTGCGGAACGGCGATTGGCAGGACGAGCGTGCGATGAAAGAAGCCAGCGTCCGAACCAGCCCCAACAGCTTCAAGGTCCACGAGCGGCTCGCTTCCCTGTTTTCTGCAAACGGCGCGACAGGCTCGGATCTCGATCGCGCCATCGAGGAAGCCGACAGGGCAGTGGCGATCCTCGACTCGCTGCCCGACTCGCGCAATGATTTAAAGGTTTACCGCATGGCGGGCGACTTGTATTTAGCCAAAGGCGACTTGTTGCAGGAGCGTGACCCTTCCGAAGGCTCTCGTGAGTACCAACGGGCGCTCCAGCTCTTGCAGCGTTCGATCGCCATCGACAAGAGCGGGCGGGCGGAATACGATCGAAAGGGAGGGGCCGAATGGGCTCGCCGCCACTCCGCTGTCGCTGCCGCTGCCAAAGTTGATCCTGAGGCACGTTGGATGCTTGTGGCTGTCTACCTAAGGCTGGGAAAGGTGGAGGAGGCTTCCGCCGCAGCCGGCGAAGCGCTCGCTCTTCATCCATTGGACCCCGAGGCGTACAGGCAAATCGCCTACGCTTTCGCCGCCCAAGATCGTAACGATGATGCGGCTGTCGCTCTGATGGAAGGAGTGCTGATCACGGGAGACCCCACCCTGAAATCGGATCTCCTGGACTTGTACCACAGCGATTTTGCCAACACCTGTGCGGTTACCGCAGGGCCGGACGGTCCGGCGTTGAATCCCGCGTGCGATCTGGTCCACAAACAGTTCTGCGCGGCGTCCGTGGAGGCCGTCAAAGCCGCCATAGAAGCCGGGCATGGGGACGCGGCCAGGCAGCGGAAGCAGGATTTCCTGCATAAATACGGCTGTCCCGCGGGTCCGCTGGAGCAGGTTTTACCGAACTAACCCGAATTCTTCACGACGGGTTTGGAGGGACCGCGGTTCCGCCTGGCCCATCCCATTGTGCGAACCTTTGCAATGCCCACGGCGGAATTGCTTATTGACCCGTTGGTTAGGGAGTGGTACTCAAGACGCGGCTAATTCTGAGGTAGCGGGGATCAGGTGTCGGAGGTTGGAAACGTCGATAAGTGAGTTGTGCGGGATAAAGGATAAAGGATGAAGCCCTTTTACCCTTTACCATTATTCGCTATTAAGAACCTGAAACCTGACGCCTGATACCTGATTTTCTAGGAGTCCTATCTATGCGTTCTGGAACGGTTCGGTGGTTGGTTCTTGCGATTGTGGTTTGCACTCTTTCGTTGGTCGCCAGCAAGACGGTCGGGCAGTCCTCAGCTCCCTGGCCGCCGGATGCCTCCCAATACAAATTGTACATGATTGGAAATGCGCATATTGATATTCCCTGGCTCTGGCCCTGGCCGGAAGCGATGATGGTGGGGCTCAGCACGTTTCGCGCAGCGCTTGACCGCATGAATGAATATCCGGATTTCACATTCACCGCCAGTTCAGCCATCTTGTACGAATGGGCGGCGGCTGCCGATCCCGGCATGATGGCAGAGATCCGCAAACGCGTGCCGAGGGCCGATGGGATGTCGTCGGGGGATGGATGGTGGAGCCCGACGTCAACATTCCCAATGGCGAGTCGCTGATTCGCCAGGGGCTTTACGGCCAACGGATCTTTCAGCACTTGCTGGGACGCATGGCGCGGGTGGGTTACAACCCTGATTCGTTTGGCCATCCCGGCACGCTGCCCCAGATTCTGAAGCTGCAAGGGATGGACGCGTACGTGTTTATGCGACCTGGCCCCCATGAGAAACAGTTGCCCGCCGATGTCTTCTGGTGGAAGGGCGCGGACGGGACGCGGTTATTGACCTATCGAATCCCCGCTAGCTATGGATTAACGCGTGATGTCCAAAATCGCATGCGCGATTTCGTTACTAAGCTTCAGGAACCTACTAAGGACCTGATGCTTTTCTACGGTGCCGGGGATCACGGCGGGGGACCCGCCAAGGATACCATCAGCTTAATCCTGGATGCCCAGAAGCAGGCCGGCGCGCCCGAGATTATATTCAGCACTCGCGACCGCTACTTTGACGAGATCAGCAAGGGGCAAGGCTGGATCCCCGGTCCGAAGCCCGGTTTTTTGTATCCTTTGTCCCGTTTCCCGTATCCCCTTGTTGACGACGACTTGCAGCATCACTCGGTGGGCTGTTATACCGCAGTGTCAGACATCAAAAAGGATAATCGTACGGCGGAAGCGGCCTTGATGACGGGCGAGAAGATGGCCGAGCTGGCGAATGTCCTGGTGGGTTTCCCCTACCCCAAGAGCGATTTCGGCGCTGCGTGGAAGAAAGTGCTCTTGATGCAGTTCCACGATAGCATGGCGGGGACGGCGCTCCCCGAACAGTATATCGTTTCGCACAACGCCTTCGGATTTGCCAAAGAAGTGGCGGACCAGGCCATCTACCGCGCAGCGGCGAAGATTGCCTGGCAGATTCCCACCACGGATCCCGCCTCGGAGTACTTGGTGGTTTTCAATCCTCACACTTGGGCGGCCAACCTCAAGGTTCAATACGATTTGAGCTGGGAGTTTGATGACCAGGGCGGAACGCTCAGCAACTCGCGCCTGGAAGATGAGCAGGGCCACGCCATTCCGCATCAATGGACCGCGGGCCAGACGGTGGCGGGCAACCGGAAAGGCTTGGTGTTCCAAGCGCCCGTGCCGGCTTTCGGCTACCGGCAGTTTCGGGTGCGAAAGCTCGAGCCTATTGCGGCTCCTCCCTCCACCGTGGACGCAACCGAGAAGGGACTGGAAAATGAACTTCTTCGCGTGACCTTTGCCGACGATGGGACGATCTCCCTATACGACAAAGGTGCCGGAGCGGAGGTCTTTCACGGGGGCGCCGGCGGGGCGCGTGCCGTCGTCATCGACGATCCCAGCGATACCTGGAGCCACGATGTTCACGCTTATACAAAACAGATCGGGGCGTTTGGAAGCGCCGGTTTCCGCGTGCTGGAGAACGGTCCGGTGCGCGCCACCGTGCGTGTGCGGACGGGCTATGGCGCTTCCTTCATGACCACCGACTGGATGCTTTACGCTGGCTCCCGCACGCTAGAAGCGCGCGTGTCTCTGGATTGGCACGAGCATCAGAAAATCCTAAAATTCTCTTTCCCGGTGGATGTGGAAAATCCTGTACCCACTTATGAAATTGCTTATGGCTTTAAAGTGCGCCAGGCCAATGGCGATGAAGACCCGGGACAGAGGTGGATTGATGTTTCCGGTCAGCGCAATGGCAAGATATATGGCCTCACGGTTTTGAACGACGCCAAGTACGGCTACAGCGTGCAGGAGAACGACCTGCGGGTTTCCATCGTCCGCGGCGCCGCGTACGCGCAGCACCAACCCCGCAAGATCGATCCGAACGGCGAATATATCTGGCAGGACCAGGGCATCCAGACCTTCCGCATGGTGCTGGTACCTCACGCGGGTACTTGGCAGGATGCCGGCGTCGTGCGCATGGCGGAGGAATTGACCGCGCCCGTACCGGTTCTCTACCAGGGAATCCACAAGGGCACACGCGCCCAGGCCGCTTCCTTCCTCTCCGTGGATGTGCCGGACGTCGTGGTCTCAGACGTCAAGCAAGCCGAAGATGGAAATGACCTTATCATCCGCTGCTACGAGACGGCAGGCCGAGCCACCAAGGCATCGCTGGATTTGGGCTTGGTCCATCGCCACTGGACCGGTGAGTTTCATCCGCTGGAGATCAAGACCCTCCGCGTGCCCCTGACCGCGGCAGGGAAGGTTCGCGAAGTTGATGCGCTGGAGCGCTGAATCAATCGGGTCATCTTGCCATCGGGTCATCGAGCCATTGAAGCACATGCTCCCGTAATGACAGTGTGATTACTGGGGCATGAGAATGCGGTGCGAGTTTCGAATTCCGATTTTCGTTTTTCAATGGCTCGGTGACCCGATGGCAAGATGACCCGATTCATTCGAGGATTGCCTGGGCCTGCGCGACGGTGGCCCCTTCATGAACAATCGCTTGCAGGGCGCGGACCATCCGCTCCGGATGCGGGTGCTGATAAACGTTGCGACCGTAGACGACGCCGGAAGCCCCTTGCTGGAGGAGCATGTAAGTTCGAGTGAGGATCTCTTGATCGGGAACCCTTGACCCCCCTCGTGGCAACAGGGGCCGCGGCGAGCAGGCCTCCACCACCAAGTGGTATTCGTGGATGTTCGCGTCAATGTCCGCCTTGATGATGTCCGCGCCTAACTCCACGGCTTGCCGGGCCAATGCCACGGTTCTGCGGATGTCGGAATGGGTTTTAAACCCGCCTTTATCATCGGGGATCAGCACCATCGGTTCCACCATCAGGGGCATGCCGTAGCGATCGCATTGTGGCTTGAAGCGAACGACGTTTTCCAGACACTGCCGATGCAAGTCAGGCTGCTCGGGCAACAAATACAGGTTGACAACGATGGCGGCCGCATCCAGAGCCACCGCTTGTTCTACCGCCTCATCAATTGATTTACAAAAGGCATGCTTCGAGATCGGAACGGTGAAGACGTTCATGGCGTCCGCCCGCACCACCAATGCCGGTTTAGGTTTCTGCTCCAGATCCTGAAGCCAGTGGGCTTGCCCTAAGGTTAAGATGATGGCGTCAGGATTGGCCGCGGCCACGATGCCGACAACTTGTTTCATATTTTCCATGCCGGGAAGGGTGCTGGGCTCGTTCGCGACTGCGTGGTCCAGCGCCACCTGGATGCACTTTCCTGACTGGTTGAATAGCCGGTTCAACCTGGGATTTACAGACATTCGGTTAACTCCTTTCAGTGCTCCCTCGCCCCTCCGGGGGGAGAAGGGTCAGGGGGCTCTGGGATTGACAGGGGAATCGTCTCCTTCTGCCATCCGCGTCTATGACGCGGATGGCTGACGATAATGCTGAAGGAGCGGGAAAGAAGGGTCCCGAAGGTTGTTAGTCGTAATACTCCAGACCCAAGTGCGTGATGAGTTCCTCTCTACGCAAGTGCCGGAGAGTGTTCTTGAGCTTCATGAGTTGGATGAACACGTCGTGTTCCGGGTACAAGCTCGCCGCACACATCGGGCTCTTGAAGTAAAAGGACAGCCATTCCTGAATCCCCATCTTTGCCAGGGCCGGGCAACGCTGGGCAAGGTCCATGAAGAGGACCAGATCCAGCGCCATAGGAGCTGCCAGGATAGAATCGCGGTATAGGCCATTCACCTTGATCTGCATCGAGTAGCCTAACCAGCCGAAGATATCGATGTTATCCCAGCTCTCTTTGTTGTCGCCACGCGGCGGGTAGTAGTTGATCCTGACCTTGTGGTAGTAACCTTTATAAAGTTCAGGATAAAGCTCCGGCTGGAGGATGTGCTCGAGTACGGAAGCTTTGGTTACTTCCTTGCTTTTGAAGTTATCGGGATCGTCCAAGACCTCGCCATCACGGTTACCCAGAATGTTGGTGGAAAACCAACCCGTAAGCCCCAGCATTTTGGCCTTGATTCCAGGGGCCAACAGGGTTTTCATGAACGTCTGACCGGACTTGAAATCCTTCCCACAAATTGGCACTTTCTTCTTGACCGCCAGATTGGTGAGCGCGGGAATATCCACAGTAATATGCGGTGCGCCATTGGCGAAGGGCACCCCAAGCTTCAAGGCGGCGTACGCATAGATCATGCTGGGAGAAATATCCGGGCTGTTGTTTTTCAGGCCTTCCTCGAATGTCTCAAGGGTGTCGTGAACCGGCTGGGGCTCCGTGTAAACCTCAGTCGACGCGGCCCAAATCATCACCAAGCGGTCCGCTTTGGACTGCTTTTTGAACCGCTCGATGTCTGTCATGAGTTGCTCGGCGAGGTCCATTTTGGACTGGCCCGATTTGATGTTGTTGGGATGAAGGTTTTTCACCCACTTTTGCTCAAATGCCGCCGGCATCGGTTCCACGCCCTTGAGAAACCCCTTCAACTTCTCGACGTGTTCCTTGCCAAGAACTCCGGCTTTCTTGGCCGCCACATAAGCGTTGTCTTTGAAAAGATCCCATCCGCCAAAGACCATATCATCGAGATCTGCCAAGGGGACAAAATCCTTAATCTTAGGGATACGTTTCTCGGTCCGCTTGCCGAGACGAATCGTCCCCATCTGCGTAAGAGACCCCACGGGGAGCGCAATCTTCTTCCTCACCGCTTCCGTCCCCGCAATCATCGTGGTCGCGACCGCCCCCATCCCTACCGTGAGAACCCCCAGCTTCCCCTTGGGTTCTGCAATTGGAATCACCTTTTTTGCCACTTTCTTAACCTCCCCTAACCAAAATAGAGAATTACTGCCTCAAGCCAAATCGGCTATGTTTTACTAACTCCGCGAAAATTGCAACCTGATTCGTAGCCAAGCGGGGTTGGAATATCACTGGCCGGCCTCGCTGAAATGCTCAAAACGGGCCTTGGCGTCGGAGATTGTGGGCCTGCCTTCCAGGTCCACAAATCCCGGCTCGCCTTGCGCGACGAGCCGCTGGTGCCCGAGCAGCACTGCGGTGCTTTGGCGGAACCAGGGCTCGAACTCAGGATCGAGAGCAAACGGATCCAGCAGGGGGCGAGTCTCCGGCGTGTTGTGCTCCGTTCCATTGAAGACTGGCCACCACCGCTGCTGCGCCGTGAAAACAATCTCCGCCAGGCGTTCGCGCGTATTCCGGTGTGGGATTACCTCCACGGCGTAAAACCCCAGGGCTTCCAGCTTGTCCAGAAGAGCCTCAATATTTCGCTCGCCGGCCAGAACCGGATTTCCCAGAACGGGGTAGGTCGGAATCGACCCAAAGGCCAGAAAAATCCTGCGAAGTTCCGCCACGGAAACAAAAGCCTCGGCATCTTCGGGCACGTAGCAGGGAGCTCCGGCTTTAAGGAGCTTGGCGCGCAGGAAAATTTGCAGCGTGGCATCGTCGCCGCCTGCCGGGGGAGCGGTGCCGCAGCAAGCGGCTATGGTTTCGGAGAGAGGCTTTCCCGAATTCGCGGCCAGCTCTCGCAATCGCAAAAGCGCGGCGTAGGCCACGTGTCGCTCAGTGGCATTCCCACGCGGCGTCAGTGCCACGACATCCTTCCAGGCCGGCCCGTCCGTTCCCAAGCGGTCCCGGAAAAGCTGGGCGACTTTTCCGGTCATTTCCCGATTGCGGCGTTCCAGAGCTGCACGCATGCGGGCGACGCTCCGCATTTCGGGCGAAGATTCCAAGGGAACCTTCGTCACACCTTTGCCGCATAAATAGATGCGGCCGGGGTTGTCGGGGTCGTTCAGCTTCAGGCCGGCTTCCGTCGCCTCACGGTCCATGGCCACGGCCTCAAGAGAGAAGATAGCGGCGATGCCCGCCACCGCGCAGGCGCGGCGAAACTCCTCGTGCCCGGCCACGGTGTAATGATCGTTGATTCCCAGAACCGCGACCCCTTCCTGCACGGCCTGCCAGACCGCTTCCGTCGGCGAGCGAAAGACGCTGAAGGACTCACTGGTATGGATGTGGGCATTGGTTCCGCGGCGCGGCCGCGGGCCGAGTTGCGCGCACAACTGCGCCAGTGCAGCGATACGATGCTCGGGCGCATCCCGGTAAAGCTCCGTCTCGAGTTCCTTCCTTTGATCAATCGTTAGGTTATTCATCGAACCATGACCTGTCCGCTGTCCACAACCAGCGTTTGGCCGGTGATGCAGCGTGCCGCGTCGGAGCAGAGGAAAACCGCAGCCGCGGCAACGTCGGTGCGTTTGATGTCGCGTTTGAGGGCGGTCAAATTCACATAGTAGGGGATCACTTCCTCAGGCTTGATCCCCTTTTTTCGTGCAGCGGTCTTGATGTACTCCGGGTTCCAGATTTTCGATCCTTCGAAGACATTGCCCGGGGCCAGGGCGTTTACGCGGATGCCGTCGCCTCCCAATTCCAGCGCCCAGCCTCGCATCAGGTGTAACTCTCCGGCCTTCGTGGCGTTGTATGCCGAGTTGGCTTTGGAGGCTTCAAGGCCGCTCTTGGAGGAAAGCATGATCATTGCGCCGCCGTCTCCCTGGGCGCGCATGATCCGGGCCGCCTCCCGCGCCACCAGGAAATAGCCTGTAAGGTTGATCTCCAGCGCCAACCGCCACAACTTCACCGGCATATCGACCAACTCGTAGGCCGGCGCAATCCCTGCCGCACACACCGCGATGTCTACCCTACCCCAATGGCGCAGCACCTGGTCAAATGCCGTGGCGACGGCCCCTTCGTCGGTGACGTCCATGTGCACGGGGAAAGCGCGATACGGAGCGGCCGACGCGGCCGACGCATCTTTTGCGCCTGGGTCATCAACATCGCAGAAGGCCACCGCGGCCCCGGCCTCTACCAACCCCTGAGCGATACCACAGCCCAGACCCGACGCCGCCCCCGTCACCACCGCCACCTTGCCCGCCAAGCTTTCAGTGGCCGTGCCCAAATGCGCCGAACGATAGTGTTCCGCCTCCCAGTTGATAATGAAAGCCGCGGAAGCCGGCGCAAGGTTGTGCGCGCCACCGCGTCCGGAGGCCAGATGGGTGATCTCCGCGGCGGTCACGGCCAGTGACTCTGCCGCATCTAGTTTCTTTGCATCGTCTGCGAATATAAACGTTCCCACATCCCGAACCACGGCGACGCGCGGCGGAGCCTTCTCCACCAGTGCGGCTTTCAGTTTCGTCGGCAATTCCTCCAAGGATTCCGCCAGAATCGCGCGGGCACCCGTGTAAACGATGTGGTCCGGGGTCAGTGCTCCCTCGGCCAGTATTTCCGCTCTCTTGTCACATGCCACACCGGCCAGTTCGGGATTATCCGTCAAGCGGGCGAACGGGGTGCTCCCCTTCGCTTCACGCCACCCCTGGCAAATCGAGACCATCGCCTTGCGCAAAGCCCCGGAATCCAGACCGGAGGGAGTCCGAAGCGGCGCAACTCCCGGCTGGAAATACCGCTCGCAACGGCTTACCCATTCTGCATGGAGGGCCACACACGCATGAGCCTCCGGAGCGGAAACCAGCAGGCCGTGGTTCTCCATAAAGATGACTGCGGGCGGGCGGCCATGGGTGTGTTCATAAGCCTCAGCGGCCGACTTGACGGTATGAGCCAAGCGCCAGCCGGGATCGGTGTACGGCACCCAAAGCGGGGGCGGTTCACCCGGAGAGGTAATGGCCTCCAAGGCCTTTAAGCCGGGTCCGCAGTTCAGGGCATTGGCGGCCACAGGATGGGTGTGAATGACGACTTTTCCCAGCATGGCGTGCAGCGCGGTTTCAACCGAAGGCCGTCCCTTGCCGCCGATGATCGCTGAGGACAGATGTTGCAGCACGCGAGCTTCGCGCGTGTCGGTATCCAGCGTGGCGAGATCCTTCTGCTCAAAAATGCTCAGAACTTCCGCAACATTCACTTCCACCCAGCCCGCCGACTCGCTCATCGCCGTCAAGGCCGTACCACTGGCCTTGATGGCCATCGTTAGACCGTCGGGCGATTTCACCGAGGTGTTTCCGCCGCCCGCTTGTACGTAATCCGTTTTCGTGCCGACGGCGCAGGAGATTTCGATAAGCTGCGCCAGAGATTGTTTATCCATTGTGGGTGTCGCTAATCGCAAACAATGACGGTTTTGATTCCCTGTCCGGCCTCGATCACGGCATAGGCCTTCACCATATCCTGCAACTTAAACCGGTGAGTGAGGAAGCGGTCCCAGGGCAAGTCATCGCGAGAGACCATGGCCAGAGCTTGGTGGTAATGCTGAAGGTTGGAAGCAAAACATCCAAAGACGGAAATCTCGTTGTAATGTATAAGATTGGTGTCAAACGGCAGAATGGGGTCGTCTTTCGGTATGCCCGCGAAAAATGAAACTCGAGCTTTCTTCCTTACCAGCTTCAGGGCATCAGCCTGAGCCGCTTTCACCGAACAGGCGGTAATCGCGATATCGAACTTCTCCCCCCCTCCCGCCGCCAGAATTTTATTGACTGCGTCCCCCCCCGAGGTGTTTACCGGTAAGGCGAGCCCGAACTCCGCCACATAATCCAGGCGCTCCTGCGATACATCAGCCACGATGATCGGGGTGCAGCCCCGCGCCTTCAGGCTGCTTGCGTGCATGATGCCGATCGGCCCGGCTCCGAAAATGACGGCTCGATCACCGGGCTGAGGAGATAAATACTCCTGTCCGTTCAAAACACAGGAAAGCGGCTCAATCAGCGCGGCGCGCTCCACGGACATGGAACTGGGAATGGGGATAACGTTACCTTGCGCAACCGCGGCAGCCGGAATCTTGATGTATTCGGCGAAGCCCCCGGCATAATCATAGCCTATAGCGGTAAAAGAATCACAAAGATTATATTGTTTGCGCTGGCAGTAGATGCACTTCCCGCACCCCACGACCGTGGCCACCACAGCCTTTTGGCCAAGGCGCAGTCCATTGTCCACGCCCGGGCCCAGCTCGTAAACGGTTCCGACAATTTCGTGGCCGGTAATGGCAGGCGGCACCACATTCTTCTGCCCATGGGTGAAAATGCGCTTATCGGTCCCGCACACGGAACAGCGCTGGACCCGCAGGACGACTTCTCCAGGCCCCGCCGTGGGGATCGGGACATCCTCGATTCGCACGTCTCTGACCCCGTGGAAAACTGCGGCTTTCATTAGACTACTCATGTATCTTGGGCCTCCTCCAGCCCGCATCCAGATTCCCCATCCGCCAGGCAGAGTGGGGAAATGTGTTGTCCCCCCGACCCCGCAGGGTTTCGGGTTAGACAATTACAGAGGGCTAGGGTTGGGTCTCCAAATTGTCGTGTTCACTTAGACTACGAAAAAGCCCCCTGCACAAAACCGACAGTATACAGGCAATGTTGCGCCAATTCAACCTGCGGCGCACAGCGGTAACGCTACAGACTGAATTTATTTTTGGCAGTCTGGTGGCGGAACAGAGAGAAACGGCGTGGCGGAGGGACCGGTTCTCTGTGTTCCGGCGCCGGGTTCACCGTGCGGTGCCCGCCTTGAGGCAATCGGTGACCCTGCGGCCAAGGATTGAGTCAGAAAATTCCGTCGCTTCACCGTAAATTCACCAAAATTCTGCAAAAATCATGTCAGTTAGACGAAAATGTCCGAACGTTATACAAAAATGTCCGATTTGTTCTCAGGCATTTTGTCCGAGATTTGTTTGTTTTCATACACATACCGGCTTCGTTCGCACTTTTTTAACATCTTTTTTTTGCAGTATTCCCTCCCGGACCTTCCCGAAAGCGCTGATAAGGCGGCACATCCGGCGAAAACCCGAGTCCTTCATGGCAAACAAAACCCTGAGCGCGCTAATTCCCCATCCCCCGCCCATGGTGTCTCGAACCCCAATCCCTAACCCGGAATCCCTAACCCTGCGTCCCGTGTCCCGAACTGTCCCGGTTGCACGGGGCAAGCAAACAGTACCCAGACTAGTACGTTACTATTCGTAGGCTTTGTCAAGTAAACAATGAGCCTAGTGTACGGTACCTACAAGACAGACACAATGCCCACCACGCGAAGAGCGGGAATTTTAGTTTCCCCAGCAGCGACTCCCCGGCCCCCACGGCAACACCAGTCATCTGTTTCATACTCTTAGACCACAGTCTTCCGATGAGGGAGTCTTTCCTCCATGCGGAGGATTTCTTGCCACGACTTGATTCCGCCCGTGGTGGTCAAGTCACTCAAATTCATACCGCCGGCGCAGGTGGCGAAGCGCAGCGTCTGGTCATGATTCCAGCCTTGATATATCCCGTAGAGAATGCCCGCGCAGAAGGAATCGCCGGCGCCGGTGCTGCCCACGATGTAATCATCGGGAAGCTCCAGGGAAGGTTGCAGGAGCTCCTCCCCGTCTTTCGAAAGGAGATAACCGCCTTCGGGGAAGTGAACGACCACCAGATCTTTGACTCCGAACTCGAGAATCGTCGCCCCAATCTTATTCAGGTTTTCGGGAAGCAGCTTATTTCCCACCCGCAGAGGGATGCCAGCCAGCTTCTCAGCTTCCCAATCGTTGATGATGCAGTAATCGGTATACTTCAGGGCAGGCGGCACAATTTGAGGGAAGCGGCCGCTGTCCTCCGATACCAGATCGATCGAGGTCCGGATGTTCCGGAATTGCAGTTGCGCCAGGAAGCGCGCCGCCACGGTTCCAAACTCCTTGTCGGATTGATCCATGGCGTCCAGCAAAAGCAAATAGCCCAGGTGGAACATCTTGACGGGCAGGGTATCGAGATCGACGAGCGCGGGCTCGAACAAACGATTGGCTCCCGGGTAGTGAAAGAAGGTCCGGCGTCCGCTGGCCTTGATGCTGAAAACGTCAGTATACGAGGTAGCATCGAAGTCGGTACGGCGTAATTGATCGATGTTTACATTGGGGAAGCGGCGGCACTCCTCCACCAGATAGTCGCCGTAAGCGTCGTTGCCAATGACGCCGATGGCATAAATGGGCAGGCTCCCGTCAAATCTCGCCAGGTTGATGACGACATTGTGGCCGCAGCCACCGCCGCCGCGAGACACTTCGGAGATGTATGCAATGGTGTTCTCCTGAGGATAGTGGCCGATCACTTTGAGCAGATCAACCGTCCAATTGCCGCCGCAGGCAATCCCTTTCCGTTCATCCGCAGTCATAAAGGGCTCCTCGGGCGAAAAACAGTGACGAGTGATCAGTGGTGAGTGACGAGCCAACCAAGGCCGAAACTCGAAAACCGAAACTTGAAGATCGGGGTGAGTTCCGAATGTGAGTTTCGATTTTCGTCTTTCGCACAGGCTCGGGGCACGCGCAAAACGCTGACATATTACCAAGAGAGAATGCCGCCGGTCCACAGACATCCCAAATCTCGGGCGGCGGCCCAGCGCTGGAAACATGTACGCACACTCGATCATCTGGAGGGATGCTGGCCATATCACTCAGTATCGACTTGGCGGGCGAAGGGTCAGGAGAGAGTGGAGACTTTCGAAGTTGAGCGGGAGAATTAGTCCGAGAAGGGCAGGGAAGGATCTCGGGCCAGCGTGTGACGATGCCGCCGATTTTGGTCATCGAGGCCGATCTGAAGTGCGCTTCGTCAACGGGAAGGGCAGTCTCCGCACGGGCATTGGGGGTGGCCGGGCATGCATTCGGGGCGGCGAAGGCGTATTGGACGGGCCGTGAGTTTTGCACAGGCACGTCTGATAATGTTTCGGTCGCTCGGGCTGCGGTTAACATAATATGTCACCCACAAAAGTCGAAAAGATTTCCACAGCCGAATCATCAGTCATCTGTTTTGAGTGAAGGCTGGCGCGTCCTTTGATCTTACTTGAGAACTGACGACTGAGAACTGACAACTCAGGTTTTTTGTGTTAACCTTTTTGCTTTGTCGGCGCGTCGACATTGGCCATCGAATGCCTCTGCGCGAAACGGAAGCCATCGTCCTCCGAACTTACCGCCTGGGTGAAGCTGACAAGATCGCTTCGCTTTTTACGCGGCAATTAGGCCGCTTGCGGGCCGTGGCCCGAGGCGCTTTGCGCCCGAAAAGCCGTTACGGCGGTACGCTCGAATCCCTGAGCTATGTGCGGCTGTGGATTTTCGAGCGGGAAAACCGCGACCTGCTGCACCTGAATTCCGTCGAGATCCTCGAGTCGTTTTTCGACATGCAAAAGGACTACCGGGTGCAGCTTGCGGCGCAATTCCTCGCTGAGGTAGGGGAGCGGCTGCTGCCGGAACGCGAGGTGAATGAGCGAATCTTCCGCCTACTCCTGGCCGTTTTGCGGGCGCTTAAGCACTCCGGGGAAGTCAACCGGCCGCTGCTCTATTTCGATTATTGGATGGTGCGGCTGGGTGGCTTTTTGCCGGATTTTGAGACCTGCTCGGCCTGTGGCCGGGCTCTGGGGGAGGAGGGCGGCTACTACGCCCGGGGCTCCGAAGGTCTGGCGTGCCGCGATTGCAAACCGCCGGGCAGCCTGCAAGCCTCAGCCGCCAGCCTGGCCATGGTTCGAGTTTCGTGCCACCTGCCTCTCGAAAAGTGGCTGGCGCAGGAAAAGGCCCCTCCTGGCTGCCGTGAAGCGCGCCGCTTTTTCGAGGAGATTATCGAGAGTCACATGGAACGAAAGCTGGTAACACGGCAGATGATGGAAGAAGAAGTATAAATAAAGACTGTCCCTGGTCCCTTGTTCTTGGTCCGTCGCAACTGCGCTCGCTGCACGCGCGAGGACTGACAAAGGACAAGTGACAAAGGACTAAGGACGATCACATTGCCACTGATCAAACCTAAGAAAAAGCCGGCAAAAGGCCGATCGCCATTATCTTTTCAAGATATGCTTTTTCGCTTGAGCGAGTTCTGGGCGGAGCAGGGGTGTGTTATTGCCTTGCCCTACGACCTGGAAGTGGGGGCAGGCACGATGTGTCCGGAAACCTTTCTGCGTGTGCTCGGGCCGCAGCCTTGGCGTGTGGCTTACGCGCAGCATTCGCGCCGCCCGGCTGACGGCCGCTATGGCGAAAATCCCAATCGGCTGCTCAAACACACCCAAATGCAGGTAATCCTCAAGCCGCCGCCCGGGAATATCCAGGACATCTACCTCGAAAGCCTGGGTATCATCGGGATCGACCTTCGCCACCATGACATCCGCTTCGAGGAAGACAACTGGGAAGCGCCCACCCTGGGGGCTTGGGGGATCGGCTGGCAGGTCGTGCTGGATGGGCTTGAAATAACCCAATTCACCTATTTCCAGCAGTCGGGCGGGGTAGACCTTGAACCCATCAGCGTCGAGCTGACCTATGGCCTGGAGCGTATCGCAGCCTTCCTCCAGAATGTCGAGGACGTTTACCAAGTGCGGTGGAACGAAAACGTCACCTACGGCGACATGCGCCGGGCAGAGGAACTGGAGTTCTCGGTGTACGACTTCGAGGCTGCGGACCCTGCAACCTGCCGCAAAGTCCTGGACCTTTATGAAGGCGAGGCGGCGCGCCTGCTTTCGGAGTATCCGCGAACAAATAGCGCCCCTGAAGCCACTCATAAACAAATAGATGAAGATGAATTTAAAAGTGTTACCTTAAGAAAGAATCGTTTCCCTCTGCGCAAGGTTTACGATCTCACCCTGAAGTGTTCCCATCTGTTCAACATCCTCGACGCGCGTGGCGCGATCAGCGTGACGGAGCGCGTGGCTTTGATTGGCCGGATACGCAAGCTGGCTTGCGAGGTCGCAGCCATTTACCTCGACCGGCTGCCTGTCGCGGAGGTGCCAGCGTGACGGCCTCGAAAGTCGAGATCCGAATTTCGAAACCCGAAAACGAAAGCGCCGTTATTGTGGAGGAGCAATCGTCAATCGACAATCGTCAATCGTCAATTACCTTGCCCCTGCTGTTGGAAGTCGGCTGCGAAGAAATTCCCGCCCGCTTCCTGCGCGATGCCCAGAAGGGTTTGGGTGATCGCGTTCACGCGGCGCTTGTGGAAGCTCGATTGTTGCCCGGCAGGGACGAATCTGCGAATGCAATCGTATGGGCGGTTCCCGATCAGATCGGGACGGGTCGCGAACCGCCCCTGCAAACATTTTCCACTCCTCGCCGCTTGGTGGTTTACGTTCCTGCCTTGTTGGCGCAGCAGCCGGATAAGGTTGAGGAAATCCTTGGGCCCCCCGTTAAAGTGGCAATCGACGCGGAAGGAAATTACACACGGGTGGCTGAGAGCTTTGCGCAGAAAAACTCCGCCCGTACTGGCGACCTAACGCGTACGACTACCCCAAAAGGGGAATACCTGTCCCTGCGGAAAATCACCCGCGGACGTTCTGCCTATGACATTCTGCGGGAAATTCTGCCCGGCGTCATCCTCGGCTTGGCTTTCCCCAGGAGCATGCACTGGGAAAGCTCTGGCGTCCGGTGGGTCCGGCCCATTCGATGGCTGTTGGCTTTGTTGGGAGATGGCAAGCGCGCCAAGTGCGTTCCATTCACGATTGCAGGAGTCAAGTCGGGCAATCTCACGTTCGGTCATCGCCTGGCCGCCGGGAAAGGCCTCGCGGTGGCGGGGTTCGAGGATTTTGCCGAAAAGCTGCGCATGCACTATGTGGAGTTTGATCCTGAGACCCGGCGGCAATCTGTCCGGGCTGAAATTAATGTTTTACTGGAAGATTGTCTCGAAGTCATTCCGGATCAGGACCTTGAAGAATGGATTGTGAATTCTACCGAATGGCTATCTGGCATTCGGGGCGTATTTGATGAGAACTTCCTCAATTTGCCGCGCGAAATCCTGATCACCGTTATGCGAGATCACCAGAAGTATTTCGCAGTTCAGGATGATAAGGGAAGACTCCGACCGCACTTCATCGCGCTATTGAATCGAGACCGCGACCCAACCGGCCAGATCCGCTCCGGACACCAACGCGTGCTCACCGCACGCTTCCGCGACGCGGAGTTCTTCTGGAGCGCCGACCAAAAAGTGCCCCTGCGCGACCGCGTGCCGCTTCTCGACACGGTCATCTACCAAGCCAAACTTGGGAGCTATGGCGACAAGATTCGGCGCATGAGAGCGATTGCCGAAAATATTTGCACGACGCTTGAGGCGAGCGGCAGACTGAAAACTGGCCAAGCCTCGCAGGTGCTGCGGGCGATAGAGCTTTGTAAGTGCGATCTGACCACGCAGATGGTACAGGAATTCACCGAGCTGCAAGGGATTGTCGGCGGCCTTTACGCCAAAGCGCAAGGGGAATCGGAAGAAGTTGCCACGGCAATCTATGACCATTACCTCCCGCTGGGCGCGGAAGGTCCGTCGCCGCGCACCCTGGTGGGCGCGCTGGTATCCCTTGCCGACAAAGTGGATAGCGTCGTCGCCGGCTTCGCGGTAGGGTACGAACCCACCGGTTCAAGCGATCCGTTTGCGCTGCGGCGGCAGGCTAATGGAGCAGTTAAAGTAATACTTGAGAGCTCACTTCCATTAAGCTTAAAAGAAGAAATTAACAAGGCAGTTGACGTGCTCGATATTCAATGGCGCAAGCCGCGCGATGAGGTGTGCGCGCGGGTACTGGACTTCTTTGCCGAACGGTTGCGTTATTACTTCGAATCGGTGCGCTCCCTGAGCTATGACACGGTGCGGGCGGTGCTGGCAGCAGGCGCCGATCAGCCCGCCGACTCCTTGGCGCGCGCGGAGGCAGTGGAAGCCTTGCGGGGAGGAGAGGATTTTGACGCCCTCTCGGCAGCGGCCAAAAGGATTCGCAACATCCTGGCGAAGTCGGCGACGGCAGCGGACTGGCAGGTGGGTGAAGTGGTGCCAGAGCTTTTGACTGAGCCGCAGGAGAAAGATCTCTACGGCGCTTATGAGAGGATTGCCGGGGAAGTAGAACGCCGGCGTGCTGGGCGGGATTATCGGCGCGCCCTGGAGGAGATTTCCACCCTCCGCCCGGCGGTGGACCGGTTCTTTGACAAGGTCCTGGTAATGGCCGAGAATCGGGAAGTGCGGCAGAACCGGCTGCGCCTTCTGAAAAAGCTGGATGAGCTGTTTTCCAGAATCGCGCACTTTGCGGAGATTGTCGACGCGTCGACATCGGGATGAAAAGACGTGGGGGGCTCGCGCCACCTGCGGGCGGATCGTAGCGCGGGCGAAACTCCCGCCTTACGCGTCCCTGGCGGTTTCTTGCCCGGATTCGCGCATGCTACCCTGTGTTGCATGCCTTTTGACCCTTGCAAAACTCTTGGAAATGGGCCAAAATCTTGGTTCTTTGCATCGGACTGGGAATGGCATACGACTTTGAACTCTCAACTTTCAACTTTGAAACTTCAACCTCTAACCTTGAACTCAAACCTAACAATTGAGCACGAACCATTCGAAAGGAGCAATTATGGAGAAGTACGTTTATTTCTTTGGAGGCGGTAAAGCCGATGGCAACGGGACAATGAAAGATGCCCTGGGCGGTAAAGGTGCGGGCCTGGCGGAAATGACCAACGCGGGCCTGCCGGTCCCCCCGGGCTTTACCATTGTAACTTCCGCCTGTCGGCTATATTTCCAGAACGGCAACCACACGCCCGCTGAGATCCTGAGTCAAAAGGACGAAGCACTGGCCAAACTTGAGGCCTTGCAGGGGCAAAAACTCGGCGATGCGCAGAATCCCCTGTTGGTATCGGTCCGCTCCGGCGCCAAGTTTTCCATGCCGGGGATGATGGACACCATCCTGAACCTGGGCATGAACGACACAGTGGTGGAGGTCATCGCGAAAAAGAGCGGCAACCCACGGTTTGCTTACGACAGCTACCGGCGCTTCATCCAGATGTTCGGCAACGTAGTCATAGATATCCCCAAAGAAAAGTTCGAGCACGTTTTTGACGGCCAGAAGAAGAAAGTGGGAGCGAAACTCGACACCGACCTGACCGCCGAGGACCTGAAAGCGGTTATTGCCGGGTACAAGAAGGTGGTGCGCAAGGAAGCCGGCAAGGACTTTCCCCAGGATCCGCACGTGCAACTCAACATGGCGATTGAGGCTGTATTCCGCTCCTGGTACAACCCCCGCGCCCAGACCTACCGGCGCATGAACAAAATCTCCGATGATCTGGGGACGGCCGTGAGCGTCCAGACTATGGTTTTCGGAAACATGGGCGAAAACTCCGGCACGGGCGTGGGCTTTACGCGCAATCCGGCCACCGGCGCCAAGGAGTTTTATGGCGAGTACTTGATGAACGCGCAGGGCGAAGACGTTGTCTCGGGCGTGCGCACTCCAATTCCGATTAATGAGTTGGAAAAGACGATGCCCGATGTTTACCACCAGCTTCACGACATCACTACGCGCCTCGAGCAGCATTACAAGGACGTGCAGGATTTCGAGTTCACGATTCAGGACGGCAAGCTCTACATGCTGCAAACACGCAATGGCAAACGCACCGGACCCGCAGCCGTGCGGATCGCCGTGGATATGGTGCATGAGGGCCTCATCACCAAAAATGAGGCGCTGATGCGCGTCGAGCCCGATCAGTTGAACCAGTTGCTCCATCCCGTTCTGGATGAGATCAAGCCGCTGAAAGTCATTGCCAAGGGTCTGCCGGCATCGCCCGGCGCCGCCGTAGGGCGCGTGGTTTTTACTGCCGACGAAGCGGCCGCGAAAGGGAAATCATCTCCGGTAATATTGGCGCATGCCAGTGATCCCCTGATCCTGGTGCGTGCGGAAACTGTGCCTGACGATATTCACGGCATGGAAGTGGCCGCGGGCATTCTCACCTCGCGGGGTGGCATGACCTCGCACGCCGCCGTGGTGACGCGTGGAATGGGCAAGCCATGCGTCGCCGGATGCAGTGATGCGGAAGTGGACGAAAAGTCCAAAACGCTCAAGATCGGTTCAACTATTATCAAGGATGGGGACTGGATCACGCTGGATGGGTCCACGGGCCGCGTTATCCTGGGCAAAGCCAATTTGATTGAGCCCGATCCGCACAGCGGGGTGTTCGCGGAGTTCATGAAATGGGCCGACGAGGCGAGAACACTGGGCGTGCATGCCAACGCCGACATTCCGCGTGATGCCCTGAAGGCAGTGGAATTTGGCGCCGAGGGCATTGGCCTCTGCCGTACCGAGCACATGTTCTTTGCTCAGGACCGGCTGCCGCACATGCAGCGCATGATTATGGCTTGCCGGGACACCCAGGATCCGAAGCAAGCGGCCGCGTACCAAAAGGAACGGCGCGCCGCCCTTGGCAAGCTCCTGCCGATGCAGCGCAAGGACTTTTATGGACTGTTTAAAGCCATGAACGGATTGCCAGTGACCATCCGTACTCTCGATCCTCCCCTGCACGAGTTCCTGCCCAAGCGGGAAGAGTTAATGGTGGAGATCGCGAAGCTGGAATGCACGAACAAGAAGAGTCCTAAACTCGGACATCTCAGGAAGATACTGGAAGTAGTTAATGAATTACATGAATTCAATCCGATGCTGGCGTTACGCGGCTGTCGCCTGGGCATTATGTATCCTGAAATCACGGAGATGCAGGCGCGGGCAATTTTTGAAGCGGCCTGCGACTGCAAGAAGAATAATATTGAAGCAAAACCCGAGGTAATGATTCCTCTTGTCGGAGATGTAAAGGAATTGCAGACAGAGAAAGAGATCGTGAATCGCGTCGCGGCCGAAGTTTTCAAGAAGAAGGGCATCGAGGTCGAGTACTTGGTGGGCACCATGATCGAATTGCCGGCCGGAGCACTCTCCGCAGACGAGATCGCGAAGGAAGCCGACTTCTTTAGTTTTGGCACCAACGACCTCACGCAGACCACGTTTGGAATTTCGCGCGATGACTGCGCCAAGATCATCAAGGCTTACGTAAACTTGAAGATCTGGCCGGCGGACCCGTTTGCCCAGCTCGATCCGAAGCGTGTGGGACGTCTGGTGAAGATAGCCACCACAGAAGGGCGCGGGGCCAATCCAAAGTTGAAGGTGGGAATCTGCGGTGAACACGGCGGCGATCCATCGTCGATTGAGTTTTTCGCCGAGGCCGGGTTGGACTACGTGAGCTGCTCGCCCTTCCGCGTGCCCATCGCTCGGCTGGCGGCGGCCCAAGCAGCCGTGAAGAAACAGATGGAGAAGGTCTACACGACGGCATAACGGGGGTCCGACTGTCAGGAGCAGGATGTTAGCTTTGAGCCGGACCACCGTCGGTAGGGAAGATAGATCGAGTGACTAACTTAAAGTGTTACTTTAATTACTTCATCGAGGCCACGGATTTGCAAGGGATTTGTGGTCTCTTTTTGTTGATAAGCGTGGTCAAAGATATGTGAATTTTTACGCCATCTTCGCAAAACTGCCGGGTGGGTATGCGTTGATCAAATCGCTGCTTTGCCCTTTGTCGACGCGTCGACATTTAAGGCGCGCCTGAATAAGCTCGACTGGCGCATACCGTGGGCGCATCTACTGACTGTCGAGAACTCGTAAGCGCAATCTGTCCCGATCCCCACAGGGGGCTCATAAGGTGGCTGGGGACGACGCTCCAAAGGCGTTAACCAAATGGATTCCCGATCCTCCGAAGTCCGTCAACTTACCGACGACATGCTATGGACTAAGGTGAAAATCTGTCGGATCCCACCGTACGCTCCTCCTCCGTTGCTGCGCTATGGTAAAGTGCATCGACCATGTGTTCCAAGAATGCACCTCACCATTTCGATGGGCAGTGGCATTTCGCCGGCGACTCCCCAGGGGCGCGTGCCCTGTTGCCGGCGACGATTCTGGGCGGGACCTTTCTCTCTTACTCGGCAACGCTCGCCTTGGGGTTTGTCTTCGACGATCACGTATTGATCGTCACCAATGACTCCATTCGCTCCTGGCGATATTTCTCCAGCTACTTTGCTTCGCACATTTGGAGTTTCCGCTACCCGCACCTGCTTGCCAATTATTATCGACCGCTTTTCCTGACTTGGCTGCGCTTAAACGATGCGCTATTTGGGCTCCACCCCGCGGGCTGGCACCTTACGTCGGTGTTGGCTCATGTCGCTGCGACTTATCTGGTTTACCGACTGGGTCTCAGGCTTATGAGAGATGGATGGGTGGCAGGGGCCGCGGGGGTGCTCTTCGGTCTTCATCCCGTTCACGCGGAAGCCGTCGCGGAGATCTCCTCGATTCAAGAGCCGCTCTCGACCTTTTTCATACTGGGGGCCATGCTCACCTTTTGCCGCAGCCGGGAACCGGGATGCATGGTTCGTGGGATTACTGCTTCATTGGCATTCACGGCTGCGGCACTGCTTTCCAAAGAGACCGGAATGGTGCTGCCGATTCTGGTCAGCGGGTTCGCTTGGATCTATGGAACGACGAGCGGTAAGAAAGTTGCGCCGGTCGAAGGCCGTGTCCCCCTTCTCGAGCGCCTACGTTTCGCATTGGGCGCGTCGATTCCGTACTGGATAGTGATCCTGCTCTATGTGCTGGTGCGCATCCGGACGCTCAAGGGTTTTGCCCACGTAATTACGCCCCTCTCCTTATCCCGGGAATTTCTTACCATTCCCTCCGTGCTGCTTTTCTACCTGCGCTTGCTGGTTTGGCCAGCCGGATTGAGCTGCTACTATGACACGCCTTATGTTGCTGCCCCAAGCTGGCATGATTTTGTACTGCCCGCGATGCTGGTGGCGGCTGTAGCCATAGCGCTGGCTGTGTGGTATTGGCGCACAAGCCGCTTGGCGCCTGAGGAGGCCAAGACTATAGAGTTTGCGTGCTTCTGGATGCTGTTGACACTTCTTCCGGTGCTCAATTTCCGTTTCTTCCCGGAGGGCGAAATCGCGCATGACCGTTATGTATATCTTCCCTCCGTGGGGTTTGCGCTTCTTGTGGCCATAGCACTGCGCCAGGCGATGGCTCTGGCGGCGAGATCTTTCAATCGGCCCATTGTTGCGCTGCTGGCGGGGGCGGCATTTTGTGCGGCGATGGGGTACGCGACGGCTCGCCAGAGCCTTTTTTGGTCAGACGATCTCACCCTGAATTATCGCGCGCATGAAATTGCGCCCCACAATGTTTCCGCTACCACCAGCTTGGCGGCAGCCTTGGCACAGCGCGGAATGGATGGCCAAGCCATGGCGCTCTACCAGCAGGCACTTGCCATCCAGCCACAGTTCTGGCGAGCGAATGTCAACTTGGCGTACCTCTATTACGCGCATGGAGATTATCCGGAGGCTGCCCGCTTCTTCACTCGGGCCTGCGCTGCCGATCCCACAGACGGCGATCAATTCCTTTACTTGGGGATGGCGTTACTTCGAATGGGCCGAATCAACGAGGCAGAGAAGGCCGTCCGCGCGGCTTTGCTCGCGCGCCCACAGGGGAAGAACTACCACCTGGGTCTGGGGATGGTTTTGAGGCAAGAGGGGAGACTCGCCGAGGTAAGGCAGGAAATTGAAGCCGAACTTGCCGAAGACGGACAGAACCCGCAAGCCAGGAGCCTGCTTGATGAAGTCGTCCGGCAAATGCAAGCGGAAGCTGGAAGGGCTTCCATGAAGCAGTCACCAAAGGGCAGTACAAGCTTTAAAGTAACACATTAGAAATAGAGTTTAACTTACAGAAAAATAAAATAAGATTCATTCAGGTTCATCACTTGTCACTCGTCACTCATCACTCCCTTCAGGTCTTGATGCGAAGCAGCAAATATGTTCCCGCCAGGCCGAAAAGGATATCCGGTGACCAAGCGGCCATTGCGGGGGGGAGTTGGTTCAGATTGCCCATCGCTTCAAAGAGGCTGGAGGTTGACCAGTAAACGATAGCGATGCCGATGCTTAAGGCGATTCCGGTCAGGGCGCCTTTGCCGCCCATGGTAAAAGAGAAGGGAATTCCGATGAGGGTGACCACAAAGGCGATGAGGGGGAAGGAAAACTTTCGATAGAACTGTACGGAAAGCCGGACCACGTCGAACCCGCTTTGACTGAGGTCGGCAATGTAGCGGCGCAATTCGAGCGCGCTCATTTGTTCCGAGGGTTTGACTTCCTTTTTGAAGTAGTTGGGTTCTTCTGTCAACTCCTTGAAAGTTGCCACCGAGAACGGCATGTAGTTGGTAACCCGGTCGCCCGTTAGGTCGCGTGACCACCCGTTTTCCAGGATCCAGCCGTGGATTGACGCCTCCCAAAAGGCGCGCGCCGCCTGCAAGCGGCGGGTCATGCGGAAAGTGGCGGGGTCGAATTCGAACACCGAGAGGTTGGCGAAGACATTCTGGTCAGGGTCGAAAAAGGTGTAGTTGTAGATGCGGCTGGAGGTTCCGAAAATCCACTGGTGGTCGGGCCGATAGAAAGTCTGGGCGGGTTTGCCCTTGATTTGATTGCGAAAGCCGTTCTGGCGTTGGTTCGTCTCCGGCAGCACCCGGTCAGCAAATAAAAACATGCCGACACTGAGCAGTGCCGCCACGGACAGCACGGGGACCGACAGGCGATAGAGGCTGACCCCGGCGGATTTAATCGCGGTGACCTGATTGGTTTTGGTCAGCAACCCGAAGTTCACCAAGGTTGCCACCAAGATGCTGAGCGGCAGCATCAGGTAAACGACCTGGGGAAGAAGATAGCGGTAGTAATCCACCACTACGCGCGTGGAAATCTGGTTATGAACGATATCTCCCAAAACCTGGAAGAAATCGAAGATGAGGTACACATCCACGAAGGTGATGAGAAGGATGATGAAGTAGAAGACCCAACCGCGGATAATGTAGATATCCAGGATTTGCAGGAATCGCCCGCCGACCTTGGCCGGCGCCGGGAGAGCAGAGGGTGCGTGGCTCCGGCGGGAGCGCCATTGCTGCCAGCCTTTCACGATGTCATCGAACGCATCCTGGAGGCCCAGCAGGCGAGTCCGCACGTGATGAACGTTGGAGAGCATGAAGACGCCGGCCAGGGCAAATAGAACGTTGGCCAACCAGAGCCCGATGACCGGTGAGACGCGCCCCTGCTTGGCAAAGCTCAAGCCGAACGCCATCAGGATGTAGTACACGAAAAACAGCAGGAGGCTGAGCATCAAGCCTACAGACTTGCCGCCCTTGCGCGTGGAAATTCCCAGGGGGATTCCCACCAGCGCCAGGACAATGGTCGCCACTGGCAATGCAAAGCGGTAATGCAACTCCACCAGCGCGGGCTGGCGATCGCGGGGCTGGTGAATGCGCTGCCAAAGCTGGGTGACGCTGAGATAGGGTGGCGTGCTGCGCGCCGCCGCCTCCGTGCCCCCCTTCTCAATGTCGATGGGGATTTCGGTATCCGTGAAGGAAGCAATGGAGTATTCTTCCGGGCGCTGGGGATCGTATTCGTGCGTCGTCCCCTGCTCGAGGTGCAGCACAAAGCGGTTGCGGGCAGCTTCGTTGACAAGCACTCCGCTTTCCGCTAACGTTACCTTGGCTTGGTTGCGCTGGGTCAGATCGGCGATAAACACGTGGGTCCAGCTTGACCGGGAACTGGTTACATCCTCCAGGTAGAGCAACAGATTGGGGAATTGCTCGATGAACACGCGGGGCTGGATCTCATAGGGTACTTGGCTGGCTTCTAGCCCGGTTTCCATGCGGTTCATCTTGCGCGAGGCCTGGGGGGCGAGGAAGAGGCCCATCCAAAGAGTCACCGCCCAGCCCGTTACGGCCAGGAGCATGACGGGGCGCACAAAGCAGGCAAGGCCGATCCCTGAGGCGCGCACCGCGATAACCTCGCCATCAGCAGCCATGCGGCTCAGCCCAATGAGCGTCCCCACCATTACTGCCAAGGGGATGGTCAGCATCAGGATGCTGGGCACCGGTAAAAGGAACAGCGTCGCCATGTCGCGTAAGGGAACGTTGTGCCGCACCACCAGTTCCAGGAGATTGCCCAACTGGCGGATGAAGACAACAAAGGTGAAGACCAGCAGCCCCAGCAGGGAGTGGGAGAAAATCTCTTTCAGGATATAGCGGGTCAGAATCCGCATAGATACAAACAAGGGACGCGGCTCGCCGAACCCTTTGACCGATCACCTCATCGAGCCGTCCCTTGTGATGCTAACACACCGATTTCGATTGCGTAAAGGAATTGGCCTCGAGCCTCATGCCTCCAACCTACCTCATGCTCCTTTGGCACATGCACCAGCCTTTCTACAAGGACTTGGCGGAGGGCGTTTACACCATGCCTTGGGTGCGTTTGCATTCCCTGAAGGATTACTACGGCATGGTTGCGATGATGCGGGATTTCCCCACCTTCCACGCCACCTTCAATATGGTACCCTCCGTCGTCTTGCAGATTGAGGATTATGCCCATGACACGGCGCGCGAGCCCGCTTACGACTTGGCCTTCATGCCCGCGAATGACATGACGGCGGCCGAGCGCGAGGCCCTGCTGGCCTCCGCCTTTCAGATCAATTACGACAATCTGCTCAGCCGTTATCCCCGCTTCCGCGAGCTGTGGGAGAAGGCACGTAAATCCGGCTTGGCTACGGCGGCAAAGGTGTTCACTTCACCCCAAGAGATTGTTGACCTTCAGGTGCTCTCACAGTTGGCATGGTTCGACGAGATTTTCTTGGCGAACGACCCCGAAGTGGTGCGCTTGGTTAAGAAGGAAAGGGGTTACAGCGAGAGCGATAAGGCTATTGTTCGCAAGAAAAAGCTGGGGTTATTCCATGCCACACTGGAAGAATATCGCCAGGCTGCCGCGCGCGGCCAAATCGAAATCTCCACTTCTCCCTTTTACCACCCCATTTTGCCTCTCCTTTGCGACACGGCAATCGCGGAAGTGTCACATCCGGGGGTAAAGCTGCCGCGCCACCGTTTCCGGCATCCGGAGGATGCGCGTGACCAGTTGCGGGAGGCGGTGGCGCTTCACGAGCGAGTCTTTGGCCGGCGACCGCAAGGGTTGTGGCCGAGTGAAGGAAGCGTTTCCGACGAGGCCCTGCGCTTGGCAGCCGAGGAGGGATTCATCTGGGCCGCAACGGACGAAGGGGTGCTGGGGCGCACCAAGCAAATGGGTTTCTTCCGGCGCGGCGATGGCACGCTGCAAGGCGGGGAAGAGCTCTATCGCCCGCAAGTCCTTTCGACGGGGGGGAAGAGCATTTCAGTTTTCTTTCGTGACCACCAGCTTTCCGATTTGATTGGTTTTGTTTACTCCCACATGGACCCCCAGGCAGCCGCGGCCGACCTGCACCAGCGCATCAAAGCGGCCGGGCGCAGCACCGGCCAGCGGCCGGCGGTAGTCTCGGTGATTCTGGACGGCGAAAACGCCTGGGAGTATTACCCCGGCAACGGGCGGGATTTCCTGAAAGCTTTCTACGGGCGCATCGCGGCTGACCCGGAACTTCGAGCGGTGACGGCCAGCGAGGCGCTGAAGGTCACCGAACCGGGCGCCCTGTCGCACATCGTTCCCGGCTCATGGATCAATGCTAACTTCGACGTCTGGATTGGCGCGGATGAGGACAATCGCGCCTGGGACCTACTCAGCGAGGCTCGGGATTTCTACGCCCAGCACGCGGAAAGTCCCCGGGTAACCCCCGAAAACCGCAAGCTGGCGCAGCAGGAACTGTGGGTGGCGGAGGGGAGCGACTGGTGTTGGTGGTACGGGCCGGAACATTCGACCGCCAACGACGAACAGTTCGATCTGCTCTACCGCAAACACCTGAGCAACATCTACCGGCTGCTGGGGGGTTCGCCCACAGATGAGTTGGCTGCCCCCATCAAGCGTCCGCGCGTACACGCCCGAACGGTTGCGCCCTCGGCGCAGATTCATCCTACGATGGATGGCCGGGTCACCACCTATTTCGAATGGATGGGGGCGGGGATTTGCCAGCCGGACTACCGCTCCGGATCGATGCACGGCGTGGCCCAGATCGTGGAAGCGCTGTATTACGGCTACTGCGACAAGGCGGTCTATTTGCGGCTGGATCTGGGGCAGACTTTCCTGCACGATCATCCCGATTTCGAAATCCGCGTCAATGTTGACAGCGAGAGCCGTGTCCGTTTGCACGCTTCGATCGGAGGAGAGGGCCTGAGGAGCGTGGAGTTTTGGAAGGGCGGGGAACGGCTGGCGCCTCGGGAAACAGACGGCCAGGTGGAAGTGGCTTTTCGCCGGATTTTCGAATGCCGGCTCGATTACAGCTTACTGGGGGTTGCGCCGGACCAGCGGATCAGCTTGCAGGTTTCCATTTGGATGAATGGGCTACCCCTCCAGGTTCTCCCCCAGGAAGGGTGGCTGACTCTCGAATTGACGGAAGACCTGACGAGCTGGTAAGGCGCCGGCAATGGAGAATTGCTGAATCTTGATCCTGGAATCCGGATCTAACCTGAATCCTAAATGCTGAATCCTCGCGCCCAAATCCTGTTAAGATGGCGCGTAGAGAGGCTGGGGTAAGCGGCCATCAAATGTGCGTGGGGACCACGCGGGAGGAGCGGGACATGATGCAACGGCGAGCATTCTTGGCCACGGCGGCGGCAGCGGGCGCGAGCCTGGCGGTGAACCCCCTGGGAAGTGCGAAGGATTGGAGTCTTCCCAAGGTCGCCAAGTATCCCGACCCCGCGATTGAAACCGTTCATCCGAGTTTTGCCAAATACCGACAGAACAACGCCGCCATTGAGCGCCTTTACACCGGCACTCGCTGGGCGGAGGGCCCGGTGTGGTTTGGGGACGGGCGCTACTTGCTGTTCAGCGACATCCCCAACAATCGCATGTTGCGCTGGGCAGAGGAAACGGGCGAAGTGGGTGTTTTCCGTTCTCCTTCCAACTACTCGAACGGCAACACGCGCGATAAGCAAGGCCGATTGATCACTTGCGAGCACGACTCGCGGCGCGTAACCCGCACGGAGGTCGACGGCGCAATTACGGTGCTCATGGATCACTACCAGGGCAAGCTGCTCAACGCCCCCAACGATGTCGTGGTGCACTCGAACGGCAGCATTTGGTTCAGCGATCCTGGCTATGGGATTTTGAGCAATTACGAAGGCCACAAGGCGCCGTTCGAGCTTCCCGCTAACGTTTATCGGCTCGATCCCCAAACCGGCGCCGCCACAGTGATGGTGGGCGACATGCGCCGGCCCAACGGCCTATGCTTTTCGCCCGACGAGAAAAAGCTTTACATCTGCGACACGGGGGTGACTGACGGCCCCACGTATCCGCATTACATCCGGGTTTACGATGTGGTGGATGGCGAGCGCTTGGCCAACGGCCGCGTCTTTGTGGAAGTTGGCCCCGGCCTCGCCCTCGCCGACGGCATTCGCTGTGATGTCGATGGCAACGTTTGGGCGGGAACCGGATGGGGAGGGGAAGACTCGAGCGGCGTTCAAGTGTTCGCTCCTGACGGCACGCTCATCGGCAAGATTCATTTGCCGGAGGTTTGCGCTAACATCTGTTTTGGCGGCGCCAAACGAGATCGCCTCTTTATGGCCGCGAGTACGTCGCTCTATTCACTCTATGTCGGCGCACAGGGCGCGCTGAGGCCATAACAAGCTGCTGAAAAAGGCTTCACTCTTACCCAAAGTTCTTCGCTGTTATCCTGCACGAAGACAAACTAGTGTATAATTTCGGGCGTAGCACTAACAAACAGAAATCCAGTGTACGGACATCAGGCGCAAGTGCAGGCGGGCCTTCGGCTCTGCACCAACCATCGTAGCGACTCAATAAGAGCCCCAACAGCGTGCGCGAACTATCAGGGTAGGGGTTATTCCTTGCGCCGCTCGAACCACCGTTGATCCTACTGGAGCAAGCCATCCAAATGAGGTTTATCTATGAAAAGAATTCTGCTAGCTGCGCTGCTTACAGTTGTTTTGACGCCGGAGGTTTTCGCGGACCAAATCACGTTGAAGAACGGTGATCGGATCTCCGGCACGATTATCAGTGCCGACACAAAGACGCTGGTTATCAAGACGGAATATGCTGACGCCGTGACCATTAAGTGGGACTACGTGCAACAGATTGAGTCGAGCCAGCCTCTCTACGTGGGAACGAAAGGCCAGCAAGTTATCGTCGGACCTGTAACGACCAACGATAGCAAGTTGGCCGTGGCCACCAAGGAATCCGGCAGCGTGACGGTGGCCAAGGCCGACGTGACTTCTCTTCGCAACGCGGACGAAGAGAAGAAAGCCGAGGCGGCGTTGGACCGCCTGCAACACCCGCGTCTGGGGGATTTATGGGCCGGCACCTTTGACACGGGGGTTGGCCTGGTGCGCGGGAATTCCGACAGCACCAATTTTACATTCGGACTGAATGCGGTGCGCGCGGCGACGCGGGATAAGATCACCCTTTACACCACCTCGCAGTTCTCCCGCAGCGCCGTAAATGGGGTGACCTCCACGACTGCCCAGTCCATTTCCGGGGGAGTCCGCTACGACCTGAATATAAACGACAAGTCATTCGGTTTCGGCACCGTGGATCTGTTCAATGACCGTTTCCAGGACCTCGATTTGCGGACGGTGATCGGGGGGGGCGGCGGCATTCATGCTATCAAGAACACGCACACGACTTTCGACGTGCTGTTCGGGGGTACCTTCAACCGCGAGTTCTTTACCACCTTCAACCGATCTTCTGCTGAAGTCCTGGTGGGCGAGGCTCTCACCCATAAGTTCTTGGCCTCGTCGGCCTTCACCGAATCGGTGTTTTTCTACCCGAACATGTCTTCGACAGGAAATTATCGCACGACGATCAGCTTGGGCTTGGTAACCAAGCTTACGCGGTTCTTGAGTTGGCAGACCTCTTTCAACGATTATGACCTCAGCGATCCGCCGCCAGGGAAAAAGTCGAATGACCTGCTGCTCACCACAGGCCTGCGGGTGACTTTCGGTAACGCCGCGAAGTAAGGTTTTGGTAATACCCGCAAGGATGGGCGAATAAAACTGAACCATTGGCACAAGGGGGAAAAGATGCTGAAGGAATTCAAAGAATTCGCGATGCGCGGCAACGTGATCGATATGGGTGTCGGCATCATCATCGGCGCAGCCTTCGGGAGGATCGTCAGCTCCGTGGTGAATGACATCATCATGCCACCGATCGGGCTGGTCCTGGGGCACGTGGATTTTTCGAATCTTTTCATTAACCTGTCGGGAACGCACTACGACTCACTGGCGGATGCCAAAAAGGCGGGAGCGGCCGTGGTCAGTTACGGCGCCTTCCTCAACACGGTCATCGATTTCCTGATCGTGGCTTTCGTGGTCTTCCTGCTGGTGAAGCAGGTGAACCGGATGATGGAGCCGCCGCCGGCTCCCGCAGCGCCGCCCACCAAGGAATGTCCATTTTGCGTTTCCGGGGGCATCGCGCTTAAAGCCACCCGCTGCCCCCACTGCACAGCGGAGCTCCACGCAGCGTAAGGAGGGAGCCAACCTGCTCACTGCTTCGAGTGGCATTCATTCACGGCTGAGAAATTTGGTTTGAGGGGGGCTTTCCGGCTCCGCAAAACAGTTGCAGGACGTGGGCCTTCGGTAGTAAAAGAAGCAACGGGATGACTCCAACATCAGAGTGGGAACTCGGGCGCCCGCTGCGGTGGCGTGAACTATACCGCGAGGCGGAGCTTTACAAGGCGGCGGTGCGCGTTTACACCAAGCCACTGTTTCATTGGCGTAAGGCGCTTTCCACCTCCACGGACGGCCGCACGCTCTACGATCTTGCCGGGCGTGGTTTGCGGAGCCTGGACGCTATCCACCGCTCACTGGTCCACGAAAGATTCGAGTTTCGCCCTGCCGTGGCATTAAAGTATAACTTTAATGGTAAGCACCGCACGCTTTACATTTCGCCTTGGGAGGAGCGCATTGTTGATTTCCTCCTCTATCGCCTGCTGACTCGCAAACTGCATGCGTGGTTTTCTCCGAATTCCTACGCATACCGCGACCGCATTTTTGGCCTGGATCGCTGCCAGGCCCTCATTGCCGGCATTCTACGGTCGCAGGGAGAACCACTTTACCTGGTCAAGCGCGATATCACGGGTTACTTTGGCTCCGTCGATCACGAAATCCTGTTCGCGAAGCTGGAGCGCCTGGTGGAAGGGCACGATTATCTTCTCCGACTGTTGCAGCAGCGCGTTCGCTTCCTTTTCCACGACGAAAGCGGCGCGCACCAAGCGCAGATCGGGATTCCCTTTGGCGCAGCAATCGCTTGCCTTTTCGCCAACATCTATTTGACCGGTCTTGACCGCCAAATGGAGCGCATCCCTGCGGTCCACTACTTTCGCTATGCCGATGACCTCCTGGTTTTGTCTCCGGTGCGCGAAGCCGCTCTCCTGGCGCACGAGTGCCTGGACCGGGGCAGGGAAGAATTGCGCTTGCGATTCAAGGGCAGCCTCCAGGCGGACATGGTGTTGCACGCCTCCCCGGCAACCGATGCCGCTTTTGTAGGAGCGCGGGAGTTCCGTCATCTCGGCTTGCTTTTCCGAGCAGGCGGAGGTGTGGCCCTCTCGCGCGACAAGTGCCGCAAGATTCAGAACCTCTTTCGCTTTGCTTTTCGGCGTGCGCGCCGCCGATGGAAGAAGGTCGCGGACCCTCAAGTGAGGACCCAGGCGCTGGTGGACATCGCCGTGGAAAGCATTCAGCAGGGCGTTCGCAACGTGGCGATCCTCGACTATTACTTGAAGCACGTGGACGATGAGGCGCAATTGCGCCGTTTGGACCGCTGGCTGGCCGAGGAGGTTTTGAGCCACGTGTTCGGCGGGCACCGCAAAGGGCATTTCCGGCGCATCGGATTTGACCGATTGCGCGCCCTGGGATTGCCATCGCTGGTCCACCGGCGGCGGCTGATTCGCCGCGGTTGCATCGAGAGTCCGTTTTTTGTTTGGCAGAGGCAGAAAATGACCCGAGCCTTCCGGGGGACGGTTGCCAAGCTGCATCGCGCTGCAAACGCCGACGTGGCTTTCTCTCCGCTCCCAGAAGCAGCAGCCAGCAAGCGCCGGTGAGAGAGGGCGGCTGCCTGTAGATGGGCGTTATGGAAGAATCCGACGCTAAAGCGTCGGTTTCGTTTTCTCCAACCGTCCCCCGGAAGGCTCGGCACATCCCGTAGGACCCGGTGAAGGGAGATTGACAATGGCATTTCTGGATTGGCTAACCGGCAAGATTGAATGCCCGCGCTGCGGCACTGGGGGCGCCAAGGAGATCAACGGGCAAATCCACTGCCCGAACCCGACCTGCTCGAACTTCAGCAAGACGATGGGGAAGAGCGATGAGACCTCGGCGCCCGATTCCATTACCTTCCGTCAGCAGTCCGATACGGCGGCCGATTCCTTCGGCCCACCGCCCGAGGTGCCTGCCGGCTGCGTGGCCATCCAGTATCGGAATTTTCGCGGGGAGGGAAAGACATTTGTGGCCGGAATCGCTTCTGCCCGTCGCATCAAAAACCATCTTACTGTGAAGGTGTTACCCCAGGGCAGGCGCATTGCCCTTTCACGCGACCGCATCATGAACCTGAGCGAGGTTGAGGCGGCCCTCCCGCAGCGCCTCGCGCCCGGGCAGGCTCCGCCCACCTATCGGGAGCGCCAAATCCTGGCCTACCACAAGAATCACAGGAGCACTTCACCCCTCTACGAGAGCATCCGGGCAAAGTACCCTAACTGGTAGTTGGGCAGTTCGTCCTAAGCCCCGGCGGGGCATTATCATATGCCCCAATGCGAACAGCTCTGGGATTGTGCCACATCGATTTTGCCTCCGCCCGGCGCCTTGGTCGTCAGTTTTCCACTGCCAGTAAGGGCGAGAGTCGTCAGTCATCAGCAAAACCCTTACGCAAAGGGACTTTTGCCGGCAACTGACCACTGACAACTGCCCTTAGAACGTATATCCAATACCCGTGGAAAAGGTGATGTTGTTTCTATGGTTTCCTGCCGGGGGGTTGCTGAGGAAAAGGTCGATGAAGCTGGTATTGAATGCGAGCCGGTTGTTGATCTTGACGGAAAAGACGGTGGTGGTGTCAAAGCGGTACTCTCCAGCGTGCGAGAAGTCAGGATAGAAATTCAAACTATTGTCGAGGCGTGCGCGCTTGCCAAGTTGCTCGCCTACTTTTTCCCCGATCAGGCCACTGGCGTTCTGGCCCCAGGCGCCGGTGAAAAATTTTTGATGTTGGAAGGTCAGACCGCCGGTCAGCATGAAGATCGTATGTGCATTCTGGATAACGCCTCTACCAAAGCCCCCGCCATAGGTCTGTCGCAGGTACAAACCTTGGGTGGAGATATGATCGAGTTGAGCCATGCCGAACACAAAGTCGTGCGGCGAGAAGAGGTAGTCCTGCCGCAAGTTGGTGCTGAGGGTGCGGGAGGTGACCGTGTTGTCCGTCTGGTCGGCGTGCGAGAGGAAAGTGGTAAAAGCAAAGTTCGTGCGTAAATGAGATTTGAAAATAGGCGCCACCGGCCGTTCGTGCACCATATTGACGGTGGTCGCAAGTGTGTTGGTTTCCTGGTTGCCGTGCTGAATGGTATCGCCCAGGCTGGCGATGCCCTTCCAGGCCTGCCAGGGTTTGGGGGTTGCCACCACCAGACTTTGGTAAGCATCTGCGGGCATGACGGTGTCTACAGTTGCGGCTTTGATGGTCTGGGTTTGGCCGTTCGCCTTCACCTGCCAATCACCGGAGGGCATGACTTCCAGCCTCCCTTGCACCGGTTCCTTTCCCTTCGTGATCAGGGCAACAGGCTTAGCCACCGAATAACTTACCACTTTGGCCATGGGGATCGATACATTCCCCATAATGTCGGATTTCAGTTGCAGGGTTCCACCCTTGATCGTCACCAGGCTTCCCGTCACCCGGTCTCCATTCTTTAGGGTCACCACGTCAGCAAGCCCGCTGCCGGCAAACCAAACAAGCGCCAACAAACTGGTCAGCATCAGCTTCAACTTCCACCTCCGCAGGTCCATCTCTTTGGATCAGCGTAACACGGTGAAATGAAGCTGGCCACTGTTGGAAGCGATGCTGCTTGCCGCTCACCGCAATGGGGGGCGCCGGAGCCGCTTAGTCCTTCGCGGACCACCCCTTCAGGTAGACCTTCCAGGGCTTCCAATAGTACAGGGGCCGCCCTTTGGTGACGCCTTGGTGATCATGTTGTGGGACCCCCACGTGGACCAAGTCGACCCTGCCGCCGCCCGGCGCCTTGGAAAAGTTCAAAATCAGAATGGAGTCGAGGTCGGAATCCTTCCAGTGGGAGGCGCGGCAGGCTTGCACGATCATGCGGCCGGGAACCACCACGAGGTTTCTCCCTGAAATCATTCCGTCGAAAGCCTTCCACTTGCTCCCCGGCTTGGCGGTTACCGAAGCCTTGGCGGCCGTGGCGGCGGAATGCTTTTTCGAGTCGGTGAAGATCTCAAAGAGGTCTCCCGGAGAAGCCTTGAAAGTCACCGATTGCACGATGGGTTTGGTCATGCCGGTTCTCCTCTTGTAAGTGTCGCCCTGACCTGCTGATGGTACCAACTTCCCCGGCCACTTGCCACTCGGCCGCGCTAGCGGAATGACTCTGCTAGTGGCGACATTGGCGACATTTGCGCCCTTGCCCCGCAGGACGTATAGTAGGTATTAGGGGCAGCGGGCCGAGCAGGGAAGTGTGACGCTGAGTCGCGTCCACTTCATTACTGTGTAAAGTCTATGGCGGCGGATCATTTCTACCAACTTCTGAACCTCAATCGGGTGGTGCGCAGCCATCGCGCGAAGTTCGCTGGCCTTCTGGGCCTATATTGGCTTCGCCGACGGCACCTTTGGCTGCGCTTTGATCCCGTGATGTCGTGCAATCTGCGCTGCCAGATGTGCTACTTCAGCGACCCGAGTTTTACCCGGACAAACACTGGCCGTTTCAGCCCCGCCGAAATCGCGCGCATCGCCGAAGTTTTTTTCCCCTGGGCCGTGCAGTTGTACCTTGGCTGCGGGACGGAGCCCACTACTTACAAAGGATTCCTGTATATCGTCGAACTGGGCAAGAAATACAAAGTGCCGATGGTGGGCATGGTGACGAATGGCCAATTGCTGACGCCGGAGCATCTCGAGAAACTGGTAGACCTGGGGCTCGACGAGCTGACGCTTTCCACCCACGGCGTCGCGCGGGATACTTACGAGCGCATGATGCGCAGGGCTTCCTTCGATAAATTCCTGGAGGTTCTAGACCATCTGGAAGCCATCAAGAAGCGCCGAGGCGCCACCCGCCCGCAATTACGCCTGAACTACACTGTCAACGGGCAAAACCTGGAGGAACTGGCCGGCTTTTTTGACGTTTACGGAAAGTATACGCTCCGCACTTTGCAAGTCCGCCCCATCGTCGATTTGGGGAATACCGAGTACACGGAAAAAGACTTGACGCCCCACGTCGCGAAGTACAACCAGATTCTTGGGAGCATCGAGGGCAAATGCCGGGAGAAGGGAATTCGCCTGCTCGCCAACTATGAGGACGTCACTTATGAAAAGAAGACCACGCGCGCGGCCCTCGCGCCGGAGGTTCTGGTTTATCTCAGCCCGCAAGACGTTTCCAAGCAGGGATTCGACTGGCGGCGCGAATCCTACCTCGACTACTGCCGCCGCACCCGGTGGTCCAGAAGCCTTCTCAAGAAAGTCTTTACCAGCGGCGCGCGGCTTGAAGCCCCTTCACCCTACCTTTCTTACAAAATTATCGATCAGGGAAACTGAAGGCCACCCGCAAAGTCATCCATATCCCGGTTTACTTTGTGGGGGCTGCGGTGCGGTCATGAATGTGAGGCGGGGTTCGCGGCTCGAACCTGCGAACCATTGCGGACGTACTTCCAGCGCTCGGCGCGGACGCGCAAATATTCCACCGCCTCTCCATAGAGGCGCTTGCGCTCGTGGGAATCCCATAGGGCCTTCTTCACGATGCGCCACACCACGCGCGGACGCAGATAGTACGAATCGTAGAAGGTGTTCATTCCCGCCATCATATCTTCCAGGCTCAGGCCGGGATAGACGATGTGGGGCAATTGGTGCCCGCCGCCATCGGACCGTTTCTCCGTGGCGAGGAAGCCGTTTTTCGCGGCGTACTCATACAACTCGGTTCCCGGGTAGGCGTGGGCAACGGAGACTTGCACGGTGTCGGCATCAAGCTCCTTGGCGTAATCGATGGTGCGCGCGATCGTCTCCTTGGTTTCGCCTGGGAGGCCAATGATGAAGTCGGCGTGTACGGTCAGGCCCACTTTCTTGCAATTCTTCATGAAGGTGAGGCCCGTTTCCGGGGTCACCCCCTTCTTGATGTTCTTGAGGATTTGGGCGTCACCCGATTCAAATCCGACGATCAGCAGCCGGCAGCCCGCATCCGCCATGCCCTTCAGGGTGTCATAATCGCAATGCGTGCGAGCGTTGGCCGACCAGGTGAAACCCAGCGGCTTGAGTTTCGCGCAGACATCCAGCACGCGGTCCTTGCGGATGTTGAAGGTGTCGTCGTCGAAGAAAAACTCCTTAGCCTGGGGAAAAAGCTTCATCGCTTGCCGGAACTCGGCCTCGACGTTATCCGTTGAGCGCACCCGCCAGGCATGGCCCGAAAGGGTTTGCGGCCAATGGCAAAACGTACACAGCGCCGGGCAACCTCGGCTGGTATAAAACGATACGTAGGGGTGGAGCAGGAAGGGAATGTTGTAATTCTCGATCTTCAGGTCGCGCTTATAGACCTCCGTGGCAAACGGCAGCTTGTCCAGGTCTGCCGTCTCGAGCAGCGGGCGCGCCGGGTTGTGAATGATTTCGCCATCCTTTCGGTAGCTCGCGCCGGCGATCCCGGCAAGCGGCTTGCCCTGGGCGTACTCCACCACCGGATGATCAAATTCACCACGCACGACGAAGTCAATATCCTCGCTGGCGCGAAGGCACTCAGCAGGGCGGGTCTGGACGTCCGGGCCTACAAAGGCGACTTTCAGGTCAGGCTTGGCCGACTTCATTCGGCGCACGATGCTCACGTCACTTTCAAAGCCTACGTTGGAAGTGAACAGGACCACGAAATCGTAGTTGCCGGAGATGCGTATGGTCTCCTCCTGCGAGATTTTGGCGGGCGGGGCGTCGAGCAGACGGCTGCCTTCCAGCATACCCGCGGGATAACTGAGCCAAACCGGATACCAGAAGGAGGCAATCTCGCGCGTTGCCGGCCATCGCGCACCAGCTCCTCCATCAAAGCCCTCAAAGCTGGGCGGGTTCAGGAAGAGCGTTTTCATAACCGACGGCATAACTATCCTCCGATGCGCCATGAATCCAATCGCCCGGCAAAGGGCAGTCGGACAATATTACCCATTTTACCTGAATTGCTTGAATCCGCAAGGGTCCGCTTAGTGGCGATCACGGAACTTCAAGCCCCGTGACAAGTGCAGGTTAAATCGCCAGCCCCCATCAATGCTCCTTAAAGCACGGCTTGGCAGTTTGGGCGACCCCTTGCCCAGGGGCGCACAGCCAGTTCTTATGATACCATCATCGCCTTATCATTGTTCGAGGAGGGTGCGATGGACCTAAAAGGGAAACGAATTGCCATTTTGGCAGCGGATCTTTACCAGGAAATGGAGGTTTGGTATCCGCTTCTACGCTTTCGCGAAGAGGGAGCAGAAACCGTGGCGGTGGGGGCGGAAGCAGGGAAGACCTATTCCAGCAAGAAGGGCTATCCGGTTGTCGCTGACAAGTCGATTGCCGATGTTAATGCCAGAGATTTCGACGCCGTAGTGATCCCCGGGGGCTGGGCTCCTGACACCCTGCGCCAAGACGAGCGCATGCTGAAATTCGTGAGCGAAATGGACAAGGCAGGCAAAGTGGTCGCGGCGATCTGCCATGCGGGCTGGGTGCTGTGCTCGGCGGACATCTTACGTGGCCGCAAGGCCACCTGCTTCAAGGCCATCAAGGACGATATGGTTCATGCCGGAGCGCAGTATATGGATGAAGAAGTGGTGGTAGATGGAAATCTTATTACCTCGCGCGTGCCCACAGATTTGCCAGCGTTTTGCCGGGAAATTGTCAAGGCGCTCAAGACACAGGCGGTGGCTCGCCATGCTGCGAGGGCGTAAGAGCTAAAGCAAGGATCGCGTTTTAAGAACACTACACTGGTTGCGGCCTCCGGGAAGGGATCGGAGCGCCACAGCTTATGGCGGAGGTGCGAGAGTGCGGGGAACCGAGCGGGAATTTTGTCACAGTCTGCTTTCGACTTTCTTCGTTCCGCCAGAATCACTGAGACGTGAGGTTCCAACAGACCTTCTGGGCCGAGCTGGTCAACTGCTCTTGTTGGTTGTGGTATGTGTCAGTATCTCCAATGCCCAGGTTGCGCCGGTCGTTTTGGATCACAACGGCAGCTCCATTGTGCTCGAGCCCTATGCGCCGAATATCATTCGCGTGTCGCTGAGCCTCAAAAAAGATCGGGCCGTGGCGGCGCCCGGCTATGGTTTCGTAGCGACTCCCACGGCCGAGGGTTGGACGCACCAGCAGACTGAACAAGAAGACGTCTACCGATCCTCTCGCCTGATTGTGAGCGTCGCATCAAGTCGTCCGCGCCAACCGATGGCCACCGAGGTGGATATTGCAAGGTTCTTCAACGGCTCCACTCCCGGAACCAACATTTCCTTCCGAACACCGGAAGGCAAGACAATGCTCCACATGACGGGCTGGTCGATGTCGGCGCCCAATCACAAAGACGGCAACGCCGGCGTGTTGAACGACAAGCGTCCTTCGGATCCACCGTTCTATCGAGTCGGCGCCAGTTTCTTTTCTCCCGCTGACGAGCACTATTACGGCCTCGGCCAGAATCAGGAAGGTTTCCTCGACCATCGCGGCCACACCGTCGAGTGCTGGCATAACTACACCGCCACTGGCGGACCGAGTGTCGGCGTGCCCTTCGTGGTCACCAATTACGGCTACGGAATGGTCTGGGACAACCCTTCGAAGACTACCATTGAGCCCGGTTTCAACGAGCAAACTCGGTGGACCTCAGAGGTCGGCGAGCGCGTGTCATTCTTTGTGATTGCGGGTAACACGTATGACGAAATCTATTCAGGATACCGCTTACTGACCGGGGCCACGCCCCTGCTGCCGATAGCCGCTTACGGATACATCCAATGCAAACAGCGCTACGCCTCCCAGCATGAGTTGCTGGCCGTGGCCAAGGGATACCGCCAGCGGCATCTTCCCGCAGACATCCTGGTAGTAGACTGGTTCTACTACACGAAAATGGGACAGATGGATTTTGTTCCGGATAAATGGCCCGATCCCGCGGCCATGAATCGCGAGCTTCACGACATGGGCTTCCAGACGATGATCAGCGTGTGGCCGCGATTCACCAAGGGATCCCGCTATTATGATTTCCTGCTGAAAAAAGGCTGGTTTGAGCACCTCGCTGACGGCACACCAACCGATGGCCTCCCCTATGACCGGGCCGGCTCTGACCTCGACACGACCAACCCCGAGGCCGCGCGCTGGTTCTGGGAGACGATTCGTGACAACATCATCAGTAAAGGCTTCGATGCGATCTGGGCCGATGAAACGGAGCCTGATCTGCCGCCCAACGGCAGTTACTTCTTTGTCGGGCCAGGCACGCAGTATTTCAACATTTATCCTTTATTTCACACCGCCGGAATTTATGACGGCTTCCGCCGCGATGTGAATCATCGCGCCCTGATTCTTTCCCGCGATGCTTATCTGGGCGCGCAGCGCAACGGAAGCATGTTCTGGTCGTCGGACATTTATCCGACGTGGGATACGCTTAAGCGCCAGGTTCCCACGGGGCTCGACTTCACCGCATCAGGCATCGCCTATTGGACTCAGGATATCGGCGGCTGGCAATATTTGCCGAAGGAGCATCATCCCGCGCATCCGCCGCTGCTCGATCCTTCCGACGCGCGCGATAACGTCGGCGGATACGACGATTATCCGGAGCTCTACACGCGCTGGTTCGAGTATGGCGCTTTTCTCCCCATTTTCCGGGCCCATGGCAGCCGCGTTTCCAACGAAGTCTGGTCCTACGGAAAACAAGCGGAGCCGATCCTGGAGAAGTATTTGAAGCTGCGCTACCAACTCCTCCCGTACATCTATTCGCTCGCCTACCATACTTACACGATGGGCGCACCCTATATGCGAGCGCTGTTCATGGATTTTCCCAATGACCCGAAAGTCGCCGACTTATCCGATGAGTACATGTTTGGTCCTGCATTTCTTGTTGCCCCGGTGACCGAACAGGGCGCAACCAGCCGTGCGGTCTACCTTCCCGCAGGCGCGGACTGGTACAACTACTGGACGAACGAACGCGTCCGCGGCGGGCAGGCGATTCAGGTCGAGGCTCCCATTGATACTTTGCCCCTCTTCGTTCGCGCCGGCTCGATCCTTCCGCTCGGAGATGCAATCGAGAGCACCAGCCAGGTTCAGCGGATTGCTAAGGTACGTGTTTATGCCGGAGCCGACGCCGAGTTTACACTCTACCAGGATGATGGAACGACGTATGCCTACGAAAAGGGGGAGCGGCGCATCACCGACCTGCACTGGAATGAGGCCACCGGGAAGATGAGGCAGGAGGGTGCGGCTGCCTGGACGCAGCCGGACTCCGAAATCCTTGAGGTGATTGGGCGGTAGGCAGGAGGCTGTGGCCGGCCATGCCGTGGTGGCATAGCCTTGGTCGTCGCGCGACAGTGCCGCGGGAGGCCGAGCGCAATTTTCACTGTGTTGTCATCTTCAAGAAATCTAAATCGAAGATAAATTTGAGACAATATCAGCAGTCTCAGTCACGAAGAGGCGGTTTGGAATGATCCCCGTTACTGGGACATGCCCCGCAAAGCCAGTAAATGGGTCATGCGGGAAGAGGATTAAGCGGCGTCTTCGGGGCCTCGGCACAAAAAAGTTATGTTATTTTGCCCCGAGTGCGCTTTTTTCTTGACAGGGGAAATGCTGCGCTGCTATACGAAAAGAAGCGGCCTTTGGCCAGTGTAGTTTTGGCGAAATGCCGTGGGAAAAGGTTCAACCTCGTTAGGCGAGGTTACCACGCAAACATAAGCCACTGCCCGGAAACTCGGAGACGAGCCAACGGGTGGAGCAGGCAAGGCCGGATTAAGGCTTTGTCTAATGTGGCTGTTCCGGATTACGGGACACTACGTTGTGTGGAGCCAAAGCTCTCACCAGGAGGTTTGAGGAACCGGGTTGGCATAACCTGGTTTGCAAGGATCGCCCCTGCGGAGCTTTTGCTCCGGGGGGCGTTTTGCTTTTTAGGGCAATTTCCGGTGAATCGGTAATCGCATGATGGGAATCTATGCATTCATGACCGGGAAGCGTGCGGGGTGGCGCTGGACGTTGTGCGGATGGCTGGGAGCGGTGTCGCTTCTAGTGGCGATGGCCACGCCCTCCGCTTGCGGGCAGGATAGTCCCCCCCCAAACGCGTCCCAGGACGCGAGCAACTCGACGGCTCCCGATCCCCAGCCTTGGGACATTCACATGCAGTCTACGGTGGCCGGTCAAGGCCACCCTTCATTCCCTGCTGAATATACTGGCTTGAACAGTATGACCCCCGGCGCCAGCGTCAGAGAGACAGTGTCCGTGGACGTGACGGGCGGCGTACGATTGTGGCGCGGGGGAGAGTTTTTCGGGGACTTCCTCATGTGGCAAGGATATGGCCTGAGCAACACACTCGGCGTCGCGGGGTTTCCGAGTGGCGAGGCGTATCGAGTCGGCAAGACTTATCCGGATTTCTACCTCTGCCGCGCTTTCATTCGCGAGACGATCGGCTTCGGTGGAGAAAAGGAAGCCGCCGCTGATGACTTGGGCGTTACACAGGACGTTCGGAGACTGACGTTTACGGCAGGCCATCTCAATGCCACAGATATATTTGACACCAACGTCTACGCAAATGACGGCCGATCCCAATTCATGAATTGGGCCTTGATAACCAATGGCGCCTGGGACTATCCGGCGGACACGCTGGGCTTTTCGAATGGCGTCGCGGCCGAACTGAATACCCGCGCATGGTCCGGGCGGCTGGGCATCTTCCAGGTTTCGAAAGTCGCGAATGGAATTCGCATGGACTGGAACCTCGCCCATGCCTGGTCCGCGGTGGCAGAAGTCGAAAGGCGATATTTACTTAGAGGACGTGCGGGGGCTATACGCCTGCTTGCTTACGACACGCGGGCGCACATGGGAAGCTATCAGGAGACCCTCAATAATCCGAGCCTCGGCGAGGACATCTTCCTAACCGCGGCGTACCGATACAAGTACGGATTTGGCGTTAATCTGGAGGAGGAAATCCTCCGCAAGAATCTCGGGCTTTTCGCGCGCCTGGGTTGGAACGACGGCAAAAACCAGACGTATGAATTTACCGACGTGGATCGCACCGCCACGGCGGGGCTTAGCCTGAAGGGGGGGCGGTGGCGCCGCCCGCAGGACACGGTAGGCTTCGCCGTGATCGTCAACGGCATCAGCGCTGTCCATCGGCAGTACCTTGCGGCGGGTGGTCTGGGAATAACCGTTGGGGATGGAGCCCTCGATTACCGCTCGGAGCGCATCACCGAAGCGTATTACAACTGGAAGATCGCGAAACACTTCCAGTTGACGCCGGATTATCAATTCGCCCAAAACCCGGCATATAACCATGTCCGCGGGCCTATCAATCTGTTCGCCCTGCGGTTTCACACGGAATTTTGATTTGGTCCGGTTCCATGCGGATGCACTTTGAGTTTTGGGCCCCGGATCGCCGCAACAGATGAGGAAAAATCCCGTGTCGCAGCTTTTTAGGCAGGGAAGGCGGTTTTTTCTTGACAAAGGAAATACTCCGCCGGTATGAAGAGAACTCGAAGTAGTTTCAACTCTGGAAACTCGCGGCATGAGCACATTTAGAAGGATTTGACCTTGTCAGGCGAGGTTACCACTCAAGCGCCAGCCACTACCTGGAAACTCGGAGACCAGTCAGGGTCTTTAAGAAGGAGGTTTACGTGATCTACTTCACCGAGCTACAAGATCTTCCGTTCTATGGGGTGAAAGGTGAGTTCCTGGGGGAACTAGAAGACCTGTGCGTCGATCCGAACCATAAGGCGGCACGAGTGGCTTCTTATTTGATTCGCACACCCCATAGGGGCATCAAGTGCATTACCTACTCTCAAATCCAATCTATCTCCGTGCGCGCCGGACAAACCACGGTGCCACGCGACGAAATACGATGCTATGAGGCAGATGAAGGGCTGATCCGGATTAAGAAGGATGTGCTCGATCAGCAGATCATCGATGTCAACAACCGCAAGGTGGTGCGGGTGAACGATGTGGATTTTGACATCGAGCCCACCGACGGCCACACCGAGCTCCGGATTGTCGCGGTCAACGTGGGATTAGCTGCCGCGGTGCGCCGGTTGCTTCAGGGCACGATGTCCAAGCACCGAATCCGCCTCATCACCAACGCCCTTCCGAACCGAACCATCCAGTGGGAATTTGTGAATCTCATCGAGTCGGATCCGGCGCGCCGAGTGAAGCTGCGCATCTCCTATGACCGGCTGGCGGAATTACATCCCGCCGACATCGCTGACATCCTGGAAGAGCTGAGCTATAACGAACAAAAAGCGGTGATCGAATCGTTGGATGATGAGACCGCAGCCCACGCGCTTTCCGAGATTCCAACCAAAATGCAGGCGGATTTATTGGAAAGCATCCCACATGAGAAAGCGGCGGACATCGTGGAGGAGATGCCTCCCGATGAAGCGGCCGACGTCCTCAACCAGCTTTCTCCGGAGACTTCGGCGGAAGTGCTGGCGGATATGGAGAAAGATGAAGCCCAGGAAGTCAGAGAGCTATTGGCGTTCGAGGAGAATACTGCGGGGTCGATGATGACCACCGATTATGTTGTCGTACATGAATCCGCCACCGTCGAGGGAGCGATTGAGGCCTTGAGGAATTTCGAGGGGGAGGTGGAAGCCATACACCAGATCTTTATCATCGATAAAGAAGCCGCTCTAGTCGGGGCGGTGCCCATTGGACGGATCGTGCTCGCCGCCTCCAGCACACCGCTGATGGAACTCGCCTCCGAACCCCTAATTTCGGTGCAAGCGCAGGAGAGCGTAAGATCGGTGGTGGATCTTTTTCATAAATACAATTTGATATCTCTTCCTGTCGTTGACGAGGAGCGCCACTTGCTGGGCATTGTCACCGCTGATGACGTCCTGGAACATGTGATCAACCGCAAGTGAAGAGTGATGAGTGACAAGTGATGAGTGAAGAGCAAGAAAGGCGAAAGGGCAGTGATGAGTGGCAAGAAGGCACGCCGATCCGGTCAGTACTTTTCACTCATCACTCGTCACTACCGTAGTGTTGGGTTTTATTGCTCGTCACTCTTCACTCTTCACTCATCACTTCTGGAGTGCCCATGGCGGGGAAACTCAAGAAGAACTTTCGACATTTCGGGACAAAGGTGCTGATCTTCACGGCGGTGTTGGGCCCTGGCATCATCACGGCCAACGTGGATAACGACGCGGGGGGCATCTACACCTATTCGGTGGCGGGGGCAAAATACGGGTTCTCGCTGCTCTGGACGCTGATCCCTATCACCATCGCTTTGATTATCGTTCAGGAAATGGTAGGCCGCATGGGGGTAGTGACCGGCAAAGGCCTGGCGGACTTGATTCGCGAGGAATATGGCTTCCGGACCACCTTCATCTTAATGGTCCTGCTGATTATCACCGACTTGGGGAACACGGTGTCCGAGTTTGCCGGCCTCGCTTCGGGAACGTCCGTCTTCCACATGAGCCGATTTGTGGCGGTCCCGCTGGGGGCCATTTTCGTATGGCTGCTGGTGGTGAAGGGAACTTACCGTTATGTGGAAAAAGTCTTCCTGGCGGCGTGCGTCATTTATCTGGCTTACCCTATTTCCTGCTTCCTGTCGCATCCCGATTGGACGAGTGCGCTGGTCAACACGGTAAAGCCCTCGTTCCAATTCAACTCCGGTTACCTCTATATGGTCATCGGCTTGGTGGGGACGACCATTGCGCCGTGGATGCAGTTCTATCTCCAGTCGGCCGTGGTAGAAAAGGGAGTAAAGATCAAAGATTACATCTACTCGCGAATGGATGTCATCGTGGGTTGCATCATGACTGACGTGGTGGCGTTCTTCATAATTGTGGCCTGTGCCGCCACGATCTATGTGAGCGGCCACCGGGACATTAAAGATGCGGGAGACGCAGCCATGGCCCTCCGGCCGCTGGCAGGTCATGCGGCCAGCGCGTTGTTTGCGGTTGGACTCATCAATGCTTCTCTGTTTTCAGCCTCCATCTTGCCCCTCGCCACCGCTTACTATGTTTGCGAAGGGTTGGGACTGGAATCAGGAATCAACAAGCGGTTCAGTGAAGCCCCGGGCTTCTACTGGCTCTACACCAGTTTGATTTTCCTGGGTATGTTGGCCGTGCTTATTTTGAGTGAGGCACAGCAGGTTCCCATCATTCTACTCTCCCAGGTTGCCAACGGCATTCTGCTGCCGTTTGTTGTGATCTTTATGTTGCAGCTCACCAACCGCGAAGACCTCATGGGATCCTACAAAAATAGCCGCTTCTTCAATATCATTGCCTGGGTGACTTGCATCGTGATGATCGTCCTGACCGCCCTGTTGGCAATCACCAGCCTTATGCCCGGCCACCTCCCCACCTGATTTGCAAATCCGGGCTACGCTGGCTTCGGTTCCACGGTTTTCCAATGAGCGACGGTGTCTTTCCGTAAAGCTATATTGCCCAAATGCGCGGCCGATGCGGCACTGATGCCCGCTTCCACCGGAGCCAAAGGGGTTTTGCGGCTGCGAACGCATTCCAACCAATTGCTGAGGTGGAGCAGTTCGCCGTCCGGCTCATCATAAAAATCGGCGCCTTTGGGACCGGAGCCCAATACCCATTGCATCTCCGGCTCGGTGGGGAGTAGGGGGTTCCGATTATGGGAATCGCGATGGTGTTCGGGGAGTACTTCCAAACGGCCGCGATCCAGATAAAGGGTGGCTTCCGTGCCCATAAATTCGAGCATGGCGCCGTTGCGCGCATTGAGGAAGGTCGACTCGAAATAGACCTGAGCGCCAGGATATTGCAAAAGGGTCTGAGCGGTGTCGGGAGTCTCCCATTGCTCGTTGGTGAACTTATTGCCAATGGTCACGGCTTGTTCGGGGTGGTCGACATCCAGATACCAGTGGGCGATATCGATGTAGTGAACCATGAGATCCGCCAGCACTCCCCCGCCAAAATCCCAAAACCAGCGCCATTCCCGGAAACGATAAGGATCGAAGGGCTGAGGGCGGGCGCTGCCGAGCCAAGCCTTCCAGTCCACTGTGGCGGGATCAATATGGTACTCCCCCGCACCGCGGGCGGCATTGCGATTCCAAGTGAGATGGACCTTCCGAATCGGGCCGAGTTGACCGGATTTGACCAGTTCGTACCCTTTCTGGAACTGCGGCATGCTACGCTGTTGCATGCCGACCTGTACAATGCGGTGGAATCGTTTCTGCGCTTCCAGCGCCGCCGGCCCCTCCTCCAATCGATGCGTCAAAGGCTTTTCGACATAGATATCCTTGCCGGCCGAGCAGGCGGCGATCATCATGGGCACATGCTGATGGTTCGGTGTGCCGATCAGGACGGCATCGATATCCTTGCGGTCCAGGATCTCCCGATACTCCTTGGTGGCGAAGGCCTGCGGATCGGCGAGCGCCTTGCCCTCGGCCAGATGGGTGTCCCAAACGTCACAGACCGCGGCGATGCGAACTCCCGGGATCTTTGCCAGGGCTCTCATCAAGCCCTGGGTACGGCCGCCGGTTCCTATGCAGCCGACCGTTATGGTTTCGTTGGCGGCGTAACCGCGGGAAGTGGCGAGATACCCACCGAGCGCCGCGTAGCCCAAATCTTTGAGAAGTTCTCGGCGATTAGTTGATTTCATGATCTAGGTTCCTAACCAAGCAAATATAGTGCTTTAAGCGGGGCTGATTATAACATGCCGTGAAAGGTAAGGGCGCCCGGCGCCAACGTGACAAAGCGGGCGGCACCGCGCGACAAGCCCCAACCAGAGAATCTGGGCGTTCCTATTCTCGTAATACCTCAAATGGGACAAACATCGTGCCAAGAAAGAGTTTGAGGTTTTGCAATGCAGAGTTGGGTGCCATTGGCCTTTACCCGTCTGTGCTTTGCTTGCGGTAAAGGTGGGTGTATGTTAGGGTTTCTATTGACTTCAGATGTATACAAGGCCTGAGTTCCCGTGAAGACAGAACCTATCGAAGCCGATCTCCTGAACCAGATCGATCTTGACCGCCTGCCCCGGCACATTGCGATCATCATGGATGGGAATGGGCGATGGGCTAAGCGCCGACGCTTGCCTCGCATTGCCGGGCACCGCGCGGGAATCAGGGCGGTGCGGCAAGCCGTGGAGGCGTGCGCTCGCTTGGGCGTTCCCTACCTGACCCTGTACGCTTTTTCAGTGGAAAACTGGAAGCGGCCGCACACTGAAGTCAAGCTCCTGATGGGCTTGCTGCGTCAGTATCTGAAGAAGGAAATCGACGAACTCAATCGGCAGAATATCCGGCTGGAGGTCATCGGGAGGATTCAGGCACTGCCCAAGCCGGTGCTCGAGGACTTGCAGAATGCGCTCGACGGAACCCGGCAGAATACCGGCCTGCGCCTGATTTTGGCCCTGAACTATGGGGCGCGGGCGGAATTGGTCGATGCGGTGCGTGAACTGCTGGACCACGCCAAGCGAAATGGCTCGATAACGATTGATGAGGCCCTGTTGAGCAAGCATCTTTACACCCGTGGTCTGCCGGACCCCGACTTGCTGATCCGCACGAGCGGGGAATTGCGCTTGAGCAATTTTCTCCTTTGGCAGGTGGCCTACGCGGAACTCTGGGTGACGGAAACGCTTTGGCCGGACTTCACGCAAAAGGATCTGTTCCAGGCAATCATCGATTTCCAGAAGCGGGAACGCCGTTACGGCGGCTTGGGATTGAGCTGACTGGAAAGGCCGAAACTCGAAATTCGAAACTTGAAAATCGCGCAGCGTTTCGATTTGCCAGTTTCACCTTCCTCTGACTAACAGCGACAAGCGGGTGACCGCCCAATGGGGCAAGGCCGGAACTCGAGGATCATGGCGAGTTTCGAATTTCGAGTTTCGATTTTCGTTTCTTCTGCGCATGCTAAAACGCACTCTGACTACCATCCTGTTAATTCCCCCTGTCCTCTATCTGATTGGGTGGTCCCCGGAATGGCTCTTTCTGCTGGCGCTCGTGGCGGCGGTGGTGCTCGCCCTGTGCGAGTTTTTTGCCTTGTGCCGGTCCCAGGGCCTTAAGGTATTTCCCTGGATCGGCTATGTGGCGGGAGCGATGCTGTGCGTGGTGCAGACGTTCCCGGGACATGTGGGTCACTTCGTCGTTGCGCCATTGCTCGTGGCGTTGCTGCTGCTTATTCCCACCCTGGCCCTCTGGCAATGTACGGATTTAAAAGACTATCTGACGGCGACGTCAGTAACAATTTTCGGGATAATGTATATCGGGCTCACGCTTTCGTGCTTGGTGCCGATTCGCTTCTCCCCGCCTTCATTCCGAGGTCCCTTGATGCTTGGGGGCGTAACGGTCTGGCTGCCGGTGGTCTTCGCGGGATCTAAGCTCCTGCTCCTTTTGTTTGTGGTGATTTGGGCGGGCGACATCTGCGCGTATCTTGTGGGCCGCTCAGTGGGCCGCACACCGTTTTTCTCGCGCATTTCTCCCCGGAAAACCTGGGAGGGGTCGCTGGCGGGCTTAGCGGGAAGCCTTCTAGCCGCTTGGGGCTTTTCGCGTTGGTTTTGGAAGCCAGAAAATGTGAAAATTGCTATTCTGCTTGCTGCATGGATCGCGGTGGCAGGCCAAGTGGGAGATTTGGTGGAGTCAGCCATCAAGCGGGGCGCCAATCAAAAGGATTCCGGCTCCCTCTTGCCCGGCCACGGAGGATTTCTCGACCGCATTGATAGCCTGCTCTTTGCTGCGCCGGCACTCTGGCTAGTGCTGTTAGCGCTAGGATCTTTGTCATGACCCAAGGGTTGTGCATTCTCGGCTCGACCGGTTCCATCGGCCAAAACTGTCTGCGTGTGGTGGAGAGTCTGCCGGGCCGTTTTCGCGTCGAGGCACTCTCGGCAGGAAAGAACCTCGATGTTCTCGCCGCGCAAGTGGTGAAGCACCATCCCCGCATCGTGGTGGTGAGCCAGCGCGAATACAAGGAGCCCTTGCGAGAACGCCTGAAGCAACTCCGATACACCCGGCGGATAGAGATTACCCATGGGATTAAGGGCCAGGTGGAAGCCTCGACGCACAAGACGGTGGATTTCGTCGTTTCCGCGGCGCATGGTACCACGGGACTGGTGGCTACTTACGAAGCCGTTTGCGCCGGCAAACACCTGGGCCTTGCCAACAAGGAGACTTTAGTGGCCGCCGGGGAGCTTGTGATGCGCGCCGCAGCCCAAAGGCGAATCGAAGTCCTTCCCATCGATAGCGAGCATTGCGCTGTGCACCAATGCCTCCGCGCGGGGCAGCGGAAGGAAATCAAGCGCATCATTTTGACGGCCTCGGGTGGGCCTTTCCTTAAAACCCCTTTGCGGCGCTTTGATTCCATAAGCCCTGAGCAAGCATTGAAGCATCCAATATGGAGGATGGGGGGGAGGATTACCATTGACTCAGCAACGTTGGTCAATAAGGGGCTGGAAATCATTGAGGCCCACTGGCTTTTTGGAGCTGCCCCCCGGCAAATTGACCTTGTAATCCATCCTGAATCTATCGTCCATTCCATGGTAGAATTTTGTGACGGGTCCGTGATGGCGCAATTGGGGGTTCCGGACATGCGCATTCCGATTCAATACGCATTGACTTATCCGGACCGCGTGGCCGTCACGGGAAATGGGCTAGGGCTTGACCTCATTAGAGCGCGCCGGCTCCACTTTGGGAAGCCCGATACCAAGCGGTTCCCCAGCCTCGATTTGGCCCGCGAGGCCTTGGTGCAAGGGGGGATTATGCCCTGCGTTCTGAACGCCGCCGACGAGGTTGCTGTTGAGGCCTTTTTGAATAACCGTCTACGATTTCCTGCAATCCCCCGGTTGATCGAAGAGGTGATGAGGCAAATGGGCTCGTACGGGACAATAAATTCGCTGGACGACGTTCTGGCAGGGGATCGGGAAGCCCGACGGCGCGCCGCGCTAGTAATTTCGGACATTTCGGCCTAGGGAGAGGCCTTTCAAAATGCTGGGCAGCTTCGTTACCGACGCGTTGGTGGTGGTCGTAGTTCTGGGGATCATGATCTTCTTGCACGAGTTGGGTCACTTCATGGCTGCGAAAGCCTTTGGTGTGCGCGTGCTGGTGTTTTCCTTAGGATTTGGAAAGACGCTCCTTCACATTAAGCGCGGCGACACGGATTACCGCATCAGCGCCCTGCCATTTGGGGGCTACGTCAAAATGGCCGGGGACGATCCGTCCGAGGTTCGCAATGGGAATCGAGAGGAATTTCTCTCCCAGCCTCGCTGGCACCGCTTTGTGATAATCGTGATGGGGCCGGCGATGAACGTGCTCCTTGCCGTCGTCCTTTTGGCAGGACTTTACCACTACCATTTCCAACGGCCGGCCTACCTGGAGCAGCCTGCGCGCATCGGTGATGTGGATACCGGATCGCCCGCCACCCTAGCCAATATCCAGCCTGGGGACTTGATCCTCCGTTTTGGAGCCCAGGTTAACCCCAAGTGGGAAGACATCGATTTCAAGGTCCTAACCACCGTGAACGAAGCCATTCCCCTGGAACTTGAGCGCAATGGCCAGATAGTGAAAACCTCCATTGTGCCGATTGCCAAGGGCCCTAATCGGGTCGGTTATGCTGGATGGGAACCGGTGGCCCCCTGCATTCTCGATGCGGTCGAGCCTGGACTTCCCGCAAGTAAAGCTGGGCTGAAACCCGGCGATGAGATCGTGGGGATCGATGGCCGCAAGGTTTACTACTTTCCGAGCGTCGCGTATGCCATCCAGACAGGGAATGGCAAGCCCGTAACCTTTGATGTTATGCGCGCGGGCAAAGAGTTTCAAATCACCGTCCAACCTACCTATGCGGAACTGATGGGGGAAAAGCGTTGGCGGGTGGGATTTGCGTTCCGCGCGGGCATGGAGGTCCTCCATATGCCTTGGGGGAAGGCCGTGGCAGCTTCTCTGAATGACAATGCGCGAAATTGCCTTGCCACCTTCGACGTGTTGGGGAAGATCTTGACCAAGCGCATGTCGCCGGCGTCACTTTCCGGTCCCATTGGCATCGCACAGCTTTCCGGAGAAGCCTATCGCGCAGGATTTCCAGAGCTCGTCATGCTGGTTTCGTTCATCAGCCTGCAACTGGGCATTTTCAATCTGCTGCCCATCCCCGTCCTCGACGGCGGCCAGATTCTGCTTTTGGTGGTCGAGGGGCTGATGCGGCGAGATTTGAGCTTGGAGGTCAAGGAGCGCTTCGTGCAAGTAGGAATCGTCTTCCTCCTCTTGCTCGCGGCATTCTGCATGTATAATGACCTGGTGAAGACATTAAGACCGTATTAAGATCAGTGGCTAGTGCCTAGTGGCAAGTGACTCGGAGAGCGGACGACTTGCCACTAGCCACTAACCACTGTCCTTAAGGAGTTGCCGTGAATTTTAGTGATACGGAATTCTTCCCACCCCGGAGAAAGACTCGTCCAGTGAAGGTCGGACGCCTGACTGTGGGCGGAGATGCCGCCATCGCGGTCCAATCCATGACCAAGACCGACACACGCGAGGTGGAAAAGACGGTCGAGCAAATCCAGCAGATGGAGGCAGCCGGGTGCGAAATCGTACGTTTGGCCGTGCCGGATCTGGAGGCCGCCCAGGCGCTGCCGGAGATCCGCAAGCGCTGCCCTGAGTCCGTCCTGGTTTCGGACATTCACTTCCAGTATAAGTTTGCCCTAATGGCCTTGGATGCGGGCATCGATAAGCTGCGCATCAATCCCGGCAACATCGGCGACGCCGACAAGGTCCGCTTGGTGGTGCGGCGGGCGCAGGAACAAAAAGTCCCCATTCGCATTGGCGTCAACGCCGGCTCCCTGGAGCGCCGTCTGTTAGAGAAATACGGTTATCCCACGCCGGAAGCCATGGTCGAAAGCGCTATGTACCACATCCAGATTCTGGAGGAGTTGGGCTTTACCGATACCATCATTTCCTTGAAGGCTTCCAACGTGAAGTTGACCGTCGCCGCGTATCGTCTGCTCTCAAAGCAAGTGGATTACCCCTTGCATTTGGGCATCACGGAAGCGGGCACACAGTTTTCCGGCACCATTAAGTCGTGTGTTGGCATGGGGATGCTGCTGGCGGAGGGAATTGGCGACACCATCCGCGTTTCCCTGGCCACCGATCCAGTGGAAGAAGTGCGCGTTGCCTTCGAAATGCTGAAATCATTGGAGTTGCGCAGCCGCGGACCCGTAGTGATCGCCTGCCCAACCTGCGGGCGGCTGGAAGTTGACCTCTTCAAGATCGCGGGCGAGATTGAGCAAGCCACCAAACACATCAAAACTCCCATCAGTCTGGCCGTGATGGGCTGCGCTGTCAATGGTCCCGGCGAAGCGCGCGAGGCTGACTTGGGAGTCGCCGCCGGCCGCGGCAATGGCATGATTTACCGGGAAGGGAAGGCCATCCGCCGCGTCAAGGAAGAAGAGATCGTTCCTGCCTTGTTGGAAGAGGTCGAACGCTTTATCGCCGACAAGGCCGCCGGCGTCAACAGCGCCCCCGCCGAGATAGTCCCGGAGCCGGAGTCCGCGGCCAATCAGACTCCCCTCGTAAATCTTCAGTAGGTAGAAACCATTCCGGCCTTTGCCCATTACCTAGGATGAACCGCACGCCGCAGGGAGGAAGTCTGCGGTGCGATCGCCGTGAGGTAACACTTATCGCGGAGCTGACTCTTAGTGACCGGGATGGTGCTGACAACGCGTTTGACTAATCTTGTGACCTCACCGAGTTGGCAATCCGCTTCCATATGCTCTCGAAGCTCCTCTCCTCAGTTGCCCTGGCTGCGAACAGCGCATCGGGGTCGGTGGAGTGGTTGATGAAAGCGGTCATAATCTGGGCCGCCAGCTCTCGCTCTTTATCGTTTAAGATTGGCATCAAAAGGTCCCTCGCTTAGGGTGGAATGCAGGATAAGGATACAGACAAGTGATATCGGTTTGTCAAGCGGGTGAGTTCAATATTGGGACAACACCTGCTGCTAATGTGGGCTGCATCGACTCTTGAGGAGTGGCGAGACAATATCGGCTATGTCCAATTATAAATGCTGCGAGACCGACTTGGCTTTGCTGGGGGTCTGCGCCAGTCGGTCGGAATTGTCGCTAAGCTTCGGCAAGAAGAATTAATTAGCCTACATATATAACCATTTCAGGCCTTTTTGCGGCTGCCACCGCATCTCGGGAGCCTCTTCCAGTGGTCATTTTGTCAGGCCTTTTATGAATTCACATATTTCTTATAAGTAGCTTAATTTAAATATGTTATCAGGTTTGGAGAGAGAAAAAGCCCTCCTCGGACCCTTTGTTTTCAGGATGTTCTCAGGTTTGGGAGTTTGCATGGTAGTGGACATAAAGTCGCCATGAAATCTGCGCCGGTAAGGCTAGGGAGATGCAATATCATCAGTCCCTTCTTGCTCTGCGTGCGGGGCGGGGAGGCGGAGGTTCGAGCCCCGAGTCCGGCGTCGTCCTGCCTGTGACGATCATGACCATAACCTCCCGGGAGTGAAGCAAAGGGAAGGCCTTGTTCGGTTCATCACCCGGACTCTCCCCACGCCGGGCGTGCCGGCCTTCCATCCCCCGGCATGGCAGGACCGGCATCGATCCTTACGCAGTGACTATAGCCTATACTCGTGAATTGTCAAGTAAAATAATTAACCATTGAGCTAGTACTTGCTTGATTTAATTAGCGTCCGTAACTGGTTGTAGATCGCCCTTTGATTTCAATGACTTAAAAATGCGCGAATTAATCCAAGCAAGTACTAGAGGGTCCCCTGGCCAGCAAAACCCGCGCCTGAAGTGTAAGGGAGGTGTTCGCAATAAACACAAAAGCTCGGCCCTAGAAGAACGGCAAGCGCAAGTCGGATGCAGTGCGCCAAAAAGAAGATCAAAAAGCCCTCATGAACAAGCCATAATGGCGCAGGCATACTTGCCTGTGTCCAAGGCCGATGCCATCACAGCCCGGAGGACTTGCGCCACCCTAAGTAAGCCAGAAAAGGCCGTGGGTAGAACGCGATGACAGAGATGTTGCCCGCTTTCGCGCGGCGCCCCGATGCATTGGGCCGCCACCCGCGGTTTGGTAATAAACTTGCACTCATTCTAGCACCAAGGTGCTAGGTGGGAGAAATGACCCTACGCGAGGGTTGGACTGGTAGTCCGGCCCAAAAAGGAGTGGCTGAAATGCAACCGAATTCTGCCGTTACTCCCCGGCGGTGGGAGCGCGAAGAAGCGGAAACACCCGTACGCCTCGTATTGGAGCCCGCACGCTTCAAGACGGACTATTCAGCATCCACTCTTGACATTTCCCTTTGTGGCGCGCGTGTTCGAACCAGCCTCTCGCTGGTTCCTGGAGAGTGGGTGGGACTCATCCCCAAGGGTGAGTTCCCGCATGTTATCCCTTCCCGGGTAGTTTGGGTGCGGGAAGATGATTACAGCTATTGGAACTTTGCGGGGCTTGAGTTCATAGATGAATTCATAGACAAGATGGCAGCTTAGAAAATGCACTTCATGGTGCACCCTCCGACCGTTTAATTGGAATTCCAAACCTCCGCCAAGAGACTTTTCATAACCACTGCCCATTTTTCAACCGTACCGCTGCCAAGAAATCAAGGATCAAGCGCTTCGCGTAAGCTCGACCCCCCTTTCCCAATCCTTTCAATGGCATTGTTGCCCACCATTGTTTGCCTATCGGGCAATTTCTTCCAGATCGCTATATTGCGCTGTAGTGCTTCCGGCGCGCGGCGCATACTCCCACCCCGCTTGCGCCATCAGCCGCCCCCTCGCCCAACGGGACCATGCCTGAGCATCATCCTAGGTCACATCGACAATGGGCATCGCCTCCTCACGCCACCCAATGTTTCTCTCCCATAAGCCCTAACCTAAGGAAGAGGTCTTTCCGATTGGGCCGTCGCTCACCCAGAAGTTCGGACTGACCCCGCAGATTCGTTGGCAAATGGTCGGTTGTTATGGGCGACCGTAAATTCACCCCGAATTTCTGCAATATTCGTGTCGGTTAGACGAAAATGTCCGGACGTAATACGAAAATGTCCGAATTTTTCTCGGGTATTTTGTCCGAGATTTATTTGTTTTCATACACATACCGGCTTTGAACGCATTTTTTTAACATCTTTTTTTTCAATATTCCCTCTCGGACCTTCCCGAACGCATTGATAAGGCGGCACATCCTCCGCAAATAGGAGCCTTCCAGTCTTTGCAGGCACGCTGACTTCGGGATGCGGCGTCGTTGCCTCCGGCGCGCTGGGGGCGTTGACTTTCCGCTCATTCCGATTCTCTGGGATCACTTGCAGTTCTGTACTGAGAGACATGAAACCTCCGAAGGGCAGTGGCTAGTGCCTAGTGGTTAGTGGAAGGTGGCGAGAGGGGGGCTTGCTTGCAGGACCTTGGTTCCGGTGGCCTTCGCTGACCACTAACCGCCAGGCACTCGGCACCAGGCACTGCTGGTGGCTTTCTCTAGCCACTAACCACTACGCATTAGGCACTGCTGGTGGCTTTCTCTAGCCACAAACCACTAGGCACTAGCCACTGCCTTTGGATAGCGCCGCAGTCTTGCCGCCAGTCGGGACTGGCCTGGGGAAAAGTGTATCAAACAGTATCGTGGTTGTCAAGTAAATAATGAGGCCGTACCCAAAATAAATTGACGACGACAAAAAGTCTGAAATCGTGGTTGGCGCAGAACGAGCCCCACTCTGCGCTTCACGTCATCTAAGCACACCAGAATCGCTAGGCTGGGCTCGCCCTGCGTCAGCCCGCCACTTTTCCGCCGGGGGATTGGCTTTTCTAGCCACTCGCCACTAGGCACCAGGCACTGTTCTTAGCGGTTCCTAGAATCGGAATTTCGACGTGCTCGTTACCGGACAATAAGAAAAGGCCGCGGAGGAATTCGGCTGGGAGCCAAATACCTCTGCCCTACCCGCTTCCCCACTTCCGCCGGCAGGGCGTTCGTGAGATAGCGGCTGGGCCGAACTTCCAAGTGGCCGACGATCCGGAAATTGGGTGGTTCGTAAACGCTGCGCCGTCGCGGCGAGTCGCTCATGGCAATCTCATGTTCCTCTTTTCGCGCGGGGGGGAAACACTTCCGCGGCAAGGCCGTTACACATCAATGTGATTGTTGCCGGGTGCTGCGGCCAGAAGTAAGGATTGCCTCTGCACATTCGTCTGTAGACGGTAGGCGGCCGACTCATTGGAAATGCGAAGTCGATGGGAGCCCAGCCAACATTGAGAGGGCGGTCGTCCTCCGGGCTCGGCGTTTACAGATGGAACTCCTTAGGGCCAAGCGACCCTGAATCAGCGGATAGCTTATGTGTTCCTGACGAACAGGCATGCAAAAAAAAACCGGAGGCTGAGGGAGGTGCCAATGAGTGAGATGGGGATGATATACTGCTAGGCACCAACGCGAGGTGTCTCTCATACCATGGCAGACCTTTCGCAATCGGAATTGCTTGGTATCATCCAAGACGCGGCTGAAAGGGGGTCCACTGCGCTCAACTTGGATGGTAGCGGTCTCGACGCGGTGCCGTCCGAGATTGGCCGGCTCACCGAGCTGACAAGTCTTTCGCTTCGCTCCAACCGGCTCTTCGCAATTCCACCTGAGGTTAGCTTGCTCGCCAAGCTCGAATCGCTTGATCTGCGCGACAATCTAATCACAACGCTGCCGGCGGACTTCGTTCAGCTTAAGAAATTACGTAGGCTCAAACTAGAACATAACCAATTCAAAGCCCTACCGCCGGAGGTGGGCCTACTCGAAAATTTGCAATCGCTCAGCATCGGCCGTAATCAACTCACGGCGGTTCCACCCGAAATTGGCCAGCTCACAAACCTGCAGTCACTGAGCCTCAGCCGCAATCAACTTGTGGCGCTCCCACCAGAAATCGGCGGCCTGGCGAGCTTGAGCAGTTTGATCCTGAACCAGAATCAACTCACGACACTACCTCCCGAAATCGGGGATCTAAGTGCATTGGTGACGCTTTTCCTCAGCAAAAACCGACTCACTGCTCTGCCGCCGGATGTCGTCAAGCTCACTCGTCTGAAAGTGCTTGAACTTACCAACAACCAGCTCACGGAGCTATCCCCGGATGTCTGCCAACTCAAGAGCCTGAAACAACTTCAACTCGGTCACAATCTACTTACTAGACTGCCGTCGGAGATCGGACAGCTCAAGAACCTGAAACGTCTCAACCTTCGGGGCAATCGCCTCATGGTTCTGCCGCCGGAAGTCAGCAAGCTCAATAATCTACGAAACCTCCACGTCGGCAGCAACCGCCTTATCATGCTTCCAGCCGAGATCGGGAGACTCTCGACCCTCAAGAAACTCAACTTTGATGGTAATCCCCTTATAGAGCCCCCGCCCGAAATCACCCACCAGGGCGCCCGAGCAACTCTGGCTTACCTTCGGGCCCAGGCGGCGGAGAGTCAGCCGCAATGGCTGTCCAAACTCCTGCTCGTGGGTGAAGGTGGTGTTGGCAAGACGTCCCTCTTGCGTGCCCTCCGGGGCGAGCCCTTCGATCCTCAGGAGGAGACGACACATGGAATCAGGACCGGGACTCTCCAGCTCCGACATCCCAAGCTCGCGGGCGTCTCTATGAATCTCAGCACCTGGGACTTCGGCGGGCAGCAAATCTATCACGCGACTCACCAGTTCTTCTTGACCACGAGGTCGCTCTATCTTGTGGTATGGAATGCACGCTTGGGATTCGAGCAGGCCAAATTACATTACTGGTTGGATACGATTCAGGCCCGGGCGCCCGAATCGCCGGTCTTACTGGTGGCCACTTGCATCGAAGACCGGCCGGCTGACTTGCCACTCACTGAACTGCGGGACAGATATCCTCAAATCAAGGGGAGCTTCGCGGTGAGCAACCGAGATCGTATGGGAATCCAACGGGTGACCGAGGCCATCGCGGATACTGCTGCCACCCTCCCTTTGATGGGCGAACGCTGGCCAACGGCATGGCTCCATGCTGCCGATGCTGTTCGGTCTGTGAACAAGAACTCAATCAGCGCTCGAAGAATGCGCCACGTCATGGCGGCCTACAACTTGGGGGTGGAGGCCCAACAGGTGCTTTCGCGCTGGCTGCACGAACTTGGGCAAATAGTGTACTTCCAGGATGACCCCGAACTGAGGGACGTGGTCCTACTTCAACCTGATTGGGTGACCGCGACGATCTGCCGGATCCTCGATAGTGACTCAGTGGCGCAGGAGAAGGGCGTATTGACTAGGGAATGCATGGAGAAGATATGGCAAGAACTCGACGGAAGTATGCGCGAGCATTTCCTGCGCCTGATGGAGAGATTCGACCTTTCATACCGCACTCTCGAGAACCGCGAAATCAGCATTGTGGTGGAGCGGCTACCTTGGGAACCCGCAGCCTACGAGGCAGTCTGGCGCGCTATCTGCACGACTGGGAGCTGCAAGCAGGTTTCGATGAAGTTCCAATTTGGGTCTACAGTGCCCGCAGGGTTGCCTACATGGTTCATCGCTCGCTCCCACCGCTTCACAACCCGGAAGCACTGGCGGCAGGGTGCGCTGTTTGCCGATGGCCCTCAACGTGAGCATCTTGCTCTTGTCCAAGCTGACGCCCACCAACGATCAATCTGGCTAACGGTGCGGGGACCCGCACCACATAACTTCTTTGCGTTGCTGCGCGATGGCCTCGAACTGACCATCGCCCGCTTTCCAGGACTGCCATTTAAGCGACTTGTGCCCTGTCCCGGCCATAACGGAACGCCTTGCCCTTATGAATTTGACTTCGCAAACCTCGAAAGGGCCATTAAGCGCGAAAAGCCGGTTACGGAAATGCAGTGCCAGGAAAGCTCGGAGATGGTGCCCGTCGCGGAGTTGCTTTTCGGCATCCATTGGAGCCAACAGGACGCAGTGCTCAAACGGATTGATCGGCTGGAGGAATCGGCAGCGTCCCGGCATCGGGAGGCGATGACCGAGCACAGGGAGTTGGTAGAACTCGTGCAACGAGGATTCCTTAACGAGTTTCGCCGCGACCAGGCAGACTTGGATACGCAATGCCCAAACATCTTCATTTTAGAGGCGCCCGCATCGTCGGCGCTGCTCCAGACTCTGAGCGGAACCCATGGCCAGACCCTCTGGAGCGAATGGCGAGACAAGTTGGCTTGGGCTAATCTCGAACTGCAGCTCTGCTGCGAGGCGCCCGGCGCTTGGCATCCCGTGGGTAGGCCCTACCAGCTTCAGACCCACGCCAAATGGCTTCAGTCGCTCCGCCCATACCTCCACAGGATGGTCTCGGTGCTGAAATATGCGGTGCCCTTGGCGGCTCCGGCATTTGGTGTGCTGGCGAAGGATGTGGAAGAACGATTCAAGAATGGTATTGAGTTCACCAAGGCGCTGGTGGAGGAGTTGCCGGACTACGGGGACGACGCCCTTCCAATCAGCGAGGAAGGGGCGGGCGAGCCACTCGCAGGACAGGCCGAGGGCGCCGCATTACGTGTGCTCAGACACGTGCTCGAAAAGCTCGATCCAGCCAGGAAATGGGGCGGCCTAAGGCCAATCTTGACTCCAGAAGGTCATCTTCTCTGGCTCTGCAACGAGCACGCCGATCGGTTCAAGCTGTAAACGCGGGGTTTCCCGCCCAGGGGGGAGAAAGGGCATCAGGTACCCTTTCCAAAGCACCACAGGCTCCCCATTGTGTTTGGCAATCGGAAACGCCCAGCCGCAGGGGACACCCATTTTCCCTTCCCGCTTCTTTCCTGAGAGGGAAAGGGTACCCGACACCATTTCCATCCGACACCATTTCCATCCTTCCTATAGTCGGCAAAACCGTTGGGGGCAACGTGTCATCTCCGGGGGTCAGGCCTGGACGGGCTGCTCGGAAAGAACGGAAAGGAACGGTCTCGACCGTAGGGGGCATCCGACCGTTGTCGGAGTCGCCGACGATGCGGAGCAGGCCTCCAAACTAAGAACTCTCAGGGCATTGGCAGTGGAAGCGCGCTATCATGTGCAGGTGAGGCTTTACCCATGTCGCTAAGCATAGACCTGGCTCAGAAGTCGGTACAAGCAGCAATCTCATCGATCGAAATCTACAACAAACCCAACTTTTGCTATCGCGAAGAAACGTTCGCACTTCTCATGACGAATGCATGGGAACTACTATTAAAGGCGAAGTGGGCGCTCGATCATGGGGAAAATCCGGAGTCTCTGTATGTTCTGATCGACGACAAAAAAGGCGGCAAAACACCGAAACTAAATCGAAGCGGCAATCCATTATCGGTAGGTCTAGCATATCTCGCTGCGCGGCTTTTGGAAGACAAGAACTCGGGGCTCGAACGCGGATGTCACGATAATATCCTCGCGCTAGTCGAAATACGCGACAACGCAGCACACCTCCTGAACAAGGATTTATATCTGGGTAGGCGCGTTCTTGAAATCGGAACCGCATCCCTGCGCAACTATCTTCATCTTGCAACGGAATGGTTCCAACTCGATTTATCTGCTTATAACTTCTTTCTGATGCCCCTTTCGTTTTACCACGGATTTGAGGCAGCGGAACCTGCTACTCGCGCGGCCTACCCGGAGCAGATCAAAAAGCTTCTGAATTATCTTGACGCTCTCGAAAAAACAGACCACGAAACGGACGGAACACAGCATGTCGCAATGCGCATCGAGACAAAATTCGTCCGTGCCAAGGATGCCTCTTCCGTAACGTTCCGGTGGACAGATGACCCAAAGGCGCCCGCCGTCTCCGTACGTGAAGAGGACATTCTGAAAAACTACCCCCTCAGGTACTCCCAACTTACCGACCTGCTAAAGCGCCGATATTCTGATTTTATGGTTACTGACAAATATCATAAGATTCGTCGCAACTTGGAGAAGGATCGTGGGTATGTGATCGAGCGGTTTCTCGACCCCGGCAACCCGAAGAGTTCACGGCAGCGGTTTTACAATCCGAGTATCATTCAAGAATTCGACAAGCATTACAAGATCAGATCCAAGTCCGCAGGCTCGGGCGTGGCCCCCATCCCCGCGGTGCCCGTCGCCTCCGGTTGATCAATCCGAAGACGGACAATCACTGGCTTATCTGGTCTACGGATTCACCTGTCAGTGCGTGCCTGCGGCGGGGATTCTTCCTGAATTACGGGCTACTCGGAAGCGAGCGCGGACCTGTTTCTCATGATTCCATAATGTCGTCGGCTCCTCGGGTCATCTAAAGAGATGACCTGGCCAAGGCCTTGCTGAGAGAGGAGCCGACAATGTTGATTATAGGATGTGATTTGCA
>Ga0326728_10001630_pt1 | contig 78422 bp, 55 predicted proteins | sample MB3enrmetagenome_FD_207602 | JGI IMG/M metagenome (GOLD analysis project Ga0326728, IMG submission 207602) | Lab enriched peat soil microbial communities from McLean, Ithaca, NY, United States - MB31MN | ecosystem: Environmental > Terrestrial > Soil > Wetlands > Peat | place: USA: New York...
GTTTGTTCGTGATCATTTGCGGCGGTTTGGGGATGGCCTCCGGCCATCCCAACCGCCGCCTGATCATTACCGGCTCACTGGTGAATTTTAATTGTCGTCAGTGGTGAATTTTAATTGTCGTTTGACACCACAAGGAACACACCCCCGAAAGTCTTCGGGGTTGCAAACTATGAACTGTTCATCGTTCATGCGGCGATTATGGCATATCGCGGAGCAGACAAAAAACCTACGGTAGTGTTTTTGGTATGATTTTTTTTGGAGCGGTTGGATCGCCGCTTGTTGTTGAAAGGCAATGGCTTGCAAAGGACAAAATCCCAACAAATCGGAAAAACGCGAAAAAAAGTGCAAAATATTTTCCGTGGGACCCCCGTTTTTCTGCAAAACGCCCTCTTTTTCCGGCCAAAAACAGGCCTTGATAAAACGCATAGTTTGCAAGTTGCTCCTTCTGTGCGGGTTATCGCGAATCGCGGAAGGCCAAAGGCCGAAGCCTGAAGGCGATGACCCGTTTGAACAATCTTCTGACGGAGATACGCCATCGAGCGGCTGGATGGCCGATTGGCCGCCTTTTCCGAAAAGCGCCAAGTTGCGATAGCTTGAGATAGCCTGCGATAGCTTGCGATTTCCTGCCATTTCCCGCACCTGCCTGCACCTGCGCAAGGACGTGGCAATCGCCGCAAAGGAACGCATCCGCCTCCACCAAGGCTATGGCGGACAAAAAGAACACGAAGGAAAAAGCTTTCGTGCTCTATCTTCTTTGTGCGCTTTTGTGGCCGGTTCATTTCTGGCTTTTTCCGGGCTTGCCGGGCCGACTTGTCTCGCCAGAGCTTTAGCGACGGCGGAAGGCTTGGCGAAGGCGGGCACACGAGGCACTTTCAAAGAACAGGCGCGCGAGCGCCACACAGATTCCATATTACCACGTTTTTATGGGAATGCAAAATATATTTTCACCTGAATTGACCGCCGACCACGCAGAATACGCAGAACTGGAGAACAGAAGACGCAGCACGGGGAGCCGCAAGCAAGGGGCGACGATCCTTGACGGAGAACATGCAATGCATCAGGGATGAATTGAAGGAGCGTTTTTCTTCCGTCCCTAAAGGCACTTGATGGGTTTGTTTATCGCTTTACCCAGCCATAAATGGCTGGGCTATTTTCATTCCATAGTGGAGGTGGAGCGAGCCGCCGGGTTTGAGAGCGCGATGCAGTTCCGCCGGCCGGCGCGTGTCCTTGAACATAGCCGTTCGCGGATGGCAGCGGTGAGCAAAGGGCGACGATCCTTGACGGAGGACACACAATGCTTCAGGCATGAATTGAAGAAGTGCATTTTCCTTTCGTCCCTGACGGGACTTGCATGGTGTGCTTGACCGGTTCACCCAGCGCTAAAGCGCTGGGCTATTTTCATTCCGTAGTGGAGGTGGAGCGAGCCGCCGGGTTTGAGAGCGCGATGCGGTTCCGCCGGCCGGTGTGCGCCATTGAAAATAGCCCGGCGATTGATGGCTGGGGAAAGCGGCGGCCACAAACGAGTGTGTTTTTTTTTCGTCCCTGACGGGACTTGCGCGGGGTACTTGAACGGATCACCCAGCGCTAAAGCGCTGGGCTATTTTCATTCCATAGTGGAGGTGGAGCGAGCCGCTGCATTTGAGAGCGCGATGCAGTTCCGCCGGCCGGCGCGCGTCGTTGAGAATAGCCCAGCCATTCATGGCTGGGAGATTGTCAACCACAAACAAATCAAGTCCCGTCAGGGACGAAAGAATATCAATCCAACATCTCCGTTTTGTAATCGTATCCGTGCTTCTTCAAAAAAACCTTCAGTTCCTCACGGAAACTTTTTCCGCGATGATGTTTTTCCTGGGTCCGGATGTACTGAACGGTGTCCTCCACGCCCGAAACGCCGATGCTGAAGGCGCCAAATCCTTCCTGCCATGCGAAACCTTGCGGCCGGAGTTCGGGAAACGTTTCGCGCAGCCATTTTGAGGAATTGCCTTTCAACAATTGCATCGCTTTGGAAACCGATAGGATCGCGGGCAGGCTCAAAAGCAAATGCACATGGTCCGCCACGCCGCCGATGGCCAGGGCCTTCATGTCGTTTTCCCGCGCGATGCCGCCCAGGTAAGGCCAAAGCCGGTCGCGGATGGCGGCGGTGAGCAAGGGGCGACGATCCTGGACGGAGAACACGCAATGCATCAGGCATGAATTGAACGAGTGCATTTTTCTTTCTTACCCAGCCATAAATGGCTGGGCTATTTTCATCCCATAGTGGGGGCAGCCGACATCGGGGAGAATCTCCTTGTTGCGCAGCCAATTCAGATTGTCGCCAAACAACAGGCGGTTCATGTGGAACCAGATTACCAGAGGTCATTCGCGGGTTCAAGAATTGACTGGCCAATCCGTACTGTTCGCCCAGGCCGGATAAATATGACATTTGTTTGCCGTGCTTGGCGCCGTTTCGGAGCTTGGGAAATCATGCCCGCTGGGCGGGCAGGAAATGCCGAAGGCCATGTCTCGCTTTCGCAACCGGGCGGGGTTAATCATTTTCTGAAGTCTGATTAAATGAATCACAAAATGAATGACAAAAAACTCGTCGCGGGGCTTTTGGCGCTCCTGGCGGCTTACGGCGCGCCCGGAGCGGATTCCGCCGCCGCTGCGCGGCAAAGCCAGCCGGAGCGGGTGTTGTATGTGATCCCGCACACGCATTGGGAGGGGGCCGTCTTCATAACGCGGGAGGAGTACCTCCAAATGGGGCTGCCTCATATCTTGACGGCCGTGCGGTTGCTCAAAGAACATCCCAATTACCGGTTCACTCTCGATCAGGTCGAGTATTTTCGTCCTTTCCTGGAGCGTTACCCGGAGGAAGCCGATGCGTTTCGCAGATTTGTCACCGATGGAAGGCTGCAAATCGTCTGCGGACTGGACATCATGCCTGACGACAATATGCCCTCTGGCGAATCCTTCGTGCGCCAGATGCTTTACGCGAAGGGCTACTGCCGCCAGGCCCTGGGCGTGGAGGTCAAAGTCGGCTGGCTGCTTGACACCTTCGGCCACCACGCGCAACTGCCCCAAATCCTCCGTTTGGCCGGTTACAACTCCTTTTGGTTTGCGCGCGGCGTCAACGACCCGGAACGGATGCCGTCGGAGTTTCTTTGGCAGGGCCTAGACGGAACGCAAATCCCCGCGTTTTGGCTCCCGCACAGCTATGGGAACTTGAACTCTCCTCCAAGAAATCTTGCGGACTTTACGGCTTTTGTGAAACGGGAGTACGACTCACTGGCTGTCAATGCGCGCAACGCCCCGGAGCGCGTCGCCTTTGACGGGGCCGACGTCACCGATCCGGAACTTTATGTGCCGGAATTGGTGGATGAGTTCAATCGGCAGACCAACAAGCCGTTCGAGCTTCGCCTGGCCGTCCCGACGGATTTTGAGGCGGTGGTCGCCCGCCGCAAGAACCTGCCGGTGGTTGCCGGCGAACGCAATCCGCTCTTCCAGGGAGTCTATAGTTCGCGCATCGAATTGAAGGAGCGGATGCGCGAAACGGAACGGCTGCTGACGACGGCCGAAAAGTTCGGCGCGCTCTCCCAATGGCTGGGCACTCCCGTGGACAGTCAAATCATCTGGCGCGCCTGGGAGCCGGCGCTCTTCAATGTCACCCATGATTTGGCGTCGGGCGTCATGACCGACCATGTTTATGAAGACGTCAATCGCGGTTACGATTTTGCCGCAAAGCTCGGTTCGGAATTGCTCGAAGCCAGGGTGAACAATGTTCTGGCGCGGACCGAAACCAGCGGCCAGGGTGTTCCTGTGGCCGTCTTCAACACCCTGGGCTGGAGGCGCACGGATATTGCCGAGGGCGACATCGGCTTTGCCCAGGGCGGCCTCAAGGGATTCGACGTATTCGACCCGGCGGGAAATGAAGTCCCGGCCCAACTTGTCGCGTCGGACCCTTACGAGGACGGCGGATTGCGGCGAATCCAATTCATCTTCGTGGCGCGGGATGTTCCGGCGATGGGTTGCGCCGTCTATCATGTTGTGGGACGCGAATCGCCCGGAAAATCCATCGACATTGTCAACGAAACGGGCGACACGATGGAAAATGATTTTTACAAGGCGCGGGTGGATCTCAAGACCGGCGCGATGACAAGTCTCCGGCTCAAGGCCGGCGATTGGGAGGCGCTGGCCGGGCCAGCGAACGTCGTGGCCGTCGAAAAGGATCAAGGCGATGTCTGGGAACTCTTCAAGACTTTGGACGGAGGCCAGCGCGAGATCATGACGCGTCCCATCGGCGTGCCGGACCCGGCAACAGCCCGCTTCAGCGACAAGGAAACCGGCGCCGCCGGAACGATACGGCGCGGCCCGGTCTTCTCCGAATTTCAGGTGCGCCACCTCTTGGGGACGAACAGTTTTGCCACCACCATCCGGCTCTATCAGGGCGTCCCGCGCGTCGAGTTTGAGACGACGCTCGTGAGCAACGAAAAATTTGTCCGCTATCGCGTCCTGGCGCCGACCTCCGTCCAAAACGGGCGCAATTTCCAAGAGATTCCCTTTGGCGCCCTTGAACGTCCCGTTGCCCAGGAATTCCCAGCGCAGAATTGGGCCGATGATAGCGACAGCTCCCACGGGGTGACTCTGATCAACCGCGGCCTTCCTGGAAATAACGTGGCCAACGGCACATTGATTCTTTCGCTCCTGCGTTCGACTGAGATTCAGGCCTATGGCGGAATGGACCTTGCGTCGGGCACCGCCTTTGAGTTGGGCAAAGAAATGACTTTTCAGTACGCGCTCATGCCCCACGCCGGAGACTGGCGTCAGGCCGGCGCTTATCGTGCGGGGCTGGAATTCAACAATCCGCTCGTTGTCCGCGCGACCACTTCCCACAAGGGAAGCCTGCCAGGTGTTTGGGGACTGCTCGATGTATCGCCCGCCAATGTGGTTCTCAGCGCATTCAAACCGGCCGACGACGGCAGCAGCATCATCCGCGTCTATGAGGCCGAGGGCCGGGCCACGGCCGCGACGCTCAAGTTGCGCGGCAAAGTGCTGTCCGCCTGCGAAGCCAACCTAATGGAAGACACCGGCAACAAATTGAAGGTGCGGGATAACTCCATTCAGTTCGATTTGCACCCCTTCGAAATCAAGACATTCAAATTGCGGCTCAAGAACCCGTTCTTGGAAACACATTTGTAATGTATTGACAAACAGTAACTGAAGGTTCACCATTTTTAGCAATCGCGTGTCCGATTGGCTCCAGTTTTTTCCACAATGAGCCTCCCTTGGGAGGCGGGGCTGCATTAGGATTTCAGGCATGATTTTTTTGGAGGGGTCTGATCTATTTGCGGCGGGCCGTGGATTTTCGCCAGCGCCTCGGTCAACAACGCCATCGCGGTTTCCACTTGCGGCTGGCTGGAATGGCCCTGGGCCAGCATTTGTTCCAGCGTGCCCAGTTCGTTGAGCGCATATTGCTCGGCATGGAGTCGCAACTCCTGGACGCCGGCGCTCGCGCGCGTCTGCCAGTCTGCCGCGAGCCGGGAGAGGTTTTTCTCCACTTCCCAGCGCGCTTTGCGCAGCAGGACGCGCCGGATCGGCTGGCCGAAGAGCGTCAGCGGAAGGAGCCAGCCCATGGTGGTGAACGCCGCGTCGAACCCATAAGAGACATGCACCGGGGGCGCGGAGGGTTCGCGCACTTGGAGGGCGAACTCGCGCCGCGTCAGGGTCACCCCAAGCGCGGCTTTGACGTGTTCGGCCAGCCGGTCCTGAAAGGCGCGAAGCGCGCGCGTCAGCCGTTCGCGCGCCTTTTGCAGCGGCTGGCAAAACATCCCGCGCTGCGCGTGCGAGACCTCGGTCAATTCGCGGGTGAGGAAATCGTTGAGCCAGGCGCGCCAGGCTTCCAGCAGCGGGGGCAAGCGCAGCCGCCATTGCCGCAACTGAGGCTCCAAATCCGCGGTGACTTTCGCTTGCAATGTTCGCTGAATCGGTTCCAGGCGTTGCACGGATTGTTCCAGGGCCTGTCCGGCCACGTCGTGCGCCAGCAAGTGGAGTTCTTCGCGCAGCGCGTCGAATTGCCCGCGTTCTTCCAACAAGCGGTCGTGCAAGGCCTGCCGTGAAGCTTGCGCCTGGGTCGCCGCCGCCAGCGCGACGCGCAAATAGTCGAGAGCCTGGCCGATCAAGGAGATGAGTTTGTGCCGCAGGATTTGCTCCGCCGCCAGGCCGCGATCCTGGCGTAGCGGCTGAAGAAGTCCCTCAACCAGGGCCGTTTTCAACTCTTGGAACTCGGGTTTGATGGAGTAGAAAAACACCGGCAAGCCGCCCTCGCCCCAGTGTTCGGCCAGTTGCCGGCGCAGGAAATCCCGCACTTCGGTTCGCTGCGATTCCGTCAGCAAGTCCGCCTTGGTGAGCAGCAGCGCAATCCTGGGCGTATGGTGGCGCAATTCATCCAGCAAGTTCAGGTCGCGTTCGGAGAGCGGCGCGTCGGCGCTCACGGCCACCAGGGCGGCGCCCACGTTGGGCAGCCAATTAAGCGCGGCCCGGGTGTTGTGCGTGAAGGCGCTTCCAAGGCCCGGCGTGTCCACGAATTCCAGCGGGGCGAAGGATTGGAGGGAGGGCAACTCGACTTCCACCTCCGCCACTTGCCTGGCGTTGCGCGGGTTTTGGTTCTCGCCCGCGTAAAGGCCGATGTCGTCCAGCGGAATTGACTTTGTCGTGCCGTCGAGAAACCGCACCACGGCTCGCTCGATCGGCCCGTGTCGGAGGCGGGTGACGATGGCCGTGAGCGGCAGCACGCCAATGGGGAGCACCGCCCGCCCGGCCAGGTGATTGAGGAAGGAGCTTTTGCCGGCTTTGAATCGGCCGAAGACCGCCACGTCAATCCGCTCGGGCGCGCCAAGTTGCTGCCGGCAGGCGGCGATTTGCGGTTGCAGGCTGACCAGGTGAAACCGGTCAGCCAGATCCGCGACGTGATTAAGAAGTCCGTTGACTTCAATCATAGTCTTTCATTCGGGATGCGTCTGCATGACGGTGCGCAGGCGCTCATCCGTCGTCTGATCCGATGGCAAATGTCCGCCGGTGCGCAGCACGCCGGCCAGAGTGTCCACGATATGTGGCTCAAGCTGAGTGCCGCGATACGCCCGAATGGTTTTCTCCACGTCGTATTCGGCGCGGCGAAGGGCAACTTCCCCGTCCTCCCATATTGCATAGGCGGCGCGGGGATCGCCGTCTTTTGGCTGGCCAACGCTGCCGGGATTGACGATGAGCGTTCGGCGAATGCGCGTTTTGGTCGGCAAATGGGTGTGGCCGAGGAAGAGAAAGTCGGGATAATTGACTCCATTCAATTCGGATTCCCACAACGTCAGCGGACTATTCCGGGAAAAATACTCGTAAAGCGGTTCCGAGGGCGCCGCATGACAGGCGATGCAGATGGCGGCATCCAGCTTGAAGCGTTGCAGCGGCCGCAGCCCGGCTAGGAATTGCTTCATCTTGGTGGACAGCACCCGTTTGCTTAATTCCCGGGTGGCAGCGGCAAGCGCCTTGTAAGGCATGGACGAACGCGGGTCTTCGTCAAGGGCAACCGCGCGGTCATGGTTGCCTTGGATCAACCAATCTGAAGTCAGCGTCTTCATCGCCCATGCCACACATTCCGCGGGCTGCGGGCCATAGTTGACAAGGTCACCAAGGCAAAGGATTTGGTCAACATCCGGTTCGGCGGCCAACACCGATTGGAGAGCGGCCCAGTTGCCGTGGATGTCAGACATGAGCAGGATTTTCATGACTCGCTGCCTTTTCCGTGGGCGAGGTAATGGGTGATGCGGGCCAACTCCGCGTTCAATTCCGCAACGACGCGGTCCATCGTTCGGGCATCTTCCTCCGAAAGCTGGCCGTAGCCGCGCATGTGTTCGGGACGCAGTTCCGCGATGGCGATGCCGGCAAAGTCCAGATGACTGCGCGCCGCCCAAGTCGCGCTGGAAATCGGGTGCTTGCGGGGAATCTTCAGCTCGTCGAGAATGCGTTGCATGGCCTGGCGCACACGCAGGACATAATCATGGGTCACTTTGCGCTGAATCGGCGTGGAATCTTGCGAGAATTGCTCAAAGGGCGAAGGCGAACCGGCGGAGGCCATGATGCGTTCCGCTTCGGAAAGCAGGTTGTCCACGTATTGAAAGGTGGCGAGCAAATGTCGTTGTTGATTCTGGTTCATTGTGCTTTGTCAGCGGGTCTCAGAGCGCCGCCCTGGCGGCGCTGAGTGTGTGGCGATTGGAAAAACCTGGTGAATTCGCCGGTCCAAATCCAGCCGGCGCAAGGCGCGGGGGTTGCCGAGGTCGTACGATAGCGCCGCCAGTTCCTCAAAAAGCTGGCGGAGGATCAGCGGGCTGCCATTGGAGCGGCGATGCAACCATTGGACGATGTTCATCGCCTCGCGTGGAATTTGGCCGGCTTGAATAGCGGCCATGACAAGTTCGCGCGTCTGGGCAGGTTGGAAGGCATGCAATTGGATTTTCTCGAACCGGACGAGCCAGGTCCAAAAATGTCCGATGTCATGCGCGTGTTCCGAGCGGGCGCAAATCCATATCGGCGCCCGCTCCATAGCCAGTTCGAGAAATGAACTCAATTTGGGCGTTGTCCAATTAACGCCGTCGAACACGACCGTCCGGCCCGCCTGCGCCAGCGCCTGGCGCAAGTGTTGCTTGCGTTGAACAAGTTTGAGGTCACGCCGGGCCAGGCCCAGTTGGGGTTCGAGACTTTCGCAGATGGAACCCACGTGCCCGGATTGAGGGCAGAGCAGGAGGCCAAGACCGGCCTTCAAGTGATTGACCAGCGCCGTCTTGCCCACACCCGGCGGGCCGAGGATCAGGGCGTGTTTGCCTTGCGCGTGCAGCCGTTGAAGCCGAGAGACTTCCTTTTTCCGACCGACAAAAGGCAAGACAAACTTGCAAGGCACAGTTGAACTTGTTGCAGGCATAACTCGCTACCGCGACCTAAAGCGTCCTCTCGATAGGAGTCATCAGTCCCGAAGGATCGGGGCGGTTTCCGCGCAAGGCGGGCCGGCAAACTCCATTGCCACAACAAAGTTACTGGGTGGCGGGGAATAATGCAATATCTTGAACCGTCTGGCGCCATTTGGCAGGCTGGCGAGCGATTTTTGACAATCAGGACCGGAAGCCTTCGCCGGGTTGGCCGGACGGCACTGGCAGGATCAGGCAACGCGCCGGCAAAGAAAAAACAAGCGGCTTTGACATTTGTGAACGGTGCCCAGAGAGAATTTTTGGCCGTCGCCATCTTTTGCCTCACTTATCTGCTCATCAGCGGGCGGAGCTTGAAGATATTGCCGCTGAACCGGCCGGCGGCAGCGTTGTTGGGAACGGTCTTGATGGTGGCCTGCGGGGTTGTGACTCCGCAGCAGGCTTATCGTTTTGTGGATTTCGATACGCTGGTGTTGTTGCTGGGAATGATGCTCATTTCGGCGTACCTGTTCCTGGCGGGATTCTTCGATTGGGCGGCGCACTGGATTTTGCGGCGCGCCAAAACGCCCCAAGCCCTGCTGTTCTATCTGCTTCTGGCGTCCGGGGTTCTTTCGGCCTTGCTCGTTAATGACGCCGTTTGCCTCATGCTCACTCCGTTGGTGGTGGCGGTGATCGTTCGTGGGAAATTGCCCTTGGCGCCCTATCTGCTGGCGCTGGCCATGAGCGCCAACGTCGGCAGCGTGGCGACGCTGGTTGGAAATCCGCAAAACATGATCATCGGCCATCTCTCGGGAATTTCTTTCGTGCGCTACTCCGCGTCGCTCCTGCCGGCCGCCATCGCCGGACTGGGGGTCGAGTACGTCATCCTGCGAATCGGCTTTGGCCGAATACTTGGCCAAGCCGTGCTTTGCCGCCCGGAAGCCGAACCGTCCAAAGTGGATCGCCGGCTTTTGGTGTTGACGTGTGTTGTCCTGGCGCTAGTGTTTGCAGGCTTCGTGGCGGGCCTCAATTTGTCATGGACGGCGCTTGGGGGCGGGGTGACGCTGATGGTGCTGGGCCGGCGTGACACGCACGAGGTGCTCAAGCTGGTGGATTGGCACCTGCTGGTCTTTTTCGCCGGGCTGTTCGTCGTCGTGGAAGCGCTGGGCGCGACGGGGTTGCCCGACCAGATCTATCAGCATTTTCGCGGCGTTTTTGGAGTTTCCGCCTCGAGTCAGGCCTGGAATCTGGCTTGGTTTTCCGCGCTTGGATCGAACATTTTCTCAAACGTACCATACGTGCTCCTGGCGGCGAAATGGATGAACAACTTCGCCCACCCGGACCTAATGTGGAAAGTCATGGCGCTGGCCACGACGTTCGCAGGCAATCTCACGATTCTCGGCTCTGTGGCCAACATTATCGTGGTGGAATCGGCCCGCCGGCACGTCCAATTCAGTTTTTGGGACTATGCGCGCTACGGCATTCCCGTGACGATCCTGACGACGGTGGCGGGCCTGTGTCTTCTCCTGTTGCTCGGATAAACGGGGAAATCACTTCCAACGGGCCTTGAAAGCCGCGCCGCCGTAGTGCGCCTTGGCGCCTAGTTCGAGTTCAATGGCCAGCAGCCGGTTGTACTTGGCGATGCGTTCGGAACGGCAGAGCGAGCCGGTCTTGATCTGGCCCGCGCCCGTGCCGACAGCGAGGTCGGCGATGAAAGCGTCCTCGGTTTCGCCGGAGCGGTGCGAGATGACCGCGCCGTAGCAGGCCTTTTGCGCCAGGGCGACGGTTTCAAGGGTTTCGCTGACCGTGCCAATTTGGTTGAGTTTGATGAGAATGGCGTTGGCAATGCCCTCGCGGATGCCTTCGGCGAAGATCTTCGGGTTGGTGACAAAATTGTCGTCGCCGACCAGTTGCAGCCGTTTCCCGAGCGCCTTGGTGATCGCCAGCCAGCCGTCGCGGTCTTCCTCGCCCATGCCGTCTTCGAGGGAGACGATGGGATATTTGGCCGCCCATTGGCTGTAGAGATGGACCATTTCGGCCGGCGTTTTGCGCGAACGGTCGGACTTCTTCATCACGTAGCCGCCCTCTTCGTAGAACTCGCTGGCCGCCGGGTCCAGCGCGATGGCGATGTCCTTGCCGGGCTTGTAACCGGCGGCATTGATGGCTTCGACAATGACTTCCACCGCTTCGTCATTGGTCTTGAGGTTGGGTGCGAAGCCGCCTTCATCGCCCACCGAGGTGACCAGGCCGCGCTTTTGGAGGAGCTTCTTCAAGGTGTGAAAGGTTTCCGCCCCGTAGCGGAGGGCCTCGGCGAAGGTCGGCGCGCCGACGGGGAAGAGCATGAACTCCTGGAAGTCCACGTTGTTGGTGGCGTGGGCGCCGCCGTTGAGCACATTCATCATCGGCGCGGGCAGGACAAAGGGGGCGGCGGCTTTGCCGCCGTGGAGCTTGCGGATGTAAGCGTAAAGGCAATCGCCCGCATCCAGGGCGGCGGCGCGGCAGACGGCCATGGAGACGCCCAGAATGGCGTTGGCGCCGAGCTTGGATTTGTTTTCCGTGCCATCCAGTTCGCGCATCAGATCGTCAATTTCCTTTTGCGCTTCGGGCGATTTGCCCTTGAGTTTGGGGGCGATGATCTTGTTTACGTTGGCGACGGCCTTCAGGACGCCCTTGCCGCCGTAACGCTTGGCGTCGCCATCGCGCAGTTCGACGGCCTCCCGGATTCCGGTGGAGGCGCCGCTGGGCACGCAGGCTGAGGCGGTGATGCCATTGTTGAGCGCGAGGTTGACCATGACGGTCGGGTTGCCGCGCGAGTCCAGGATTTCCAATGCGATGATGTTCTGTATCTTATTCATGTTATTCATTCAATTTGATGGGGCGGATTATCCCACTCCCAAAGTCTTGGTTACAACAAAAAATTGTCTTGAAAAGCGGGGGACGCGCCGCAAGGATTGGCCCATGCAACTGCAATCTTGCCAAGGCGGGATTCTCCGAATCTTCCTGTTGACCAGCCTGCTCGTTCCGTCCACCGCCAATTTCGCCCACGACAAACCGTCGGACACCGCCAAAGCGGAGGCCGGCGAGGAAGGCGAAAAGAAGGCCGACGAATCGGCGGCCAAAAAACCCAAGATCAAGAAATACGACGAGGTGATCACCACCAATGCCGTCACCAAGACGGGCCTTTTCCGGGTCCATCGCATTGAAGACCGCCTCTATTACGAAATCCCGGCCGAGGCCCTGGACACCGACCTGCTCTGGGTGGTCCAGATTTCCGAGACAACGGCCGGCAGTTCGTACGCGGGCATGCCAGTGGGCGATCGAGTCGTTCGCTGGGAACTGCATGGGGACCAGGTGCTCCTGCGCGATGTCCGTTACAACATACGGGCCGACACGACCGATCCCATCGCCCAGGCGGTGAAGGCTTCCAACCTGGCGCCCATCATCCGCGCGTTTGATGTCAAGGCCTACGGCAAGGACAAGGCGGCAGTGATCGAGGTGACGGACCTCTTCAAGAAGGAGGTGCCGGAGTTCAGCGCCCGCAACGCGCTGGGCGCCGGCGCGATGGACAGCGAGCGGTCGTTCATCGAAGAGTTCAAGGTCTTCCCCCGGAACATCAACGTGCGGGTGCTGGCCAGCTTTGCCTCGAAAAAGCAAGGCGGCTCCTCCGAAGACGGTCCTCAATCCAGCGGCATCACCGCCCTGTTGTGCCACAGCATGGTCAAACTGCCCGAAACCCAGATGAAACCGCGCCGGTTCGATTCGCGCCTGGGCTTTTTCACCGAATCGTTCACCGACTACTCGGACCGGGACGAGAACGACGCCGAGACGGTTCAGTACATTCTGCGCTGGCGGCTGGAGAAGAAGAATCCGGAGGCCAAGGTATCCGAGCCTGTCAAACCCATCGTCTTCTACGTGTCGCGGGAAGTGCCGGAGAAATGGAAAAGTTACGTCAAGGCGGGCATAGAGGATTGGGCGCCGGCCTTCGAGGCGGCGGGTTTCTCCAACGCGATCATCGGCAAATACGCCCCCGATCCCCGCCAGGATCCGGACTGGGACGTGGAGGATGCGCGCATCTCCAGCATCCGCTGGCTGCCGGCGGAGATCGAAAACGCTTTTGGCCCGCAGGTCCACGACCCGCGCAGCGGGGAGATACTCAGCGCCGACGTGCGCATGTATCACAACATCCAAAAACTTGTCCGCGACTGGTATTTCGTCCAGGCATCCCCATGCGACGCGCGGGCGCAGACTCTGCCCTTGCCCGATGATCTGGAGGGTGAGTTGATCCGGTTCGTGGTCGCGCACGAGGTGGGCCATTCCATTGGGTTCCCCCACAACATGAAGGCCTCTTCCAGTTATAGCATCGAGCAACTCCGCAACCCGGAATGGACCAAGAAGAACGGCACGGCCCCTTCCATCATGGACTACGCCCGTTACAACTACGTCGCCCAGCCCGGCGACGGCGCCGCGTTGATGCCCAAGGTCGGGCCTTATGATTACTTCGCCGTCAACTGGGGTTACCGCGAATTCCCCAAGGGGGCGGATGAAAAGGCCGAGTTGGAAAAGATTCTCAAGCTCCAAATCAACGAGGCGATGTTCCGGTTTGGCGGCCCCAACGCGGACGTGGACTCGACCCAGCAGACCGAAGACCTCGGCTCCAACGCCGTTGAAGCCACCAAGCTGGGCCTGCGCAATCTGGAGCGCGTCGCCGGCTACCTGGTCAAGGCTACGGGCAAACCGGGCAAGGACTATGAATTGCTCTCCATCGAATACGGCGCCCTTTTGGGCCAATGGAGCCGCGAGATGGGCCACGTGGCCAATGTCGTCGGCGGCGTCCAGGAGATAAACCTCTACTACGGGGACGCCAGCCGGCGTTTTTTTCCCAATCCGGCCGACTACCAGCAGCAGGCGGTCTCCTTTCTTTTGGAACATGCGCTGAGCACACCCACCAGTTTTACCGGCGAAGACATTGTTTCCCGGCTCACGGCGGAAGGGACGGCTCAACGGATACTGAACGCGCAAAACGCGGTGCTCAGAAACTTGATCTCCAGCCGGCGCATTGACCGGCTGGCCGAAATTGAGCAGACCTCCACCAATGCCGCCTATTCGGCCGCGAAACTTTTCAGCGATCTGCGCGAGGGCCTTTTCCGCGAACTGGGCAGCAAGACCGGCGATATTGATCTCTACCGGCGCAACCTGCAACGCTCCTACGTTGACATGCTCTCGGCCAACCTTAAAAGCCCGGCGGCCAACTCCGACCTCCCCGCCTATTGCCGCGCCGAACTGGAAGCCATCCGCGCGCTGATCCGCAAAACCGACCTTGCCCGGACCAAGCCCGTGGTCCAGATGCACTTGAAAGACCTGACCGCCCGCATCACCCGCACCCTGGATCCCCATCCTCCCGCCGATTGGCAGGCTGAAAAGTAAACTTCGAGTTCGGCGGCATAAAGGACTCCGCCGGCACAGAAGCGGGCTGGAGGCCGCGTGTGGCCATTTTATGCCACATGACACATTTCAACCTGCCGTGATACAACTCTCCCAAGCTCGGACAAAATGCGCCTTGGAAGGCTCAAGGCCCCGTCGGCGTGTCACCCAGACAATGGCGCAAGCATGGAACGGCAGTTCGATCCGGAACAGACGCAGAAAGCGGGTCGCACCCGGCGAGTGCGGTATGAATCAAAACAACTAAGCGCAAGCAGTTTATGAAAATAATTATGAAAAGAAATTTGAAAAGAAGCTTCATGCGACGCGGCTTTGCCCGTGTGGCGTCCAATCATCTCATTGCCTTGACTCTGGTTTTTCTCGGTTTGCCTTCTTTGCTCTCGGCACAGACCCTTGAGCATCGCTACAGCTTCGTCAGCGATGCTTCCGATTCGGTTGGAGGGGCGGCTTGGAACGGGACGATCGTGCCGGCCGGCAACGTCAGCGGAACAGCCGCGACGATCAACAACGGCCTTACCCTGCCGGGTGGCGGGGGCGGTGGTTTTTCAGGTTATGTGTCCCTGCCCAGCGGGATCATTGCCGGCGACACGTCGATTACGGTGGAATGCTGGGTGACGCAGAATAATGGAAATACGTGGGCGACAATCTGGGACTTCGGCAACGGCGGCAATGTGAACTTCGAGCTGTGTCCGGACCCGGGCCGCAATAACAATGATATGATCGTGGCCTTCACGCCAAACGGGGGCGAGAACGATTTGAATACGCCGACTTCATTCCCGAATGGATCGGAACAGTACGTTGCGGTGACCTACAATAATTCCACCCTGACAGGCAGTCTTTATTACAACGGTGCCCTGGACGGCACGGTGGTGTTGCCCAATTCCACTTACTCCCCGGGCAACATTGGAGGCGCAGGCGGCACAAGCGAAAACTGGCTCGGTAACGACGTCTATGGTGACACGCAGTTCCAAGGCACGATCTACGAGTTGCGGATATGGAATGGCGCCGTTTCAGAACGCTATATCGGGGCCAGCGCTCTGCTCGGTCCGGGCGTCGTCGTAACGAACGTGACTCCCACCTTGGCCAACTTCTCGCTCGCCACGAACGTGATCATAGCCACTGACACCGAACAAGGCATGCTCACCGTCCAGCTTTCGGAGACCGGCACAAACAATCTGCCGGCAACCAGCGATGCCACCAACTGGACCAGCAGCAACACAAACATTCTTCAAGTCAATAGCAGCGGTTTGATCTGCGGGATCAACCCCGGCACCGCCAAGGTCAGCGCCACGATTGACGGCGTTACCTGCAGCAGCCCCCTTATTACCGTCGTTCCCCAGACCCTTGAGCATCGCTACAGCTTCGTCAGCGATGCTTCCGATTCGGTGGGAGGCGCCTCGTGGGATGGGACGCTGGTGCCGCCCCTTAGCGGGGCCGCCGCCACCATCAACAACGGCCTTTTCCTGCCGGGCAATACGCAAGGCGGTTTTGGTTATTCAGGTTATGTGTCTTTGCCCAGCGGGATACTGACCAATACGACCTCGCTGACGGTGGAATGCTGGGTGACGCAGAATCAGGGAAATACGTGGGCGGAACTATGGGACTTCGGCAACAACGGCAGTCAGACCTTCGGGGTGATCCCATACCCGGCGAACAATGGCAATAACTTGGAAGTGGCCTTCACACCAAACGGGGGCGAGCGCGATCTGCAATCGACTGTAGCATTCCCCAACAGTTCAGAACAATACGTTGCCGTGACCTACAACAATTTCACCCTGACCGGCAATCTTTATACCAACGGAACCTTGGTGGCCACGACGACTTTGCCCAACACCAGCTATTGTCCTGGCAGCATCGGAGGGGCGGGCGGCACGACCGAAAACATGTTGGGAAACGACGTGTATGGCGATTGGCAGTTTGACGGCGCTGTTTATGAATTCCGGATATGGAATGGCGCCGTTTCACCCCTGTATTTGGAGGTGAGCAGCGCTGCCGGTTCGAGTGTCGTGGTGACAAACCTGACGCCGGTGTCGCTCGCCATCAACCTCACCACTACGAGCATGGTTGGCGCTCAAACCCAACAAGCCGCCGTGGTTGGAAGTTTCGCGGCGGTATCGGGTGTCACAGTCACGGGTGCCGCCACCAATTGGACCAGCAGCAACCCGAACATTCTTACCGTAAGCAGCGGCGGTTTGATCACCGCGCAAAGCGGCGGCAGTGCGACGGTCAGCGCCACGGTGGGCGGTGTCACGGCTACCAGCGGGGCCATTACCGTAGCGTTGACCGCGCCAGTGATTACACAGCAACCTGTCCCCGTGAGCGCGGTCGTGGGCCAGTCAGTAACCTTTTTCGTCGGTGCTCTGGGAGGAGATTTGAGCTATCAATGGAGCCTGGGGGCCACACCGATTTCCGGCGCCACCAATGCCACGCTGATTCTGACCAATGTTTCCCTGGGTCAGTCCGGGGATTATAGTGTCCTGGTGACAAACGCGCTCGGAAGCACGAACAGCATTGCGGCCCTGTTGATGGTCAATCAAGCGATTCTTGAGCATCGCTACAGCTTCGTCAGCGATGCTTCCGATTCTGTCGGCGGCCCCGCGTGGAATGGGACCTTGGTGGCGCCCGGCAACGCCAGCGGCACCGCCGCCACCATCAACAACGGCCTTTCCCTGCCGGGAGGACCGACTGGCGGTTATTCAGGTTATGTCTCTCTGCCCAGTGGGATTGTCAAAGGCGACACTTCCGTTACGGTTGAATGCTGGGTGCAGCCCAATTCGGTCAATACGTGGGCGGAGATTTGGGACTTCGGCGACAGCGGCGGCTTGCTCAACAACTTCGGGCTGATCCAGGACAGCCCAGGGCCTGGCAACATGAGAGTGGCCTTCACCCCGACAGACGAGGGCGAGGTTGACATCGACGCGCCGACTTACCTGCCGTCAGGTGCGGAGGCCTACTTAGTGGTCACCTACAACAATTCCACCCTGACAGGCGATCTTTATCTCAATGGATCCCTCTATGCCTCGACCACTGTGCCCAACAGCACTTATTCTCCTGGCGCCTTTGGAGGCGCGGCCGGGACGACTGATAATGCTCTGGGAAACGACGTGTATGGCGATCCCCAGTTTGGCGGCACCATCTACGAAGTGCGGATATGGAATGGCGTTGTTTCACCGTTGTACGTCGCGTTGAGCGCCGGCCTCGGCTCGGGCAGCGTGGCGACAAACCTCACGCCGACCTCGGTCAGCGTCACGGTCACAAATTCGACTTTGAATTTCGGAGAATCGGAACCAGCCGCCGTCACGGGCACTTTTCAGCAGACAGCTACTGAGGAGTTCTCACTCAACGGTTCCGTCACCAACTGGAGCAGCAGCGCCACAAACATTCTGACGGTGAATGCCAGCGGCGTGATCACCGCGGTTGGCGGTGGCACGGCTACCATCAGCGCCACCGTCAACGGCGCCACCGGAACCAGCGCCGCCATCACCGTCGTGGATTCGCCGGCGATTACGCAAGAACCTCCGGCCGCTGAACAGCTTCTGGCCGGTGTGACGTTCAACACCAGCGTGATCAGCGCGGGCGAGCCGCCGCTCAGTTACTTCTGGTATTTGAACAACGGCGCGCACCCTATCAGCGGAGCTACCGCCGCCACGTTGACTATACCCGACGTGCAGTCCGGCAATGCGGGCAGCTATACTTGCATCGTCAGCAATGCCTATGGCGCCGCCACCAGCACGCCGACGGTCCTGACCGTCGTTGCCCCCACCCCGTATCAGGTGAACCTGCTGGCGCTCAAGCCGCTTGCCTACTGGCCTTTGAGCGAAACCAATGGCACGGTCGCTTATGACATGGTCGGCGGCTATAACGGGACCTACGTCGGTAATGTGTCCCTTGCCCAGACAGGCCCGACCACTGCGACCTTCGGCTCTCCCAGCTATGGAGTCGCCTTTGACGGAACGACGACCTACGTGGATATTCCCGAAGGCCCGTTCGACATCACCGGCCCCATTACCACGATGGCTTGGGTCCAGCTATCCGCCTACCCCAATTTTGGGGGATTATTCGGACACGGAGACACCTCCTGGCGCATGAGCGTCAACCCAAGCGGCCAGCCGGGCGCCAACGACGGCAATCTGGGATCGGCTGACGCGACCAGTTCGACTTCCATTGTGGATGGCAATTGGCATTTCGTCGCCTATACGTATTCGGGAACCCTCAGCGGGCAAAATGGCGTGCTCTATGTGGATGGAGCGCGTGTGGCCACTGACGCCATTGCCGAGACACCGCCCGGAAACGACCTTGATGTTTGGATTGGCGGCGCGCCCGACTATTCAGCGGCACGGCTGCTGGCGGCCAACATTGCTCACGCGGCCATCTTCACCGAGGCTCTCTCCGCCGCGGAAGTGGGCGCCCTCTATTCAGCCCAGCCGATTATCGGCGTGGAGCGCTCCGGCTCAACCATCATGCTAAGCTGGTCCTCTGGAATCCTCTTGCAGGCCCCAACCTTGAATGGCCCGTGGACGACCAACACTACGGCTGTCTCGCCCTTCACGGTCACGGCGACCAGCGGGAACCAGTTCTACAAAGTTCAGGTTCCCTAAAGCTACAACGCTGAATGGGCACTGAACTTACAGCATGCCAGGCGGCCGGGGCTTTGGCTTCGGCTCCGGCCGCCTTGTGGCGCCGCAAAATGTCGGTAGGGCGGCGCTGCTGCGCCGCCCGAGAGGCTGCGCCGCCCACGAGATTAGGGCAGAGCGGCAGCTCTGCCCTACCGGGAAGGTGAAGATTTTTGTCATGCGCTGCGAAACAAGAAGCCTTGCGCGTTGCCATTTGACAAAGACACTCATTTCAAGCACGTTAGTGTTAGATTTAGCGCCGCGATCCTATGAGAACGAGAACTGGCATCCGCACCGGAAGGGCCGCCTTCACACTGATTGAACTGCTGGTGGTTATCGCCATCATTGCCATTCTTGCCGCGCTGCTGTTGCCCGCCTTGACCCGTGCCAAGGCCCAGGCCAAGCAAACCGCCTGCCTGAACAACCTGCGACAAGTCGGCATCGCCACCGCGGTGTACTTGAGCGACAATAAAGCATACCCGGGCGATTACTCGCACGACTATAATTGTTATGTATGGATGAACCGCCTGCTGCCCGGAACCTGCAACGACCGGAAAGTCTTCGGTTGTCCGGCCGCGTCGCCGGACAGCGCTTGGGACACCAATCTGAACAAAACCCTTGTCGGCGGCACTTACATCACCGGCGCTTACGACCCCTACCTCGTCACGCCGAACACCCGGTTTTCCATGGGCTACAATGATTGGGGACTGGGGAACGCCGGCAATCTGGGCCTCCCTTCCGCCGCCCTGGGCCTGGGCGGGGACATTGACGGGGGTTTCGCCTACGGTCCGATGAAGGACAGCGCGGTGAGGGCGCCGGCGCAGATGATCATGCTGGCCGACACCCGCGCCCTCCCGGCCAGCCAAGACAACGAGTCTTGGGAAGCAAATCTGGACCCCACCGATACGGAGGACACCTCCTCAGCCGGATATAGCGGACAATTGCCCTCAAACCGCCATGATTACAAAACCGACATCATGTTCTGCGATGGCCACACCGAGAAAGCGACGCGCAATGATGTGGTCAATCCGGCGGAGAGCAGCATCTGGCGCCCCCGCTGGAACAACGACAACAAGTCCCATACCGAGTTGACTTGGCCGGCGTTGGCACCCAGCTTCGCCAACCAACTGGACCCCTCCTACTGAGAGACCCAAGTAATATGCGCCGGAGGGAAACTCCCTTCCTTATGGCCCCGGCGTTTTTGGCTGGTCGGGCATAACCAGGCCGACATCCACGTACTGCCCGCCGACGGTTTGGTGGCAATGAGCGGCCAGCGTGTTGAGGCCAGGTTTGAGCGTGGCGACCGCCTCCGGCCGCAAATCGAATTGTTCATAATGCTCGATGAACCCCGGTAGTCTGGCGGCCAGCACGCCATTGAGATATACTTCCAAGTCCTCGTCGTGATGCGCCTCCAGTTTGAGACCGTTCAGATCTTCGGTCCCAAGCGTGAACTGCCGGCGCAGCCAGATGTCGTCTGTGTCCCATATCGTGTGAACCAGCGCTCCCGGCGTTTTTGGAGTGCCGAAGCCGGCCACGCCCTCCTTCCATCCGGCGTCGTCGTAAGCAGGCTTGAACCAGTCTTGCCCCGGCGCTTGGAAGGTGTAGCTCCAGGACGCATTGCCGGAGGTCGCATCCGGGACAATCACGCGGCCTGGGATTTGGTCGCGCCCAATCGCATTGGCTTGAGCCAGGACTCGCGGGTCCAGTTTGGCCACGGTGCGGTCGTAGCTCATGAGGCCGTTGCATTCGGTTTCCACGTCGGTCGTTTGGGTATAAACGGCGGCGCTTAGGCCGTGGAGATGGTGCAAACTCCAGACTTGCCGAAGCAAAAGAAGGTAGGCATCTCCCAGTGCCTTGGCATCCGGCTCCATGCGGTAGGACCAGTTGCCGCTGGCGGACCAGCAATGACCCTCCGCAATCATGCCCAATCCGCCGAACTCGCCCAAAACCGTCGCACGCCTGCCCTCGGGTTCCAGGGAGGCCGGCTCCGGGTAGCCGTGGCCGTCAACAATATCGCCCGCGTGCGCATCGGCCCAACCGCTGGCGTCATCCACCAGGCGCGAGGGGTCAAGAGTCTTGAGGCATTGGGTCAATCGGGGCGTGTCAAATTGTCCCCAGCCTTCATTGAACAGGACCCAGAGGATGATGGAAGGATGGTTGTAAAGGTCCTTGACCATGTGAAGCAGTTCGGTCTCGAATTCACGCTGTCCCGCCGGGGTGGCGTTGTTGCCGCTGGGCATGTCCTGCCACACCAGCAGCCCCAGTTTGTCGCACCAGTAATACCATCGGTCAGGCTCGATCTTGACGTGTTTTCGGGTCAAGTTGAAACCGGCGGCTTTGAGAAACGCCAGGTCGGATCGGAGCGCCTCATCGGTCGGCGCGGTGTAGATGCCCTCCGGCCAGAAGCCCTGATCCAAGATCCCAATTTGGAACAAGGGCCGGCCGTTCAAGAGGATGCGCGCGATGCCCTGGCCATCCTTGAGCAACGCGACTTGCCTCATGCCGAAGTAACTGGAAACGCGGTCCACTTCCTGCCCGTCCTTTTTCAAGGTCACCTCCAAATCATAGAGAAAGGGCGAATCCGGCGACCACAGCTTAGGGGCTTTCAGGGCCAGGAACAACTCCGCGCCCGCGGGGCCGGAGACCCGTCCGGTGGCGGCGCCTTGAGCCAGGGCGACCGCCTCCACCTGCAGGTCATCGGCCAGGCTGTTGACGGCCACGCGCAGGCGCAATCCGTTGGCGTCCACATCGGGCGTCATCCACAAGCTGTCAATGCACTCCGCCGGGACTGGCTCCAGCCAAACCGTCTGCCAAATCCCTGAATTGGGCGAATAAAAAATGCCCTGCGGCTTGCGCGACTGTTTGCCCCGCGGTTGGTCGCCCTCGGTCGGGTCGGTGTCCACAACGATGATCTCTTCCGGCCGGTCCCAATGCAGGCAGTCGGTGATGTCGAAGGCAAAACGATCGTAGCCGCCGCGATGCTGGCCGGCCTCCCGGCCGTTGACGATGACCCGGCACTGCCAGTCCACCGCTCCGAATTGCAGGCGGATGCGCCGGCCTTTCCAGTCCGGGGGAATTTGCGCCGTCCGCCGATACCAAAGCGCATCCTTCTCGCCCATGGGCTTCGTTACGCCTGACAAGGCCGATTCAATGGGAAAGGGGACAAGAATCCGGCCGTCGTAGCTTTCGGGCGGCCCTGATGCGATAGGGCGCAGGGCGTAATCCCACAAGCCGTTCAGGTTTTGCCACTGGGGCCGCGTCAGTTGCGGACGGGGGTACTCCGGGTGGGAGTTGGTTGGACTGACGGAGGCGGCCCAGCGCGTCATCAGCGGCGCCTGGCCGGGTTGCCACGCCGGGGCCGTTTCCGCCCGGCCGCTGAGGGCATGGAGCATCGCCGCTGGAATGCCGGCGCAAAGGAGCCATCCGGGAAAAGGGTTCATGTTTTGAGGTATTTGACCACCGCCTCCGTCCGGGAGCGAACGTGCAGTTTCTCATAGACGCGGCGGATATAATTGCGCACCGTGTGGATGCTGACATTGAGTTGATCGGCGATTTGTTTGTAGGCCAGGCCCTGGGCCAGGGCTTGCAACACCTCCAATTCGCGGTGCGACAACTCGGCGGATTCCATTCCACGCGGGGGCGGGGATTGAAAAGACCGGACGACCTTGCGGGCGATGGAGGTGGACATGGGCGCGCCCCCGGCCACGACCTCCCGGATTGCCGCCAGCAATTGCTCCGGGCGCTGCCGTTTGAGCAGGTAGCCGCTGGCGCCCGCCGCCAGGGCACGGAAGATTTTTTCGGTGTCCTCAAACACCGTCAACATCACCACCTGAACGCCGGGCAGCAACGACTTGAGTGAGCGCACGCATTCGATTCCATCGGTGGCATGCTCGCCCAAATTGATATCCATCAGGACAACATCGGGCGGATTTCCGGGCAGCCCTTCCAGGGCCTCCCGCGCGGAGGCGTAGGAACTGACACAGCGGAATCCGGGGAAGGCCCCAAGGTAGCCGCCGATATTTTCCCGCAGGTCGGCGGAATCGTCCACGATGGCGATGGTGATGACCTTGCTCATGGGGCCTCCGTTTTGGCCGGACTCAAGGCCACCCTCAACTCCACGCTGGCGCCCTGGCCCGGCCGGCTCTGGATCAGGCAATCGCCTCCCACCTCAGCCAGGCGTTGCCGCATGTTGTTCAGGCCGTTTCGACCGCCGCCCGCCCCCTCACCGTTGCGCGCCGCCGGCGAAAAGCCAATCCCGTTGTCGCTGATGCGGATGAGCAAGGCGCCCTGGTCAATTTGAATTTGCACTTGGACGCGGCGGGCGCGGGCGTGTTTGAGGACGTTGCTCAATGATTCCTCGAAAGCCAGGAAGACGTTGTGCCGAAACTCGGCGGCCACGTTCAGTGGAGGCATTTCGCTTTGGACGCGCAAATCGCATTCCAGCGGAGTGTCTTGAAAATACTCCCTGGCGTACTGGCAGAGGTAAGTGGCCAGTTGTTCCAAGGTGTCGTTGTGGGGGTTGACGGCCCACACCATTTCGTCCAGCGCCTTGAGCAGATCGCGCGAGGTGTTGGCAATGGAATCCACTTTGTCGGCCGCCGGCCCGCCTTGGCCGGATTCCACCTTGAGCCGTTCGCTCAAGAAGGAAATCTTGGTCAGTTTGGAGCCGATCTCGTCATGCATGTTCCGGGCGATGCGCATTCGCTCCCGCTCCATCGCCTGCTGCTGCTCCAACCGTGCCAGGCGCCGCCGCAGCCGCCGATGCGATACCAGGCGCACCACGCCCGCCGCCGCGCTCGTGGCCGCAAGGCAGTAAAGGGCCAGCGCCCAGGGAGTGCGCCAGAGCGGCGTCGGAATGATGAAGGCCAGGCTGGCGCCTTGCTCATTCCAGATGCCCTCGGCGTTGCAAGCGGTCACGTGAAAGGCATAAGCCCCGCCGGGCAGCCGACCGTAATGCACGCGCCGTTCCGGCCCCGTCTCCACCCAATCGCCATCGAATCCGTCCAACTTGTGGCGGAAACGTATCTTCTCCGGCGCTTCAAAGCTCAACGCGGTGACTTGAAATTCGACCGAGCGCAGGCCGGCCGGGAATTTTACCGGCGCGGCCGGGGAGTTGGCGGCGCCGCCGCCTTGTTTTGCGGCGGCCAGGGGCGCCAATTCATTGTTGACATAGACGCCTTCCAGATGAACCTGCGGCGCCAGCTTCTCCGCCTCCCATCCCCGCGTATCAATGCCGACAAGGCCGCTGGCCGTCGCGAACCAGAGCCGTCCTTCGGGTGAACGCACTGCGCGAGGCCAGCCCGGATTGAGCGCCCGGTCCGGCCCGGTGTCGGTCTCGAAGAGCAATTTGGGCTTCAACTCGTCTCGCCCGGCCAGGGCCGATGCGGCCGAATTGCCCGCGATGCGGCACAAGCCCCGAGGCATGAGCAGCCATAGGTTGCCCTCGGCATCCCCGACCACGCCGGAGACGACGTCATCGGCCAGGCCGTCCCGGTCGTCCCAAACAAGGCAGCGATTGCCGGTCAGGCATCCCAGGCCTCCACCGGCGCTGCCGATCCATAGCGCACGGCCCGGCCCCTCGCACAATCCGAGGATCGCCTTGCCGCCGAGCTTGGGGGCCAACCTTGCAACCGTCACGTTCTCGAATGAGTCGTCGCTGCGGACGAGCGTGCCGCTGTCCGTCCCGACCCACAATCCGCCTTCGCTTGCCGGCAGCAAGGCCGTGATGGGCGTGCCGGGCAGACCCTCGGCGGTGGTGAAAGTGGACAGTTTCCCCTTATTGAACCGGTGCAACGCTCCCGCGCGCGTGCCGGCCCAAACGGTTCCTAGCGCGTCGGCGCAGACGGCCAGGACGCAGTCATCGGAGAGGCCGTTGGCCGTCGAGTAAACCACGGTGCGTCCATTTTTGATGTGATAGAGGCCGCTGCCAGTGGTGCCCACCCAAAGGCTGCCGTCGGGCTGTGCGCAGGCGGAGGAAACCAGCTCCTGGCCGAGCCACTTGGTGTCCTCGCTCACTTTCTCGAAGCGATCACCGCTGCTGGCGTAAAGGCCGCCGGAGTCCATTCCGGCATAGACGCGGCCCAGGGTGTCGGCCATCAGGCACGTGGCCGCCCCGGCGGGCAGGCCGTGGGCTCCGGTGAGCAAGGCAAATCGTTGCGGCCGCAATTGGGCCAAAACACCATCGGAAATTCCGAGCCAAAGATTGCCTTCACGGTCCTCGCACAGGGAGCGGACGTCGTTGGGCCAGCGCCCCTCGTTCAGAGTGACCGGTTGAAACTTGGCGCCATCAAAGCAGAAGACTCCCCGTCCGCTGGCCCCAATCCAGAGCCGCCCGCCGCGCCCTTCGCACAAGCTCCATATCCGCGTCATGGCTGATTTCTCGCCTGGGAAATAGTTGATGCGCTTGCCTTCGGCCAGGTTGATAAGGTAAGTGGCGCAGAAGGCCCACAGGTTGCCCCGCCGGTCCTCGTAGGCCCCGAGGAATTCCTCTTGACGCTCCTGGCCGGTGGCGGGGAAATCAAAGCGGCTGATCCGGCCATTCAGGAACCGGCACATGCCCGCGGCGGTGGTGATCCAGACCGTGCCCGACCTGGCCGCGTGAACGCTGGAGACCGAATTGTCCGGCAATCCCTCCCGCGTGGTCAGCGCGACAAACCGGCTCCCCTCCCGCCGGTTGACGCCGCCCTTGGTGCCGATCCATAAGCGGCCCGCGGCGTCCAACGTCAGGCTGGTCACATTCTCGTCCAGCAATCCGTCGGCCCGGCCATAGTGTTCCAACCGGCCATCTTTCCAGGCAAAAAGGCCCCGATCCTCGGTGCCAATCCATAAGGAGCCGGCCGTGTCTTCGCACAACGCCGTGATGGCGACAGGCCGGCTCAGAGCGCCTTTGGGCAGGGGCACTTTGGTGAATTTGACACCGTCAAAGCGCACCAAACCCGCGGTTGTGCCAACCCACAAGTAGCCATCCTGCGTCTGCTGGATGACGCTTACCGAGCCGTCGGGCAGGCCGTCGGCCTTGCTCCAGGTGCGAAGGGCGAAGTCCCGCAGTTCGGCTCCAAGTTCGGCGCTCCTTGCCTCAGAGGCGGGACAGGCCAGCGCCATTGCCAAGAGCCAAGAGCGCCAGCCGAGCCGTTGAGACTGAGTGGCAAAGGGTCCAGACCCACGGGCTGCCGATGGGAGGATTCGATTCAATCTCAACATAACTCAACCGCAGGCAACTCACCCGCAATGAACAACCGCCGCCCCCCGTTGGGAAGGAGGAACTACTCCACTTCCTCCACGTTGGCCAGCCCAACGTCTATGTTCTGGCCTCCCTCGGTCTGGTGGCAGTGGACAGCGAGGGTGACGGTGGCGTTTGGCTTCAAAAGCGCGCGGGCCGGCGGCTGGATGCCCAGCGTCACATAGCCGGTGGTGTACCCTCCTTCGGAGGCCGCCAGAAGGCCGTTGACATAGATTTCGACGTCTTCGTCGTGATGGACGTAGAATTGAAGCCCCGGATACGGTTTGTCCGGCAGCGTGATTTGGCGCCGCAGCCAAATGTCGCCGGTATCCCAGAGCGTGCGCACCACGGCCCCAGGCGTGCCGACGGTGCCGAAGCCGGCGGGGCCTTCTTTCCAGGAGGACGCGTCGAATTCGGGCTTGGTCCATTCGCTCAAGGGCTTGAGGGTCGTATATCGCCAAAGCGACGTCGTGCTTCGCGCCGTGGGAATAATCTCCGTGATTTTGGGCGGCTCCGGCAAGGGCGCCCAGTGGCCCACTTTGCTTTTGGCGGCGCCGGCCCATTTGCTCCACAAGGGCCGGTCGGCCAGCATCTTGATAAAGACGCCGCCGATGACGGGACGCGCGTGCATGCCGTCGCTGTGAACATCGTCGGTCACATACGAATCCACAAAGGGCGAGCGCGCCGTGGTTTGGTTGAGATAATCGTAGATGGGGGAAACCAGCGCCTGGAAGTCGGCCTGGTTTTCGGCCAGCGTCGCACTCCAAAGGGACCAATCCGTTTTGGTCAATTTGGTGCGGGAATCCAGCGGGACTCCGTAGCGCTGCAGGACCGTTTTGTAATGGGCGATTTCCTTCCGCGCCACCTCCGGCGGGAAGACGTCCAGCCCCAGAATGCGGTCCCAAACCAGGTTGTACTTCTGGCTCCAGGTGCCCGGCTTGTCGAACGCCAGCCGGTAGTGGCCGTCGTCGTCCGCGACTTTCAGCCAGTGGGCGGCATCGGTTTTTGCGATTTGGCGATATTTGTCCGCCCCGGCCCTGTCGCCGCGAAGGCGGCACAAATCCCCGTAGCAGGCCAGACCCAGAATCGCCTTGATGGAAAGGTTGGCATTGTGGGCCAGGTGGCCCATGAAATCGTCGGTGCAGAGCTGATCTTCGGGGTCCAGCCCGTATTTTTCCAGATATTCGGCCCACTGCGTCAATTTGGGCCACCAGGGCGCCACGAATAGCGCGTTGCCATCCATCTGCGCGGCGGCATCGCAGAGGATGAGCATGTTGCCGCTTTCTTCCACGGGCATGCCTTCGCCGCCATCATCGGTGCCGCGGGCGATGGGGTAGGTGCCCAAGTCGTGTGGGGCATTGGGAAACTTCCAGTGCCAACTGGCGGCGTAAGAGAGGATGGGAACCAGCGTCGCCTTGGCCAGCGCCGGATTGAGCAACAGCCATTGCGGGTCCATCGGAAAAAACACGTCCACGGTGGCAATGTCGCCGTTGCTGGTGTTTTCCTTGGTGAAGAAAAGCGGTTCTTTGTTGGCGTCGGCGGCCAGGCCGCAGGCGCAGGCGCATTGCCGGTAAGCCAGCGCGCACATCTGCGCGTACTGGGCGCCGCCCGCCTGGGTGGCGTCGGCCGTCAGCTCCTCGTCAAACGCCGCGCAACGGCGGGCCAACTGCGGATAGTCGCGCGCCGCATGTTGCAACATCTGCAAGGCGGTGGCGCCATCGCGCCGCCAGTAGGGCAGAAGCTTGCGGCCAAAGTACTTGATCGCGTAAAGCTCATCGTAGGCCACAATGACCTGCCGCGTGACAGGCGCGGCGGAGACGCTGCCAAGGTCAAAAACGAACGCCAATACGGGCTGCTCATCATCCACCGCGCGGGGCATCCGCGCGTCGTCCGCGCCGGGCAGGTCGCCGTCGGCGACGAATGCGCCCAGGAGAGCCTTGTGCGCGCCGATGGCGGCCCTGGCCTGACTGGCGGCCGCGGCGGCGTAGGCGTAGCCCCAGTTGAGGCGATGGTCGTCCCCGCAGGTGCCCAGCACGTTTTGTTCGACCGTCCCGACGCGGAGAGCCGTCAAATGGCCGGCCTTCTCGCGCGCCCATTCCAGCTTCTCTTCATTCTTATTGACAGCCAGTTCCGAACTGGTGCTGTCGTAGAGCGCCACCTGGTGTTTGCTTCCGTCCGCCGAGCGGACCTCCCAGGTAATGTAACTCAAGGGCAGCGCCATGGCGTCCAAATCGCCAGGCAGCGCCGGCCGCATGAACGTCAGCGTCACATGGACCTGGTCGTTCTGGAAATCGTAGATGCTGCGGGTGGGGGTGACTTGCAGGCCCGTTTGCGGCAACGCGGCAACGGACTCCGGCTCGCTGCCCATGAGACGATAAGCGGCGCCATCCACGCGAATCAAACTGACCAGGCGATGGGGCCGCGTGGTCCAGTGCTGCGTCGGGCGGTCGGTCAAATGGTCGGCCGCCGACCAGATGCTCAGGTAAGGATCAAAGGTCACCAACGGCACCGAGGGCGGGCGGAAGGACTGCGCATCGGCTTGAATCGTTGCGAAAAGGGCGACGGCCAGCGGGACAAAAAACCGGGTCTTCATGGTTCCAATGTTAATGGCCCTCTGCCGCCGGGTCATGTGGCATAAAATGGCTACATGCCCGGCGCGACGGCTGGTGCTCAATCAAGGTCGTTCGCATGACACTGCAAGTTGGCGCGCGGTGCGGTATCGTGCTCTGAGCCTTGGGTCGGCCACGACCTGGGAGACCGTTTCACCGATGACCGCGACCACCCCGAACAAAGGCAGCGCAAAAACCAGGCCGGTGGTACCGGCGACGGTCACGCCCAGGAAAAGCATCAAGACGCTGAACAGAGGGTGAACCTGAAGTTTGCGGCCTATGGTCAGCGGCATAAAAACGAAATCGTCCAGTATCCGCACACCCACGAACAGAAGCAGGCAGGCGTAAGCCGTCCATGCCTGGTCGGGAAAGTCCGTTGCGGCCACCAGGACAACCATGAAGCACCCGATGACCGATCCCACGTAGGGAATCCAGGCCAGCACGGCGGCGGCCAAGCCCAACCAGACCGCGTTGGCCATTCCCAGCACTGCCAGTCCGAGAGCAAGACAGCCGGCGTCCAGGATCGTGAGCACCAGCAACCCTTGAAAGTAGCTTTGCAGACTGGCGTCCAAATGGGAAAAGAGCAGCAGCGCCTTTTCAAAAAAAGCATTGGGCACGCTTTTGATGATGTATTTCTTGAGCCGCGCGGAGTCGGTCAACATAAAGTAGGTGATATAGGGAACGAGCAACAAGGAGGGCAGCCACTTGAACAACTGGAGGGCCATCGGCAGAAGGTTCTTCTCCACGAACTCATCGGTGAATTGCTGCACATGCTGGTCAACCTGCGCGCCCAGACTCATTTTCTTGAACATCGGAACCGCCTTCTCAAGGGACACGGTGGTCTTCCGCAGCAGGTTCTGTCCCCCGGCCAGATACCGGTCAAAACTGCTTTGCCACGTCCCGGTTTTTGCCAGGTCCACCAGGGCCAAAACCAGAATGCCGGCCGCCAGGATCAGTTGAAGCAGGCAGACGGCTTTGGTGGCCATCTCACGATGCATCCCCCAAACCACCAGGGCTTTGACGACCGGACGCAGACTGTAATAAAGCATCAGCGCCAGGAGCATGGGCAAAACCAGGCAGATCATTTTCTGGAACAAAAACAGCAGCAGGCAGGTGCTTGAAATGACCACCAGCAGAGTGGCGGCGCCGGGCTGAGGGAGCGTCCTCATAAACTGGGAATGTGCTTCTCGTGAAGCAGGGCTTGCCGCGCCCGCCGGCTCAGGGTGCGGCCGATTTCAGTGAGCACCTTGACGCCGATATTCTTGTTTTTCATCAACAAGGAGGAAAACTCCGCTTGAAACAACGCGACCGTTACGGTGCGCTCGACGGCAACAACCGTCGCGCTGCGCGGCCCTTCGTCGAACAAAGCCAGCTCGCCCACCGATTCGCCGGGACCTATATCCACGACGGCCGTCTTGAACAACTCGTGGCTGGGGTCCACCCGAAGCTTGCCGGTGACGACGATGAAAATCCCGTGACCGGGGTCGCCCTCCTCGAAAACGACCTCATCCTTCTCGTAAACACGCTCATGCAAGAGTTCATTGACCTCGAAAAGCTCCTTGCGGGAAAGCTCGTGAAAGATCGGGATGCGTTTCAACATCGCCACTTTCTGTCTGTCGGTGTCAGCACTGAAAAATCTCATTGAGTCCAGTCAAAGTTCCTTCTGCCTGCGGCCTGGCGGCCGCCACGCCAGCCAGAGGGTGGAAATCAGGCCCGCTCCTTTGAGAAGGACTTGCAACCACGAACGTTTCGCGCCGCCCTCCGCGGGTTTGCCCCGCTGGAACGCCGCCACGCACGTCATCAGCGCCGCGGCTGCCGAAGCGATCGAACTCAGGGATTTGGCGCGGTTCCTGAGCGCGCAAAGGTCCGCCTTCAGCACGGCCAGGTCCGCGGCCATCAGGGCGCGGTTGAGTTCGCTTTCCGCCAGCAAAAGTTGTTTGCGGGATTGCAGGGGGTTCATGCGAGGATTTTTTCCAAACACGCGCGGTCCTTTCGGAGTTGATCCAGCGAGGCCGAAAGCACCTGCCAGCGGCGCAGCAGGTCATTGACCCGCCACCAAAAATAAACCGCGGTTCCACTGTAGAGGACCGTCAATATCAGGAGAACGGCCGACGGACAGTAAGCCCACAACAAAACAACGACGGCAGCCGTGAAGGTCATGCCCGCCAGCAGGCCAAAAACCGCCACGCCGGCGGCCAACAGCAAGGCGCGCAGAAGACGCTCCCGCTCCTCCTGCACTTCCACCATCAACAGCTCGAGGCGGTTTTGCCCGATGGTCAACAGCCGCCGCGCCAAGTCCTTGGAGGTGGCGGCCAGTTGACTCAAGCCGGCAGTGGGTTCGTCCATGGCGCCATCAATCGCGGTTGCGCCGGGCGGCCAGATAACCGATGATCATCCCCACACCCAGGGCGATGGCCATGGCTTGATAAGGATGTTCATGCACGGCTTCGTCGGCGGCCTTGGCCCCGGCGACGGCTTTGTCGCGGACATTGCCCGCCACTTCCTTCACGCGTTCCAGCGCGGCGGCCAGGCGCTTGCGGGCTTCCCCGACCTTTTCTCCGCCGACATCGGCGGTGGCGGTCATCAAGGCGCGCGCATCATCGGCCAATTGGTCGGTCTCACTGCTGATTTCTTGCTGTTTACTCATAATTCTGGTGCTTTCTCTTTGACTAGACTACTGCCTCTGAATGGATTCGGGCATATTCCGCGAACCCTGCAAAGGAGTTTACCGCACGCCTTTTGAAACGCAATCCCGGATTTTGGGAAATCCAGTCCGTCTTTATCCGGAAATCCTTCACACGGATCACTTGACCCTCCAGCCTAATAAACCGCCTGAGAAGCCCGGCCGTAGTTGCGTCTCGATTCTCAGTGCCTTCGTTTCAACAGCGGGGAAGGAGAGCGTTGTCCATTTGTCCGCCTCCACCGGCAGCGTGGCCGGTTGCGTGATTTCCTTCCATTCCTCCCCGTCCCGGTAAAGCAAGCGCCAGGAGGCCGGCAGCCGGCACTGCCCGTTGCCGGTGTCGTCGAACCAGTACACCTGGACCGCTGTCACGGTTTTTGGCCGGGGAAAATCCAATTGCACCCATTCCTTGGTGCCACGGTGGTCCCACCAGGTGAAACGCGGGATGTCGTGGTCATTGGAACTGGACGGTTCCAGCCCGTCGTCCAGCGCCTCCAGCGTGTCGCCTTCGAAGCAATGGGAGGCGCTGGCCTTGAAAGCCGGCGCTGTCCATTGGTGAGCGCCGGGGCCGGAGCCGATGACCGGAAACATCGTCAGACGCAATCGAGCCGCGCCCATCGGAATGAGAGTGATCTTCTCCTCCGGCTGGTCCGATTTGACGGGGCTGGGTTGGAGCTTGCCAACGACATTGTTGCCGTCGGCCTGCCAATCGGGGATGCGGCGGCCCACGGCCTCCAGTTTGATGGGCGCCGTTTCCGGCGTGAAGGGTTGCGCCGCCACCGGCCCCTCGCACGGAATCAGCCTGAACGAGGAGGCTGGATTATGCTCGTCGAGGACCAATCCGTAGTTCCAAGGCGATTGGGGAAACACCTCCCACTCCGGCCAATTGGGATTGCGCGCGCCGTAAGAGGCGAATCGCTCTTTGATCGCCAGCGAGAAACTCAACGGGCCGCAGTCCACCGACACGGCGTCCTGGTTTTTGTGCCACTGGCGCACGGCCACCTTCATGGGCATCCGCAACACAACTGTGTCCCCGTCATGCCATTGCCTCTGGAGCCGGATAAAAGCCAGCGGCTTGCAAGGCGCGCCGGCCGCCTCGCCATTGACGCTGACGGAGGCCGAGTCGCACCAGCGCGGCACCCGCAAATAGAGGGGAAAACTAGCCGGTTTGGCGGTCTGGAACCTCAGTTGGACCGTGTCCCGAAAAGGGTAATCGGTTTCTTCGCTGATTTTGACCGCGGCTCCGTCCCCGGCCTTGGCGCTGACTTCGCACGGGGCGTAAAGCGAGGCGCACAGGCCGTTGTCGGGCGTGGCCAGCCAAAGTTCCTCCGCGTAGAAAGGCCAGCCGTGCGAGACGTTGTGCTGGCAGCAACGATAGACCTCATAAGGGCTGTAGGAAACCATCGTCCCCTCGTTCTGAATTTCGGGCGACTTGTTGTCCCGGTCGAGCTGAATCTGGTTGGCGCAAGTGACATAGTGCAGCGCCTTCTGGTCCGCCGTCAGGGCGGCGGGAAAACTGTTCAAGGCGATCTCCTCGCAACGATCGGCCCAAAGGGGCTGCCCGGTGATCTTGACGAGCATCTCGAAGCTGTGCATCAGCTCGACAATCCCGCACGTCTCGATGCCCCCGCGAGGATCGGTGCAGCCGGGACGCGAGTTTTCGTCGCCGACAAATCCGCCGCCCGGAAACTGGCCGAAGGTGGCGAAGACCTTTTGGTAATTGCGTTCGGCCGAGGCCAGATGGCCGGGGTCTTGCGAAAGCATCCAAAACACCGTCCCGGCGCGAAACCCCTGCGAGAGATTCACGTTATGCCAATTGACCACGTCCTGGTCCCAGCGCGCCATGCCGGCGTGAATCTTGCGCGCCAAATCGAGCAGCCACGGTTCGCCCGTGCGGTTGTAAAGCCAGAAGACGCTTTCGATGTTGTCGCCGAACCGGAGTTTGGGCCAGTAACCTTCGCCGAAGGCGCTGAGCGGAAGAGCGTTCTCCCATTTGAGATAGCGGCTCATCGCCTCGATGGCGCGCGGGTCGCCGGCCGACTCGTAATAGGACTGGAGGACGTTGAGCATGAGCATGTGGGGCCAAAGATCGGGTTTGCCCTCCAGGCTGGTGAGCAACTCGCGCGGGCCGAACCAGCCGTCCTCGCGTTGCGAGGCCAGCGCGGCGTCAATCCATTTTTTGGCCTCAGCTTTGATGGTTTGGTCCTTGAGCACGTAACCCAGATCGCCGTAGCCCTTGAGCCAATAGGGCAGTTCCTCCCAGCCGAACTTGCCGCGGCCCTGCGGGTCCGCCCATGAACTCTTGGCGAAATCCAGCCAGGGGGAAATCTCCTCCAGATGGCCCGTCATGCCGTCGCGTTCCAATTCCAATTGATGGCGCAGCCAGCCCCGCGGGGTGATCGAGCCGATGGGCAGTTTGTAAAACGGAGAGGGCGCCAGCGGCGGACGATTGCCGGTGTAGAAGGAGTTGGTCGAGCCGGAGACCGGCCGTTCAACCACCGAGACCTGGCCGAAGCCGGTTGCCATCGAAGCGAAAAGGCAGAAGGTTACGAGAGGAAAGGCGGGGACGATCGAGTTCATATTGGATAATCGTTCTTAATCTTAATCCTAATCCACCGTGCAGGCAAAAAGACAGGGGCAAAAACATGGGAGCAGGACATTTTGCCGCCCCATTATCTTGCCTTCCCGGTTCATTTCGAGATTTTTTACTTGGTTATATTCACTTATATTCACTTATATTCACTTGTACTAACCGCAACCGGGCCGGGCTGAATTGCAGCGGGCGGCGGGGTCACAATCCGCGTTCTTCGAGCCGGCCTTTGCGGGCCTGTCCGTGTGCCATCGGGTTCTGCCAGCCCATTTTCCATTTCCCATTGAACTACTAATCCGTTCATGCGCCGATTATGGCATATTCCGGAACAAACAGAAAACCTACCATAGGTTTTTTGGCACGATTTTTTTTGGAGGGGTGGGATCGCCGCTTGTCGTTGAAAGGCAAAGGCTTGCAACTGAAAAAATCCCGAAAAAACGAAAAAACGCGAAAGAATACGCAAAAAACTTTTCATCGGACCCCGGTTTTTCTGCAAAAGAGGGCCTTTTCTGACGGTTTTTTCTCGCGCAGAGGCCGCGGAGGGCGCAGAGAAGGAAATGGCATCAGATACGACCCAAGAGCGTGTTTTGAAATTCGTCGGAAACGCCGCGTGAGGGCACGCGGCCTACAGGAGATGGCCAGAAATTGGGGGTCCTTTAGGCCCGGTCCCCCGACCGGGCGATTCTTAAAAGACGCTCCAAGCTTTCCTCTGTAAACAGAACAGAGTATCAGCAGGCGCTACGGCAATAGAAGAATGCGATAAAACTGCTGGGAAGGGGACCCGAGGTTGCAGGATGCGCTCACACTGGAATTGCTGGCCGTGAAGGCGCCGCCCAAATTGGTCCAGATAGCCGAAGCCAGATTCGTGGTGGTTTGCACCTGGTAGGATTGACCCGCCGCCGCGCTCCAGGTGAACGTGAGCACTCCGTGGGTTTGCGCGACCGATTGGAACACGGGGGGAGTTTCCACAATGAGGGCCGCGCCCGAGCTGGCAACGGAGCCAAGGCCGTTGCTCACAACGACGGAATAGGTTCCGGCGTCGTTGGTGGTTATGTTATTGACACAAAGGATGCGCGTGGCGGAGCCCGCGACGCGCCCGTCATCGGTCAAATTGACGCCGTTCAGCCGCCATTGGTAGCTTAAGGGTGAAGCGCCAAAGACCGCCACGTTGAACTGCACGTCAGAACCCGCGACGGCCGTCTGATTGGAGGGCTGGCTGGTGATTTGCGGGGCGGAAGTGATGCTTAACTTAAAGATGGAACCTTTGCCGTAAGGGCCGCCAGCGGTGGTCGTGCCATAGAAGTTGCCCTCAGCATCCTGCACCATGGCGGCTTCAGGGGCCGCGCCGTCATCGGAGCCATTGAAGTAGAGCAGGGTCGTGAACGCGCCGGCGGAGGTGACTCGAAAGACCGTGCCGTAGCCTTTGGAGCCATCGGTCAGGGTTATCCCATAAAAATTGCCGTCCGCGCCTTGAGTCAATCCGGCAAATGGATAAGCGCCATCCCCAAAAACAAACGGATTGAGCGAATACAAAGTGGTGAGCATGCCATTGGTGGAGACCTTGAAGATCGTGCCGTAAAATATGTGGCCGCCGATAACATTGCGTCTCGTCACCCCGTAAAAATTGCCATCCGCGCCCTGCACCAGCGCGCCAATGGGATTGTAGCCATCGGCTTGGCCTGTAAACGAATATAAATTAGTCTCTGCTCCGGCCGCCGTCATTTTGAAGACGCCGCCGTAGCCGTGGGCGGCGCCGCCCGTGGTCAGACCATAAAAATTGCCATCCGTGCCTTGGGCCAAGGCGCCCACCGGCTCATTGCCGTCCAACCCGCCCAAAAACGAATAGATAACCTGGAGCGCTCCTTGTTGAGTCATCTCGAAGACGTTGCCATCACCGGAGGAGGCATTCTTGGTCGCGCCGTAGAAGTTGCCGTTGGTTCCTTGCACCAGGGCGGTATAGGGATTGATGTTGGTCTGATTGCTCAAGGTGACCAGGGTCGTGAGCGTGCCCGCGAGGGTCAATTCGAACACGGTGCCCCCGGCATTAGTTCCGCCGTTCTCGGTCGTGCCGTATAAATTGCCGTCCGATCCCTGCGCCAGCGCGGCTTGCGGGTTGGAGCCGTTTGTTGAATTAAATGAGACCAGCGTTTGGAAGGCGCCGTTTGTCGAAATGCTGAAGACGGTTCCATCGTTGTAAGCGCCGCCCGTCTGGGTTGTTCCATAAAGAACGCCGTTGCTGGCCAGGGTCAGGCCGTTGGGGACGCCGCCATCGGCGCCGCCGGTAAACCAGTAAAGGGAGAGCATAGTGGTGCCCGAAGCGCTGAGGGGAAAAACAGTCAGGGTTGCGTCCGCGCTGACCACGCCGGAGGCATTGCTCACGGACACAGAATAGGTGGCATCGCTCCTTTGGGTGAGTCCGCTCAAAGCCAGGGAACTGGTCGTGGCCCCAGCGACACCGGCGCCATTGGTCAAATTGATTTGGTTGCTTTGCCATTGGTAAGACAAGGGCAGATCACCTACCGCGGCCACATTGAACAGGGCGGTCCCTCCCGACGAGGCCGTCTGGCTGGCGGGGGGCGTGATGATTTGGGGCGGCGACACATTGACTTCCAGAACCGCGCCATCGCTGGCGGCGCTGGATCCGGCAGCATTGCTGACGGTTACGGAATAGACGGCGGCGTCGGACTCGCTGACGTTGCTGAGCGTCAGGACGCGCGTCAAAGAACCTGAAGTATTGCCGCCATCGGCTAAATTGGTTCCATTCCTCCACCACTGATAAAAGAGCGGCGGGTTGCCCGCGACGACGACAGTGAAAACGGCATTGGCCCCGAGAAAGGCGGATTGGCCGGCAGGCTGGCCGGTGATTTGCACGCCAGGGGAATTGATGTTGACGCGAAAGATCACTCCGTTGCCGGTGGCGCCGCCGTTTTGTGTTGTTCCGTATAAATTGCCGTCGTTCCCCACCACCAGCCGGGCCTCGGGATTGGCGCCGTTGTATCCATCGAACGACACCAGAGTGACCGGGGCGCCGCCCGGCACCATGCGGAAGAGCGTCCCGTCATCGTAGGCCCCGCCATAGGCTGTAGTGCCGTAGAAATTCCCGTCGCCGCTTTGGATCAGATGGGCGGAGGGATGGCCGCCGTCATTGCCGCCCGTAAACGAATAGAGCATCGTGGCCGCGCCCGATGGCGACATCATAAACACGGTGCCGTTGCCGGACGTTCCACCTTCATAGGTCGTCCCATAGAAATTGCCGCCCGGGTCTTGCGCCAGTCCGGCGGCAGGCAGAAAACCGCCGTTGGTGTAAGTGAAGGAAACCAAGGTGGTGAACGTGCCGTTGGTGGTGACTTTGAAAACGGTGCCGTCGCCATAGCCCCCGCCTTCAAAGGTGGTGCCGTAAAGGCCGCCGTCGGCGCCTTGGAGCAGTTGGTTTGGATTGAAGCCATTGGCGTAGTTGAACGAGGCCAAAATGCTCAACGATCCCCCGGGCGTCACGCGGAACACCTCGCCATCACGGCTGGCCCCGCCGCTAAGGGTGGTCCCGTAGAAACTGCCATCCGCGCCCAGGATCATGGTAACGCCGGGTTCGCCGCCATCGCCGCCAGTGAACGTGGCCACGGTGGACAGGTCGCCGTTGGTGGTGGTTCTGAAGACCGTTCCCCAATCATTCGCCCCACCGGCCTGGGTGGTGCCGTATAAATTACCGTCAGCGCCCTGCGTCAAGCCGCCGGCCGGAGCATACGCACCGCCGCCAGTTTGGTTGAACCAATACAAAGTGCTGACCACGCCGGCAGGAGTCATTTGAAAAACCGTGCCCGACTCATTAGTGCCGCCGCTTTGGGTCGTGCCGTAGAAATTGCCGTTGGTTTCCTGCATCAATTCGTTGGGATTGCCGCCATCGCCTGTTCCCGTGAATGAATAAAGAGTGGAACACGTCACTCCCGGAGCCGTCAAGGAAGCCACTGTCAACACGGCGCCCGCGCTAACGGTCGCACTCAGAGAGTTGCTCACGATAACGGAATAAGTTCCGGCTGCGGCCGATGAAACATCGTTGATGGTCAAAGCGGCGGTGGCGGAACCGGAAATATTGCCGCCGTCGGATAGATTGGTCGTGTCCTCCTGCCATTGATAGGACAAGGGGGCGTTGCCCAGGGCGGCCACCCGAAAGACCACGGACGCGCCGGGCGGCGCCGTCTGACTCAGGGGCTGGTTGACAATGACGGGCACAGACGATGTGACGGCCACGTTCAGAACCAACTGCCGGCTCTGGGCGAATCCATCGTTGAGATTCGTGAACCAGACGGTCGCAGAATAGCGACCTGGCGCGAGGCTGCTGGCGGCAGAGTTCAGACTCAACGTGACGGCCGCTCCCGAATAGTTCGACGACAGCGTGCCGCCGCCGGGAGACACGTTCAGCCAGGAGGCTGTGTTGCTGGCCGTCCAGTTCAGAGAAGTCATGCCGATGTTGGTCAAGAGCACATTTTGCGTGGCCGGGTTGAACGGGCCTCCTGCTCCGCCGCTCGATGTTAAAGGAGTTGCCGGGAAGACTTGGAGCGCGTCAGGCGGGGAAACCAGCGCGTTGAGCAAATTGCTGCCTGCCGGAGTCCCCCAGCCAGTGCAAAGATCAAAGCCGGGTACGGCAAAAAAATTAGTCGGGCTGGCGCTATTGGTATTGTTTCCGACGGTGATGTCATGAAAAGCTGAGGCATAACCCGCGCCACGGCCTATGGCGTAGAGGGCTGGGTTCAGGAAACCGATGCGCGGCTTGCCTTGCGCGGCGGCCTGCTGATTGGCCAGGGCGGCAAAACCAGCCCACAAGGGCGTCCCCGCGCTGGTGCCGCCGACAACCCCTTGCTCGCCATCAAAGGCCACCAGCCAAATTGAAACATCGGCCAGGGCCGCCACATCCGGGATATTCCGAAAGCCGGCCGAGCCTTGATTGGCCGGCGTGCTCACGCCCTGCTGCCAGAACGGAAGCGGGAAGTTGGCGCTCACGCCGCCCCCGCTGCGAGGCCAAACGGTCTCCGCCGCCCATGGACCTCCAGGACCGCTGGTCGTCAACAACGTCCCCCCAACGACCGTGAGGTTTGTGTCATCAGACGGCGGATCAATCGTTCCCGTCGCGTAGGCGCCGCTGTCGCCCGAAGCCTGAAACATCGTCTGGCCTTGCAGGGCGAACTGTTCAAAGATCTGTTCCCGCAGCGAGTCGGTTTGCGGACCGAAGCTCCAGGAACTGCTGAGTTGGCTGGCCTGGTTGTCCATCGCCATCCGGTTCAAAATATCGTCCGGCGTGGTGCCTTCATATACAATGACTTCCAACAGCCCCGGTGCCATGGAAATGGCCATGTCAATGTCCAGCGCCACTTCGATATTATTCTGCCCAGGAGCCCCATTAAAACCGTCCAGCAAGACATTGGTCAGCGTCACGTTGGGCAATTTGGCCAGGCTTTCATACTGGACGATGTCCGAGGAATAATAACCATCCATCTCGAACAAGCCGACCGCTTGGCCCGCGCCAGTAAGCCCGACGCCCGGCGCGTAGGCGGCCCGGAAATCATTGCCGAGAAAATACCCCCCCGGCCCGGAACCGGACACGAACGACGCTGCGTTGGTCCTGTCAAAGGCCACCTTGAGATTCATGGGGCGTGGCAAAACAAAGTCATCCAGTCCGACGATGCCCAGAATGGGAACGGCCAACTCCAGGGACGGATCGGCGTCGGGCGCATGAAAGGTGCGGGCTTCGGTGGGATGTTGATAGACCCCCATGCGCACGTGAAACGCTCTTTCAATATCGGCCACCGATCCCTTGACGTCCAGCAACGTTCGGTTCGCGTGGGTCGAGGTGACGGTCAGGCCGTGAGACACTGCAAAATGGATGACTTGCTGGTAATCCTCTTCTCCAGGGCCAAACTGCTCGATGAACTGGCCGGGCGTTAGATAATGGTGAAATCGCGGACTGGCCGGGTCATAGAGATCATGCAGCAAGCCGGTGAGCGCCGCTTGGTTGCGCAAGGGAAGTCCCACTACCAGCTTGAGGTCCGTCAAAGGCGCATAGCGCGCCAAGGGTTTCAACCGTCCTACTGCCGATGGTCTTTGGCCGTGGATGGTCTGGACATTGCTTTGCGGCACGCCGACCGAAGTCACAACACACAGAACGAAAAGAATCGGTGCAAACCTAGAGCGCTCAGTTTTCACGCGGTGAGAGGGACGATCGCATATTCGGCATTAACCGACAAGTAAAAAATCAAACTCTCGTCAACTTGCGAATTGTAAATCCGGCAATCCAGTATTGTTTGCCGTCAATCGTTAGCGGCTGAGGCACCGCGCCGCCTTTCCATCTATTGGAAAGCATCAATGAGGAGCCCAGCCGTTGGAGAGGTTACCTGCTAACGGCTCCATGAGCCGCCAGATGGCTGTTATGCGCCTCTTGCGCATGCGAGACTTGCGCCGGGGTCGCGCCTTGATGAGGCGCCCGGCTTGCCTCCACTTCGCCGCGCGAAGGTTGTGCCTTGATTCCGCCTTTACCGTTGAAGGCGTGATTGGGAGCGTTGATTACCCGCACGACCGAGCGGTCCTCGTAAGTATTATGCACGATGTTGCGGTCCACCTTCGAGATGACCGTGTTATGCCGGAAGAGGTTCCCCTCCCAACGTCCGCCGGTGAAGCCTGAGCCGAAGTAGCCGTTGCCGTAATTGATGCCGCCGTAGAAGCCGACTTGCGGTCCCCAATACCCTTCGTGCCAGAGGTACCTGCCTGCCGAGAAGCCCCAATAACCGGGCGTCCAGAGGAGTCCGACGCCGGGGGGGAGAACCCAGGCGCCTGCCACCCAGTAGTAGCCATAGTCACCGTATTGATAGTAGCCAGGCGTCCAAATGTAGCCGTCGCCAGGACAGGGGGGCTGATCGAAGACCGCGATCGGAGGCGGTGCGACCTTGACCGAAATGAGGACTCCGGCGAAGGCATGCGATCCGAACAGAGCGGCCAGCAGCAGAATCAGAAACATTGTGAGTTTGTTTTTCATTTTTAATATTCTCCTTTCCAGCCTGTTTGTGATGAAACCGGACAGCCGACTGATAGGAATCTGCTTTTTGACGCTGTGCGGTTCAGGGGGGAATTGATTTCGCGCCCTGTTCATCTCGGGCGCAGTATCTGCCTCCGAAGCCGCGGCGCAAGTGTTTTTTTTCAGGGTTTTCAGCCACGCTGGATCGGCGGGTCCGCCATAAAATCCCGAAGTTTAATTAAAAATGATCTGAATCGGTTTGCGGAACTATTCGATGGCGGCGGAGGGACGGTTCGGCGGTGAGAGCAAGCCTGGTGCCAACGGCAGGAAATGTCTTAAAATAAGTGAGAATAATGTCGCGATATGGGTTGACACGGCATGTTTAATGCGGGAGTCTCATTTCCTTGAAAGGCGCCTGGCAGGGGTGCGAGGCGGAGTTTGGCGCAGAATTGAAATTTAGCAAAGTCTCCGTGCAGTTGACCCATCGAATAAACAACAGGATAGCCTATGAAAAGTCTCCAAACGGTGTTGTTATCTTGCGCAATGGCGCTGGCTTTGGCCCGGCCGGCGCCAGCCCAGATGTTGAATTACACGACCAATGCCGGCGCCGTCACCATCACCTCATATAGCGGGACTTTCGGGGCGGGGCAAACGCTGGGCATCCCCGCCACGATCAATGGCCTGCCGGTGACCGGGATCGGACCCGGCGCCTTCACCGACTGCGGCATGGGCGGGGTCTCGATCCCGAACAGCGTCACGAGCATCGGGGACTCAGCGTTTTCCGGTTGTCCGCTGGGCAACGTCACCATCCCCGCCGGCGTGACCAACATCGGGGACTCAGCGTTTTATGACTGCACCAACCTGAGCAGCGTAAGCATCCCTGCCAGCGTGACGAGCATTGGGGAGACGGCGTTTGCAGAATGCAGCGGGCTGACAGCCATAACGGTGGATGGGCAGAATTCGTATTTCAGCAGTGTGAATGGGGTGTTGTTCGACAAGAGCCAAGCCACACTCATTGAATATCCGGGCGGCAAAGGCGGAAGTTACACGATCCCCGACGGCGTCACCAACATCGGGAACTATGCGTTTTACAACTGCACCAACCTGGCCGGCATCACGATCCCCAACAGCGTCACGAACATCGGGGACTATGCGTTTTTCTACTGCCTCAAGCTGGCCGGCGTCACGATTCCCGACAGCGTCACCAGCATCGGGGACCAGGCATTTTATCTCTGCTCCAGCCTGACGGGCGTGACGATTGGCAAGGGACTCACCAACATCGGGGTCTTTTCGTTTGCCGGTTGCGCCAGCCTGGCAGCGATAACGGTGGATGGAGAGAATTCATTTTTTAGCAGTGCCGGTGGAGTGTTGTTCGACAAGATCCAAGCGACGCTCATTGATTATCCGGCGGCGGTAGGTGGAAGCTACTCAATTCGCGGCACTGTCACCAGCATCGGGTACGGTGCGTTTGCCGATTGCGCCGGCCTGACCAGCGTCAACATGCCAACCGGCGTGACCAACATCGGGGACTATGCGTTTGTGAACTGCTCGGACCTGACCAACGGCGCGATCGGCGCCGGCGTGACCAACATCGGGGACTATGCGTTTGAATTTTGCTCCGGCCTGGCCAGCGTCACGATCCCAGCCAGCGTCACCAACATGGGTGAGGCGCCGTTTGCCGGTTGCACCAGCCTGGGAGCGATAACGGTGGATGGGCAGAATTCGTTTTTCAGCAGTGTGAATGGGGTGTTGTTCGACAAGAGCCAAGTCACGCTCATTCAATATCCGGGCGGCAAAGGCGGAGGTTACACGATCCCCGCCGGCGTGACCAACATAGGGGACTATGCGTTTTATTTTTGCCCCAGCCTGACTAACGTCACGATCCCCGCCGGCGTGACCAACATAGGGGACTATGCGTTTTTTTACTGCACCAGCCTGGCCGGTGTCACGATTCCCAACAGCGTGACCGACATCGAGGACTATGCGTTTGACGGTTGCACCAGCCTGGGCAGCGTCACGCTGGGCGCCGGCGTGACCAACATCGGGGCCAATGCGTTTGAATCTTGCTTTGGCCTGGCCGGCGTCGCGATTCCCAACAGCGTCGCCAGCATCGGGGACTATGCGTTTGCCGGTTGCGCCCGCCTGGGCAGCGTCACGATTGGCACCAATGTCAGCAGCATCGGTGACTATGCGTTTGCCGGATGTCCTCTGAGCGGGGTGACCATTCCCAACAGCGTGACCAACATAGGACACTATGCGTTTGACGATTGCACCAGCCTAGACAGCATCACGCTCGGCGCCAACGTCATCAACATCGGGGACTATGCGTTTGCCGATTGCCGCCCGGCCGGCGTCACCATCCCCAACAGCGTCACCAACATAGGGGATAAGGCGTTTTACAACTGCACCGACCTGACCAACCTTACGCTGGGAGCGGCCGTCACCAGCATCGGGTACTGTGCGTTTTCCGGTTGTCCCCTGGCCAGCGTCACCATCCCCGACAACGTGACCAGCATCGGGGACTCTGCGTTTTATGACTGCACCAACCTGACCAGCGTCACGATCAGCAACGCCCCCACGAGCATCGGGTACGGCACGTTTTACAGTTGCATCAACCTGACCAACGTCGCCATCCCCAACAGCGTGACCAGTATTGGAGACGATGCGTTCAACGGTTGCGGCAGCCTGACCAGCGTCACGATCGGCAACGGCGTCACTTACATCGGGAACTATGCATTTAGCGGTTGCGCGGGCCTGACCAACGTCACGATTGGCACCAATGTCACCAGCATCGGCGACTATTCATTTTCCGGTTGTCCCCTGGCCAGCGTCACCATACCCAGCAGCGTCACCAATATCGGGGACTATGCGTTTGCCGGTTGCGCCCGCCTGAGAGCGATAACGGTGCAGGGGCAGAATTCGTTTTATAGCAGCGTTAATGGTGTGTTGTTCAACAAGAGCCAAACCACGCTCATTCAAGCTCCTGCGCTGGGCCTGACTGGAAGCTACTCAATTCCCGGCGGCGTCATCCTCATCGAGGAGGGTGCGTTTAACTCCTGCATCAACCTGACCAGCGTCATCATCCCCAACAGCGTCACCAATATCGGAAACTATGCGTTTGAATCTTGCTCCGGCCTGACCGGCGTCGTGATTGGCGACGATGTCACCTACGTCGGGCAGGAGGCATTTTACGACTGCACCAACCTGACCGGCGTCTTATTCAAAGGCAATGCGCCCGGGCTCGGGAATTCGGTGTTCTCCCCCGGCCCGACAGTCTATTACTTGCGGGGGACCACGGGCTGGAGCGCGCAGTTTGGCGGCCTTACGACGGCGCTGTGGAACCCGCAGGTGGAGACCGGCGCTGCCAGCTTCGGCGTGCGAACGAACCGGTTTGGGTTCACCATCACCGGCGGGACTAACCTGTTCATCGTGGTGCAAGCCTGCAGCAATCTGGCCAATCGCGCCTGGTCTCCGGTGGCCACCAACATCCTCACCGGCGGCTCGTTCTATTTCAGCGATCCGCAGTGGACGAATTATAGGAGCCGTTTCTACCGCCTGGGCTTGCCGTGAGGCGAAGGGGCGGCAGGCTGTTTTTCACGAGCTACCAAATATAGGTTCCAACGGCTCCGCCATTTAATGTGGACTGCGCCTGCCGGCCCTGGCAGCGGATATTGAAGGTTTTGGGCGAAGGGTCGTTGTTGAGGACCAATAGGATTTTTTGGCCCTCAGCGGTTTTGAAGGCCACATTGGGCAGGGATGACGGGCCGGTGGAGCCGATTCGGACGGAACCGGGCCGGACGAATTTCGCGGCGTGTGCCAGGACATAGTAGCCGGCATTGCGTGTCACCCTGTTTCCGTCAATAGTAATGGCGCCCTGGCAACGATCGCATCCGCCGCGGTCGGTATGCGGTTGGTAATTAGAATCGGCGGCCAGATTCCATTCCAGGACGTTGCGGCTCCAATTGCGAGTGGCCCCTATGACCAAATCGCGGATATGCTCGTCGAGGCTTTTTTTTGGATCCGAATGGGCGCCCATCCATTGTTCGGTGAAGTAAAGCGCCTTGTCCGGGTGCGCCCTGTGGACTTGCGAGAGCGCGTCAATTCGGCCCGCATACAGATGAAAGGCGGAGCCGTCCACGTATCTTTTGACTGCCGGATCGTTCAAGATGGAAATGGGATATTCGGGGTGGTCGCAATTGTGATCGTAGATGATGATTTTGGTCTCGATCCCCGCGGCGTGGAAAGCCGGGCCCAGGTGATATTTGATGAAATCGGCTTCAGCCCGCGCCGGCATGAACATGCTGGGATTATTGTCCGCGTTCAAAGGTTCATTCTGCACGGTGATCGCGTCAATGCGAATGCCCTCGGCTTTCATGCCTTCAATATACTTGACTAAGTACTTTGCGTAGGCGTCATAAAACTGCGGCTTCAGGCTGCCGCCCCGCGTATCGCGGTTGTCCTTCATCCACGGAGGCGCGGACCAGGGCGACCCCAGAATCTTGATGTCAGGACGGATGGCCAGAATTTCCTTCAGGACCGGAATGAAAGCCACGTAATCAGGAGCCAGGCTGAACTTCAGCATGTTCGGGTCCGTTTGGCCCGCAGGCAAATCGTCATACGAGAAAGTATGAGCGTCCAAATCCGAGGAGCCGATGCTGACCCGCAAGTAGCTGATGCCGATATTGGCGCCGTCGGCGGCGAAGAGTTCCTCCAACAACGCGGCCCGCCTGGCGGCATCCATCCCAGCCAGGTGCGCCGCGCTGCCGCCAGTCAGGCAACAACCGAAGCCGTCAATGGTTTGAAAAGATTGATTCTCATCCACATCTATGGTTGGATTTCCGTTGGTCGCGCCGCGAAAGGGCAGGGTGGGGAATTGCTGGGCGAAAAGGACCGATTTGTCCAAGTCGGTCAGCCACCAATGCACCTGTGCAAAACCGCTGGTGGCCCACGAAAGCAAGGCCAGCGGCAAAGCCAGAGAAGAAACAGTTGCCATAGATGCTGAATGTCATTCGTTTGGGAGATTGGCGCATCCCTCCAACGAGGGATGAAAAAAACACCCGGACGCTCTATCATCCAGTCTGAGTAAGGAATATATGTTGATACCGCAACTCTGTAAAGGCGCCGGCAAGCCTGCCGGCCATGCCAGCGCCTGGTTGGGCGGCTTGCTCTTAGCCGGCTGCATGTCTCTTTGGTCCGCAGAGCCTTCCGTTGAGCCGGCGTCGAATTATGAGGGGCAGGTGCAGGCCCTGCTGGCGCAAATGACACTGGAGGAAAAAATCGGCCAGATGACGCAGGCGGATTCCGACGCTCTAAAGGATAAGTCCGATGTTCAGACGTACTTTCTCGGCTCCGTCCTGAGCGGGGGCGGCCACAGCCCGGCGCAAAGCGATGCCAAAGGCTGGTTGAAATCCTGCGAGGAATACCGGTCGTGGGCGCTGAAGACGCGGCTGAAAATCCCGCTGCTTTACGGCATTGACGCCGTTCATGGCCACAATAACGTGGATGGCGCCGTCATCTTCCCTCACAACATCGGCCTGGGAGCCACGCGCAATGCCGCCTTGGTGGAACAGGCGGAGCGCGTGGTGGAGGAAGAGGTGGCCGGCACGGGCATTCAGTGGGCCTTCGCCCCCTGTGTTGCGGTCGCGCGCAATGAGCGCTGGGGCCGGACCTACGAAAGCTTCGGCGAATCCACCGATTTGGTCTCCAAACTGGGCGCGGCGGCCGTCCGCGGATTCCAAGGCGCGCAGTTGTCGGATCGCTCCCTGGTACTGGCTTGCGCCAAGCATTTCCTGGCCGATGGCGGCACCGCCGCCGGCCTGGACCAGGGAGACGCGATCTGTGACGAGGCCACGCTGCGCAAAGTATTCCTGGCCCCTTATGTCGCGGCCATTCAGGCGGGCGTCGGTTCGATCATGGTCTCCTACAGCAGTTGGAACGGCACGAAAATGCACCGCAACAAGTATCTTCTGACCGACGTGCTCAAGGGCGAGTTGGGGTTCAAGGGGTTCTTGATTTCAGACTGGGGGGCGATTGACCAGCTTTCGCCCGACTACAAATCGGACGTGGCGGCTTCGATCAACGCGGGGCTGGACATGGTCATGATTCCCTTCGGCCCGGGAACAGCGAACAACTACGTCGAGTTCATCCAGGACCTCAAGCAATTGGTTGGGGAGGGGAAAATTCCGCAATCGCGGATTGACGACGCCGTGGCGCGCATACTGCGGATCAAATTTCAAATGGGACTTTTTGGCAAAACCCGAACGGACCCCGGACTGACCGCCGCGGTTGGTTCCGCGGCGCATCGGGAGGTGGCGCGTGAATGTGTCCGGCAATCGCTGGTGTTGTTGAAGAATGCGCGTCATGCGCTGCCCTTGTCCAAGAACTTGAAACACTTGCACGTCATGGGCCAGGCCGCCGATGACTTGGGCATTCAATGCGGCGGTTGGACCATCAGTTGGCAGGGCCAGGCCGGTCCCATCATCCGGGGCGGCACCACCATCCTGGCGGCAATCCGCAAAACAGTCGCGCCCGATGCCCGGGTGAGTTTTTCCGCAGTTGGTGAAAGCGAGCGTGGGGCGGATGCCGTTCTGGTGGTCATCGGCGAGATGCCATACGCCGAAAAGAGCGGCGACCGCCTGGATTTGAGGCTCTCGGACAAGGATATCGCTCTCATTTCAAAAGCCAGGGAAAGCGGCGCCCCGGTCATCACGGTTCTGGTTTCGGGCCGTCCGCTGATTCTTGACGCCGCGCTGGAGTTAAGCGATGCGCTGGTGGCCGCCTGGTTGCCCGGGACGGAAGGCCAAGGCGTCGCTGACGTGCTGTTCGGCGATTACGAGCCGACGGGCAAGTTGCCGCGCGCATGGCCTCTGGACAATCAGCAACTCTCCGCAGGGGACCCATCCGTGGAGAAGCCGCTATTCCCTTATGGCTTTGGCCTGACTTACGAATCCCCGCCCGCTGGACGCGCCGCGGCCAAGGCCCAAGCCGCGCCTACAAGTGAATGATGCCCCGCTGGATGGCCGCGGTCACCGCCTCAGTCCGGTCCTCGACCTGGAGTTTCCCAAAGACGCTCTTTAAATGGTCTTTGACGGTGTGCTCGGTGATGTTGAGCGCGTCGCCGATTTGTTTGTTGGCCAGACCTTTGACCAAGAGCTGGAGCACTTGCACCTCGCGCGCCGTCAACTCTTCAAACAATTTCCGGGAGGCCAGCCGCTTGGCGATTTCCTTGGGAATCCATCGCTGGCCGGCGGCCACGGCTTGAATGGCGGGGATAAGCTCCTGTCCTGTGGCGCTCTTGAGCACGTATCCCTGCGCCCCGGCTTGGAGCGCCTTGTGGATATCGGTGTCGCCATCAAAAGTGGTCAGCATCAAGACTCGCGCATTGGGATCGTGGTTGCGGATTTCCAGCGTGGCCTCGATGCCGTCTTTGAGCGGCATTCGCAAGTCCATCAAGACAAGGTCCGGCTTGTGCCTGCCAAACAAATCCACCGCCTGGTTGCCGTCGGCCGCTTCGGCCACAATGACCATATTGGGTTCCGTGTTGACCAGCGCAATCAATCCCATCCGCACGATAAAATGGTCGTCCGCCACGAGGATGCGGATTTTGCCCTCTTTTTTCATGACGACAATTGCGGCTCGGCACGGTCCGGCGCGCAGGACTCGTGGGGGATGGGAATTTGCACGCGCACCGTCGTGCCGGCATCGGGCGCGCTGGTGAAGGCGGTCTGGCCATGCAATCGCTTGGCCCGCTCGGCTATGCCCAGCAGGCCAAAGTGTCCGTCGCGCGGCCCGGCGCAATTGTCCAAGGCGAATCCCTTTCCATTATCCCTGACTTGCAAGATGACATTCTTGGGGCCGTAATCCAGTTCGATCTCCGTGAGGGTGGCCCCGGAATGTTTGATGACATTGGTCAGCGCCTCTTGGGCGATGCGCAGGAGGTTTTCCTCCACCGTCTCGGGCAAGGGCCTCACCCGGCCCTGGGCCTTCATTTCCACGCGAAGGTTGGAACCCCCGGTGATCTGCTGGCTGCTCATGAGCATGGCCCCGGGCAGGTCGAATTTCTCCAGAGCGCGGCATCTCAAGTTCCACACCGATCGGTGGACCTCCATTTGACTTTCGGCCACGAGTGTCCGCGCCATCTCGAGGTGATGTCGGGCGTTGTCGGATTCCTTATCGAAGAGCCTGCTAGTGGTGTCCAATTGCAAGGCGACGCCCGTGAGGGCCTGCTCCAAAGTGTCGTGCAGCTCCTGGGCCAGGCGGGTTCTCTCGGCCAGAGTGGCCTTGGATTGAAGCTCCAATTCCTTGCGGGCGGTGATCTGAAGCTTCAATTGCGCCGAGCGCTCCTTGACTCTTTCCTCCAGTTGGTCGTGGGCCTGCCGCAACTCCAGGCGGGACCTCTCCTTTTCCCGGATCAAGACGTTCAAGGCGGCGTTCTTCTTGGAAACCATAACCGTCCAACCCACCGCCACAATGGAAACGGCCAGCAGGATGCCCAAACCGGTCAGGAGCCGTTGGGGGGTCAGCCAACTGGGCCGTTGCAGTATCCGGACCCCTTTTCCGGTGGGCATGAGAATTTGAAACGATTTGGCTTTTCCGTCCTCTCCGCTTTCCGTGAAGCAAACGCCGCTGACTTCAATCGTGCCGCCAACAGGGAGAGCCGCCAAATCCGCCATGGCTTCGGGCGTTTCCGTTTCGGCGGTAAAGGTGAAACTTTCGCTTTGCATCATCAACACCGTTCTCACCCGCATTATGCCGCTGGCCGGCTGGCGGTCTTGCCTGACGAAGCGATCCAGCAGCTTGCCTTGCAAAGTGACAAAAGCCGCGTGGCACAATCCGTCCTGCACCTGTTGCATCTTGACGGCCTTGGGCGCCGGGGCAGCCCTGGGTTCGGAGGTTTTCCGAAAAACAGCATCCTCCAGCACAGGCAGAAAGTTCTCAATATCCGCAAAGCCGGCCACCTCAACCACGTCGCCCACGGATACGGCCTCCATCTGGGTGGTTTCCACGCGCAGGCCCCCGGACTCATCCTGCAGGTATAATTCCTGGGCCGGTCGCAGATAGGTAATCCGGCCCTTGACGTGGACCCGTTGTCCCGGCCTGTTGTCTCTGCGATATTGCGCAATATTATTGAGAGCCAGCAAAGGTTCGGTAAAAGGATCAATGGAATCGGGCGCCTCGACCACAAAATCATCGGGCAGTGAAGTCATGAACAGTTTCAGGGCGGTCAAGCGTCTCTGCTCAAAATTGAAGAAAGCGCCGGAGGTCCCCCTGAGCCTGACTCTGGAACCAATGAGGCGTTGAGGATCCATCCCAGGAGGCAATCTGGAAACCGCATGGAACCGGTAACCGGCCGAGGCAATTTCCAGGTCCAGATTTGATTTTGAGTCGGTCATTTGCGCTGCCCGCACGATGCCGGTAATCTCCACCCGCTGGCTGTCCTCGGCTCCCGCCATGAAGCGATCAATGGAAACCGCCCGGGCTGGGGGCAAGGGGGCGGATCCGATCTTGGTAAAACTGGCTCCGGTAATCACTGGAGCGAAGGCGCCCTTTTCCGTCACCCCTGAAACGCGGACGACATCGCCAGGTTCGGGCGCCGGACCGTTGCCGTTATACGCGAAGACCCCGCAAGTAGCATCCTGGACGAAGAAGTTCCCGCCCGGACTTGGATCCACAGCGGTCACGGTGCCGGTGACAAGGACTCTGAGCTGGCGGGCGGCGCGCTCGACGGGGAGAGAAATAACATCGGCGGCGTTGGTCAAAAGCTCGTTGGTGTCAACGGCTGACGCGGATTGGCCGAACATGAGCAACCCGCAGGCCAGGATGAATCCAGCCGCCATCCGAAGTTTCTGACCCGAACTCATTTCGTTGTGGTCGCGGTTCATTTCAGAGTGTCGGGTCTCCAGATTGCAAAGTCCAGACTATTCCAAGGGCGGCCCCAACGCATCCCTCGAAAGAGGGATGAGAGCCGCTGAGATCACTTTCCTTCCATTTGGCCCAGGCAGGCGCGGGCGGTTTTATTGGCCGGGTCCAGGCGCAAGACGGCAAGGAATTCATTCTTCGCGTCGGCGATTTTTCCGTTGGCAGCCAATTCCGCGCCCAGCGAGAGATGCCCATCCACATAATCGGGCTGGACTTCGATGGCCTGACGATAATGCGCGATGGCATCCTGGTGACGGTTCATTTTGGAGAGCAACTTGCCCGCGCAGGCGTAAAAGACTCCTTGGGCAGGTTCCAGTCGCGCCGCGCGATCAACCTCTTTCAACGCAGAATCAAAGCGGCCTTGGCTGGCGTCAATATTGCTCAATTCGTACCAGGCGGCGGCCATGCCGGGGTGCAACGCCAGCGCCTGAACAAAGGACGAGCGGGCCGTCGCCAGATCGCCCTGGCGTTCCAGCAGGCGGCCTTGCTGGAAACAGGGGAGGTAATAAGAGGGCATCAACTGTTGCATTGTCTGCCATTGGAGGATGGCTTCCTTGATCGCGCCAATGGATTCCAGGAAATCGGCGAAATTGGAATATAAGTCCAAGTCCTGGGGGGCGCGCGCAATGGCGTCGAGATAAATGGCGCGGGCGGCGTCGGCGTCGCCGGCATCCATCCGTCGGCTCAGATCGCCGATCTCCTCGCGCAACGATTGCGATTGTTGTGCGTTATTGTCCTGCTGGCTCAATGGCGGCCGCTGGCGGCGGCGAAAGACTTCAGAAAGGTCGTTGCGGCGGTTCCAATCGGTCAAGCCCAGCCGGCGCTCACAGATTTCCTGTGAAAGCCACGACGGGGCCGCGCGTTGGCGGACGCCGGATGGCAGAAGCCCTTCGACCTGCCCCGCCCAGGCACGCGCCAAACGGTAATTGCCATCGTAATTAAAATGGACATGTTCGTAAAAAGTTTCGTCGCCGCAGATGCCCGCCACGCAGTTGGTCCCCAAAACCGCCGAAGCATCGAACAAAACCAGTCCGGGTGCGGCCCATTGCCGCGCGGCGTCGCGGATGATACCATTGATGCGCGAGTCAGTCCGAACGGGCAGGGCATCGCAATCGCGGGCCAAGATAAAGTGCCGCCGGGCCTCCGCCCGATTGGTCAGGCGCAGGAGGCACTCGGCCCATTGGTATTGCGAGTCCGCCCGGCAGGGATCAATTTTTGCCGCCTGCGCAAAGCATTGCGCGGCTTGGTCAAAGCGGCCCTCCTTTTCGGACTTGCATCCGTCCGCGTCAAATTGGCCGGCCTGCGTCCGTTGGGCGGAACTCAAATTAGTGGCTGAAACCGAAGCCAGCGGCGGGCAATCGCGGAGGTTGACGGCCACGGTGTTAAGAATGACCTTGGCTCCGGAATCCAGCCCGGCGCGCAGAATGTCATCCAGATTGCGTTTGAAGTTCCGATAGACGATCTCCTTGCGGGGATCGTCGGGCGGGACGCGGTTCTCGATGAACATTTCCAAGCCGGCCCAACTGCCTGTGGCGGGCTTCTTTTCTTGAAAGCGACGAGCCAGCGCCATGAACAATTGCCCGATGCGGGTCCGTTGCAGCGCCAGGCTCAGGCGGACATATTGCCAGGGGGGCGCCTGTGATCCAAAAACACTGGCCGCGCCAAAGGGGCCGATCATTTCATTGTTGCCCATGTAAAGAATCCAAAGGTCGCCCTGGCGACGGGCGCACTCGCGGGCGATGGGGACAATGGCGTGGGAATTGACGGCCGTGATGGCGACGTTGATGATCTCGAAACGGAGCGCCGGGAAACGGTCGCGCAGAAGCACTTGCAGGTAGCGCGGGGCGCCGTAGGCGGGGTCGGGGTCTCCCACGGCCGCCGATTCGCCCATGACAAAAATCCGGTAATGGCCGGCCGGTTTGCCGGCCTCCATCATGATTGGCCTGGGCTGCCGGACTTTTTCGGGTGGAAAAAAGCGGAGAACGAAACTATCGTTATTGACGAGGAATTCCTTGCCGCCGACGCGCGCTTTGGCGAAAAAGGCGGTGTCGTACCCGAAGCCCGCCAGCCGCAAGGCCCCTTCCAGCGCCGCCAGCGCCAGCACGGGCGCCAAAAGGACGGCCGCCAGGCGAAAAAGCCAGCGGCGGAAGGCCACGTTGGTGGATCGGGACGTCGTCCTGCCCATGACCGCCAGTCTGCGACTGCCGGCATTAGGCGTCAAATCATTCAGCGCTCGGGCGGGCGCCGGGACTCCGTCCGAGCCATCGCATCCCTCGAAAGAGGGATGACGGGCGTTGAGAATTTTCGTTTAATGGCGACCATCAGCAGGAATCAAACATGATCATGATTAGCGCGGAATCAAACGCTAAAATGAGAACGCGTCCTGAGCAAGGTGCGTCCGCCCTCGTCCCAAGTGTAAACTGTAACGCTCAACCCAATAAGCAAGAAATATGAAAAGCTCCAACTCTTGTCAATCCATTGCCCGCTTATTTCGGGCCAATAAACGCATGAAAAAAATCCTATTGATAATTCTTGGCGTGATGGGCGCCGCTGGTTTGACCCGTGTTCAGGCCCAATTAATCAACGTCAATTTTATTGACGATTCCATCAACGTGGACTATGGCGGCGGCAATAACCCTGTGCCTTCGGCGATGTCAGGCGCCGCGGTTATTGGTTCGGCGGGTGACACTTGGAATGGCCTGGGAGGCTTTGCCTATTCAGCTTATCCAGGGGGCGCCACTTTCACCAGCGGCAACCTGCATTATTTCAATGGCGGCGTGTCGGGGGTTACGCTGACTTTGTCGGCGCCAAGCGGCACGTATGACGCCAATTCCCCGAATTGGGGCAATCACAGTCCCTTTTCATGGGCGACCCTCGCTGACGAAACCGGTGATATTGGCTACCCCTATACCCCGTATGCAACCTTGATGGCGAGTTGTCTGGTCGCCAATTCCACCACTGCAACCGGGTTCGTCACTCTCAGCGGTCTAACGCCTAATGCGGGTTACAATGTGTACACTTACAGCGCGAGTGATGAGGGTTCGGCCGGGAGGACGAGTACGTTTGTCGTCAATGGTGTCACCCAGACCTCGACTTACGATGGCGCGACCAGCACGCTGGTCGAAGGCGTTGACTACCTTGAGTTTGCGGGAGTCACGGCCAGCGCAACAGGGACACTGACGATAAACTTTGGCAATTTCATTAACAGCGAAAGTGATTTCAATGGTTTCCAAATTGAACCTGCTGCCACGAACTCCCCGCCCCCACCAGCCCCGCCGCCCACCGTCTCGGCCCTCAGTCCCAACGGCGTCATCCTCTGCACCAACACGACACTCGAATGCACCGCAACCTCCTCGTCCAACACGATCACGATCACGAACGTTCAAATGATCCTTACGACCTCTACTCTCGGCGGGACTCCCACCAAGGTGACGAACACTCTGAGTTCACCGGCCGTCACCGGCCTGGGCACTCCCACCGCCAGCGTCAACTATCCGCTGACTTCAAATTTGATCTATACCGTGGTCGTCGTGGCCACCGATAGTAATGGCAATTCCACTGCTTCTGCGGCGGCCAATTTTGACACTCTGGCGCCCACGCTGGTCATTGAGGCGGAGGATTTCAACTTTGGTGGCGGCTCGTTCATGGACACTCCGCCCGACGGAGGGTTGTCTCTTTATGCGGGTTACATCGGCGAGCAGACCATTGATGAACAAAAAGCCTCCAGCGCAGGCACCACGGATTATTACCGCGGCTACGGCGACCCGATCATCACGCAGGATGCAAACCCAAATAACGGAAAGGAGCAAAAGTACGTCACCGCCGCCGCTGAAGGCGATACGAATGTTCTCGATGTTCCGCAGGAAGTCGGCTACAATAGCGTCGGCGATTGGTTGGATTACACCAGGACCTTCGGCTCCGACATTACGAACTCCGCCCCCGCGGGCACCTATTCGATTTGGGGCCGTCTCTGTACCGATGGCAGTGGCCCCGCTTTGAATTTCTATCAGGTGACCAACGGCCAGGGCACAGCCAGTCAGGCGGTCTCCCAGATCGGCTCGTTTAGCTTCACCGACAACAACTGGAATACCTATGAGTACGTGCCGATGCTGGATCAATTTGGCAACCTTGTCGCCGTCACTCTGAGTGGCGAGGAAACCTTGCGCGGCCAGGTCACAGGCAACCCCAATATAGACTTCTACATGCTGATTCCCGCCGTCCCCAGATTGACCCCCTCCTTGCTTTTTGCCTATCCTGACGGTGTCCATCCCTTTGAAGCCACCAACAACTTCACCTTCACCGTCGGACCCGCTAACGGCTCCAACATTGTCAGCACGGGTATTGATGTCGTTTTGAACGGGGTGGATATCACCTCCAATCCAAGATTCACCCTCACTGCGGCAGGCAGCGCTTGGACAGGCAATTTCCCTGTCGCGTCCAACGCCGTCTATTCGGCCGTCATCTCCGTGACCAACGTGGCCGGCTCCAATACCACCATCAGCATCAATTTTGACACCTTTGATGTCAACAATTATCAATGGGAAGCCGTTGACTATGACTTCAGCACCAATAATGGCGCCGGCGCGTGGATTGGCGGGCTGTTCATTGATAATCCCGTCCCGACCTGCGATACCACGGCGCCGCAAACGGGACACCTTGAAACCAACAGTTATTACGCTTACCCCACGGGCTTCACCCCGGCGGTTGATACTCTGGCTCAGATGGGGGCCGTCGCCCAACAGGGCGTTGACATCTACTTCCCCAATGATGGCCAGTCGTCCACCTCGGAGTACTACAGGGCCGACGGCGTGGGCAGCCAGCCCGCCGCGGATTATTTGCGCCCCAAATTCCGGGCTGAGCAAACCGTGCTGGGAGACACCGCCATCGGCACCTTCAACATCGGCTACTACGGCCTAGGTTATTGGCTCAATTACACGCGCCACTACCCTACCAACAACTACTATGTCTGGGGCCGTCTGGCGGGGGGCGGCGGAGCGTTCAGCGGAACCACGGTCAGCCTGGTCACGAGTGGCGTCGGCGCCACGAATCAGACGACCCAAGTCCTGGGCACTTTCTCGGATCCCAATGCGGCGGGCTGGCAAGCCTGGCACTGGATTCCACTTCTGGACGCCAATGGCAACATGGTGAACGTATCCTTGGGTGGGCTGGCCACTTTGAGAGTCACGAGCGGAAACAACGTCAATTCGGAGTTCTTTATGCTCGCTCCGGCGCCGCCCCAATTCACGGTGACTCCCTCGCTGGTGGCAGGGCAGCTCAATCTGTCCTTCCCCACCCAGAGCGGGCATACCTACACGGTCGTGTATAAGAGCAGTTTGGCGGCTCCCACTTGGACCCCCGTAGGCTCGCCCATCAGCGGCAATGGATCGGCCCAAGCCGTCCTCCAGACATTGACAGGCACGCAAGGGTACTATACAGTAACCGTACAGTAAAAGAGCCGATGAGAGGGCAGGCAGCACGAGCTGGAAAAATGAAAGCAAACATCGTTAGTGCCAGTCTCCGCTTCGCCTTTTGCCCAGAGAAGCGAAGCCGACTCCGCCGTGCGCGCCGAGGGTGGCAGAAAAGCGCCCTTTCCGGCGGGTTCACGCTGATCGAATTGCTGGTGGTCATAGCCATCATCGCCATCCTGGCCGCCTTGCTGCTGCCGGCCCTGACCCGGGCCAAACAGCAGGCGCAAGGGGCTCAATGCATCAGCAATCTCAAGCAATTAACTGCGGGCTGGATCATGTACAACACGGATTCTCGCGGTTACCTCATGCCCAACGGCGATGAAACCAGCCAGCCAGCCAGTCTGACCGACCCCAATGGCCAGCCGGGCCACTCACTAGCGCAATGGTGCCCGGGCCGGCAAGATGTGGCAACCGAACTGAGTCCGCAGGGCGCCACTGTGAATGTCGGCGTTGAATGGATCCAGTTGGGCCTGCTCTATCCCTATGTCAAGAGTCCGGGCGTTTATAAGTGTCCGGCGGACAATAATGGCATGCCCTCATTCGGCATTATCTATCCTCATGTTCGCAGCATGTCAATGAACACTTGGTTAAGCCCGATCGTGCCCTATGACAACGAGACAGGGGTGGTGTCGTACTACAAGGAATCGGATCTGCGCCAGCTTGGTCCCGTCAATACTTGGGTTTTTATAGATGAAAATCCATACAGTATCAATGACGGGTCCTTTATTTGTGATGATGGTCCGGGGGATGCCGCAGATTGGATTGACTGCCCGGCGTCGTATCATAATGGTGCCGCCGGGATCAGTTTTGCGGATGGACACGTCCAAATCAAGAAATGGATTGATCAGACGGTGTTAAAAAAATGGGGTCCGCCGGCGATTACATGGGGCAATCCCGATTACACCAGGATGGCTCCCACGGGCAGCACCAATGATCTCTGGTGGCTCCAAAGCCGCAGCACCGGCATCGCGGGCACCTCAGGCTTTGAGGGGCCGCCGTGAAAAAGGCGGGAGAAGTCTCATCTTGAGGGAAATGAGGCTCGATCAAGACTCGATGGTGAGGGAGATGATTTTTTTGGCGGCGTTCCTCGGCTTTTGTGCGTCCACCCGCGCCAAAGATATTCTGGCCAATCCGGGCTTCGAAGCGGGGCTGGCTCCTTTGCAATGGAATATCTACGGCCCTAATGTCTATACGGAAACTTCAGCCGCCGTTGCCCATAGGGGGACCAATTACCTCAAAGTCTATCAAGCCTTCAACGGCTCCATCAACTTCAGCGGCGTTTATCAGGACAACCTCTCCGGCCCCGGCGCGGTCTATGCCGCCGATGGCTGGGCTTACACCTCGGCCTCCGACACGCTGGCGGGCCAAAACGCCGCGTGGATCGAGGTCAGCTTCCGCGATGCCAGCGCCAATATTCTGGCTCTCTACCGTTCCGCCCTCATCACCACCAATGCCATCGCCGCGGGGACCTTTCCCAAAAGCGCCTGGATGGACCTGCCAGTCACCAATCAATACGATCTCAACACCTACGCAGTCACCAATCACACCGCCGCTCTCGTTGCTCCGGCCGGCGCCAGTTTTGTCCGCTATCAAATCACCTTTCAGGGCGACGCCGCGAACAGCGCCGGCTCGGTGTATTTCGATGATTTGAACCTGAAGCAAACGGCGGGTGATCCTCAAGGCAATTGGAACATCGTCTGGAGCGACGAATTCAACGGCACGTCAATTGACTCGAATACTTGGACATTCGAGACCGGCAACAACAACGGCTGGGGCAACAACGAATTGGAGTACTATACCAGTTCGGCCCAAAACGCTTACGTCTCCAACGGCTTGCTCCACATTGTGGCTTTGCAGCAAGCGATGGGCGGCTGCGATTACACCTCCGCGCGCATGAAGACCGAGGGTCTCTTCAGCGCCGAATACGGCCGGTTTGAATGGCGCGCCAGCCTTCCAGCCGGCGCCGGCTTTTGGCCCGCCCTTTGGATGCTCGGCGCCAACATCAGCAGCGTCGGATGGCCCGCGTGCGGCGAAATTGACGTCATGGAAAACAAGGGCAGCAACCTCACCCAAGTCCAGGGCAGCCTCCACTCCGGCAGTGACGAGACCCAGGTTTATACGTTCACCGGCGGCAGCGTCACCAATTTCCACAACTACCTCCTCGAATGGACCACCAACGCCATCAGTTGGTATGTGGACGGCTTGCTTTATGAAACGCAGACCAATTGGTCCGATTCGGCGGGAACATATCCGTTTCCGTTCAACCAGCCGTTCTTTATCATCATGAACCTAGCCGTCGGCGGAGACTTCCTGGGGAACCCTTCCACCAACACCATCAATGCCAACTCCACCTTTCCCGGCCAAATGCTTGTTGATTACGTCCGCTTCTACAATCTGACCGCGCCCCTCCAGCTCACCGCCAGCCTGGGCGACGGCAGGTTGTCATTGACGTGGCCCTCAAACATCCTTTGCCACCTGGAATCGGCCACCAACTTCTCCGCCGCGTCCAGTTGGACCAACGTGGCCGGCGCTGCCCCGCCCTTTTCCGTCACTCCTCTTTCCGCCGCCACTTTCTACCGCCTGGTTTCTCCTTGAGAGCGTGTCTGAAAAATGGGGAGCGCACATTTCATCGAATCTGTTGTCGGAGCGTTTGGAAATTGGAACCCGTGGCCGGGACATGGAAGGGCTGCACGCAGGCCGCGGGATAATGTCAGACGGACCAGGGCGCGCGATAATCGCGGGTCAGCCACTTCGAGTTGCCGGTGCCGTCGGTGAACTTGAACCTGGCCGGGTCCCACTTAAGGTGCGCGTGGTGGTAGTAGCTCTGGTTGAGCAGATGGCAGCAGATGGCCGAGCGCGCCCCGACCTGCTCATTGGTGATGGGTTTCTTGCGGCTCCTGACGCACGCCATGAAGTCGGATATGTGCTGTTTGCTCACGTAGAGTTTGATCAGGGCGTTGGCCAGGTAGAGACTCTCGGCCTTGTGGACCTCGGCCGCGCAGGAGGTTTCCGTATCGGGGGCCGGCGCCCCATCTTTGGGCGGGTCTGCGGAGTAATCGGCGATGGTCTTGCCGCCGACGATGAGCACGAACTTGCCGCGGTTGACCCGCACTTCACCGGCGGCGCCAAAGAAATGCACGCCGAAACCATCTTTGTGTTCCACAGTGATGCCGTTGGCATAGACCAGTTTCGCGCCGCGCCTGGCGTTCGGATCGTCCGGCGGAACGATCTCCACCGGGCCGCTGTCATCCATGCCCAGGCCCCACTGTGCGATGTCCAGATGATGCGCGCCCCAGTCGCCCACCCCGCCGCTGCCGTATTCGCGGTAGTCGCGCCACGCCGGGAACCCCTCATGCACGCCGCGCGGGCTGAGCACGGAGCTGTAGCCGCGCAAGGGCGCCGGGCCGCACCAGAGGTTCCAATCCAGCCCCGGCTCCGGCGCTTCCTCCCGCAAGTCGCACGGCCGGCCGGGATCGCCGAAGCTGCATTCGACCTTCTGAATCCTGCCGATCACGCCGTTGCGCACCAGTTCGCACGCCACGCGAAATTCCTTCATTGACCGTTGCATCGAGCCGGTCTGCAAGATGCGTTTTTTCGCGTGGGTGGTTTTGAGAACTTTGACGGCCTCGTGGATGTTGTGCGTCAGCGGCTTCTCGCAATAGACGTCCTTGCCGGAGCGCAGCGCGGCGAGCGTGGGAATCGCGTGCCAGTGGTCGGGTGTGGCGATGCAGACCGCGTCAATATCCTTGCGTGCGATGAGTTCGCGGAAATCGTTGTAAGCCGCACAATCGCTGTTCCCGTAGAATTTATCCACCTTTTGCTTCGCGTCGTTGCGGCGGGTGGTGTCCACATCGCAAACCGCCAACACGCGCGTATTCTGCCAGAGGAAACTGTCCAGCAGACCGCGCGATTGCATGCCCATGCCGATGAACGCCATGGTGACGCGGTCACTGGGGGCGGGCTTTGCCCCCCAAACCCGGGATGGTAGGATGAAGGGCGCAGCCGCGGTAAACGCGGACGCGGCCTTGAGGAAGTTCCGGCGACTGATTTGGTTGGTCGTTTTCATGAAGGCAGAATTGGCTCCAAAGGTAGGACTCGAACCTACAACCACACGGTTAACAGCCGCGTGCTCTACCATTGAGCTACTTTGGATGCCTCATGCAACTCTTAATTTACAAACGCCTTTCCCCCGCGTCAATGGGTTTTCATTTTTGTTTTCAGGCGCGTTTGACTTTATGAGGCGCCCCATCATTGCTGTGGAAACACCTGATACAGAATCATATACACCGCCACCCCCGTAACGGAAACGTACATCCACAGCGGCCAGGTCCAACGGGCAATCCGCTTGTGGCGGTCAAATTGTTCGCGCATGGCGCGGGCCAACGTCACGAAAATCAACGGGACGATCACGACCGCCAAAACGGTGTGGGTCCCCAATATGGCGAGATAAATCGGACGAAACCAGGCGGGGTTTTTAAAGACGGTGACGTGATGGACGAATATGTGGTAGGTCAGATAACAGGCCAAAAACAGCGCCGAAGTGGCAAAGGCGCTGATCATGCAGTTGCGGTGCGCGCGCGTGTTTTTCTTCTTGATAAACACGTAGCCGGCGCCAAGAAAAATCGCGCTCAGGCCGTTGAGCGTTGCGTTGACGGCGGGCAAATCGTGAGCGGTCATGGCCGGCTGGCGCAGGCTTTCATTGCGCGGCAAGGGCTTTGGCGGCCGCCTGGGCTTGCGCAGCACCCGCCTCGGTCTGGCCGTCAAAATAGCCGCGGATGCGTCCGCTCCGGTCAATGAGCACGAATTTGTCGCTGTGGATGAAGAGGTCGTCGGCGTCTTCCCGCTGGGCGGACGGTTTGTCCAGCGCGCTCAACTTCATCCCCTCCACGGTGGCGCGGCGCAGTTCGGCCTTGCGGCCTGTCAGGAATATCCATTGGCCCTGGCGCGCGCCGTGGCGGACGCCGTATTCTTTCAAGACTTGCGGCGTGTCATAATCGGCGTCTGTAGTGAAGGAGACCAATTTGACGGCCGACTCCGGCGGCAGGGCGTCCTGGATTTCCTTGAGATGGGCCGACATGATGGGACACTGGCCGGCGCAACGGCTGAAGATGACGTCGGCTATCCAGATGTTGCCGCGCAGGTCCTCCAGGGTCACGGTCTGGTTGTCTTGATTGGTCAGGGTGAAGCCGGGCAGGGCGCCATAGACGGGCAGGGGACCGGACCTGGAGCGAAGCACAACCAGGACGGCCAGGAGGGCGATAAAACCGACGAGCAAGGCGCTCCAAACAAGCCATTCAATTTTGCGCTCCGACAATTCTCTGCCCTCCTATTCGTAGGTGCCGCCGCCGCCGCCGGCGGCCTTGGACATTTTTTCGACCCATTTGTCATAGTCGGCCTGGGAGACGACTTTGATGGTGCCTCTCATGGTGTAGTGGCCCATGCCGCAAAGCTGGGCGCAATTGATTTCGTAAGTCCCCTCCTTGACCGGCGTAAAATGCGCCGGAATGACCATGCCGGGAATGGCGTCTTGCGCCACGCGCAGGGGCCGGACGGCAAAACAATGGATGACATCCAGGGAACTGATATAGGCGATGACCGGTTTGTTGACCGGCACAACCAGATCGTTGACGGCGAAGAAATTCTCCTTGTAGTTGGGGTCCTTTTTATCCAGCCCGAAGGGGTTGTCGCCGGCGACCAATTTCTCGTCGTTGGCGCAGAACTTGCCGTGCGGCCCGGCGTACCAGCCGTTCCATTGGAATTGCTGGGCGATGACTTTGATGACGGTGGAGTCTTTTTCGCCGGGGAATTGGTCCACCGCGTGGGACCAGACGGGAATGGCGAAGCCGATCAGTAACACCGCCTCAACGATGGCCACGACGCCTTCCAGGTAGGTCGAGGTGTTGCTTTTGACGCCGACGTAATCGGCCTGCGGATTGCGGCTCTTATGATAGCGCAGCAGAACGTAAAGGAAGTAACCGATCCAGCCGATAAAAAGCAGGCCCATCAAAATGTGGACGGAAATGATCAAGCGGTCCACGCCGGCGCCCTGGGCCGAGGCGTCCACCGGCAGGTTGGTCCAACTGATGTTGTGGATGGCGTACCAGGCCAGCGGGATCAGCAGCAAAAAGGAGAGGAAAAACAGCCGCCAGTTGATTCTGTTTTTTGGGAAGTCTTGCATGTTCTAAGACGGAGGTTGGGCGGGCGGATCGGACGCCTGCTCGGCCCGGGCCGCGGCAGCGGCCTTCTTGGCCAGAAAGACGAAAAAGGACGCGGCGCCGACCATGACCACGCCAATGAAACCCATTAACGTGAAGATGCTCGCGTTGAGGCTGCGCGCCATGGCGGAATCCGATTTGCCGAAGCAGGCCGCGCACGCCATCGCCGCCGGGCTGCATTGCAGCAGGCAGGCGGCCGTCAAAATGGAGGGCAGGGAAAAGCTTTTCACAGGTAACTGATGTGTTTGAGTTTGCGCAGCGCCGATCTCCCGTAGCAGATCAGGCCCGCGCCCGCCACAAAAGAGCCGATGCCCCCCGCCAGCAGGGCCATTTCCCGGCCGGGGGACCAGGCGTACTGGCACAGGAACCAGACCCCGCAGAAAAACGAGAGCAGGATTGACATCGTCACAAATACAATATGAAAGGCTTTCAAGGACATATCACCCAATGTGAATAATGCTGTTATGATTCGTTGACCACAGCGTAAGATACATCAGCGCGGCGAAAAAGAAAGTGGTGAAGGCCAGCACCGCGTAGATCATCTTCTTCTCCGAGATCAAGTGCATGAAGAAGCAGACCACCAGCGAGCCTTTGCACCCGGCGATGATCAGGGCCACGACGATGTTGGTGGTCCGGCTCCCAAAATCAAAGAGCGAGGCCCATACGGTCAGCGCTGTCCCGATGGCCAGCGCGACGCCGACAATCAGGTAGCGCCGGATGTGGTGGCGCATTTCTTCAATGGTGTGCTCGTCGGCGCGGGCCGCCGCAACGGTGGAGGGTGTCGGGTTCATAAGAGATAAAGGACGGGGAACAGAAATATCCAGACCAAATCAACGAAATGCCAAAAGAGGCCGGAGACTTCGACCCGGTTGATGTAGCGCTCGGGGTCCTGCTCCCACACTTTGGCCAGCGGCCCCCAAATCGCGAAGATGACGATGGCCCCGGCGATGACGTGCAAGGCATGCAAACCTGTCAAGGTGAAATAAATCGCCAGATAAGTGTGGTGCCACGGGCCATAATTCTCCATCGTCTTGATCTGGTCGCGCGGAATTTCAATTTTCACTTCCTCGTGCCCCAGCGGCGGGTTCATCAATTGCGCCTGGTCTTTGGGCCACCAGCCTTCCAGCACGACGGTCTTGTCGTTCGTTTCGGCTTTCTGCAAATGCCCATCGGCCACGCGCCCGTCTTTAAGCACGACGTTGTAGTGAACGAATTTGTCGCGGTATTCGAAGGACTTGATGCCCAGAAAGGTCAGCGCGCAAAGGATGGTGATGCCTTGACAGAGCTTGTACTGCTTGAAATTGCCCATCTTCAGGCTGGCCCAACTCAACACCACCGTGACGCTGGAGGCGATGAGCACCAGCGTGTTGGTCATCCCCAGGGGGATGTTCAGCCAATGATGCGGCCACATTCCGTCAGGCGCGTTGACCCGCAGGAGGATGTACGAGCAGAACAGCGCCCCGAAGAGCATGACTTCCGAGGCCAGAAAAAGCCAGATGCCCACTTTGGCATTGTAGAGGCCGGTGTCGGGCCGGGGTTTAACTGCGTACGGGATTTCCATGTGTCAGGGGTTCGGTTCTCTCCGGTTCGTTTTGAGGCGTGAAGTCGCGGCTCTTGCCGGGAACGCTGTATTCGTAGGGGCCGCGGAAGACCTCCACCGGCTTGTCAAAGTTTCCGTGCGGCGGCGGCGTGGGCGTCTGCCACTCCAGGGTGGTCGCCTCCCACGGATTGTCCGACGCGGCTTTCCTGCCCCGCTTGATGCTCCAAAAGAAGTTAATGATGAAGGGAATCTGCGCCAGGCCCAAGCCCCAGACGGCATGGGTGATATTCACGTTCAGCCCGACCACCGAGGGGCTGAGGCCGACCACGTCCGGCGTGGCCATATAGCGCACGCCCCCGTCATAGAGGCGGCGGGACATGCCGGCCATGCCCTGGATGAACATCGGCATGAACACCAGGTTCATAAATATAAACGACAGCCCGAAGTGGACCTTGCCCCAAAACTCGTTCATCATCCGCCCCGTTATTTTCGGATACCAGTAGTATATGCCGGCGAACAGCCCGAAAATGGTCCCCGGTGCCACCACGTAGTGGAAATGGGCGATGACGTAGTAGGTATCATGCAACGCGATGTCGCTCGCGTTGAAGCCCAGCGGCAATCCGGTCAGTCCCCCAATTCCGAACATCGGCAGAAAGCCCAGCGCGAAGAGCATCGGCGTGTTGATGCGGATGGAGGCGCCCCACAACGAGATAAACAGCGCCGTCAGAATGATCACCGACGGAATGGAAATCATCATCGTCGTCGTCTGGAAAAACGTGGCGATGCGCGTGCCCATGCCCGTCAGATACATGTGATGGGCCCACACGATGAAGGAAAGAAAACCGATGACCATCACCGCATAGACCATCGAGCGATAGCCCCAGATGGGCTTGCGCGTGTTGTTGGCGATGATCTCCGTCACGATGCCCATTGCCGGCAGAATCAACACATAAACCTCCGGATGGCCCAAAAACCAAAACAAGTGCTGCCACAACAGCGGGCTGCCGCCGCCGCTCAGGTGCAACATCTGCCCGGACACCACCAGCCCCGTCGGGAGGAAAAAGCTGGTGTGCAGCACGTTGTCCATCAGTTGCATGACCGCCGCCGCTTCCAAGGGCGGAAAGGCCAGCAGCAGCAGGAATCCCGTCACCAATTGCGCCCAGACGAAAAAGGGCAGGCGCATCCAACTCAGCCCCTTGGCCCGCAGTTGAATGATCGTCGTGATGAAATTGACCGCCCCCAGCAGCGACGAACTGATCAGGCAGACCATTCCAATGATCCAAAACGTCTGCCCGTTGGGATGCAGGCTCGGGTCGGTCAGCGTCGCCAGCGGCGAATAGGAGGTCCAACCCGATTTGGCCGCGCCGCCCGGTATGAAGAAGCTCGACAGCATCAGCACGCCGCCCATGAAATAAAATTGGTAGCTGACCATGTTCAGGCGCGGGAACGTCATGTCCGGCGCGCCGATTTGCAGCGGCGTGACGAAATTGCCAAACGCGCCGAAGGCCAGCGGCACGATGGCCAGGAAAACCATGATCGTCCCGTGCATCGCGCCGAAGGAATTGTAAAGGTCGGGCATCATCACGCCCTCCTTGGTAGCCATGCCCTCGCCCAGCACACGGTAAAGCAGATGGCCGATGATCGGGATGGGATGGCCCGGATAAGCCAACTGCCACCGCATGATCGTCATCAGGCAAAATCCGAAAAAAAGAAACATCAGGCCGGTGATCCCGTACTGGACGCCAATGACTTTGTGGTCGGTGGAGAAGATGTACTTCTGCCAGAAGCCTGGCTCGGCGTGGTGCGATTCCTGAACGGGAGCGTCCGCGTGCGATGTGGGCTGCATGGCTCTTTATGGCGTTAGCCGCGTCTTGTCCAGAACCATCAGTCCAAGTAATAACGGCAAATAAATGATCGAAACCAAAAACAGCAGCCGCGCCCGCTGCAAGCTCAACTGGCGCGAAAATTGAAACGCGCACCACACGAAGGCGCCGCCCAGAAGCAGCGCCCCGGCCAGGTACGCCGGCCCCGCCAATCGGAACAGGAACGGGCACAAGCTCACCGGCAACAGTCCCAGCGTGTGACATAGCGCCTGCCGTCCGGTCCGTTCCCCGCCGGGGTCCACCACCGGCAGCATGATAAATCCCGCCTGCGCGTACTGGTCCCGGTACATCCACGCAATCGCCAAAAAATGCGGCAATTGCCAGAAAAACAGGATCGCGAACAGCGACCACCCTTCGCCGGAAATCGCGCCCCGCGCCGCCGCCCATCCCATCAGCGGCGGCAGCGCCCCCGGAATGGCGCCAATGACCGTGTTCAACGTCGTTACGCGTTTGAGGGGCGTATAAACAAAAAGGTAGCTCCCCAGCGTCAACGCGCCCAAAAGGGCCGTCACCGCGTTGACCCTTAGCGCCAGCCAGATCAGCCCGACTGTCCCGCAGACGGCGCCAATGACCAAGACCGACTCCGCCGTCAGGCGTCCGGAGGGCAGGGGACGGTCCCGCGTGCGGAGCATTTTGGCGTCCTGCTCCCGTTCCAGCAATTGGTTCAACGCCGACGCGCCGGCGGCCAGCAGCGCCGTGCCACCCAGCGCGTTGAGCAGCAGCGCCCACGAGACCGGCCCGCGCGAACCGAGATAAAACCCGGCCATCGTTGTCAATAACACCAGCGTCGTCAGCCGCATTTTGAACAACTCGCCCAACACCGCCGCCAGCGACTTCTCCGCCGCTGCCGCTTTGACCAGCGGCGCCGGCGCATCGAGTACTTGCACGGTGGCTTTCATCCTAGTTGGCGGTGATGCCGGAGGACGATTCCCAGGCAGCGCTGCCGCGTTGCGGCGTCCGGCCAAAAACCGGGACACGCCCCGGGCCTCGTCCGGCCGGGACCGCCAGCAGCCGGAACGCGATCAGCGACGCCAGCCCGCCCGTGACCAAACAGAGTGCGCCGCAAGCGACGTGCGTGGTCGCCACGTCGGCCGATTTGTCCGTCCAAATCGTGGCCGCGCCGAGAAAAACCTGCATCAGAACCAATCCCAACAAAATGCCGGAAAGGCGCGTCAGCGGGTGCCGCCAGCCCAAAAGCCACCAGGCGCGCCAGACGCAGGCGGACACCGCCGCGAATATAGCCAGCGCCAGGAGCCGATGGACCATTTGCAAGCGCACCTGCGCCGCAGTGATCGGGTTGTAGGCGAAGACTTCCTGGCGGTCTTGGTTGTAGCGCAATATGGCCGCCGCATCGGTCTGCGGCCACAGCTTGCCGTAGGCGGCCGGGAAATCCGGGATGGCCAATCCGGCGTGCTGGTGGCGCATCGTGGCCCCCAGAATCAATTGCGCCAGGACCAACGCCGTAATAGTCGGAAAAACAAACCGGAACCCATGCGCGTCCATCTCCTTCTGGAACGGCAGGCGTCGCCAGAAGTCGGTTTGGAAAAGCGCGATGGCGCACATCAGCGCCAAAAACAGTTGTGCCAGCGTCGCGTGAACAATCCCCAGTTGGTCCTTCAATTCCGTCACCCGCAATCCCCCCAAAATCCCTTGCGTCACCACGGCCAGCCACGCCGTCACCCCCAGCGCCCGCAGCCACTTGGGGGCCGGTTCGCACTTCGGCCAATAAAACCCGCCCGCCAGGCCGGCCAGCCCTATGGCCGCCAAAAGCAGGTTCTCTTTGGCGTGGGCCGGGAAGAACGCGCACAGGGCCGCGCCCGTCAAGATGAAGACTCCGCCCGCCACGCGCAGCAACGGGCGCGCCTTGCGGCCGAAGAGCCACAGCGCCAGCACTGTCGTCAGCAAGCCCACCAACGAGGCCGCCAGGCGGTGAGTGTGCTCGAAAAAAACGCCGCCGATCCATTTGGAAACCGGAAAGAAGAACATGTTGTAGCCGTAGGTGTTGGGCCAATCCGGCACCGCCAGGCCCGCTCCGTGGCTGGTCACCAATCCGCCCATCCAGACCAGCACGAAGGTCGCCAGCGCGGCGAAAACCGTGTAGCCTTTCAACCAACTGTTCTTGACTTGGGGCAAACTCACAGCAAACGACAACTGCAAAAACAACCGACAACAACAATAACCGACTACGACTCAATTGCAACCCACCCCGACTGCGCGCGTGACTCAAAACCGGCGTTGTCGGGGGGACTTTTCAGACGCTTTACTGCGCAGCAGGCACTTCGATGGTGAAATCGGCCGTCACAGGCCCCTCCGCCACCGTGATCTCCTGCGTTTCGCCCGGCTTGCTGCCGTGCGCCTTCAAATGATAAGCCATCAAAGTGTACTTGCCCGCCGGGACGTTGGGGATCTTGTAATTGCCGTCCGCGTCCGTCACCGCGTAATACGGATTATCCACCACCCCGGCGTAGGCGAACATCCACTGATGCACATCGCACTTGATCTTGACCAATATCTCCGGCTTTTTGATGCTCTCGGTCCACTTGGTGTCGTTGACATCCCCCTGGTTCGGCTCGGCGAAGTTGAATTCGCTGTTGCCATCCATTTTGGGGAGGGCGTGGATATTATGCATGAAGGGGTCGCCGTTTTTGATCCGTACCGGCTGGCCGACCATCACGCCGAAAACGTAAGGCTCGTAGTTGCAGCCGACCTGGTCCAATTCGACCGGCGTTGTCGGCGGCGTGAAGGTTTTGCCCTCCAGCCCCTTGGAAATATAAATAAAGACATTGGCCAGCCCATGGTCCTTGCCCACGACCCATCGGCGGGTGGTCGGGATGGCGGGGTGTAATTTGCTGCAAGCGTCATCATACGCGATGGGCGTCTCAGGCGGCGGCGTGCCTTTGACGGTGACCTCGCCGGTTATATCGCCGGCGCCGGCCGCTTGCGCCCAGCCGGCCAGCGCGGCCGCAGACAGCAACAATGCAAATTTCTTCATGCGTATCATGAGTGGGACAACGAACCAATCGTCGGCACAATAAACTCGAAGAAAAGGCCGCGCAAGCGATTTGTCAAACAATTCACAATCTCGAATACTATGAGTTAGATAAGCCTATGATGATTTTGGGGGAGGGGATCGCGACCGTCCCGGCCGCCGGGCGGTGCGTCCCGCGCCGCCCTTCCGATTGGTAGCACACGCGCCCCGCGTGTCCCAGCCGGCGCCCTCGCCGGCTGGTCTTGGGAGGAAGGAACTAGGTTGGCACCCACCACTGCCCTGTGTTAGCTTGCCTTGGCGGAATTATGAGACCGACGCCGTTTCGCAAGTCGGATGCCTTCACTCTCGTCGAGTTGATCGTGGTGATCATTGGCGTGATCGTCATTGGCTTTGCCGTGGCTGCGATGATTTTTCTCTCGCTTCATCCCGTCCAGAGCAGGCCCATTCGCATCACGTGCGTTAATAATCTGAAGATGGTCGGCACCGCTTATCGCATCTGGGCCAATGACAGTGGCGACCGGTTTCCCGCGTCGCAATCGGTGACCAATGGCGGATGGAGGGAGCTTCTGACGAACGCCGATCAAGGACTCCTGTGCTGGACCAACTATCGGATCATGGCAAACGAAATGGGGCAATCCCCAAAGGTAGTCTTATGCCCGGCGGATGAACGCCAACCCGCCGCCAGCTTCACGAACTTTGCCAATGTCAACCTCTCCTTTTTCGTGGGCGTAAGCGCCGACGACAGCCAGCCTCAGTCGCTGCTGGGCGGCGACCGCAACTTGGGCGGCGGAACCAAGCCTGACCGGGACTACGGCTTTTCCCCCAAAAGCGGCAAAGGCAACGACGTCGCCATACAAACCGGCTCGAACGCCAGTCCGGTCTGCTGGTCATTGAGGATTCATTCGAACGGCAGTTCGGCTGGCGCTGGAAACATCCTGCTGGGCGATGGCAGTGTTTCACAGGTGAGCACTCTCTCGTTTCGCGCCAATTACCAGCCTTGGTTCGGCCAAACCACAAACTGGCCTGCCGGCCACGTTCCGTCGTCTCCTTCCATCCGCGTCCTCTTTCCGTGATGATTGAGCGGGGGGATCGCGACCATCCCGGTCGCGGGGCGGCGCCTCCCGCCCGCATCCTCTTTAATTGATTGATATTGATAAACAGCCGCATACTATTCGCCGCACTTTTAAAGGAACTAATGCTCTTTGGAGTCTTTAAAGAGAATACTGGCGGAGAATCCAGGGTCGCCTTGGTCCCGGACGCGATCCGCCTGTTGCTCAAGAAGCAGCACGCCGTTCTGGTCCAGAGCGGCGCGGGCGTCGCCGCGTCCATCCCGGATGCGGAATTCGAGGCGGCGGGCGCGCGAATAGTCGCCGATGCCGCGGGTCTGGCGGAGGCGGATTGTCTGCTCAGGGTCCGGCCCGTCTCCAAGGAGGATGCGCTGGGTTTGCCGGAAGGGAAGGCGCTGATCGGGTTTCTGGCGCCCTTGCGCAACCCGGAGTTGGTGCAAATCCTGGCCCAACGCCGCATGACCAGTTTCAGCCTGGACGCCATTCCGCGCATCACGCGCGCCCAAAGCATGGACACCCTTTCCAGCATGGCGACCGTCGCCGGTTACAGCGCCGTGCTGCTGGCGGCGACGCATCTGCCCCGCTTCCTGCCCATGCTGACCACCGCGGCGGGGACCATCCGCCCGGCGCAAGGGCTGATTATCGGCGCGGGCGTGGCCGGCTTGCAGGCCATCGCCACGGCGCGGCGCCTGGGCGCGGTCGTGGAGGCCTTTGACGTCCGGCCCGCCGTGAAGGAACAGGTCAAAAGTTTGGGCGCGGCGTTCATCGAAGTTCCCACGACCGAGAATTTGGAGGACAAAGGCGGTTACGCGAAGCAAGTTTCGGCCGAGACGCTGGCCCAACAGCAAAAGCTCCTCCACGAACGCGCCAAAGCGGCCGACTTCATCATTACCACCGCCCAAGTCCCCGGCAAACCGGCCCCGCGCCTGATCACCCGCCAAATGGTCGCCGACATGAAACCCGGCTCGGTGATCATTGATCTGGCGGCGGAATCGGGCGGCAATTGCGAGCTGACCCAGGCCGATCAAATCGTGCGCCACAACGGCGTCGTTATTTTGGGGCCGACCAATTTGCCGGCCAGCCTGCCGCTGGACGCGAGCCGGATGTTCGCCCGCAACCTGTCCGCTTTCATCCAGGAAATCACCAACGAGAACGGGTTCACGCTGGATTGGAAGAACGAGATTTTCACCGAAACCTGCATCACGCTCAACGGGGAGATCAACAACCTGCGAAAGGCCAAATAACATGGACGCCATAGCCATGATCTACATTTTCATTTTGGCCATTTTCACCGGCGTGGAAGTCATCAGCCGGGTGCCGACTGTTCTGCACACGCCGCTGATGTCCGGGGCCAACGCCATTCACGGCATCGTGCTGATCGGCGGGGTCATCGTGCTCGGGTTTGCCGGAAGCAATGCCCTCATCGGCGCGCTGGGCTTCATCGCCGTGATTCTCGGCACGCTCAATGTCGTGGGCGGCTTCGTTGTAACGGACCGCATGCTGGAGATGTTCAAGGCCAAACCTTCCGCGAAAAAAACCGAAGACAAATGACCCGCGCGTACATTCCCCAAGCCGCTTATTTAATCGCTTCGTTGCTTTTCATCTTCGGATTGAAGCGCCTGAGTTCCCCGCGCACGGCCCGTTCAGGAAACCTCGTGGCCGCCGTGGGGATGGCGCTGGCGCTGGGGGGCACGTTTCTGCTGCCCCATATAAGCCATTTCGGATGGATCCTGCTGGCCATTGCCATCGGCGCGGTGCCCGGATGGCTGCTGGCCAAGCGAGTCAAGATGACGGCGATGCCGCAGATGGTTTCGCTGTTCAATGGCATGGGCGGGGCGTGCGCGTTGTTCATTTCGCTGGGCGAATGGTTCAAAATGCCGGTCATCACGCTGCGGGGCCTGCATCTGATTGTGACGCGCAGTTTTGGGGAGTGCTTTCCCATGCTGCTGGGCGTGGTTTTCGGATCGGTCAGCTTCACCGGCAGCCTGGTTGCCTTTGGAAAGTTGCAAGGGCTGATTACTGAGAAGCCGGTGCGCTGGCCCTTGCAGAAGGCCAACAACGCGCTGCTCTTCGCCGCGCTCATCGCCGCGGCGGGCGCCGCCACACATCGGCAGGACCAGTCGTTCTGGATTATTGCCTTGGCGGTGGCGGCTTTGACCCTGGGCGTATTGCAGGTCCTGCCCATCGGCGGCGCGGACATGCCGGTGGTCATTTCGGTCCTCAACTCCTGCACTGGCCTGGCCGCCGCCGTCACCGGTTTCGCCATGCACAACATGTCCATGATCATCGCCGGCACGCTGGTCGGCGCGGCCGGTTCGTTATTGACCGTGCTCATGTGCAAGGCGATGAATCGCTCGCTGGCCAAGGTGGTTTTCGGCTCCTTCGGCTTGGCCCCCGCCGCCGGCGCCGCCGCCGCGAAAAGTGATCAGATCATGCGCGAAATCGCCGCCGCCGAGTGCGCCGTCATGATGGGTTACGCGCGCAAGGTGATTATCATTCCGGGCTACGGCCTGGCCGTCGGACAGGGCCAGCATCTGGTCCATGAACTGGAGGAACTGCTGGAAAAACGCGGCGTCGAAGTCAAGTACGCCATTCATCCCGTCGCCGGCCGCATGCCCGGGCACATGAACGTCCTGCTGGCCGAGGCCGACGTGCCCTACCCCAAACTGCTTGACATGGAGGAGGTCAACCCGGAATTCGACCAGGCCGACGTTGCCCTCATTGTCGGCGCCAACGACGTCGTCAATCCCGCCGCGCGCACCGAGCCGGACAGCCCGATCTACGGGATGCCCATCTTGAACGCGGACAAGGCGAAGAACGTCATCGTCATCAAGCGCGGGCGCGGCGCCGGCTTTGCCGGGATCGAAAACAGCCTCTTTTACAATCTGAAAACGCGGATGCTCTTCGGCGACGCCAAAAAGGCCTTGCAGCAACTGGTCACGGAAATCAAAGCGCTGTAAGCGAGGTCCTGGTCTTAATCCTAATCGACTCTAATTCACTTTTGGTCGCGCGAAAAAGAGCAAGGTTAAAGTAATGCGCCAGGTAATCCGTCAGTGAAAATTGGTAGGGCCACTCCGTGCGCGCCGCGGCGGGCAACGGAGTGCCCGCCCTACCAGCCATGACCGAGCCATTACAGATCAAAACTGATCCTCTTTCTCTTTGAAAAGCAGGTTGAAGGTGGTGAGCGAGCCGTAGCAACGGGAGATGTATTGCTGCAACTCGACCTTCTCGGCGTCCGTCAACCGCGGATGGCCGTTGAGCTTTTGCTCCAGCACGCGAAGGTTGTTGCGGATCATCACGATTTTGTGGAAGAAAACCTCCAGCGGGACCTCCTTGCTTTGCAACGCGGCGTCGGAGGGCCGCAGCACCAGCGTCCCTTTCTGCCAGCGGCCGGCCAGTTGCTCGATCACCGCGTCATCCCGTTCCAGGCCCAATTGATGCACCAGGGCGGCGACGGTCTCCCCGATCAACGTGTTCAACGGCACGGTCAGGCCGCTGATCTCGGCCTGCGCCTCCGCCGGTTTCAATTCGCTTTGCTCCGGCGAAAGGGTCCGCAGGCCGGAGTCGAACCGGATGTCGGCCAGGTGCTCGGAAACGCTGGTGACCGTGCCGACTCCGTAATCGGGGTGATGAACCTTCATCCCCACGTGCATGGATTCGTGTCTCATGATGCGATGATCGGCGTCGTTGCGCGGTCCGGCAGGCAGTTGGAGGGCGCTGCTATTTCAACTCGGCTTGGTGAAATTCCTTCCAGTCGTCCAGATTATTCAAATTGACCGCGTCCCGGAAGGCGCGGGAATCGTCGGGGATGCCGCTGGCGGCGAGGATCGCCTTGCGGGTCTGGTCGTCGTGGATGTAGCCGCGGATGGCGCCGTTGAGCCTGTCAATGGAAATCTTGTCCAGTTTGGCGCCCGGCTGCTGGGTGATCCAGGTTTCAAACTGGGGATAAGTCGGGCGGTTGTTCTTGATGTAAGCGATTACCGATTCGCGCTTGAGGCCCAGGGCGTCAAGCACCATTTGATCGTAACCTTTGCCGCAGCCGGGGTAACCGGGGGCCAGTTTGCCGCGGCATTCCAGGGAGACTTTGAGCCAGAACCGAGGCAAATGGATCACGCCCAGAGGGCCGGCCACGCTGGAACTGATTAGCGGAACAATTTTATTCATAGTTTTTCACCGTGGTTGATTGACGGGGCCAGTTTAGAAACCCCAACTCCGTTGCGCAAGCCCGAAAGAAAGGAAGAAGGCAGAAGGAAGAACGCGGAAGGCGGAGCCGCCGTTGCTTGGCTTGGCGCGAACCACGGAAGGCTAAATGCCGAGGTCCAAAAGTTAGCCCAAAGGATTTGAGATTCTCAGCCACAGATGAACACAGATGGACACAGATTCAAAATCCATAAGACTGGGAACAGAATTTGTCGCGCAGAGAACGCCGAGAGACCAGCGCTTGACGCCGCGACCAAAACAAGATGGTTTGGACATGATAAACAGGATTCACAGGATGAAATCCCGGTCAAGTCTTGTTCTTCCATTTCCGAATCCTGTTCATCTTGTTCATCCTGTCACTTTCTTTCTCGCTCCTCCTGGTTGCGGACTTGCGGGGGGCCAGATTGCGCCCGGGACACCCGAACTTGCGCCACCGCCATCCACCGGCGTGGCAAGGCGAGGAAGCCCTTTTAGATGGATGTTTCGCCTGAATTGACCGCAGACCACGCCGAATACGCAGAAGTGAAACGGGAAGGAATCCGTGCCAATTCTTTTTCTGCGTGTTCTGCGGTGGCCCAACCTCTTTTCCATGAACCTGCTGGGATCCTCCTCTCCCCGACCCTCTCCTCCACTGCGCGGAGGAGAGGGAGAAGACGCGAGCGTCTGCCATTCATGAGCCAGCCGCGAGATTACTTCTGGAATTCCGGGTAGAAGGGGTTGTGTTTTTTTTGATCACCGACGGTTGTCATGGGGCCGTGGCCGGGGCAGATGACGGTGTCGTCGGGCAGGCTGAAGATTTCCTTCCGGTTGGTGCGCAAGGCCTCGTGATACGATACCGCGCCACCGCCCATCGAAGCGGCAAAGAGCGCGTCGCCCACCACCGCCAGCCGGCGCTCCAGTCCGGTGACAACGTAGGTGATGCCGCCGCGGGAATGGCCGCTGGTCTGGCGCGTTTCGATCTTCAATCTGCCCAGCGGGAAAACTTCGCCGGCGGCAAAGGGCTTTGCCCCTTGAAATCGCTCGCGCTCGCCCGCGCGCGCCGTTGCGCCGGTCGCCTGCTCGAGGCGGGATAAATCGGCGACGTGATCGGCATGGCAGTGCGTCAGGAAGATGAATTCGACCGCCAATTGGCGCTCTTTGACGAAATCGAGCATGGGCGTCACCGAGGCTCCGGTGTCGAAGGCCGCCGCTTGCGTTGTCCTGGCGTCAAAGACAAGGTACGCGTTGACGGTCATGTCTCCATAAGGCGTGGTGAAGGCCGCCAGCCCCGCGACTTCCACCGGCGCTGGATACCACGAGTTCTCGCCCAGCTCGATCAGCGCCCCGGCACCGAGGCTCAACGGACCGGCGACTTTTCGAGCCGTGTTCGCGTCGAATCTGCCGGCTTTGAAGAGCTTCAGTTCGGCGGCGGAAACGCCGGCTTGGCGCGCCAGATCCGCGTCGCTCAAACCCAGGCCGCGTTGGGCCTTTCCGACCACGTCGGTGTAATTGTCTTCCAGGGGAATAGCAGCCATGAGCGCCTCACACAAAAATCGTTTGTTCCCGCTCCGGGCCGACGGACACAATCTTGAGGCGCGCGCCCGTCAAATCGGCCAGCGCGCGCAGGTAATGGCGGGCCTTGACCGGCAGTTGGCTCCACTTCCGACAACGGGTGGTGGGAGCCAGCCATCCCTGGAATTCCGCATAGACCGGCTCGCACTTGGCCAGCAACTCGATGTCCGCCGGCAGATAATCCAAGCGCGCCAGCCCTGCGCGGTAGGCGACGCACACCTTGATGGTTGCCACGCCGTCCAGGCCGTCCAGATTCGTGACCGCGATCTCGTCAATCCCGTTGATGATGGCGGCGTGATGGGTGGCCACGGCGTCGAACCATCCGCAGCGGCGCGGGCGGCCGGTCGTCGCCCCGAACTCCCGTCCCATGGCGTGGAGCATGTCGGCGATCTCGGCGTTTTCGGTGGGCAGGGGACCTTCGCCCACACGGGTGGTGTAGGCCTTCATGACGCCGACCACGTGGTCCATGCGATTGGGCGCGACGCCCGATCCGGTGCAAGCGCCGCCCGCCGTGGTGTTGGAGGAAGTGACAAAGGGGTAGGTGCCGTGGTCAATGTCCAAAAACGTGCCTTGCGCCCCCTCGAACAAGATGTTCTCCCCGCGCTCGGCCGCCTGGTGCAGCAGCACGACGGTGTTGGTGACAAAGGGTCTCAAACGGTCGCCCGCCGCCCGATAGGCCGCGTGAACGTGGGGGAAGGAAAGCGGCTTGGCGCCGAAGGCCTTGAGGATTTCGTTGTTCTCCTTGATTTTGTAGCGCAACAGCGCCTCGAACCGGTCCGGGTTGATCAGATCGATCATGCGCAAGCCCGTGCGCGCGGCCTTGTCGCCGTAGGCCGGCCCGATGCCGCGCTTGGTGGTGCCGATTTTGTTTTTGCCCTTGAGCAACTCGCGCTGATCGTCCAGTTCGCGGTGGTAGGGGAAAACGACGTGGGCCGATTCGCTGATGAACAGGTTCTTGAAGCGGACCCCCATGCGTTTGAGCTCCTCGATCTCGCTGACCAGGCTCACCGGGTCCACCACGACGCCGTTGCCGATGACGCACCGCTTGCGCGGGCGCAGGATGCCGGAGGGAATGAGGTGGAGCACGTATTTCTTGCGGCCGATCAAGACGGTATGGCCGGCGTTGTTGCCGCCCTGGGTGCGCACAACGACGTCGGCCTTGTCGGTCAGGACGTCAATGATTTTACCTTTGCCTTCGTCGCCCCATTGGGCGCCTACCAGTATAGTATTGGCCATAGTGCTCTCGTCCCCGAGACGTAAATTCCCGGGCTTATGCTCGTGTATTTACGGGCCGAGCCTAGAGAGAAGCGGGGGCGGTGTCAACGTCCAAGAAACCCTTTGCGCGATTTTTTTGAAAATAAAGTACACAAACCGTCCCGTTGAGGTGTCCATGAGTTGAGATGACAAGTCCGACGGCGTCAGTTTTGTCCATCCCGTGAACCAATCGGAGTTCAACGCCCTGTGGTGCCAGCCGCTTTACGAAGCGAAAGCGGCGGGCCTGATCCTCTATGGCCGCGCCCTGGGGCTGAGCCACAGCGAAGCGGAAGACGTTGTGCAAGAGACGTTTCTGGCACTGCTGCGATTGCGGAGCAAACCGGACGAGCCGGAACATTACTGTCTGCGCGCCTTTCGCAACCGCGCCCTCAACCATCATCGCGGCCTCTGGCGCCGCCTGGCCCGCGAATGGGAGTCGGCCCGATGGTTCGAGCGCGGCCCGGCCCAGGACGAGGCCGAAGCCCGCGCCATGCGGTGTCTGGCCGGGTTGCCTGCCGCGCAACGGGAGGTCATCGTTCTGAAAATCTGGCACGGCCTGACTTTTGAGGCCATCGGAGCTTTGCTGGCGCTCTCTCCGAACACCGCCGCCGGCCGCTACCGTTACGGCCTTAACAAGCTGAAAAGCGCCATGAAAGGAAACGCTTATGGACGAGATGAACCAATTGGAGAATCAATTGCAATCCTGGACGCCCCGCCGCCCCTCGCCTGAAATTGCGCGGCGGCTTTTTGCCCCGGCCAGACGCATTGCCACGCGGCCGCGGCGTCGCGCCGGCGCGTGGAGCTGGCTCTCGCCCGTCGCCGCGTGCGTGCTGACGATGCTGGTGGTCGTTCACACGGCCAGCCGCGCGCCGGCGCGATTGGCGCAGGGTTCCAACGGCACCTTCTTCGCCACGCTGATGCTCAACGCGGCCTGCGGGTCGAACATGGCCACCTATTCCCTCAATCAGACGGACGAAAACCTGGAATGGAACATCTGGCCGCACGCGACCCACGACGTCGCTCTCAGTCCGCGCGCCCAAGCCCCGCTCCGGCGCGATGTCTGGCCGCTGGTTCCGACCAACCGATAGATTTACTCTTTCGTTCCTAATCCTAATCCATTCTGATTACCGATTGCGGGGAGGAGATTAGATTCTTAATTTTAAAATCTCATTAAAATATCTCTCAGATGTTGGCTTCAGGCGGCCATTAAAGCAATGACGTCATCGAGGGCTTTTTCGACTTTGAGGTAAGCCTTCTCGAAGGGGG
>Ga0326728_10001631_pt1 | contig 78352 bp, 55 predicted proteins | sample MB3enrmetagenome_FD_207602 | JGI IMG/M metagenome (GOLD analysis project Ga0326728, IMG submission 207602) | Lab enriched peat soil microbial communities from McLean, Ithaca, NY, United States - MB31MN | ecosystem: Environmental > Terrestrial > Soil > Wetlands > Peat | place: USA: New York...
GCACACTCACCGGCAATGGCTGGCCTTCCTCAAGCAACTGGACCGAGAGACTCCTGACGATCTGACGCTCCATTTGATCGCCGACAACTACAGCACCCACAAACACCCCAAGGTCAAAGAATGGATGAGCGGATGCGCCCCAATGGCTACAAAATCGAAACACCTTCACGCGTCGCATTCGCCCACCCCGCTTTGCTGCTCTGCGCCAGAAGATCGAAGCCAAGAAGCCGAAGGCAGTGATCTTCTACTTCTGGAAGCCCAGGGACTGCGCAGAGGCTATTGCGGGCGGCCAGTTTCCCTCGATAATCCCGGAAAAGCTGCTCAGATTCGAACGCAACAATACACACTACTTCGTCATCGGCCATCCCGCGTCAGGATACGGCGATGCCTACTTCCAGCGCCTGGGAAGGTGTTTCCACGAATACTACCCCGAAGTCTTTGCCCCAGTCGCCCGAGCGACACCTGGAGATCCCGCGTCGCCCGCCAAGGCCTGACAAAGCGCCTCAATGGCTTGTCCGAGCACCGGTCGCACGTCGCCCAGCCGAGGGTTCCACGCCACACAAATCGGCCGCGCGTACGACTTCAAGAAAGGCAGCGGGAACTGGACCACTTCGCCAGGGGCGAACGCCGCAGCCGCCAGCTTCGGCAGCGCCGCGCCGAACGCGCCCGTCTTCACCGCCCGCGCCGCCTGGGTGAAGGACGAACAGGACAACTCAATCCGCAGCGGCCAACCGGCCCTGGCGGCGGCAGTCGTCAGTTGCTCGCGGTACTGGCCTCCGATGGAGGTTGCCAAAGGCAACCCCGCCAAGCGCCTGCAGTATTCAGCGGACTGGATACGGACGCAGGTCAGGGCCGGCCGTCTGCCCGCCATCCGGTTCAACCGGCGGGCCTGGCGGTTCCACTGGCCTACGGCGATATTCATGAAATATCGTGCAACGAGCCTATACTCCTACGCCACATTATGAAGTGGCTCTCTTTAAGCGGCGCGGCAGAATACATTGACGTATCGAACGACACCATCAGCAGGCGGGCTGTCCCCTGGCAGGATGAACCGACTCTCGGCAGGGTGAGGTGGAAATACCTCAAACTGGGGGAGGGGACCCGGCAGGAGCGGAGGTACTGCGTGGAGGACCTTGATGCGCTGCTGGTGACCGCCTAGTGGCTCTGCGTTTCTTCAGCTTGGCCTTTTCTTGGCGGTATGCCTTAGGGAAGGCACCCGCGAGTGACTTCACCAACGGCTGGTTCCCCTTGGCAAAGAATAGCATGTGCTTGAAGGTGGCTACGTCTGCTTCCGCTCGTTGCTTGTGCAGGGCAACGTGAGTGTTCCCGAACCTTAACGGTGTGCATACGGCGAGGCTACGGAGGGGACGGCGGGCAACGCGCTGCGGGAGTGCCGTGGGGGCTGGAAATCGCGGAAATGAGGCGCGTAAAGGCAGCGAAAGGTTTCAGGCGCCCTTAGGCCCATGAGCCGGGCAAGCGGCCCAAGGAGCAAAACTCCACCTTCCCACTTGAAGGCACTCATTCCACGAACCAGCTCGCCAAAGCACGGACGGTGAGCGCGGACTCGAACGGTAACGCCGCCCACCAAGTAGCGCGTCACGTTACAACATCAACGGTACACTGTAGGATAAGCACGGGGACGACACGCCCATAACGCGCTGATCACACGCCATGCGGGCGCGGGCGGGGGTGGGGCGACTCGGGGGGAGGAAGGCGAGGAATTAATGGCCGACGCCAATTGTGGCCGGCAAACAGGAAATAGACCTGGTCTGGGATACCGGCGCGCGCTCGGGAAGGCGAAGCGGCAGGTTCAGGCCACCTTGAGCCGCTCGTAAGCCTCCAAGGCGCGTTCGCGTGAGACTAACTGGCCAACGATGGGGCGGGGGTAGGTGCTTCCCAACTCGACACTTGCGGTGCTGAGTGTTGCCGGAGCCGCCTGCCATGGCTTGTGTATCCAATGGGCCGGCAGCCGCGCCAGCTCAGGTATCCAGCGGCGGATGTAGGCGCCCTCGGGATCAAACCTCTCGCCCTGCGCAACCGGGTTGAAGATGCGGAAATAAGGGGCGGCATCCGCGCCGCAGCCGGCGGTCCATTGCCAGCCGAGGGTATTGTTAGCCAGGTCGGCGTCCACCAGCGTATCCCAGAACCACCGCGCGCCTTCCTGCCAGGGAATGAGCAGGTTCTTGACGAGGAAAGACGCGACCACCATGCGCACCCGGTTGTGCATCCAGCCGGTGGCCCAGAGTTCGCGCATGCCTGCGTCCACGAACGGATAGCCTGTCCGGCCCTGCTGCCAGGCGCGCAGCCAGGTCTGGTTCCTGCGCCAGGGGAACCGGGCGAACCGGGGGCGCAACGGCTGCTCCGGCGTGTGCGGGAAGTGGTAAAGCAGGTGGTGGGCGAATTCGCGCCAGCCCAGCTCAGTCAGGAACTGCCAACGCCGCCAAGTCGGCGCGGCGATCGCGCGCTCCTCGGCGAAGCGCCTTACCGCATGCCACACCTGCCGCGGGCTGATCTCCCCGAAATGCAGGTGCGGCGAGAGCCGGGAGGTGCCAGCAAGGTCCGGCCGGTTGCGGGCAGCAGCGTAGTTGAAAAGGCCTTCGCGCAGGAAGCGGCTCGACTCAGCCTTTGCCCCAGCACCGCCCGGCTGCCAGGCCGCGCGCAGGCCGCTAGCCCAGTTGATTCCCGGTTCCAGCTCCAGCCCGGCCAAAGGGAGCGAGCCGCGCGCCTTTGGCAGCCCGGCAAGGGAGCGAGGCGCAGGCAGAGGCTCGCTTGGCTCCGGCGCGGCCAGGCAGGTCTTCCAGAATGGGGTGAAGACCTGGAAGGGCAGGCCGCCTTTATTGAGGATGCTCGGCGGCTCGTGGAGCAGCGCGCCATTGAAAGTCTCGACTTGGAGGCCCGCGCCGCTTAGCGCCTGCTGCACCGCCTGGTCTCGTGCTCTGGCGGCGGGTTCGTAGCGGCGATTCCAAAGGACTGCTCGTGCTCCACTCTCCTTGGTTACCGCAAGCAGTTGAGCAAGGACCGCGCCCCGGCGAAGGACCAGAGTCGCGCCCGCCTTCCTAATCTCCGCGCCGAGGCGCGCCAGCGAATGGTGCAGCCACCAACGCGAGGCGCCGCCCGGCGGCCAGGCGCCTTCTTCTTCCGGCGACCATATAAAGAGCGGCAACACGGGCCCACCCCGCTGACACGCCGCGTGCATCGCAGGATTATCCGCCAGGCGCAGGTCTTGCCGAAACCAGATGATGGCTGGGGCGGCCGTCCTGCTCATGAAGACTTGCCGGGGGCTTGGGTGGTCGTTACCTGGCTGTCCGGAGGAGCGGTCCACCCAGCGCCGAGGGCCTTGATCAGGGACACTACGGCGGCCAGGCGTTGCCCTTCCAACTGCACCACCGTTTGCTCATGCGTGAGCTCGGCGGTCTGCGCGATGACCACGTCCAGATAGGTAATCACGCCCCCCTTGTACTTCGTGATGGAAATATCCACCGAGCGGCGCGCGGATTTGAGCGCGGCGTTCTCCTTCTCGTATTGCTCCTCCAACAGGTGCTGAGAGACCAGTTGATCCTCGACATCCTGGAAGGCGCTGAGGACGGTCTGCCGGTAGTTGGCCACGGTGGCATCGTAGCTGGCGCGGGCGGCGGCAAGCTGGGCGCGATTGAGGCCGCCGGTAAAGATCGGCCAGGACAACGAAGGGCCCATGGACCAGACGCGGCTCTCCCAATTGAAGAGGGAGGAAGCGTTGACGGATTGGAATCCAGCCAGCCCGTTGATCGTAATGGCGGGAAAGAAGGCCGCGGTGGCCACGCCGACGTTTGCGTTGGCGGCCGCCACCTGCCGCTCGGCGGCGGCAATATCGGGGCGGCGTTCCAGCAGTGCGCTGGGAATCTCGAGCGGAATCCCAGGCGCGATCAGCGCCATATTCGTCGGCGCGTTGACCGTGAACGAGATAGCGTCCCTGCCGCAGAGCGTGGCCAAGGCATGGAGCGTCGTGGCGCGCTGCAGCTTTACCGCGGGAATCTGGGCCTCCGTTCCGGTGAGAATGGTTTCAGCTTGCGACACATCCAGGTCGGTGGCGATGCCGCCCTTGCGCCGGTTCTGGGTGAGTTCGAGCGAGCGGCGGTAAGCGATGCACGTCTCCTCCAGCACGCGCACCTGGGCATCCAGGGAGACCAGAGAGATGTAGTCAGTGGCCACCTCGGCCTGGATCGAGAGCTTGGAGGATTCGAGGTCATCAGCGGAGGCGGCGAGTCCCGCACGCGCGCTTTCAACCGTGCGGCGCACACGGCCCCAGAGGTCAACCTCCCAGGTGGCGTCCAGGGGCAGGCTGAAGGTGTTGAAGGTTTCGCCTTTGCTGGAGGCCGCCGCGCCCAGAGTTTCGTTCGCGCTGACCCGCTGGCGATAGGCTTCAGGCGCCGCGGAGATCTGGGGCCAGTAGCTGGAGCGGGCCACTCCCACCTGGGCGCGGGCTTGCTGGAGGTTGGCGTAGGCGGCGGCAAGCTGCTGGTTGTTGGCCGTCGCCAGCACCTCAAGGCGGTTCAACTCCGGATCGCCGAAGACCTCCCACCACGTGCCTCGCGGCAAGTGTGCGGAAGGTTGGGCCGGCTTCCAGATGCTCGTGTTGGTGGGGATGTCCGCGGAGTAGGCAGCCGGCATCGCGTTAGTGCCCAGTGCGTCAGGACGGTGGTAGTTGGGGCCGACGGCGCAGCCGGCAAGTAGCAAGGCAGCGAGTGGTAAAATCCGAAGGCCGAAGGCCGAAGGCCGAAAGAAATCCGAAGGCCGAAGGCCGAAACCGAAGGGCATAGGGTGCCGCCTGTCGGGCGAAAAAGAGCGGGCGGGTGCTCGCAAGCCGACTGGCCGTTTTGGGTACGGATCAGGTGATTGGGAGGTCATAGTCATGGATTAAGCAGGAGCTAGTTGGAGCTTCAACTGGCGCACGAACGCCTTAAAGCGCTGGGCCAGGCTTTCAAAGGTCAGATAGATTACCGGCGTGGTGTAAAGCGTCAGCGTTTGTGAGAGCAGCAGCCCGCCAACCACGGCGATGCCCAGCGGCTGGCGCAGCTCCGAGCCGGTCCCCAGGCCAATCGCCAGCGGCATCGCGCCGAACAGCGCGGCCATCGTGGTCATCATGATGGGCCGGAAGCGGATGACGCAGGCCTTGTAAATGGCGTCGCGCGGGCTCAGCGATTCCTGCCGCTCGACGTCGAGAGCGAAGTCAATCATCATAATGGCGTTCTTCTTCACGATGCCCATTAGGAGGATGATGCCGATGAACGAAACCAGGGACAGGTCGAAGCCGGAGAACATGAGCGCGAGCAAGGCCCCAACCCCGGCCGACGGGAGGGTGGAAATGATGGTGATGGGGTGGATCAGGCTTTCGTACAGCATGCCCAGCACCACATAAACCGCGAGGACCGCCGCCAAAAGCAGCACCCACATATTGGTCATTGATGCGCGAAAGACCTGGGCGGTTCCCTGGAAGCTGCCAATCACGCTGGAGGGCATGTGCAGCTCCTCGACTGCCTGGTCAACAACCTCCGTGGCCTCCCCCAGCGACACCCCAGGCGCCAGGTTGAAGGAGAGCGTCACCGCCGGGAACTGCCCCTGGTGGTTGACCGAAAGGAAGGTGTTGGACGGCTTGAACTGGGCGACCGCGCTCAGTGGGACCTGGACGCCATTGGTCGAGCGCACGTAAATCTGGTTCAACGAAGCAGGGTCAAGCTGGTATTGCGGGTTAGCCTCCAGAACGACATGGAACTGGTTGTATTGCCGGTAGAGGATCGAGACCTGCCGCTGGCCGAAGGCGTCGTAAAGCGTGTTATCAATGTCAATCGGAGAGACCCCCAGCCGGCCTGCTGCGTCGCGGTCAATGACCACGGTCGTCTGCAGCCCACGGGTCTGCTGGTCGCTGCTGACATCCTTGAGCTTGGGGGACCGGCTGAGCTTGTCCGTCAGGAGGGCGGACCAGCGGTTCAGCTCGTTGAGGTCGCCCGATTGCAGCGCGTATTGGAACTGAGCGCGAGTCATCCTGCCGCCGACGCGGATGTCTTGCGAGGCCTGCAAATAGAGGGTGATCCCCACCACCTTCGCCAGCTTGCCGCGGAGCCGATTGATGACCTGGTCAGCGCTGGCATCCCGCTCGTTCCGGGGCTTGAGGGTGATGAACATGCGCCCGTTGTTGACGGTAGAGGCCCCAATGCCGCCACCCACGAATGAAGCCATCGTGGCCACTGCGGGGTCCTCGAGTGCGATGCGGGCTACTTTCTGCTGTAGTTCCTGCATGGCGTTGAAGGAGATGTCCTGGGAGGCGTCGGTCGTGCCGAAAATGATGCCGGTGTCCTGCTGTGGGAAGAAGCCCTTCGGCACCATGATGTAAAGAAAGACGGTGGTCACCAAGGTCAATAACCAGACACCCAGCGTGAAAACCCAGTGCCGCAGCACCCATCGGAGTCCGGTTTCATAATGGCCTAGCAGCCAGTTGAACGAAAGCTCGCACGCCCGAATGAAGGGCCCCGGCTTGCGGTAAGCGGACTCCGGCTTGAGAAAGCGCGAGCAGAGCATCGGCGTCAGCGTGAGCGAGATGACCCCCGACACCATGATGGCAAGGGTGACCGTGACGGCGAACTCATGAAACAGCCGGCCAATCAGCCCGCCCATGAACAGGAGCGGGATGAAGACCGCCACCAGCGAGGTGCTCATCGAAATGACCGTGAAGCCGATCTGCTTCGCCCCCTTAAACGCCGCCTGCATCGGCGGGTCCCCGTGCTCAATAAAGCGGTGAATGTTCTCGATCACCACAATGGCGTCGTCCACCACGAACCCCACCGAGATCGTCACCGCCATCAAGGAGAGGTTATCAATGCTGTAGTGGCACAGGTACATGAAGGCGAACGTGCCGGCCAGCGCGAGCGGCACCGTGATGCAGGCGATGAACGTCGGCCAGAACCGCCGCAGGAAGAGGAAGATGACCATCACCACCAGCGCCACGCTGAGCGTCAGAGCCAATTGCACCTCGTGCACAGAGGCGCGGATCGTCATCGTGCGGTCGCTGATCTCGGTCAGCTTGATCGAGGGCGGAATCCACTTTTCGAGCTGGGGCAGCACGGCCCGGATGCGATCCACCGTTTCAATGACGTTGGCGTCGGCCTGCTTGAAGACGATGACGAGCACGGCGCGGTTGGTGCCGGACCAGCCGGCGACGTGGATGTTCTCGGTCCCGTCAATCGCCTGGCCCAGGTCGGTGAGCCGGACAGGTGAGTTGCTGCGCTGGGATAGAATCAGGTCCTGGTAGCCCTTGGCTTCCAGCAGTTGATCGTTGCTCTCGATCGTGTAGGAAAGCCGGTTCCCCTCGACGCTGCCCTTGGGCGAATCCACGTTCACCTGCTCCAGCATCGAGCGCACGTCTTCCATGCTTAGCCCCATCGAGGCCAGCTTCGCGGGACTGACCTGGACCCGGACGGCGGATTTATCGGCCCCACTGATGATGGCCTGGCTCACCCCCTCGACCTGGCTCAGGCGCTGGCCGATGATGGAATCGCCGTATTCGAAGACCTGCACCGGCGGCAGGATGTCCGACTGCATCGCCAGGATCATGATCGGAGCATCGGCGGGGTTGATCTTCCGATACGTGGGGGGACCGGGCAGGTCAATGGGCAAATCACCGGCCGAGGCGTTTATAGCCGCCTGCACGTCCCGCGCCGCGCCGTCCACATTGCGATTGAGGTCGAACTGAATGGTAATCGCGCAGCCCCCCAGCGTGCTGGCCGAGGTGATCTCCGTGACTCCGGCAATCTGCGCCAGGCGCTTCTCCAGCGGCGCGGCCAACGAAGAAGCCACGGTCGCCGGATCAGCCCCGGGCAAGGAGCCCGAAACCATAATCATTGGGAAATCCACGTGCGGAATGGCGGCGACCGGCATGAACTGGAAGGCAATTATGCCCGCCAGGAACAGGCCGATGGCCAGCAGCGAGGTGCCCACCGGCCGGCGGATAAATGGCGCACAGATGTTCACGACGGCAGAAGGCCGAAGGCCGAAATCGGAAGACCAGTATTAACCGCAAAGACGCAAAGAGCGCAGAGAAACGCGAAGGGAGTCAGGGTTTCTTGCGCGAGGTCCTTGGCATGCACGGTTACTGCCGCGCCTGACGGGCTTCGCGCCGCTGCGCGGAACTTCGGACTTCGGACTTCGGCCCTCTTTCGGCCTTCGGATTTCGGCCTTCGGATTTGCATAGCTCCGCCCGCGTTCATCAGGCCTCGGGGCTAGGGGAAACCGTCCCGGACACCCCGGCGATGCCCAGCCCTTCCCGCTCACGCCGCACCCAGCGCCCAAGTCGGTCCAGGTAGAGATACACCACCGGGATGGTGAAGAGCGTGATGAGCTGCGAGAGCAGCAACCCGCCGACAATGGCAATGCCGAGCGGACGGCGCAGCTCGGAGCCGGTGCCCCGGCCCAGGGCCAGCGGCAGGGCGCCGAGCAAGGCGGCCATGGTGGTCATCATGATCGGGCGGAACCGCAGCAGGGCCGCCTGGTAAATGGACTTGACCGGCGGCAATCCTTCGGTACGCTCCGCTTCCAGGGCGAAATCAATCATCATGATCGCGTTCTTCTGCACAATGCCGATCAGCAGGATGATGCCGATCAGGGCCACCAGGGACAGGTTCACCCCGCAGATCATCAGCGCGAGCAGGGCACCCACGCCGGCCGACGGCAGGCTCGAGAGGATAGTCAGCGGGTGGATGTAGCTCTCGTAGAGCACGCCCAGCACGATGTAGATGACGATGATGGCGGCCAGGATGAGGAACGGCTCGCTCTTCAAGGAGGTCTGAAACTCCGCCGCGCTTCCTGAAAAGGTGGCCACCACAGTGTCCGGAAGGCCGATCTCCTTTTCCGCAGCCTGGATCGCTTTAACGGCTTCTCCCAACGAGCCGCCCGGCCCCAGGTTGAAAGAGAGCGTCACGGCCGGGAACTGCCCCTGATGCACGATGGTGAGGGGCGCTGTGGACGTCTTCAACTTCGCAAAGGCGCTTAGCGGCACCATCTGCCCGGTGCAGGACTTGACGTAAATCTTATTCAAGGACTCCGGCGTCACCTGGTATTGCGGCTCCACTTCGAGCACCACGCGGTACTGGTTGAGCTGGGTGTAGATGGTCGAGACCTGCCGCTGGCCGAAAGCGTCGTAAAGCGTGTCGTCAATGGCCTGCGTGAGCACATTCAGCCGCGAAGCCTGCAGGCGGTCCACGTCCACGCTGACCTGCAGGCCGCCCGACTGCTGGTCGGACGCGATGTCGGTCAGCTCCGGCTTGTTGCGCAGAACATTCAGAAGCTTGGGCGCCCATTCCGATAGTTCTCCCACGTCGGCGTCGGTCAGCGTGTATTGGTACTGCGTGCGGCTGACCCGGCTGTCAATCTGCACGTCCTGGGCCGCTTGCATGAACAGCGAGATACCTTCCACCCCGTCGGTCGCAGCCCGCAGCCGCTCAATGATCTCGCCGGCGCTGGCCTTGCGCTGGTCGCGCGGCTTGAGATTGACGTAGAGGCGGCCCGAATTGACGGTCGGATTCACGCTCCCGGCGCCGACGAACGAGGCCACGTTCACTACGTCGGGGTCACGCCGCACGATGGCGGCAATCGCCCGCTGGCGGGAGCCCATGTCCTTGAAGGAGATGGATTGCGCAGAGTCCGTAACGCCGATGATCAGGCCGGTGTCCTGCTCGGGCAGCAGCCCCTTGGGCACGATGACGTAGAGCCAGATGGTGGCCACCAGGGTGAGGATGGCCACGCCCAGCGTGAACGCCTGGTGCCGCAGCACCCATTGCAGGCTGCGGTCGTAGGCATCGAGCATCCCCTTGAACATCCGCTCGGTGAACAGGTACAGCCGCCCGTGCCGCGTCTCGGACTCCGGCTTTAGCAACCGCGCGCACATCATCGGGGTGAGGGTTAGCGACACGAACGCGGACACCACGACTGCGGCGGTCAGGGTGAGGGCGAACTCGCGGAACAGCCGGCCCACGATGCCCGTCATGAAGAGGAGCGGGATGAAGACGGCAATCAGCGACAAACTCAGCGAGATGATGGTGAAGCCGATTTGTTTGGCGCCCTTGAGCGCGGCTGGGAGCGGTTTCTCGCCGGCCTCAATGTACCGGACGATGTTCTCGATCATTACGATGGCATCGTCCACCACGAATCCCGTGGAGATGGTCAAGGCCATCAGCGACAGGTTGTCCAGGCTGAAGCCGACCAGCTTCATAATGCCGAACGTGCCCATCAGGGTCAGCGGCAGGGTGACACCCGGGATGACGGTCGCCCAGAACTTGCGCAGGAAGACGAAGATCACCATGACCACCAGCACGACCGCCAATGCCAGCGTGAACTGCACGTCGTTGACCGAGGCGCGAATGGTTGCCGTGCGGTCCGTCAGGATGGAGATTGTGACGGAGGGCGGCACCGTGGCGCGGAGCCGGGGCAGGAGCGCTTTGACGCGGTTGGCCGTCTCGATGATGTTCGCGCCGGGTTGGCGTTGAATGTCCACGATGACGGCGGGCTTGCCATCCACCCACCCGGCCAGGCGCACATTCTCCACGTTGTCAATGACGTCGCCCACGTCGCGCAGACGCACCGGCGCGCCGTTGCGGTAGGCGACGATCACCTCACCGAACTCGGCCGCCGAGAACATCTGATCGTTCGCGTTGATGGCATAGGACTGCCGCTGACCATCGAAGCTGCCCTTGGGCTCGTTGATGTTGTTCATCATCAGCGCGGTCCGCACGTCCTCCAGACTGAGCCCTTGCGCCGCCAGCTCGGTCGGATTGATCCGGACGCGCACAGCGGGTTTCTGGTTACCCTCTATGGTCACCAGGCCGACGCCGGTCACCTCGCTGAGCTTCTGCGCGAGCACCGTGTCCGCGAGGTCGTTCACCTTCTCCAAGGGCAGCGTGTCCGAACTGATCTGGAGCGTCAGGATCGGGGCGTCGGCCGGATTAACCTTATTGTAGATGGGCGGATTGGGCATGCGGGGCAGGACCCCGCTGGCCGCATTGATGGCCTGCTGGACGTCCTGGGCCGCGGCATCAATGTCCCGGTCCAGCACGAACTGCAGCGTGATCGTCGAGTTGGCGAACGAACTGACTGACGTCATCTGCGCCAGCCCGCTGATCTGGCCAAACTGCCGCTCCAGCGGGGTGGTGACCGACGAGGCCATCACGTCCGGGCTGGCCCCCGGGTATTGGGCAGTGACCTGAATGGTGGGAAAGTCCACCGGTGGCAGCGAGGAGATGGGCAGCAGGCTGTAGCCCAGCAAGCCCATGAGCAGCACCCCGAACATGAGGAGCGAGGTGGCGATCGGGCGTTGAATGAATGGCTCGGAGATGTTCACGGGCGGGAGCGGCGAAGGCGTTAAAGCGTTAAAGGGTTGAAACGTGAAACGTGATGCGTGGACCGTGATGCGCCCTGCGTGACAAACGCCCGAAAGCAATGGCCTTGTGACTCGGAACTCAGGTAGCTCATTGTTAACTCCTTTAACGCTTCAACGCATCCCGTTCCTCAGCTCGCGGCCTGCTTCCGGCCTTCAGCCGGCGGGGTCTCTTCCACTTGCCGCCCTCCGCTCTTGGCCTTGCCTGGCGCTTCCGCCAGCTTCACCCGCGATCCCCTCTGCAGCTTGTACTGGCCATCCACCACGACCTGCTCGCCAGGGCGAAGACCTTCTTCGACCACGATCTCAGGCTGCTCCACCTGGTCCTGGAGCTTCGGGACCAGCTTCAACTGCCGCACATCCGCCGTCTGGTTGCTGTTGATGACGAAGGCGAAGGGGCCTTCCGGTCCGCGCTGCACGACGGACGCCGGCACGACGGTGCTTCCTTTCCGCACGGTCAGCAGCAGGCGCGCATTGACAAACTGGCCCGGCCAGAGCCGCAGATCCGTATTGGGAAAAGTGGCCTTGAGCTTGATGGTGCCGCTGGTCACGTCAATCTGGTTGTCAATGACGGCAACTTTCCCTTCCCCCAGCACGGTGGCGTTGTCCTGGCTGACGGCCAGGACGGTCAAACCAGGGTTCCCTGACGCGTGAATCTGGTCCTGGATAAAAGGCAACGTCTGGGCGGAGAGAATGAAGACGACGGAGATGGGGCGCAGTTGGGTGATGACTACAATCCCACTGGCATCGGCCGCATGAACGATGTTGCCCTGGTCCACCAGTCGGATTCCCGTGCGCCCATCCAGCGGCGACGTGATCGTGGTATAGGCGAGCTGCACCTTCGCGCTCTCGATGGCCGCCTGGTCCGCGTTCACGGTGGCGACCAACTGGTCCACCAGCGCCTTCTGCGTGTCGTATTGCTGCTGGGTGACGCCTTCATTGGCGAGCAAGTCGGCGTAGCGCTTCAAATCCACGCGCGCGTTGGCAAGCATGGCCTCGTCCTGCCCCTTCTTGGCCACAGCCTGGTCCAGCGCTGTGCGGAAAGGATCAGGGTCAATCTGGGCCAGCAAATCGCCTTCACGCACATCCTGTCCCTCGGTGAAGGCGATCTTCGTCACCTGCCCATCCACACGGGCGCGCACGAGCACCGTGTTAAAGGCCTGGACGGTTCCGAGGCCGCCCAAGTAAATCGGCACATCCTTTTGCGCGACCGTGCCGGCGATAACCGGGACGGGAGGCATCTCGATTTTGCCGCCGCCGGGGCCCGTCTTGGCGGCGCCGGCTGTGTTATGGCGCGACAGCCAGACAGCCCCGGCCACGATTAGCAGGCAAAGTCCGATAATGCCCGCCATCTTCGCACCGGAGGATTCCGGCTTTGGCGGGGTTGGCGCCGCAGGGGACGACGGCGCAGGAGGGGGTGGTTTAATCATTTGATCTTGTGTCATGGGAGAGGGGCGTATCAAGGCGCGTTGTTAGCCGGGCCGTATTTCTGCCTCAGGTAAGCGCGCCGCTCGCGCTCGTAGTCCTCAAATTTCGCCTTTTGCTCCGGTGTCAGCACCAGGAGGACCTGCTGGTCCATGTTGGAGACGTTGGCGAAGATCGCGCCGGCGGTGTCGCGGCGAATGGCTTCGATCCGGTCCATCGCCTGGTCAATGATGGGGCTCATCTTCTGCACCTGCTCCGGTGTCAGGCCAAGCCCGGATTGGAAGCGGGCGCGAAGACGAGCACCAATCTCCACCGTCGGCAGCGGAGCAACGGGCGTGCGCCGGCTGATTTGCCAGGAGACGAGCGCGCCACTCCCGCCTCCAGCAAGGAACAGGGCCAGCAGATACAGGCAAAGCTTCCGTTTGCTGAGAGTGGTCACGGGTTGAGGCTCATCTGAATCTGGTAATCGAGCAGGGCCGCTTCCTCCCCGGTTGGGCTGACACCGGGGCGCGTGAAGCTCCACGCAGCGCTGAGTAAGAAGACAAAGCAGGCCGCGATCATCGCGCGCCGGAGAAAGACGAACAAGAAGGCCGGGGCGTCATCCTCCCGCGCCGTGCGCCACTCCGCCAGCACGCGGGTTTCGAGGCCCAGGGGTGAAGCGCCAACAGCTTTGCGCGGGGCTTTGGCTGCCGCGTCGAGCAGGCGCTGAAGAGATTCGTCGCTCATAGGCTCTTCTCCGACATCAGGTTCTCGTAATGCTTCCGCAACCTCCGGCGCGCCCGGAAGGCGCGCACCTTGATCACGGGCACATTCCAGCCCGTGATTTGCTGCACCTCGGCCACCGAACGGCCTTCCAGGTGCAGCAGCGTCAGGACCAACCGCTCCGGCGGGGCGAGCTGCGCGAGCAGCTTCTCCACGATCTCGCGCGCCGCCAGGTTGCGCGCGGGCTCCAGGTCCCCCGGCGCGGCCATCACGGCCTCCAGCACCTCCGTCTGCTCCTCGCTCAAGTCCGCCCAGCGCAATTCCGGCCGGGCCTTCTCCGCCGCCAGCGCGTTCAGGCACGTGTTGACCGTGATACGCGACACCCAGTGCTCCAGCGGCACGGTGCCGGAGAAGCGGTCAAGGTTCGCGAATACTTTCATAAATACGGTCTGCACCAGGTCTTCCGGGCTCGTGCGCCGCGGCAAATGGGACCTCACCAGCCGGGCCACCAGCGGATACAGATGCAGGAACAACGCTCGCGCGGCGTCCTCATCTCGCTGGCGTGCCCGCACCACGCAGGCCGCCACGTCTATGCTCTGTCCAGGCAGATCGCTCAACGGCGCCAGTCTGCCATAACGAGATATGACCGGCCAGAGCTAGAGTGGTTACAGGGATTGGAAGAAATGCCCGAGCGCTCAATTCAGTGACTTGCTCAGTGGCTTGGACCTGCACCGCCCGCCCTGCAAGGACCTGATTGCCAATCAGGCCTTTTACGCCATCGGGATGCTGGCCCACAACGTGTTGATCAGCCTCCGGGGGGCTGGACCTGCCCGACGAGGCGCAGGGCTGGCGCATCCACACGATCATCCGTCACCTGCTGGCGGTGCCGGTCAGTGTGAGCACCCACGCGCGCTATACCGTGGCGCGCATCTGCGTGCCCAGCGGATGGATGCGCTGGTGGCGGTTGTTTCTGGACCGGGGGCTGCCCAAGCGCAAGGCGGGCCGGCCAGTGATGGAGGTGGTGGACTCGACGTAGCGCCGACTAGTTCCAGTTCAAGCCCGGGCAACTTGCTTGAAAAGCGAGCCCGGTTGGGGTGTGCCCACCCGCGGCGCGCGCGAAGACCTCCGCACTTCCAATTTGAACGAAAATCAGCGCCCGGCTTAGGCGCCGGACGGCCTCTGACCTGCGGATGGCGGTCTCGCCGGGAACAGGGCCAGGAAGCCGCACAAACAGAGGCCGAGCACGACCGCCGCTATACTGACGTACAATGGGCCCACGGGAGGGGTAAATCGAAACTCCACGGCATGGGAGCCGGGCTGCAAGTAAACACCCCGCATCAGGTAATTGCACCGGAGCACCTTCTCGGGCTTCCCGTCCACAGATACGTTCCAATTGGGGTCGAAGCGGTCATTGAGCAACAGCACCGCCAGCTTGCTGGCCTCCGCGTGCAGCACAATTCGCTTGGGCTCGTAACTCACGAACTGGACCGTGCCGCCGCTTTGATTGGCCGGGCCGGGCGCACTCGCAGGCAAGGGATTGGCTACTATCACTTGTTGCTCCGGATCGAACGCCGCGCTTGCCAGTTCGCTGAGCGTCGCCCGGTCATTGGTGCTGACCTGCCAGTTGGAATAGAGCTTTGCGCGCGGCAAGGCCCCGGTGAACTCGAACAAGGCGTAGGGGCCATTTGTGACGATTACCGCAGTCAACTCGTCGTAGCCCGCCGCGTCCCGTATGCCCGGCTTGTTCTGCAAGTTGAAGGTCGTGACTATACGGAAGCGATGCCTGGCGGGATCAACTTGCTGATTGAGCGCGTCCAGGAACGGCGCCGGCCCGAGCAGATAGCGCGTATTAGTGAGCTCCCAGTTGCGCGTGATCCGATGCAATGTGTTGGTCGAGCGATCGAAGAACAGCGCCGTCCTGAAGGCGACCTCATCCTCGCGCGGGCGAGGGTTCATGATCACGTCGAGCGACTGGATGTTGTAATACTGAAAGAGTTGCTGCAACCATTCGATGCCGTAAACCTGGCTGAAGAGCGACAGCTCCTGCGGAACGGGGAACGGCAGCACCGCGACTCGGTGCTCGTAGGGCTTCTCCCGCAGGAGATCAATCACCGGATTCGAGGCATATTTCTGCACCCAGTTCCAGGTGACGACCCAAGGCACATTGGCCCGTACCAGGTCACCTGCCAGCAGCAGCCCCAGCAGCATGGCCCCTGTCCGTGCCCGTCGCCCGTTGAAATAGCCGCTCAGGATCAACGCGACCAAGGAAAGCGCCAGCGCAAGGAAGAGCAAAAACCATCCGACCTGCCGGATGCTGAAGCTGGCGATGGCACCAGCCGTAGTCGGATCGAAAGCAACTTCTTGCAGATACGTTACCAGGCGCCCGCGCGAGTCAGAATAGACCCACCAGCCCACCAGGCTGGCGCCCAGCGCCACCAACGAACCTGCCACCCATTTTTTGTCGAACGCCGCGGCTTTGGCCCACCATGCTTTCAGTTGAGCCGAAAGACCACGCGCGGTTGCTGCGGGCGTTGCCAGGCAGCTTCGAACCAACCCATGCACCCCACAAGCGAACAGGATGACCACAATCCAGAGGACAACGTGGCTGAACTTGGACGGGTTGCGCATGGTGGAGGCAAACGGCAGCGCATAGAACAACTGGTAGAAGGGCGCGAAACGGCCAAAAGCCACCAGCAGGCACAGCAACGCCACGCCGCTCCAGAACCAAATGAACTTCCGCTCTGTGGCCGAGAACACCGAACCCTCCTTCCGAAGTGACTGCAAGATGGTCCACAAGGCGATCAGCACCACGACGACCCCGGCGTAGAGGCCGCCCCCGCCATAGCGGATGAAATAGACGTTTGGATCAGGCGGCGGCCCTGTCTTGCCCGAGGCGAAGTACCGGTCCCAAGCTCCGTGGCGCCCGCAGCGTCCCCAATAATTGCCGCCTTCGGGCGTATCCATCCGAAAGCCAAACAGGCCCGGAACGAAGAAGCTAAGGGCTTCGGCCTTGGGCAGACTCCACTGCGTGGCCTCGTCCCAGCGCTGGGCTTTGCTCGCCACGTCCTGGCCCATGCCGGCGACTCCCTGGATTTGGGTTTTGACCAGCCCGACCACGGCTGAAGCAGCAATGAGCGCCGCGCACCCTGCCACTAGCCCGAGGCGCGTTGCTGCCCGCACCACTCTCTGCGGCGCCCCTCCCTCTCCAGCCAAGGCCTGAAACAAGACAAACGCCGCGACGACGAGGCTGAAGATCGCCCCGATATCAAAGGCCTCCATCACCCCCATGCCGACCGCAAAACCCGCCAGCACCACTCGTAGCCATCGTCGGGGCGATTTCTCGTCCGCCAAGGCGGCCAGCGCCAGAAAGTTGAGCCCGAAACAAATTGGTTGCGACGCCACCCCCCAGCACGCCGTCGAAAAGAAGTCCGAGTTCAAGCTGGCCGCGATGCCGCCCAGAACACAGGCCAAGGGCGACAGCTTCCGCTGCCGGAAACACAACCAGGCGCTCATGCCAAGAAACAGCAGTGCGAAGGGGGCGTAGATCTTTGAATATACGAGAGGGCCGGCAATCGTGCCGAGCGCTGCAGAGATGTTGGGCGAAGCGCTGGGCGCCGCGGTTCCGAGCCAATTCAGGTCCAGCCATAAGCCCAGAAAACCCGACGGCAACTTCCCTGCGCGTGTACTGATTGCACCCAGCGGACCGTCATTGGAGAAGACGGTGCGGCCAGGAATCAAGCCCTCGTAGAACAAAGCACCCAGAATCACCACCAGACACAGTGCCAGGAACCCAGCTTGGCGGAGTCCTGACTGCTTCGTCCCCGGCCCGCTTTTCGATTGATTCATGCCCGCAAAGTGTGCTTCATGCCCTGTTTAAAGAAAACACAATTTCGCATCATGCCGGGATCAAATAGAAAAGGGTTGCTCTGTCTGGCCGCCTTGGTGCTCGTCGGGTTGGGGGCGCGCCTGTGGTTGATCCAGGCTTTTGGAACCCCTTTGCCCTTCTGGGACCAATGGGACGATACCCGGACGGTGTTTTGTCCCTATTTCCAAGGAAAGCTCACGCTCGCGACGTTGCTCAGCTCCCACAATGAGAACCGAATCTTCCTGACGCGGGTGTATGACCTGGCACTGCTGCTCATCAACCGCCAGTGGGACAACCTGGTCCAGATGGTTGCCAACGTGTTCCTCTACGTCGGCGCCCTGGCCGGTTTTGCCTGGCTCCTGGCGCGGATCCTCGGCCAGGGTTTTTGGCCCTTATTGGCACTCTTGTTTATGATTGTGCTGGCAATGCCTTTTACCTGGGAAAACACCTTATACGGGTACGATTCGCAGTATTACCTCATAGTCTGCTTTGCCCTCGCCACGATCTGGCTGCTCGGCTTTCACAGGCCCGGCAGTTTGCGATGGTGGGGCGGCGTGGCTGCTGCGGTTGCCTCCCTCTTTGCCATGGCCGCTGGTTTGCTCGGCGCGGCTGCGGTAGTTGGCCTCGTGGTGCTGCGCCTGCTTGTGCGGGGGCCGTCGCAGGCCCAACCGCAGTCGCGCCCGTTGCCGCAAGGACAAAGAAGCGAAGCAGAGCAAGGAGCAGCCTGCCCCCAACCCTCTCATCCTGCTCGGGAGGGGGGTGGGACGACGGCCGCAGATGCACTCAGATTAGCTCTTCCTACGCTCGCTGTTTGCTTCGTCGTCATTGGTATCGGCTTGGCAATAAAGGTCCATGTTCCCTACCACGAAGTCCTTAAGCCCCATTCGCTAACCCAGTTCCTTGTGTTCCTGGGCAAATGCCTGGCCTGGCCGTGGATCGTCCTGCCGCTCTTTGCCTTTTTCAACCAGTTCCCGCTCATGTTGCTGGCATGGGTTTACTGGCGCGACGAGCGAGCGCAAGGCAGCGCCGAAGAACTTGTCCTCGCGCTCGGCCTTTGGGGTGGCCTGCAGGCGCTGGCGATGGCGTTTGCCCGCGGCGGCTACGTCTATCCGCAGTGGCGTTATATGGACAGCCTTTGCTTTATTATGGTAGCCAATGCCCTGAGCCTGGCTCTCCTGGCCACGCGGCACCAGGACCGGCTGCCTCTGCGACGCTATTTCCGGCCATGCACAGGCCTGTGGGTTTTTGCTTCCGGCTTCGGATTAGTCCTGCTATGCGGCCGTGCCTGGCAGGTGGATATTCCGCTGCGAGTCATGCATCAAGGACAACAACTATTCACTACGCGCGCCTACCTCGCGACGGGGGAACGCAAATACCTTGAGACCCGTGAGAAGGAGTATCTAATCCGGTGGGCGACCCCTAGCGAACCGCAAGACAATCCCGCGGCCACGATCAGAATGCTCAACCAGCCCCATATGCGTGAGCTGCTCCCCGCGTGCGCCCGCGACCCAATTCCAGTCCGTCCGGCGAGCGTGACTGGGTTTTGGACCAATGTGGACGTGCCAGCGCGGCCCGCCGTGCCGGGGGAGACGGCCTGGAGTTCTTTCGCGCCTTCTGGTGTTGGTGCCGCGGCAACAGGGCGTTTCGAGAGCCAGCCGATCCCTGCGCCCAAACTGGCCTACCTGGAGTTCAGGGTCGCAGGCGACGTGGGCCAACCTGGCTTGTCTCTGAAGCTGACCGAACTGAAGTCAGGCAAGACCACAGAGATCAAACCGCCCGAGCCGCCAGGGGGTAACTGGCAGAGCTACCAGGTCAAAGCGCCGGACGGGGAGTTCAAGATCATCGCCAGCGACGAGAGCAGCACGGGCTGGCTTGCATTTCAGCCGCCGCGGGAAATGGGGTGGCTCTCACGGCTTTCGGAGCTCCTCATGGCGCTGGGCAAGTGGGTGTTCTTCGCCGGCCTGGCGGTGTACGCGGCGGTGATCGCGTTGGTTATAGCAGAACGACGACGAGGATAGGAAGCTTGTGCCCTTCCTCGAAGCCTGCCGGACCGTTCCGCGAAGGTGCTTGCGCGATACTTTGACTCACCCAGACCGCTCTGCCGAAGTGCCTTGGAGGCACACAAAAGACAGAGGATTGGCTGTGATAACATTCCATAATAGTTCGGCGCTTGCCTTTGCTGGTGCCGTGGATAGAGTTAAGGCAGATGAGCATAGCGGCAAAGAAACGATGCTGTCCACGAGATGGGCGACGAGGCGAGGATTGGGCGGACGATTTATTCCCGTGCACTGACTCCTGCCTCCTCGTGGCATCGCGCCATATGACGCGTTTAGACAGGACATTGGCATGCTCATGCCCTGAGTTCTGACCATGTTCTCGACTCGGTCAAAGCTCACCCTCGCCCGTGCAGCGCTGCGGCAGAACATGCCCGTGTATGTCCAATTCTACATCACGGCGAGGTGCAACCTGACTTGCCAGCAGTGCAACATCATCTACGCCAACTCCGATGTGCGGGAAGCTACACTGGACGAGATCAAGCGCATCGCGGACAATTTCGCAAAGATGGGTGTGGCCATGGTGTTACTCACGGGCGGCGAGCCCTTTACGCGTCTTGATCTGCCGGACATTATCCGCGAATTCGAATCCCGCCAGATCCACGTGCGCATGCAGACCAATGGCCTGGCCAGCGACGAGCGCATTCACCAGGTGGTCGAGGCCGGCGGGCGCGACATCTCCATCTCACTCGACTCCCTCTGGCCAGGCAACCAGGACGATATTAACGGCGGCTTCGCCAAATCCTGGCACGATGCTCTCCGGGCGATGGCCTCCTTCACAAAATACCTTCCCAAAGAAGGCAGCTTCGCCTCACTCGGTTGCGTGCTGCAGCGCGCCAACCTGGGCGACGTGGAGGATGTCATCCGCTTTGGGACGGAGATTAGCTGGTTTTCCTCGCTGGTTCCCATCCATGTCACGACCTTCGACCGACCGCTTAACTTCCGGACGTTCGATCAGACGAAGCAATGGAAACCGGTCGAGCTTCCCCATGTCAACCGTTTGATCGAACGCGTCCGCTCCATGCGGCAGGAGGGTTACCTGCTCTACGACAGCGACCAGTATCTCGATGACATCAAGCGCTTCGCCGCCCAGCAACCCACCACTTGGCGCCAGCACAACGACCAGGTCTGCGACAGTCCCAATCTCTATTTCGCCGTGCTGCCGAATGGCAACTTTGCCCCCTGTTGCGACTACCGCATCCCGAGCAAGATCGCGACCTACGATCCGGCCTTTCCCGGCATTTACCGGAGCAAGGTTTTCCGCGATGAGGTTCTCAAGGTCACCAAGCCCTGCTCCGGCTGCATGTATGGCAGCTTCCCCGAGATGACCATTTCCATGCGCTACTTGAAACCGAAGTGGGAGCGGATCAAAACGTTCATCACGTTTCCACCGCCGAAGAAATGGCCGGTAACTTACGAGCAGATGGTCGCGGTCGCCGAGCGCATTCGTGCCGAACCGCGCGAACGCATCGAGCTTCCGGGGCACCAACACCGCATGAGCCTCGGGAAAGACGTCGAGCAGGAGAGCGCCGCGCTTGTCTGAGCTATGCCCAAGAAGATTCTTTATGAGAGCGCCGTCCACCAGTTCCTCTGGGCGGCCCGGCGGCTGGGCCAGCATCTGGAGACCAGCGCTCCGGCTGATGCCGAGCGGCTCAGACGGTGGGTCAAGGCCCTGACCATTGAAAACCCTGGCGAGCGCCGGGTTCACATTGCGTGGGCTGCTCCGCAACCCGGCGCGCATGACATCGAGCTCCAGGGTGCGAAGTTCTACACCCGGGGCGATTCCCAGCCTCTCGCCAAGCAGCAGACGGAGGCTGGCCTCACCTTTGCCGACGACCGGATCATGGCACAGAACATGGCTTTCTTCGACGATGAAGTGCACGCGGTGCTCACCCAATCGGGGCTTTTCACGCCGGCGCAACTGAACGGCCAAGGCAGGCTGGACCGAGCCGCCGCGCGCAAGCGCGCTGAGGAAGCGTTCCATGACGATTGGGCTTCCTCGGTGGACGTGACGAAAATAGATGTCCGCCAGATGAACGAAGCCTGTACCGCACCTGAAATGCGCTACATTCGGAAGCTTCTGGGCGATCTCAAGGGCCGCACCCTGCTTGATATCGGATGCGGGCTCGGGGAAGCCTCCGTCTATTTTGCCCTGCTCGGGGCCGAGGTGACCTCGGCCGACATATCCCCGGGCATGTGCGACGCATCCCGCCGCCTTGCCGAGCAGAATGGCGTGAAGATCTCAACCCATGTCTCAGCCGCTGAAGACTTCGGGTTCCCGAATGACTGCAAGTTCGACATCATTTACATGGGCAACCTGCTGCACCACGTGGACATCGCAAGCACCATGGGGCGCCTGGTCAAACACCTGAAGCCCAACGGTATGTTCATCAGTTGGGACCCGGTGGCATATAACCCGGTCATCGGTGTTTACCGGCGCCGCGCCATGCAAGTTCGAACGGTGGACGAGCACCCCCTCCGCCTGTGCGATATCCGCCTGGTGCAGTCACATTTTCGCGAATCGCAGACCCGCTGGTTTTGGCTCACGACGTTGCTCATCTTCTGCCTGATGGCCGTTGTGCAACGGCGCGACCCGAACAAGGAACGGTATTGGAAGAAGATCGTCGAAGAAGCGGATCGCTGGGCCTGGCTCTACCGTCCGCTCGAAATGCTCGATAAGGTCTTGCTTACAATTCCATTCCTGCGCACGCTCTGCTGGAACGTGGTTATCGTGGGCCGCGGCCCGCGGATAGCGGATGAGCCAGCCTGACAATCGAGAATCGTTCAAACTTGCCGTAGTCGCTCCTTGCTATAACGAGGAGGCGGGTCTGCCTGAGTTTGTGCGCCGATTGAAGGCTGTTTGCGAGGAGCTCGGCTGCCAGCACGAAATTGTGCTCGTCAATGACGGGAGCCGCGATCGCACGTTGCCTGTCGCCCTCGAGCTGGCCGCAAAAGACGCAAACCTGCGCGTGGTCAATCTCCTCCGCAACTTCGGTCACCAGGCCGCCGTCACCGCCGGCCTTGACCTCGTCTCGGGCGATGCCGTCGTCCTGATTGACTCCGACCTTCAAGACCCGCCAGAGGTCATCTTTGAGATGGTGGCCGAGTGGAAGAAGGGGGCCGATGTTGTTTACGGCCAACGACGCACGAGGGAAGGTGAAACACCATTCAAGCTCTTTACCGCTCGCATTTTCTATCGCCTGCTGAAGCAGATGACCAAAAGCGATATTCCGGCCGACACAGGCGACTTTCGCTTAATGGATCGCCGCATTGTCGGTGTGTTGCGCGGCATGCGGGAGCACCACCGCTTTATCCGGGGCATGGTCAGTTGGGTTGGCGGCAAGCAGGTGGCAGTCGCGTACGACCGTAAACCACGGTTCGCGGGTGACACCAAGTATCCTTTCCGCAAGATGCTCTCCTTTGCCGTGGACGCGATCACCTCCTTTTCCGTCGTTCCTTTGCGCATCGTGACCTTTCTGGCGTTGTCTATCATTTCACTGGCGCTCGCGGCCACCGCCGTTGTCCTCCTCGTCAAGTTGCTCAACCCCGGTTACTTCATTCCTGGGTTTCCCGCTATTATCCTGACCATCACCTTCTTCAGCGGCTGCCAGCTACTCGCCCTTGGCATTATTGGCGAATACCTGGGACGCCTATACGAATCCAGTAAAGCTCGGCCCCTTTACATCGTTGGGAGCGTCTATCCCCCTATGGAAGTGGTGAAAACCGGCGAAGCAGCATCTCAGGTCTCACCGAACCTGCGTTGTCCCGAGCAGGCCAGCGGCGAAAAGGCCGAGCAGCGATGAGTAAGGGGCTTTTACAACAAGTAAACAGCTATCGCCGGACTGGCGTCGGAGCGGGCGGCGCCTTATTGAAGCATTCGCTCTATCCTATCCGGTTCCTGACGGGAGTATTGCCCGCCACTGGAACCATCCTGGATTTGGGATGTGGCGAAGGCATGCTGACCAATCTGCTCGCCGTTAACATTCCCGGCGCTCAGTTCCATGGGATTGATACCGACGCCCCTAAAATAGCTCTGGCGCAGAAGAACGCGCCCACCAACGCGACCTTTGCGTGCCAGGACATCAAGACTTTCGATCACGAGCCGGCGGCAGCAATAATCTTTAACGACGTCCTGCATCATGCTGAGAACCCTGACCAGGTCAGGATGCTGGCCAAGGCGTTCGACCTACTGGACGACGACGGCGTTCTGGTGCTCAAAGAGGTGGACCCGAAGGATCAGCTTGACCGGCGTTGGACAAGCTTCTGTGACCAGCGCCTCTATCCGAAGGATAAGCTGACTTTTCACACTCGGGCCGAGTGGGAACGTTTGCTGCAACACGCAGAGTTTCGCCTTCTGAGCGTCTATCGTGTGAAGCATCCGTGGCCGGCCTCGCGGACAGTCCTGGTAGCTACTAAGCGGGTTAAACATCCGCCATTGCCGTCCAACCTTGGCAATGGCCAAACTGCCACTCTGCGAGTCCTGGTAACTGGTGGCACAGGGTTCGTCGGCCAGCATGTCATCCGCGAATTGGAGAGGAATTCTGGCCGCAATGGGCAGGCCATCGAGGTGACCGTCCTGGTGCGGGATCAACGCGCCATACCGAGGGAATGGAAAGAGGCGAAGCCACCTTTGCGATTCCTCGAACACGACCTGACCCAGTTATCTCCGGACGCGAAGTTGGGCCCATTTGACTACGTCTTCCACCTGGCGGCGAATGTGGACTTCTTTGCCAACCAGGCATCGGCCCAGGAAAACGTCACGGCGACCAACAACCTGCTGCGCGCAGTCTCCGGCCAAGGATTGAAGCGCTTTATATTGGCCAGCACTTTCGGCGCGGTGGACCGTGCGCCGGCCGACGACTGCACCCAGCCGCTGGATGAACAGAGCACGCCGCATCCCACCTCCTTGTATGGACACAGCAAGCTGGACAGCGAGAAGGCGGTCAAGGAATCCGGCCTGCCACACACCATTGTGCGGCTGCCGTGGTGCTACGGGCCGGGCATGGCTCCACGTCATCATGTGCGCTCTCTGTTCGAACGGAGCCTGCGGGGAAGTCTGCTGCTGAAGATTGACTGGCCGGGCAAAGTCAGCGTGGCGGAAGTCCGCGATCTGGCCCGAGTGCTGTGGCAGATCGCATCCGAGCCCAAGGCGTTGAATGAAACCTTCTTCGTATCGGACGGCTCCCCCATCAGCTTCGGCAGCTTCTTTCGCGCCATGGGGCGGCTCAGCGGTCATAAAGCGGGCTATTTGCGGATTCCTGCGCCGGCAATGCAGGTCTTCCGTTGGACGCGCCGCTTCCTGCCCTTTCAACTCAAGTGCCTGTTATTCGACGCGTTGACCGTGTCGTCAGACAAGCTCAAGGCGATTGCCGAACTCCCCTCCCCGCGATCGGAAGGCTTCCTGCTGCCCCTGGCCCGTTACGTTCGCCAGGACCTTTTCCCGGGGCGTGCGCGTGCTCTAGTCCTGATCACCGGTGCGGCGAGCGGCATCGGCAAGGCGTTCTCGGAGCAATGTTACGCCGCAGGCTACCGTTTGCTCCTGGTGGACCGCAATGCTTCAGCCCTGGAGGAGCTGGGGACCAAACTGGAGGCCGAGGTGCTGGTGGCAGACCTGTCTCGCGGCGAGGACGTGGAACGGCTATCGGCGAGGTTCACGGACGCTGACCAATGCCCGGACATCCTCATCAACAATGCAGGGATCGGCCTGCGGAATGTCCTCACCGCTCTCAACGCTTCGGATCTTTCGGCGCTTCTCGGCGTCAACTGCGCTGCCCCGATGAAGCTTACCCAAGCTTACTTGCGGGAGTCTTTGCGGCGCAGGAAGGGTACAGTAATCAACATGGGCTCATCGGCAGCATTCCAGCCACTGCCCTACATGGCTGCCTACGCCGCCTCAAAGGCGTTCCTGGTGAGCTTCTCCGAGGCCATAGCTGGCGAACTGCAGGCCAATGGCGATCCCGGCGCCATCGAGGTCATAACCGTTATACCGTCGGGCACAGCCACTGGCTTCCAGAATGCAGCGGGCGTCAAAAGAAAGCCCGGCGAGAAACTGCTCGATCCTGCCGATGTCGCTCAGGTTGTCCTGAGCCAGGTTGGCCGAGGCAGCAGGACAGTCACCATTGGTTCGTCGGCCAAACTGATGGGCCTGGCCGCACGCGCTCTCCCGCGTGGGTTCCAAGTCAGGCTATGGCAACGCATGATGAAGGCCATGCGTTGACACCGGGACGGTAAGGCCGGGTCGGGCTTGACCTGCAGGAGTGCGCATCTGCTCCTCACAACTCCTTTTCGCTGGCCACAATAAACGGCGGCTGGTGCTCACCTTTGTGAACAAAGACCATGGAATCCCAAAAGGTCACCTTCACCAGTTCGTGCGTCATGGGTGGCGTACGGCGCCAAAATGAGGACGGATGCAGCCGGTGCCAATAGCCATTCAGAAGGTGGGTCAGCCGATGCGCGTACTGCATGAACCCCCCGCTGAATGCGCGGAGGCCTCCGTAGCTAACCCAATAGCCCATATTCAGATCTTCCACGCAGTAGCAGCCCGGCGAACGCAGGTGCGGCCACAGTGTTTCAAACGATACACGCTGCTGTTTGGGCCTATGCCCGCCATCATCAACAATCACATCGAACGGCCCGCGGTCTGCGGCGACCTTGGACAAGAACTTCCGGTCAGTTTGGTCGCCGATGAAGACGCGGATGTGCTCCTCCTCGTGTTGGCTGCATAAAGGATCAACATCAATGCCCGTGACCTCCGCGTCCGGGTATTGCCGCCGCCAGTATTGGAGGCTGCCTCCGTCCCGCACGCCAATTTCCAGCAGGGACTTGACACTCAGGCGGCCAAACTCCTCACGGTAGGCAGGCAGATAATGCGCAAACTTCTGAAAATGCTTCATTCGATGACCAAGTGATTTAAGCCGTTGCCAGCCCGCCGCGGCAAGCGCTTATCGAAGCCAGTGCGGATGGGGGCTATTGGGGAAAGCGGGGACGGAGTGCATAGGTGTGCCGAAGGCTGGAGTTGGAGCTGTCAGAAGCATGAGTACTGCTGTATTCGGAAGGCCTGCTTGATAATACCGCCTTCACAATACATTTGACAGCAGCTGGCGTCGCCTTCAGTCTGCACCCCAGACAAGTGGTATTGGCGTCATTCACGCCTGGGGCCGTGAATACGCAGCTATGAAACGTCCATTCGAACGAAATGTAGCGGGGGCCGGGAGCAACGAGAAAGTTGCATTCACTTTGATTGAACTGCTGGTTGTGATCGCCATCATTGCCATTCTGGCTGCATTGCTTTTGCCCGCGTTGAGTGGGGCCAAGGCGAGGACCTATCGGATTGTCTGCATGAACAACCTCAAGCAGTTGCAACATGGGTGGCATCTGTACACGGTGGACTACAACGACTGGATGCCCGGGAATTATTGGGACGGCGTTGAGGGGGATAACGCTGGATCAACCGTTGGGTCATGGGTGGTTGGAAACGCGCGGGAGACGACGACGACGAATATCCAGCGCGGGGTGCAATGGCCATATAACCCTGCAGTAGGGGTTTACCGGTGCCCGGCGGACCCCGCCAAAGCCAACGATGGGACCACACCACGGGTGCGCAGCTATTCGCTCGACGGGTGGCTCGGACAAATCCAGGACGGGATTTACGCGCAATGGGGGCTGGGCAAGTGCAGCGAGCTCAAGCGGACTTCTACGGTCTATGGGTTCTGCTGCGAAAATGAGTTCAGCATTGAGGATGGCATGCTCGCATGTTATCCGCCGGGCCTGCCTGAGTCCTCCCAATGGCTGAACCTGCCGGCCAACCGGCACAACAAAGGCGGGGTCTTCTCATTCCTGGATGGCCACGCGGAACGATGGAAGTGGAGCGGCGAGATGATCTTCAAAGGGCGGCCCCAGGCAGCCACCCAGGCGGAGCTGCCGGACCTGTACCGGCTGGAGGCGGCCGGGCCTGACCCACTTTAGCGCGAGTTCTTGTCGTCCCCTCCCGGGGAGGTCGTCCGCGTCGCGAAGTGACCTCGCCAACAGACCAACAACATCCGCAGCAGCGCACCGGGAAATCAATAAGGCTTTGGGCTCCTTGCCCGGACAGCCAAGCCAAAAAATGTGAAGCAAAGGCCAAGCTATGTAGAGTAAACTCGATCCGGAGCCGTGATGCTGATGCCTTATGGCTATGCAGCAACATGCGGCTGCCCTTGCGACCGCAACATTTCTTGCCTTTTGCGGTGCCCTTCCAGCGCTGTCCGCGCCGGCGGAGATCAAGAACAGCGCCTGCCTGGAATGCCACGGCGACAAGACGCTCACGACGACCAACGCCGCCGGCAAGGAAGTCTCTCTTTTTGTTGATCAAGCCAAGCTCGCGGCCTCGATCCACAAGACCAATACCTGCGCCAGTTGCCACGCCGATATCACCTTCAAGCACCCGGACGACAATGTCCCGGCAAAGGCCGCGGCTTGCGCCACGTGCCACGAGAAGCAGTCCGAAAGCTACGGGGCCAGCGTGCATGGCATCGCCGCTGCCAAAGGGCAGAAGGGCGCCGCGACGTGCAGTGACTGCCACGACGGCCATACCATTCTGCCGCCGACTTCGCCGGCTTCACCGCTTCATTTCTCGCGGCTCGCCGAGACCTGCGGCCGATGCCACGACCAGGAGGCCAAGGACGTCGAGGAAAGCGTTCACGGCAAGGCTGTTGCCGCCGGGCACCGCGAGGCGCCCACCTGCACCGATTGCCATTCGGAACACAAGATCACCGGGCTCAAGAGCGACTCCACGTTGAAGATCTCCGCCGATGTTTGCAGCGACTGCCACGCTTCCGAGCGCCTGAACACCAAATACAACCTGCCGCCGGACCGCGTGAAGACCTTCTTCGAGAGCTATCACGGCCTCGCTGCGCAATACGGGTCCACCCTCGCCGCCAACTGCGCGAGCTGCCACGGGGTCCACCGTATCCTGCGCTCCACCGACCCGCGCTCCAGCATCTACAAAACGAACCTGGTGGTGACGTGCGGCAAGTGCCATCCGGGGGCGACGGAGAACTTCGCCCAAAGCAAGGTGCATGTGGACGCCGCAGCGGCCCAAGCCGCCGGCGACGTCGGCGGCAAGATCAACTGGTGGGTCCGCCGCGTTTACCTGGTCCTGATTGTGGGCACTATCGGCTTCATGCTCGCCCACAACCTGCTTCTGTTCGGCAAGAAGGTCCGCGCCCGCTTCCGCGCGGCCGACCTCTCCGTAGTGCGCATGAGCCTCGCGCAGCGCACGCAGCATCTCATCCTGGCTGTCAGTTTCATCGTCCTCGCCGTAACGGGTTTCGCCTTGAAGTGGCCGGATTCGTGGATCGGCAAGGCGATGGGGTCCAACGAGATGTTCCGGCGCTGGAGCCATCGCATTGCCGGTGTAGTCCTCCTGGTAGTTGGCGCTTATCATGTCTTTTACATCCTGAAGAACAAGGAGGGCCGCAAGCTCGTCAAAGACCTCTTCCCCGTCCCGAAGGACCTCAAGGACGTTACCGACAGCGCGCGCTACCTGACCGGTCTGAGCCCCGAGAAGCCAAAGATCGCCCGCTTCGGCTACGCCGAGAAGATGGAATACTGGGCAGTAGTCTGGGGCACGATCATCATGGGCGTCACCGGCCTGATGATCTGGTTCAAGCTGGACGTCACCAAATTTTTGCCGCGCTGGGTGGTGGATGTTGCCACGACCATCCATTACTACGAGGCCATCCTGGCCTGCCTGGCGATCATCGTCTGGCACTTCTACCACGTCATGTTCGATCCCGACGTGTATCCGCTGAACTGGGCTTGTTGGAACGGGAGGGTCTCCAAGCATTGGCAGGAAGAGGAGCATCCACTAGAGCAGGTGGCTGACGCACAGGGAAAGACCGTAGAGAAAGGCGGGAGTCCCTCGCCGTCGCCGGCACCGACCCCAAAGCCAGGAAGGTGAACCCCTTCCAGGTCCCGATGGCTGGCCTTTAGCCATCCAGGCCTCGACCGCTAAGAAAAAAGGGCGACCCGGCTTTCACACCGGATCGCCCCCAACCCAACCATGAAAAGAGGAGGGCGGCACCTGTTGGTCCTGGCACCGCCCCACTCAGGAGGATGTAGGCAAGGAACCTACAGTTTTTTCTGTTCGCAAGACGCGTGCCATTGCGTTTGGTGGCTTGGGACCCGTGCGCTGCCGTGCCTGGCTCAGACTACGGAGTTGTGTGTGCCCGCGTGTTTGCTTGCGTGGGAACGCCAACAGGCTACAGCTTGCCGCCGCGCCCGGGGGGCGTATCCGGCGAAGGCAGCAGTCCCGTTTTGGGACGGGTCTGAAAGACACGGATACTGTTCTGTGTCCCAGCCTGGCTAGAGCAGCCGGAGCAGCAGTGTCAGGAGCCCAATCCCTCCGAAGCCTACGGCGAAGCTCGTGAGAACGAGCCCTTTGTGATGCTTGAGGATTTCGCCAAACACCGCATGCACGGCAAGGAAGAGGAAGCCGCCGCCGACGTGGGCCACGATGGCGTCCAGCCAGACGTTGGAGATGTCCTTGAAGCAGAGCCAGCCGAGGACACCGCCCAACAGGGTCGTGGATTCGACCGCGGCGACGCGGAGCAAGGTTTGCGCCCGGTTGAAGCCTGCGCCCAGGAGCAGGCCTCCCAGGGCCAAGCCCTCCGGGATCTTGTGGACGCAGATGGCAAGCACCAGCGAGAGGTCGAGCATACGGCCGCCGGGGACATGAGCAGCTTCGGCCTCGTGGCCGGCGGCAAGGGCCAGGCCATCGGCGGTGCAGTGAATCGCCAGGGCCAGCGTCATGGCGGCGGCGATCTCGCTGAAGTGGTGCGTCGTGACTTCGTCGAAATGGCTGGCGGCACAGGCCGGGCAGACGTGAAACACGTATTTGCTGATAATGGCAAAGAGCGCGTAGCCAGAGCCGACCGCGAGTAATACCCCCCACCAGCGCAGCGCCTGGAAGCTCTCGGGCAATATCGCAAAGATCGTAACGCCCAGAAGGGTGCCCGCGCCTAGGCTGATCAGCGCGCAGAGCCGCCGGTGAGAGGTGCCGAGCGAGGTGCCGAGCGCGCCGCCGCCAACCGCCAGGGCGAAGGCGAGCACAACGTAAGCGATGGACAGGTTTTCCATGACCGAATGCGGGAAGACTTGGGGGTCCCCCGCTGCGATTCAAGCGGAAAATCCTCCCGGTGAGGAAAGCGGCCCTGGTTCGTGCTTAAAAAGCTCGCGTCGGCAGCGGGGACGCAAAAGCGCTCGGGCTGAAAGTTGAGAGGGGTGCTGGCCGGGCCGGGTCCCAACCAACAATGCCCTCGCGCTTATTGTCATAGCGGTAGGTGAGCCCCAGCTTCAGGGCAAGCAGCGCCGGCATCCAACCAATGGTGAACACCGAACGCGCGAAGCGCCACAGAATCCGGTCGAGTCGGTAGAATTGCGCGTAAAGCCAGTCCGCCCCCGCCTGCAACTCTGCCGCGGTCATTCGCGCAGGGCGAAAAACCACGTGGCGGTAGTCGTAGTGGCTCCAGTTGCGGTCGGTAACGCGCCTTGCCTGGTCCATATCTGCGAAAAGCGGCGTGCCCGGCAGGGGCGTCAGAATGTTCAATTGGACGGCGTCCAATCGGGCTTCTTGCAGAAACCGTAGCGTCTGCTCGAACACCTGCGCGTCATCGCCGTTCATCCCCACAATCATCCCGGCCACCACGCCGATGCCGTTACGGCGAATCTTCTGCAGGCGCTCGGGATAGCTGGCGGTTTGATTGAACTGCTTGTTCATCGCCGTCAGGTTTTCCTCGCTGGCAGTTTCGATGCCGATGAACAGCCCGCAACAGCCGGCCGCGCGCATCAGTTGCAGAAGACCGGGGTCATCAGCCGCGAGAATCGAGCACTGGCTGACCCAGCGTTTGTGTAGCGGGATCATGGCCCGAAACAACTCCAAGGCGTATTCCCGGTCGGCAATGATGTTGTCATCCACGAAGATGAAGTCGCGTGGCAGGGAGCGCAGTTCCCCGATGACGTCCGCCACTGGCCTGTGGCGGTATCTCCGCCCGTGGAACACCGTTACCGAACAATAGCGGCAGTTGTGGCGGCAGCCCCGGCCGGCTTGGACCGCGTTAATGGTCGCATAATGCCGGGCGGTGTGCTGGAGCATATCGCGGCGCGGAACGGGTGTTTGCATCAGCTCGGGATGGGCGCTTTGGCCGAGGGCGATGGGCTCGTAGCGGGAGGGTTGGCGGTAAACCTTGTGCAATTCGCCCCGCTGGATGTCCGCCAGCAACCGCTCCCACGCGCCCTCGGCATCGCCCACCACCACGGCGTCGAAATGCGGTGCCACGTCTTTCATGCACAAGGTGGCGTGGTAGCCCCCGGCGACCAGGATTCTGCCGCGCTGGCGGAAGTGGGCGGCAATCTCGTACGCCCGCGGCGCGAGCGCCGTCATGAAGCTTATCCCCACTACGTCGCACTCGGCGGCGAACTCAAGCGGCTCCACGTTCTCGTCCACGATCCGTACATGGTGTTCGCGCGGGGTGAGGGCGGCCACAGCGGTCAGCGGCAGGACACTGAAGCGGAGCATCGCCCGGCGTGGCACTTTGGGGGCTTCAAGTGTGACGCGAACTTGCTCACCGGCAGGCAGCACCAGCAGAATCCTCAAAGGTTGCCGGTAAGGACTGGTGAGCCTTCGCTCCGGGGCAATGGCGCTGATCATCGGCTCGTTCATGCCCTCTCCTTAACCCACTCTCCCGGCCCCGCGTTAATTGATAAAACTTAGGCGAGCATCGAGAGAATTGATGCTGGCTCGGCGCAGCGGCCTTACAAGGTTTTTACAACTGTTTTGCGTTTGCCTGACAACCTCCAGCGCCGCACGGGGAATCCTCTGTGTAGATGCGATGAACGCGTCTCGGAACAACATCAAGAGAAAGCAGCAAGAGTATGAAACTCATTACCATTAGGAACTTCACAGTCCTGGCGACGGCGCTATGCGCAGTGGGCGCCCGGGCGGCAGTGGGCAGCATCAGTGATACTGCCAGTTATCGGAACCTCCAGATATTCCTAGTGCACGGGGATACCCAACTCGAACAGCGCCACTACGCGGCGCTATCGGAAGCGCTGGCCCGGCGGTTGGTAGTAGTGAAGGAGACCGGCAACGTGCGGGAGTTAAGCCTGGAGAACCTCTCGAAGAAGGCCACGGTGTTCCTCAATGCCGGGGACATCGTGAAGGGAGGGCGCCAGGATCGCACTGTCCGCGATGACTTAATCCTGCCGCCCGAATCGGGCCAGGTGGCACTCGCCGCGTTCTGTGTTGAGCACGGACGCTGGACCAAACGAGGTTCAGAAGATGCGGCGGCCTTCGGGCTCAATGACAAGGTTCTGACTTCACGCAAGTTGAAGCTGGCGGCGCGCTATGAGAACAACCAGGGCGACGTGTGGTCCGGCGTGGCCGAGCAGCAACTCAAGCTCAATGACAACGTCTCGCGGCTGTCCGGCAAGAATGTCGAGACGCGCAGCTCGGCCTCCTCCAGCAGCCTGCAGTTGACTTTGGAAAACAAGGACCTGGATGCGGTGAAGCAACAATACCTCGACAGGCTGAACCCCATTCTCAACGGCAAGACGGACGTCATCGGGTTCGTCTATGTGATCAACGGCGAAATCAACGGCGCCGAAGTCTATAACAACAAGGCGCTGTTCCGCGCGCTGTGGCCCAAGCTACTGGATTCAGCAGTGACTGAAGCCATCACGGAATACTGCGCCGACCGTGACTTCCAACCGCTGCAGGCGGCTGACTTGCGGACCTTCTTCGAGACTAGCCTCTCCGGCTCGGCTGCGGAACGCGCCGTCTCAAAGAGCACCCGCGTGAAGACCATCACCACCCCCACTACTTTGCTCTTTGAAACGCTCGACATGGAGGCGGATGGGGTCTGGATTCACAAGAGCTTCATCAACAAGGGCAAGGAAACTGTGATTGTCCCCCTCGATCTTGATTCGCGCGGATCCCGGCAATAGCTGCTCTGGTGCCGGCTTGACTCCTGCCGGCTGGATCAGGCGCAGGGTCTGCTTGTGCCTGACCTGGGGGAATCCAGGCCCACCCTGGGGCGTTTGGCAACCTTGGAGGCACGAGTACCGGTCCCACGCGCTTTTTGCCCTTCCTGTAGCGCCAGGGCCTGGGTTAAGGCTGTCTGCAGAGCTGCCCCACCAACGGTTCCGCCGTTGGCCGGGAAAAAGTCCATGCGCCCCAAACGGGCCACCTCGCGGAGTCTCGCGAAAAGGCCGGGCGAAGCGCGGTCGCCGGCGGCCTCCTCATCGGCAAAGGCCACCAGTGCTTTCGGGCGCTTGTTCCTGGTAGAGAGCCAAAGATTAATCCACTCATTCACCCCAGAGGGCAGCTCCGATGCGGCCGAAAAGGCAATGAGGATAATGTCCGATCCTGCGGCTTCGGCCGCGGCCATTTCCAGCATTGAACGATCGGACAGGAAGAAGAATCTCCACAAGCTGCATAGTAGCCGACCAGGAGTTTCGACGCGGCGGGTGATGTTGTTCAATGCCTCCAATGCACGGTTGCCCAAGACCGTATCCTCGTACATTACCAGCGCCCTCAGAATCACACCCGCCTCCGCAGGTCCAAGGTCGCCTTCCTCCAGGCCCACTGTCCAAATCAGTTCCATGGCTTCCCCATATCTGTTCACGTCGCACGCAGCTCCGGATCGCCTCCCGAGACTTTGTGCAAGTATCTCCTGTATTCGAGAATAGGCTTTCCAAGCAAAAAGGCAAGCCGCTCTTTTGGCTTCCTTGTCCTTGCTATTTCCTCGGCAACAACCCCGAGTGCAAAGGCTGTGCTGAACAGCTACGACAGCAACGTCCGGTCCGTGCTTTCGGAAATCCCTTCACCAGCCTGCCGCCTGCCCAATCTGATTGAAGTAGCCTATGTAAAAATGGAGGACCTGGTAGCCAATCATCAGCACTACGAAAAGATATACCGCGCGGGGCGTCCACTGCGCCACGGCGTGCAGTTTGCGTGAACCCTCTTCCTCATAATAAGCGCGCAGCCGCCGTAATGTGTCGTCAAGCTGGCCGCTGACTTCGCCCGTTGCATACTGGTTGGCAAAGATCTCGGGAAATATCGGCGCCTCGCGGATCGCTTCGGCAGGCGTCTGGCCGGCATCCACCCGCGGCCGCCAGGCCGTAACCGCCCGGTTTAGGGCGGGCGAGCCGCTGGCCTTGGCGGCCATCTCCCACGCCTCCACCACAGTGACGCCGGCGTTGAGCAAGGCCTCCAGCGCCGCCGACAGCCGCGACAGAGCCAGGTAGAGCCGCGCTGTGCCCAACACCGGCACCCGATGCAGAATCGCTTCCAACCGGGCCCGCCAGGCCTCGCCGTGCCCGCTTTGTGCGGCATAAATCACCAGGCCGCCCACCGCGTAAATCGGGAGCAGGATCCCCAAGGTCTGGGCCAGGTACGCCAGCCAGTTCCCACTCAGGAATAGCTTTGGGAATGGGAAGATAAACACGGCAAAGTGGAACAGGAAGAGCGGATAGGCCAGGTCGCTGACCATCCGGCGGGCCACGCGGGCGCGCGCATTGTAATAGTCGGTCAGCAATCCGAAACTAGCCTCCAGTCGTCCGCTATGCTCCCCCGCTTGCAGGAGTGCGACGTCCAGCGCCGGCAGCCAATGCTCGACGCGCTGCAATGCGTCCGCCAGCGTGCAACCGCCCTGGAGTTCCGCAAGCAGTTGACCGATGGGCCTGCGGTAGGAGGCCGCCGGCGGGCTGCGCTGCAACTGCTCCAGCGCCCGCACGAGTCCCAGGCCCGCGCTCGTAAGCTGGCCGAGCTGCTGGTAGAAGTCAGCGCGCTGCGACAGTTGTCCGGGCGTGATGATGAGCGACATCGTAAGAGCGCGACGCAGGCATTCGGGCCGGCGAGCGGCAGACCAATGTGGCCCGAAGGGTGAGGCGAATGCAAGCCCCGCCTGCAAGCGCGCTCCGGGCATCAGGCGACAACGCGGTCGAAACTGTTGGCGAGGTCGCGCTTGCTGCGCAAACCGACGATTTGGTCGGCCACTTGCCCGCCCTTGAAGAGCAGCAGCGTAGGGATGGCTCGGACGCTGTATTGGCCGGCGAGCGCCTGGCTGTTGTCAATGTTCACCTTGCCGATCTTGACCCGGCCGTCGTATTCCGCGGCCAACTCGTCCAGAATCGGCGCGATCATCTTGCACGGACCGCACCACTCGGCCCAGAAATCCACCAGCACCGGCGTAGTGGATTGGAGCACTTCCTTGGCGAAGTTGTCTTCTGTTAAGGTGACGATATTAGGAGCTGCCATAATATGATGAGACTAAAGCTTGTGGGGCAACAAAGCCCCAGCGTGCCGTATTTACCCGTTAGGATCTAATCAACTCAATGTGCCCGTGGCTACCAAATCCACTGGAACATGTTGTTCAGCGTGGAAAAGACAGCCACCAAACCCACAACCGCGGCGGCAATGGCCAGAATGGTATCGAACATGCCCAGGCCCGGACGGGCGGCGACAGGCGCTGGAGCCGGGCGCGGCGCGGCGGCGGACGGTCGAGCGGCGGCAGCGGGCGCGGCAGCTCCGGTTCGGGGAGCCGCAGCGGGCGCGGCAGCAGTTGGAGCCGGGGCCGGGGCTGCCGTAGGTCCGCCGGACGGGCCTCCGGGCGGCAACGTGGGAAGCTTGATCGTCGGAGCCGCCGAGGGCTTGGGCGGCAAATTGATGCGGACGGTTTCCTTCTTAGGTTGGACCTTGCCGGTCTCCTTCTTGGGCGGCACCGCGCCACTGGGAATCGTCGGAATGTTATCAGTCATAAAACCGTTTTCGACTCACATTAAGACTGCCGTTTAGCAGTGTCAAACTCGTATTCCAATGCCAAAGCCCCGGCGCCGGCCAGCAATCCACCGCTCCGTAGCGGCGGGCATCCTGCCTGCCGTAGAGGGCGGCATCCTGCCGCCCGGCCGAGTCCTGAACTCGCCGCCCTCCATCCGGATGCAGACCGCCCAGCGCCCAGCATTACCAACAGCTCACTCAGGCTTGCGCCTGCGTCTCGCCTCCAGCCTGCCGCTCGCCGCTCCAGCGTGGAGCACGTTCTTCCCGCGGGCGCGCTATATTCACCGTCAGCGTCCTGCCCTGAAACTCTTTGCCCTGGAAGAGTTCGACGGCTTTATTCGCCTCCTCCGCCGTGGCGAACTCCACAAAGGCGAAGCCGCGCGAGCGGCCGGTCGCCCGGTCCACCATCAAGTTCACCGACGTCACTGCGCCAGCCTGGGAAAAGTAATCCTGAAGATCGTTTTCCACCGTCTGGTAGGGGAGGTTGCCCACGAAGAGCCTGTTCTGGTTCATAAGGTTAGGTCTGCTCAAGAAAACTAGGTGGGGAGGGCTGCATTGGCAGGCTCACTGAATGTCGTCACTTTCTCTTTTGTTCTCTCTGACAATCTGTCTTCTGACACCTACACAGTCATTTTCCGAACGGACACGTCATTTGTAACAAACCCGCCTGCCACGTCAACAAGGAATTAGCGCTTGATTTGCGCCTCAAATCGGAGGCAACCTCGGCTCACTCTGCTGATATGAAAATGTCCCCCGGATTCTCCTGTTCCCTCCGCGCCATGATGGCGCTCCTGTGTGTCATCGCCTGTTCCGCCTCTCCCAGCCGGGCCGTCAATTCTTCCGAGGCCAAAAGGCTCTTCCAGAATCCGCCCCGCCAATACAGCACCGGCCCGCTCTGGGTCTGGAACGACCTGCTGACCGCGCAGCAGATTCGCGACACCATGCGCGACCTCGCCGGCCAAAGCGTGAAGCAAGTCTGGGTGCATCCGCGTCCAGGCCTGATGACCCCTTACCTCTCAAGTGACTGGTTCCGCCTCTGGAAGGTCGCGCTCGACGAGGCCAGGCGGCTCGACATGAACGTCTGGATATATGACGAGAACTCCTACCCTTCGGGCTTCGCCGGCGGCCTGGTGCCGGATGCCATGCCGGAATCGCGCGGGATGGGATTGAGCCCGCGTGAGAGCAAGTCAGCGCCGAAATGGGACACCAACACACTCGCGGTTTTTCAAGTGGACAACGGCAAGTGTGCCAACGTCAGCCTCCAAGTGAAGCGCGGTGACGCCACGCCCGAGGGGAAATACCTGGTCGCCTCTGTCGTGCGCGCGGGCAATTCGCCCTGGCATGGCGATCGGTGCTACGTGAATCTGCTATCGCCCGGCGTCACGGAGAGGTTCCTCGAAATAACCATGGAGTCCTACCGCCGCGAGATCGGCAGCCAATTCGGCAAGCGCATCCCTGGCGTCTTCAGCGACGAGCCGAACATCCGTCCCGCCGGCGGTTTGCCCTGGAGCGAGGTGCTGGCGCAGGAGTTCCAGAAGCGTTGGGGCTACGATCTGCTCGACCACCTTCCCAGTCTTTCGCAGCCCATCGGCGACTGGCGGAAAGTCCGGCACAACTACTTCCAGGTCCTCAACGAGCAGTTCATCGAGCATTGGTCCAAGCCCTACCACGATTACTGCGAAACCAATCAACTCGAATGGACCGGCCATTACTGGGACCATGAATGGCCCAACTGCGGGGCGGTGCCGGACAACATGGCCATGTATGCGTGGCCCCAGCGCCCTGGGATTGATTGCCTCATGAACCAATACGCCGAGAACACTCACGCCCAATTCGGCAACCTGCGCATGCCCCGCGAACTGTCCAGTGTCGCCAACCAACTCGGCATGAAGCGCACGCTCTGCGAAGTGTACGGCGCCGGCGGCTGGGACCTCCGTTTTGAGGACATGAAGCGCATCGGCGACTGGCTCGAAGTGCTGGGCGTCAACACCCTGGACCAGCACCTTTCGTACGTCACCATTCGCGGCGCGCGCAAACGCGACCACCCGCAGTCCTTCTCCTACCACGAACCGTGGTGGGACGCCTACCACGTCTCCGCCGAGTATCTCGCCCGGCTCTCCGCCGCGCTTTCCCAGGGCGAACAGATCAACCGCGTGCTCGTCCTCGAACCGACGACCACTGCCTGGATGTACCAAGGGGATGCCGCCAAGCTCAAGGAGATCGGCGATTCCTTCTTCAACCTGCTCCTGGCCCTCGAAGCGGCGCAGGTGGAATACGACATCGGCGATGAGGATGTGATTGCCCGTCACGGCAGCCTGGAGGGCGAGGAGCTGAGAATCGGCAATCGCACTTACCGCGCGGTGGTGCTGCCGCCTTTCATGGAGAACATCAATTCCCGGACCAAGGCGCTGCTGGACTCAACCGGCCAGGTGGTCGCGTACGCCCAGCCCACACGAGTTGACGGGGCGCTGGTCCAGACGAACGCTTCAACCCTCACCAGCTCGCTTAGCGGCGATCAAACCCAGTGGGTTAGCCAGGTCGTTTCCAATCTGGGCAGCGAACAGGCGAAGGACGGCTTCTCGATCAAGCGCACTCCCGGCGACCAGGGCATCCTCTTCCATCACCGCCGCCAGCTCGCCGACGGCGAATTGCTCCTCCTGGTTAACACCAGCATTGAACACGCCTCCAGCGGCTTTGTCTTTTCCAGCCTCGCGGGGGCTGAAAGGTGGGACCTCTATACCGGCAAGACCAAACCCTATCCTTCCTCCGCAATGCGCGGAGTTGCGGCCACGTACGCCTCCGGGCCGGCAGCCATACCTCGAATACACCCGACGAAGAAGACCATCGGCATGTCCGTCGAATTCGAACTGCCGCCTTCCGGGAGCCTTCTGCTGTTCCTGTCGAAGAAGCCTATCAAAGCTGAGGTTCCGCATGAGATCGTCACCACGCTTTCTCCCACGGGCCCGGTGAAGGTTACTCGGCTTCAGCCTAATGTGCTCACGCTCGATTACGTGGACATCACCGCAGGCGGGGAAACCAAGGGCGACATCTACTTTTACGAGGCCAACCAGTTTGCCTGGAAGAAGAACGGCCTGGAACGCGATCCCTGGGACAGCGCGGTACAGTTCAAGGATGAACTCATACGCAAGACCTTCCCGCCCGATAGCGGCTTCACGGCCAGCTACAAGTTCAGTATTGCCAGCGCCGTACCGACGAATCTCGCCATCGTTATCGAGCGCCCGGACCTTTATACGATTACTTGCAACGGTCAGCCGGTGAAAGCAAAAGCCGGTGATTGGTGGCTGGATAAAGCCTTTGGCAGCATTGACCTCGTCTCGGCGGCCCGGACTGGCCAGAACGTAGTCACCATCACAGCGGGTCCTTTCACGATGTTCCATGAACTGGAGGCGGCGTATGTGTTGGGCGACTTCGCGCTCAAGGCCGAGGAGAAAGGTTTCGTCATCGTGCCCGAGCGGCCAATCCAGCTCGGCAATGCCTGCGCAGAGCCGCTGGATTCGTCCAAACCCAGCGCCGATGCCGGACCCGCCGGCTGGAACGTTCAGGGCTATCCGTTCTACAGCGCGGGAGTGGCCTACCACCAGAGCTTTGAAGTGGAGCAAGCGGGGGGGCGATACGTGCTCTCCCTGCCGAGTTGGCGTGGCAGTGTCGCCAAGGTGACCGTGAACGGCAAACCTGCAGGCTACATTGACGCCCCGCCGTGGGAATGCGACGTGACCAAGCGGATCAAGCATGGGAAGAACGAAATCGAGGTCACGGTCATTGGCACTCTCAAGAACACCTTGGGACCACACCACGGCAACCCAGCCCTGGGCGCCGCGTGGCCCACCAGTTTCCACGTTGGCCCTAATCCCGGCCCGCCGCCCGGTGCGAAATACAGCACCGTAGCCTACGGCCTGTTCGACCCGTTCGTGTTGAAGCAGAGATTGTAGCGGCAGGCATCCTGCCTGCCGTAGAGGGCGGCATCCTGCCGCCCGGACGAGCGCCGCGAAATCCCCAGCGCCGTTAGATCTCGCACACCAGGGCCGCCGTGCAAGATGTCCGGCTCTACAGCAGGCAGGATGCCTGCCGCTACCTCGCCGTATGTCTTGCTGCACGGCCTGGGCTTTGGTAAGCGTGCCCATGCTATGGAACGCCCTGATCCTTCTCAACCAGTCAAGCCCGACCCTCTCGTCTCTGGTCTGCATTTCCGCGGCCAGCTTCCACATCTCAAACGCGAAGGCGCATCCTACTTCGTCACGTTTCGGCTGAATGATTCACTACCCGCACACGAGATCGCCCGCCTCAAGCACGAACGCGCCGTCGTTGTCGAACAAGCGCGCGCGGCCAAGTCCCCGCTCACGTGGCATGAAGAGCAACACTTGCTGGTGTGGTATTGCGAGAAAGTTGAAGCTTTACTCGACGCTGGCTCCGGAGCGTGCTGGCTGAGCAAGCGTGAGATTTCAGAACTCGTCTCCGGCGCGCTGAAGTTCTTCGCCGGGCAACGCTACGATTTGCGAGCCTGGGTCATAATGCCGAATCACGTTCATGTCGTTGTGTGGCCTTATCCCGGCCACAACCTGAGCGGCATTCTGCATAGTTGGAAATCGTACAGCAGCACTGCAGCCAACAAGCTATTGGGCCGCCAGGGTGAGCAATTCTGGCAAACTGAATCGTTCGACCACTGGATTCGCGACGATGACGAACGCGCCCGTCTCGTGACGTATGTAGAAAACAACCCGGTAAAGGCCGGCCTTTGCCAGCGCCCGCAGGATTGGAAATGGAGTAGCGCGTTTGGGAGGCCAATGTAGCGGCAGGCATCTTGTCTGCCGTAGAGGGCGGCATCCTGCCGCCCGGACCTGCGCCCGGAAATCCGTAGCGCCGTTGGACTTCCCACGCCAGCGCCGCCGGGCAGGATGCCCGGCTCTACGGCAGGCAGGATGCCTGCCGCTACACGCTTAACGCGCCTGCCGGACTACCGACGGCCGCGCGTCACGTGGCACCGACAAGCGATCCCGAAAGCCATCGTGCTGGATGGTGATCTCGTTCCCTTGCCGATCTACCTGCAGCGTGCAATGCTCCCGGTACGGGAGCAGCACGGTGTAGAACTCCGCCGTCTTTCCCTTCTGCCGGCCAATCAGCAGCGGCACCTTGCGAGAGCCGGTCTCGGCTGGGCAGCGCGCGACGACGGGAGTCACCGGGCTAGTCCCGCTCAGCCAGAAACCAACGCCATTGCCGCCCTCCGACCAATTGCCTGAGACAGCAGCCCGAGGCGCCAGCGCGGTCGGCCTTTCGATCCACTTGCTCGGGGAAACCACCGGCTGGGCATTGGTTTGCCCACCATCCAGCGTCAACTCGCCCTCCGAGTGCAGGTAGAAGTCGTAGGTATGCTCCGCTCCGCTCCTCAGCCGGTCCACGACGACAAAGTAATCGCCGACGCGCACAACCGTGCGTGAGTGCGCAACGCCTGGATACGCCTCCGCCGTTTCGGACTCGGCCGCTTCCAGGTCCTCACCGCCGAGCCACAGCTTCACGCGGTTCTCCTTCGTCCGCTCCTGCGTCTTGCCGTCCACCACCACGGCGTTATGGGCCAGCGTGGACTGATACCACGGCAGAATGGCCGACCCGTAGCCGGGCGTGCCATAATCGGCCAGCCAGAGCTTTCCGTTCGCAAAGAGCGTCACGCCCATCTTGTCGTGGTGCCCGTGGCCCAGGAAAGGACCGTAATGAAAGGTCATCATCGCACCATTGGTCGAGCGCAAGACGCAGATACCGAGCACAGGGAAATTGGTGGATGCCATAGGCAGCGACGCGACTTGGGTTGGAATCACGCCGCCAAAAAGAAAGGCGTAAATCCCATCCCGGCCTGGGTTGCGGCCGCCCGAAGGCACGACGCCCGCAGAAACAATGCGCGGCTCATAGCCGTTGGCCAGCACCCACGCATAACGCGAATCATGCGTGCGATAATAAGCCAGCTCGTAGAGCCCCGCCGGGACGAACGCCTGGAACCAGCCGTCGTTGATCGCCGCCAGCCGCAAGTCCGGGTACGCGTAGTCCAGCGGCGCGCTGAACATTGACAGCAGCGTCTTGCCCGGTTTGCCTTCCCAATGATACAGATCCACGTCCGCGTGCCATGCCGCCTCGGCGAATTGCACGAACGCCAGCAACGGAAAGTAATGATACGTATGCACCGACTCCGGCCACAGCCCGTCATCGCCCAACTGCTCGCGTATCTGCTGCTTGAACTTCTCGGTCGCCCACCCTACCAGCTCATCGTCTTCGATGGCGTAGCCAATCACCCCGACTGCGGAGAGGTGCCACGAACCCCAGTTGCCGTTTGTGCCGCAGCACTGGATGCCCTTGGCGGCGATGCGCAGGAAGTTCTCAATCTTCGCACGTTCCGCCGCCGTAAGCTGGCCATAAACCAGGTCGTAAGCTTGCGCCAGCGGGATGATCCACATCGCTTCGTCCAGTGATTGGTAAATCATCCCGCCCGCGGTGACGGACGTGTGCGGTCCGGGATAGGCCTCCGCGTATTTCAGCAGGATCTCCGCCGCCTTCGCCGCGTAATCCGGCTTCTGCTCGATCGCCGAGACCAGCGCCAGGTCCAGCGCCGCTTCCGCGAGCCAGGCATGCACCATACGCCGCAGGGCAGCCTCGTACTTCTCGCCCTCGTAGAGCCTCCCGCACTTCGGGCACTTGTAAGGTCCGGGGACGAAAAGCTGCTCTTTCGGCAGCTCGAGCTGGTCGCCATCCGCGCAGAAGAAGAGGTGAAAGTGGCCGCCCTTAGCGGGAATCTCAATCTTCCGGTGCAGCCACAGGTCGGCATTGGCCCGAATGCCGTGCCCGGTGGTCATCATCGAAATCCCGCGAGGGGACCGATACAAGCTGGCCTTCCAAGGGATAGCGGCCAGGTCCTGGCGCAGCGACGTGAGCTCGGCTTCGTTGATAAGAACGAAAGGGCGCGGAGGGAATTGGCCTGCACCAAAGCAAAGCGGGGCTGCGCCGCATAGCCACACTAGACACGACAACAGGCTGAAATCCGAAATCCGAAATCCGAAGGCCGAAAGAAGGCCGAAGCCCGAAACCCGAGGCACCCCACCCGGGAACCCGGCACGTGGCGCCTCCTCAGAAATGGCGTGCCAGGTTACTACACTCCCGGATGCTTTGCTCCCAGCGCAGCGTTGGGGCTGGCGATTTCGGCCTTCGGACTTCGGCCTTCCTTCGGCCTTCGGACTTCGGCCTTCGGACTTGGCAAGGCGCGCCCACTGGGAAAGTCGAGGAATCAGCAACTTCATCTACTGCACCTTCCGCAGTCTCTCGATCATCCGCGCCACGCGGTCGCGGTATTGCAGCATCACGCGCGGGTCGGTCGTAAAGTGCGTTGTGTCCTTGGAAATATCGCCCGGCACCCTCAGCAGCTCGCGCGCCTCCTTCACCAGGGCGGTCTCACCCTGCATGGCACCGAGCCGTTGGACATGCTGGTCCAGCAGCCAGAAATACTCGTAGTCCTCCATGCCATCGCGCAGGTTCTCCCAGCGAATCGAGTTAATCGGCGCATCCAGGCACGGGGGCTGATTCGTTCCCGGCTCACGGCGCGGCGGATAGAGAAAGCGCCCATCGCCGTTCCCCCAATAGCCGATCTCGCCCGGCTTTTTGCCGTAATCCGTTACGTAACTCATGGGGTCGGTCCACGGATTCTGGAGCTTGGGCGGTGGGAAGGCGGCGGCACTGGTCCAGTAAAGCGTCTCCCAAATCAAAATGCCCTGCACGCCGTATTGCCACGATTGCCACGGCCAAAGGCGCAGCTCGGTGCCCGGATGATCAATGAACTCAGTGAGGTAGGGCGCCTGCGGACCGCAACAGATATACCACCACACCTCCTCGCCCGCCTCCCGCCGCTCGCGCACCAGCTCCGGCGTCCACTTCGGCGTCAGGCCGCACCAGATGTCCACGCAACCCAGCAACGGCGGTTCGGGCTGCACGGTGAGCATGCGCTTCAGCCCAGGCGCCGCGTCGTTCAGCCGCCGCATTCCTGCCGCCACGAAGTCGAAGTCCTTAGGCGCCGGCTCATCGAACCAATAGGTGAAGGCCTTCGAGAGCCAGTGCCGTTCACGCAGGTGCGCTTCGATCTGGCTCAGGTAGTCCTGGAAAAGCCGTGCGAACTCCGGCGTGCCCTCCTTGAAGCCCTCCAGCTCCCCGAGGTGTCGGCTGTGGAACGTGCCGCCGCCCATCCCACGCAGCCGCAGGACAAACGTATTGAAGTGCGCCTGGTCCAGCCATCGGGCCGCGGCCTGATCGAACCTGGTGAAATCCACCCGCGCATGCTTGTTCGTCCCCTCGCCCACGAAGCTAACCTCGATGGGCGCATAGTCATAAAAGGAATACGGGCTGATGCGGTGCGCGGCGAAGTTGCGCAGGTACTTCTCGTAAACCGCCTCCTTCTGCTCCGGCTCATGCAGGTTCTGGTATTGATTGATCGAGTGCGACCCCATGCCCAAGGCGCTCTTCAGGTGCGTCTCCTCCGGCAGCATGAAATCATACACGTGCACCCGCATGGGCACGGCCACTTCGCCCAGCGAAGTCTTCAGCCGCAGCTTGCAGTGGTAATCCCCCGGCTTGGCGTCGCGCGCCACATACACCGTCAGCCAGAGCGGTTGGTTCTTCCCGGCCGGGAGCGCCAGCGGCAAATGCAGGGGCGGGAGCGGGTCGGGATACCAGCCCGACTTGCCGAGCTTATCCGTCGGGTGCGTCACTTGCACATACGCCACCTCATCCATCTGAACTGCGATGTGCGCCGGGCGGCTCAAGCCTTTGTGCCACGGGGTCGTCTCCGCCGACAACAGCTCCGCGTCCTTTTCCGCCCGCAGTACCACCTGCACCGGCTCATATTCTCCCCGCGCTGCCGAGACGGTGATGGGCTCCGGCTCGCGGTGCGGCTTCTCCAGCAATCCTCGCTCGCGCCCGACCTTCCATCCCCCCTCGCACCACCAAACGCCCAAGTCTTTCGTCTGCGCCAGCCAATGACCGCAGCGAGGATCGTCGAGAAAGCCATTCGTCTGCGCTCTGGCAACCGCTGGCGTACCGCAAACAGGAATCACCAGGCAGGCGAGCAGAGTGGCGAAGCTGGCACGGAGCGGGTCAAACGCACAACGCATCCCGAGAGAATGGTAATGGGCATCTCAGGAATCAAGCGCCCGATTTTTAGGGCACAGGACCTTCTCAGGGGTTGGACCCGTCGCAAGGAGGCAGAGCAGAAGGCGCGAAAACCCTGTAAAAGATATACAAAAGATATACCCAAGATATACAGGAGATATACAAAGTATATAGGGGGCGTCCGTGTGCACCCCCTACCGCCCCCGGGTACCATCTGTGTACAGTAGCCTGGGTCCCGCCCATACGTCACCGAACCCCTTGGCGCCAGACACCCCCCACCAGGGGCTCAGGGCGCAGCGCTTTGGAAGCTGTAGCTGCCTGACCCGACCCTGAACACCGCCCGGCCCTGTTCCATGTTCACGAACTGCACGCCGGGCGCCTGGATCACGGGCTTGCCGCTTTCGGTGACGCTTTCGGCAGCTTTCGCCGGGACAAAGACTGTGGCAGTGGCATTCGCCGGCACGGTGATGTTCCAATGGAACACCCCATCCCTCTTCTCCCAATCGCTGGTGATGAGTCCATAGGGCGAGCGATGCGACGCGCGCGCGAAGGCCAGCCCCTCCACCGGTTCCGGGCGCATGATGATGTGCTTGAAGCCCGGCTGCTCGGGATCGGACTTGATGCCGGCAAGGCTCTCGTAAAGCCAGATGCCAAGGTCGCCGATGAGCATGACGTGATTGCCCGAGTTCATGCCTGGGTCGGCAGTGTCCCCGTTCCACAGCTCCCAGATGGTCGTGGCGCCCTTCTCCACCATGTAACCCCAGCTCGGATAGGTGTGCTGCGTGGCGATGGTATAGGCCAGGTCCGGCCGGCCATTGGCGGTGAGGGTGCGCATGAGCCACTGGCCGCCGATCAGGCCGGTGCCGATGTGGCCCTTGCTTTCCGTGGTGATCTTATTGACGAGGTGCGCGAACACCCGCTCGCGCTGCCCGTCGGGCACCAGGCCGAACGCCAGCGGCAGCACGCACGAGGTCTGCGAGCCGTTGTCATAATACCCTTGGTCCGCGCGGAAGAACTTCTGATTGAAGGCGGCCTTGAGCGTCTCCGCCAGCGCGCTGAAATGCTGCGCGTCCTCCGATTTCCCGATCAGCGTCGCGTAGCGGGCCATGAGCGTGGCGTCGTGATAAAAGTAAGCCGTGGCGAGCAGGGTCTTATCCGTCTTGCGGGCGGGATCGCTCGAGTGGATGAGCTTTGGGTCTTCGGGTGGCACGCACCAATCACCATAGGAATCGCGGGTAATGATGCCGTTGGTCACGAAGCCGCCCATGTAGTCCATCCACTTCTTCGCGCTGGCGTAATGCTGCGCGATGATGGCCGAATCGGCGTACTGTTCGCGCAGCGCGCCGGGAATGATCACCGTGCTGCTGGGCCAGGTCACGTTGTCCGAGTAGATGGGCCAGAACGCGGGGCAAACGTCCGAGACGCTGCCGCTGGCTTTCTGCGCATCCGCCATGTCCTGGAGCCACTTGGCGTAGAGCGCGGCGATGTTGAAGAGGTAAGCCTCGCCTTTGCACTCGGCGGAGCGGTCGCCCAGCCAGCCCTGGCGCTCGTCGCGCTGCGGGCAATCAGTCGAAATGCTCCGGTAGTTCCCGCTGACGCCCCAGACGATGTTGTGGTAGATGCGATTCAGGAGCGAGTTGGCGCAGGTGAACTCGCCAGCGGTCTCCAGGTCATCATGCACCACGCGCCCTTCCAGCGCCGACTCCGGGTTGCCGGGATAACCGGTCACCTCCACGAAGCGGAACCCGTGGTAGGTAAAGCGGGGCTCGTAAATCTCTGTGCCCTTGCCTTTGAGTGTGTAGGTGTCCGTCACCTTGGCCGAGCGGATGTTATCCAGGTAGAGCGTGCCGTCCGGCTTGAGGGTCTCGGCGTGGCGCAGAGAGACCTCTGTCCCGCGCGGGCCGGATACCTTGATCCGGCACCAGCCGACCATGTTCTGGCCCAGGTCGAAAATCCAGACACCCGGGCTCGTCTGCCTGACGGCGACCGGCTTAAGCGTCTGGACCACGCGAATCGGGGCGATCATCTGCGCCGCAAGCACGCCGCCCGGCGCGGTGACGCCCTGCGCGCGCTGCCACTGCGTGTCGTTAAAGCCCGGCGCGCTCCAGCCGGGCATTTCCCTTCGCGCATCGTAGTCCTCGCCGTCGTATTCGTTGTTGGCGCGGATTGGACCCTCAGTGGTGAGCTTCCAGCCGCTGTCGCTGACGACCTCCGACGACGTGCCGTCCTGATATTCGATGTGCATCTGGAAGAGGAGCTTCGGATAGCCATAGCTCGCCGTCCCGGTCGGAACACTCGCCCGCGGGGCATAGAACCGGCCATTGCCCAGGATGATGCCCACGGCATTCGCGCCTTTGTGAAGCTGCTTCGTCACGTTGAAAGTGACGTAGTAGGCGCGCTTGGAGTAGTCGCTCAGCGCGGGCGACAAGACCTGGTCCCCCACCTTGCTGCCGTTGAGGTAGAACTCATACAGGCCCAGACCGCAGACGTAGGCTGTCGCGCGCTGGATCTGCTTATCGGCAGTAAACTCGCGGCGCAGCATCCGCGCCGGCAACTCGCGGTTCTCCGGGCCCCCAATCTCGCCCCATGGCGCCATGCCCGCCGGCCCAAGCTTCTGCGCCTTCGCCCAGCTCGCATCATTAAACCCCGCATCCCTCCAGCCGGTGGCCGATTTCTGTGCGGCCTTCCAGCTTGAGTCCGTCAGGACAACAAGCGGCGCGCCTCGATCGAACTCAACCCGCAACAGCGCGATAAACCCAGCGGGATTCGGCTCGCTGCCATCGTTCTTGACCGAAGCCGTGAGCGCATTTGCCCCGGCGTGCAGAAGCTTCGTCACATCCTTTTCAGTTGCCGAATGGAAATCGTTCGCTGTCCCGGCTTTGCGTCCATTGACAAAGAAGTCCCCGCTATTGTCTGCGGTGAAGAACAGCGTGGCCCGCTTCACGGTGCGGTCCGGCGGCAGCACAAGGGCGCGCCGGAAATAGCGCGTGCCCACGGGAGCGGCCTTGTCCGGCTGTCCTTCGGGGAACCAAATCCACTGGGCATCCCCCAGCGTGTTCTTCGCCGTCCGGCTCCCAGCCGGCTCATCCAGCCCGATCCACTTCGCATGCCAATCCGAGGACCGGAGCAAACCCATCGTCCAGCGCGCCGGCTTGCTCCATTCACCGGGCCTGACGTCCTGGTCCCACACGCGCACCTTCCAGAAGCACTCCTGCTCCGAGCCGAGCGGCTTGCCGGCGTAGCGGACCTCGACGGACTGCTCCGAGCTGACCTGCCCGCTGTCCCACAGATCGCCGACGCCCGCCTTGAGCTTCTTCTGGCTGCTGGCCACGAGAATCTCGTAGGCGCTCTGCTTCTGGTCCCGAACCGAACGCTTGCCCGGCTCCAATACCCAGCTCAGCCGCGGCTGCGGCGTATCAATGCCGAGCGGGTCGTTCAGGAACTCACAACGCAGTTGCCCCACGGCGGCAGCGCGCGCGGCCGACTGGATAACGCCAACGGCTACTATAGAGGAAAGGACGATGGCCAGGAGGCGTCTTGGGCTTGCAGCATGCAAGTTGGTTGCGCAGCTAGGTAGATTATTCATAGGGTCGTTCTATACAGACTTTCTTGCACGGCGAAGGCTCACACATTTAGGTGGAAAATGGGAGCATATTCTTAGACCTTGTGAGGAGGGGCTCCTGGTGCCGTCAGGGCACCGAGCGCATCGAAGAAACGGCCCCCTTAGGCCGTCAAAGCGTAAATGAAAGGAAATGCATGAAGAAACTCGGGACCGCTCTCGCGCTTTTGTGCGGCGCTCTCCTGCTTGCGGATGGTGTTCGTGCCCAGACCACGAACTACTGGCCGTTCCCGCCACAGACGAGGCTCGAAGGCTTCGAGACCAACACCGGGACCTTAGTCCTCAAGGCAACGGCCCCCATTGGCGACGTCACCACAGGCTCCGGAGAACTGTCCGTGATGTGCCGCCAGATAACGGATCTCGGCACGGGGCGGCGTGAGTTTGGCGTCGTGATTGCCTTCGCCGAGAATAGCCGCCCGGACGAGATGTGCCTGATTGACTACGACGAGTTGGACTCGCTGGAAGATGGGCTGGATTACCTCAACAAGGTGGATTCGACGGTGACAACGCTGCCGAGTTTTGAGGCCGTCTATACCACCAAGGGCGGCTTCCGGATCGGCGCCTACGGTGACCGGCGCAGCGGGAGCCTGGGGTTCGGCGCGCGCAACATCCGCCTGCTCGCGCCGCCGCTCCGGTTAACTCGCGCCCAGGTGGGGCAATTGCGAAGCGTGCTCGACCAGGCCCGGACCAAGCTCGACTCGCTGCGCAAGGAGAAGTGAACGGCGGGCGAATTGTCATTGCGACGCGTGCAGTTTTGGGTTCAATAACCGCATGACACTCTGGCGAAACCTGACGCTGCTGGGCGTGACAGGCACAGTCCTCCTGCTCGCAAACGGCTGCGCCAGCCCCGACGTCAATCCCCATGCCCCCCGGCCCGGCCGCGGCTACGTGGACCTCTTCACCCAGCCGAAAGAGGATGTCTGGTGGAAAGTAGATGTGTTCGACAGCCGGAAAGAGGGCTACAAAGAATTCACCGCACAGTTTAAAGCGCCTGGGCAGGCGATCTTTCGGATCGAGGCACGGCCCGGCCTCCATAAAGGGCGCATCAGCTTCGTCAACCAGGCTGTCGAAGCCCCAGCGGAAGTAGAAGTTGAAGTGCGTGAAGGCATGATCACTCCTGTGGAAGTGAAAGTGACGAAGGCCGGCAGTTCGTATGTCCGCACGGTTGAAGACCGGGCGCGCTCGGGCTTCAACACGGCAGGCCGCAACAAGGTGACCGACTACCCTCAGCAACTCTGGCAAATCTCCGCCACGGCTCTGCCCCCCGTCCCCTATACGCCAAAGGAGAACACCGCCTACTGGAAGTAATCGCCCTGCCGCCGAGGCCGTGGGCGATTCAATGTGCCTTAGCCGCCCTTGCCCGTTGGCGCGATGACAACACCGGTTCCCAGTCCGATGCCAGGTCAAACGGGTTGAAACTCATAGGCGCGCGCCAGACCCGGCACAGGGGTTGGGCTTGCCGCGCGTAGCCCGCCTTCGCCAATGCTGCGTCGGTGGAGTAGAGGGTTTGGCCGGTATCTGCTTTGCGGTACTGGTAGAAGAATACCGTCATGTTCGGCGTCGCGTTTGAAAGAGCGTGCCCCTTGGGCGGCAATGCGTAGAAGGCCGCACGCGGTCTTTGCCCGGCAGGCTTGTCCAGGCTCAGCAGCAGCTTCCCTGTGTCCGTCCCCGAGGCGAAGACCGGCACCGTCCCCGCGCGCGGACGGTCCGGCGCATAGCAAACGATGTCGCCGATGCGGGCCTTGCGCTCAATGTCTCCCAGCGTCCGCAGATCTGAGGCATCGTCACACATTGCATAGACGGGCACGGGCAGAAACAGACGGGGGTCGGCCAAGTCGAGCTTATACATCAGCTCGTTGTAGTCGTAGCGCGGGATGGGGAACTGGCGCGCACCGAAGGCTTGCGAGAATGCGCCCTCGAAATAGACGACGCGCCCGCCGTCCTTGTCGAACTCCGGCTGCTGCTTCACGCTATAGAACCCATAGGTGTCTTTGGGGCTGTTGGCGTGCGTCGCCACTTTCTGGCAATAGCACCAGGGCCCCAGGGGCGTATCGCCCTCGAAATAAAGCACCTCACCCACCAGGCTATCGCCGAAATACTGGGTCCGCAGGCAAATCCAGCGGCCCCGATACGGGTTCCAGCAGACCGTGCCGTCGTGGATGAGCCAGTCGGCGCCGGTGTTCACGTCAATGGGCCGGTACCAGCGCTCCTCCGGGCGCAGCTTGCCCTCGCGCACGAGTTGGGCCAGTTCGGTATCGCTGAGAATCGAGGCATTCGTTCGCCAGACCCAGCGCAGCCGTCCGCTGGCGTCGCGATCGAAGGCTGCGGGGCCGTTCGTAACCGTTGCGCCCGGCTTCAGGCACGTGAAGGACTCCCAGGTGCTGGAATCGAGGTTCGATGCCAGGTCGGCGCCGGACCGCACCGAGCCCCAAGGGCCGTAGCCGAAATACTCGCGGCCTTGTTGCCGGTAGCTCAGTACCGCGCTGCATAGATAAGGAAAGGGACTGCCCGGCGGAAGGTCTCCCGCGTGCCGGAAATAGCCGCTCTGCTCGTCGAACTCCAGGATGCCGCCATGCGGTTCGTAGCCCAGGCTGTAGTTCATCAGCAAGTGCTCTTTGCCTGCCCGGTCCAGGGCCAGGCGCGGCGCCATTGGCCAGACGATCTTCGCGTCCAGGTCCACCATCGCCCGCACCTTGCCTTTCGCGTCCCGGAAGTAGTGGTAGCAAACGCCCACGTCCGGATCGAGGCCGCCGTTCTCGGGGAACTCCGAGGTCCCGCCAACACCTTTGAACACCCCCAGCGGAAAACCGGCGCTGACCGTATCGCCCCAGCTCCACATGAACTTGCCGCGGAACGGCAGCATCAGGCCGCCATCCTGGCCCACGACCGGCTCCTTCCCCTCCTCGCAGACCGCCGGCACTCGCAGCCCGAGCAACTCGCTGTCCCGGTAAATGCCCTCGCCTGTGCAACGGTAGATACGCTCGGCGATATTCTCCCGCTTGACCTTCACCACCGCATGCCCGCCCGGCTCGGCGACTAGTTGCAATCCGGTCAGGCCAAAAGCGTTGGTCGGATACGAGTAGCCATAGCTCTCGACATAGAAAAACACGGTGCCTCCCATTAGGTCCCTCTCGTAGAAGGCAGCCTCCCCGGCGCTGTCCGTCCAAAACTCCACGCGGTCCACCGTCCGCAAGCACACGCACGGAACGCCCCTGCCAGTGGCCTGGTCAACCACCGAGATCCGGAAATACTGCGAGGACGGGATAGACGCGGCGGGCGCTGCTGCCGCCAGGCCGCCGCCGCCGACCGTTCCCAGCCAAAGCGCTATAAACCGCGCCACGAGCCCTGCCGCCAGCCGGCGGAGGCAACGCAACGAGACGGGCGGAGTTATGGGCGTTATGATGGCGGGATGCATGACCGGGCTTTGCTGCGGCCCAAACCATAGGAATGCGACAGCCGTTGCGTCAAAGACATTATTCGGAAGCGCTGCGTCGCCTGGCAATACTCGCTCGGCACCCGCGAGAGAATCCGCTTGCAGGACTATGCGAACGGGTCTTAGATGCAGGTCAATAAGCACTGCCGGCGCTCGCCCGGTCGCGAAGGTCGGCGGCCCCCATATCCAATGCAACGAACCGAAAGGAAAGCATTATGAAACGCATGACTGTGTATGGCCTCGCCACCCTGACGGCGGCGTCCCTGCTCGGGGCGGAGTCGAGCCCAAGCGAGGTGGTCACGAACGCCGCCGCCAAGCTGGCGCAGCAAGCCAGCTATAGCTGGAAAGCCACAACCAAGTTCGGGAACTTCAACGGCTCAAGTGAAGGCAAGATTCAAAAGGACGGCCTGGTGGGGCTCACTTTGACGTTCGGCGACAACACGACCCAGGCCTTTTTGAAAGACGGCAAAGGAGCGGTCAAGGTGGGCGACGAGGATTGGCAATCGCTGGCTGAGCTGGCGGAGGCCGCGGGCAGCGAGCCCGGGCCGCGCCTATTCCTCCTGCGCCGTTTGCAAAGCTTTAAGGCGCCGGCTCCCGAGGCCGCCGATTTGGCCGGCAAAACCAAGGAGCTCAGGAAGGACGGCGAGGCTTATGCCGGCGAGTTCACTGAAGCGGGCGCTAAAGAGCTGCTCGCGGTCGGCGGGCGCCGTGGCGGCAATGCTCCCGAGCCGAAGAACGCCAAGGGCTCCGTCAAGTTCTGGGTCAAGGACGGCCTGCTGGTCAAGTTGGAGCTCAATCTGCAGGGCACCATCTACTTCAACGGCGAAGACCGTGATGTTAACCGCACCACGACGGTCGAAATCAAGGACGTTGGCACAACCAAAGTGAACGTGCCCGAGGCCGCCAGCAAGAAGCTGTCCGCCGCTGGCCCGGAGCCGGCCAAAGAAGGGAGCAAGAGCTAGATCCCCGCATAAGCAACGTAAGGTACATTGTCACCGATGGAACTGAAGGAACAAACGCCCGCGACCACGCTGGCTCGCAAGCTCGGGGACACGGCGCACGTGTCGGGCCTGGCCATCCGACTGGCCCGCTCCAGCGGTGCGGGGGAGCGTTTGCCGGAATGGCTCCTGAAGGTGGCTGTCGAACGGGGCGCGACGCACTACCAACGGGACTTCGATCCATCCCTCCCGCCGGACGACCCGGCGATCTCTGATGAGGAAATAGGCGTCGCTCTTTGTCTGGGCCAAATGCCCTTCGAACCGTGGCTCATTCGGGCCGCAGCTCAGTTGCTTTCCTCGCCTCGGGTGGACCCGCAGCGTCTCGCTCGCTTAGCGGAGATGGAACGCGTCGAACCGGTCTTGCTGCACATCGCCGCGGCGTGTACGCGGGTGGACGAAGCGTTGGAGCCGTGGGCGACCTTGCGCACCGGGCTGCACCCCAGGCGCACCGTCCGCACCGACGCCCTCCCGCACTGGACCCGGTTTGCCATCCTGCCGGGCTTGACGCGCGACGGCTACGCCCCGCCCTACTGGCTCATGCGCCGTGAACAATCCGCTCTTCATCCACACCAAAATGATGCGGGGCGCCGACCCTGAAGACCTCTCTGACATCCAATTCATCCTGAAGCACGAGCCGCTGACCGAGGTCGAGTTGCGCGGCGCGTTCGATCGCCTCCGGGTGCCCGACATCCAGGAATTGCACGAAGCCTTTCGCGCTGCCCAGCCCAAAGTCCTGTCGCTAGTAAAGTCTGAAGCACATTGAGAATGAGGTGCGGAGAATTCAGCCCTGGCGGGCAGTGCTTACACATCACGTCTCACCCCTCACTCCTCAACTCTCAACCCTCAGCCAGCAACCCCTGCCGGCTGCACGAAACCGGGAGCGTCCAATGCACCACCGTGTCGCCCTGGTAGTACTCGCGGGGCAGGCGCGGGTGTCCAAGACCATGACCTTGATTACACTGGGCCCGTACGAAGAGCCGTCGCCTGTATGGATGCCTTCGATTGCCTATTGAAAAGAGGGGGGCATAACGCACACGGTAGCTGGAATTCCAACCTGATGCACCCACGCGTCACGCAGCATGTTTCACGTTTCACGCCCATCCCATTCGGCGTGACACGCCGCCCGCTTGTCCACATCATCCCCATCACGACTGAATGCAGAGACATCTCCAGAACCTCCTGCTGACGCAATTCCTGCGGCTGGCTCTGCCGCTTTTGCTGGCCGGCTCATCGGCCAGTCTGAACGCCTGCACCCTTTGGGCGGCGGCGGGCGAGGATGCCTCCGGCGGAACCATCATCTCCAAGAACCGCGACTGGAAGCCCGACCACACCCAGGTGCTGAAATTGCATCGCGACCGGAAAGGCTACGCCTACTTTGGCCTTTACGCCGAAGGCAACAATGACCCGGGCCTCAAGGAGGGAGTCAATGAACGCGGCCTGACCGTTGTCAGCGCCACCGTGGGGGCGGTTCCCAAAGCAACCCGGGAGGCCGAGTCAGGAAAAGGCAAGCTGTCGGGCGCGCTGCTGGCCGGTTACGCCAGTTGCGACGAGGTGCTCGCGGACCAGAAGAAACTCTTTGCCAACCGACGGCCCACGTTCCTGATGATGGCAGACCGCAGGAAGATTCTGATGCTGGAGGTGGGATTGAGGGGGCGCTACGACGTCAAAGTCATCGAGTCCGGCGCGTATGCGCATTCCAACCATTACCTCGAGCCGTCCCTGGCAGAGTTCAACCTCAGGATTGGAACCAGCAGCGCGGCGCGGCTGGTGCGCATCTCGCATCTGCTGGCGACTTCCCCGAAGCCGTTCGACACCGCGTCATTCGCCGCCATGAGCAAGGACCAGCACGATGGACCCGACAACAGCCTTTGGCGCACCGGGCAAGGCAGTCGGACCCTTTCGTCCTGGATCGTCGAGACCGCCGCTCAAGGAGCTCCGAAACTCAGAGTCGTTATGGAGAATCCGGGCAAGCCCGAGCAGACGCAAACCTTCATTCTCGATGAGCAGTTCTGGGAGACGATGAAGGCCGCTACGGCCCCCCGCCGAACTGCTTCCAGTAAAGCGCCTTGAAGGGATTGACCCTCGGGCCGACGGCGTTCTCATTCACAAGCTGCGGCTGGACGGAGTCCCACCATTTGTCATAAGCGGCGTCCAGCTCCTTGACTACGTCGGGATGCTCTGCGGCCACATCGTGTTTCTCGCCAGGGTCGGCTTTGACGTCGAACAACTGCCACTGCTTCTCGCCGGAGTTGGAGACGCAGACCATCTGCCAGCGGGTGCTGCGCACGCTGCAATTCCGATACTTGGCCTGCGCAGCCTCGCCCCGCTCCCAGCGACCGACGTGCGTGAAGAGAACGCGGTCGGGCCAGGGTGCGCTGGGGTTCCTGAGCAGCGGGACCAGGCTGCGGCCTTCCACCTGCGCCTGCATCTCGGGAGTGGGCTTCACTCCAGCCAACTCGGCAACGGTGGGGAAGAAGTCTATTGCGGAGGCTAGCGCCGGGACATCGGCGGGCCGGAAGACGCCCGGCCAGCGCCAGAACGAGGCGGCGCGCGTGCCGCCCAGCCAGGGCGTGACCTTCTCTCCGCGCATGCCCCCATTGAACACCTCGGCCCCCACCGTGCCCCCGTTATCGTTCATGAACACCACCAGCGTCTCGCGCTCAATGCCCCACTCCTTCAACTGCGCGAGCAGCCGGCCCACGTTGTCGTCTATGTTGGCGATCATGCCAAAGAACTTCGCCGCGTTGGTGCCCACTTTGCCGGCGTAGAGCTGCTCGTATTCTTTGGGCACTTGCAGCGGGACGTGCGGCGCGTTGAGGGCAAGGTAAGTGTAAAAGGGCCGTTTGCCTTTCACCGAGGCCATCCATTTGAGGGCCTGAGCGAAGAACACATCCGTGCAATAGCCGCGCGTCTTCTCGAACTTGGCGTTGTGCAGGATGGCAGGACTGAAGTAGGTGTTGCCGGGCGCGTCGCCGCAACTGCCGGGGTAGGTTTGCCCAATGCCCCCGCCGCCGTGGATGAACACCTCGTCGAAGCCGCGCCGGTTGGGCTGGTATTCGGCTTCATCGCCCAAATGCCATTTGCCGAAAATGCCCGTGGTATAGCCGGCGCCCTGGAGCACCTGGGCCAGCGTGATGGCCTTAAGCGTGAGCCGCTCGCGCTCGTTGATGGTATGGGTGACGCCGTTCCGGAACTCGTGCCGCCCCGTAATCAGCGCCGCTCGTGTGGGCGAGCAGGTCGGGCTGACGTGGAAATCCGTGAAGCGCACCGCCTCGTCATGGAGGCGATCAAGATTGGGCGTCTTGAGAACCGGGTTGCCGAGACAAGAGAAATCGCCGTAGCCCTGGTCATCGCTGAGGATGAAGATAATGTTGGGATGGCGTGGCTCAGCCGCGATAGCCGCGACCGCGAAAGGCAAAACGATTAAGAGCTGGCGTAGGCGCATGAGCATAGGAGTTCGGCCGGGGCGTCAGAACCGGTGAACCAGCTTCTCGACGAGGAAGGTGCTTTCGCGCATGGCCTGTTCGCTGAAGGGGCCGAACCAGTCGGCTATCTTGTGGAAGCGGGCGATGAATTCGGCCTTATCGCCGCGTTCGACGAGGCTCAGGTTCCGCTGGACGGACTGGAGGTAGTCCTTGAGCAGGGCCAGGCGTTCGGGCGTGGCGAAGACAATCTCGGCGTAGAGCGAAGGGTCCTGCGCGAAGAGACGCCCTACCATCGCCAGTTCCAGGCGATAAATCGGGCTGGATAGCTCAAGAGTTCGTGGTATGGGCACGCCGCGCTCTTGCAGGAATTGACCAAAGACAAACGTGGCGAAGTGGCGCAGGGCCTGGACAATACCCATGATTTCGTCGTGCTCAGCGGGCGGGGTTTCGACGAGGACGTTACCCCAAAGGCTGAGTTGGTCCAGCAGCCATTGGCACCGATCCGGGTCGCGGCCCGGGCTGACGACCACAATCTGTTTATCCATCGTCACCGTGGCCGGGCCGAACAACGGGTGCAGGCCGACCACCGGGCCGGCGTGGGCTTTGAGCATGGCTTCCAGCGGCTTGCGCTTCAAGCTGGTGATGTCCGCCAGAACGCAAGCGGACGGAAGGTGTGGCCCGATCTGGCTAGCGACGGATGGGCTGACATCAATCGGCACCGCGAGCAGGCACAGATCAATGCCCGCCGCCAGGGAGCGGACTTGCGGCCAATCATCGCGGTCCAGGACGCGGACATCATAATCCGATTGCCGCAACCAGTCGGTGAAGAAGCCGCCCATCCTGCCAAGGCCGCCGACGATGAGGACTTTGGCCCCGGGCCGAACGCTGCGACGGCTGAGCGTGTTCAGTTGACCCACCCGCGAATGCCGCATGACCGTGCGGAACAGGTCCTCCACGTAGTCCGGGTCCAGCCCGGCCTGGCTGGCCTGGGCGCGGCGGGCCGAGATGAGATTCTCTTCACGGGCCGGGTGAAAGGTGGGCAGGTCGTGCTGCTTCTTGACCGCGGTGACCTGTTCGACCACCCGGCGGCGCTGGGCCAGCAGGTTCACGAGTTGCTGGTCAATGCAGTCTATCTGCTCGCGCAGATGGTCAAGGGAGACTTCATGGGAAAACGCCTGCGCCGAGGCGGCGGCAGACCTCGATCGTGCTTTTGGACGCGGTTTAGTCATAACGGGGCGTCACGGGTGCGTCGGGACCATCATCAGGGTCATGCTAATTTGCGGAAAGCCGGGAGGCAAGGCCCGCGGCCAACAGTGTAGTGCTGGACGTTGAGCAATACCTGAGCCACGAACCAGTGCCACCCGCCCCCGCCCCCGATCCTCTCCGTTACTGCGCCGTTACCGCGCCGGTACCTCACCGTAGCACCTCTTATCGCCGATAAGAGGTGCTACGGTGAGGTACCGGCGCGGTAACGGCGTGGATAGGGAGTGGATACGGCGCCATAGTGGCCGCAAGCAGTTGGGAAGCTACGTGGGCATAAGGACTTGCGAATCCGAGGCAGCCCGGCCCAAAGGGCAGGAACCCGAGGCATCTCCGCAAGCACCTCTCGCTGAGAGGCTTACACGTTCTCCCGCTCTGGCCATTCGACTGCGGACGAACAGGAAGTATGCGACGAGGACCGCCGCCAGCAGGTAGGTCAGCGAGCCTACCTCACGACCTTTGCCTCAGCGAAGCGGAAGAAACGTTCGCCAAAGTTCATCCGATCACGCCAGCCGGCAACCGGCGCAGCCGGTGCCCTTGAGCATGATCGCGCCCGTGGGACAAACCTCGGCGGCACGACGGCCGGACTTGGGCAGCGCCTCGGCCATTGGTCTGCCGAATGGTGCCGCGACGCTGACCTGGAACCCGCGGCCTATGAACGACACCCCCAGCTCCTCGCCGGCTTGCGCGGCCACCTTCAGACACGCGCCGCAGATGATGCACTTGCCCGGCTCGAAGACAATGTCAGGATGCGAGGTGTCCCGCGCGAAGTGACGCCGCTCGCCCACGAAACGCTGCGGGTCCACGCCGTATTCAGTGGCAAACTGGCGCAGGCGGCAGGGGATGGCCTTGCCGCAGCCGCAGCCCAGGCAGCGGCGCGACTCGCGGGTCGCAGCCGGCAGCGAGAAGCCCAGTTCAACTTCCTCGAACGTGGTGCGCCGCTTGTCTATCGCCAGTTGCGGCATCGGGGCGCGCGGCGCCTGTTCGATGCCCCGCAGAAAGACCGCCAGCTCCTCCTCGCTGAGCTTGCCCATGACCACATTCACTGACTGCGGAGCGCCGACAACCTTTTGCCCGTTCAGATACTGATCGAGGGAAGCTGCGGCGAGCTTGCCGGCGGCCACCGCGCGCACGGCCAAATCAGGGCCAGTGACAGCGTCGCCCCCGGCAAACACGCCCGGCAGGTTTGTCGCCAGCGTCTTGGGATCCACGGCTATGCCCCACTTCGAGAGCGAGACCTGGCTGGTGTGGAGGGTGTTCGTTTCAACATTCTGTCCGATGGCGGCGATCACGGACGCGGCCTCGATCGTGAACTCCGAGCCGGGGACCGGCACGGGCCGGGCGCGCCCGCTGTCGTCCGGCGGGCCAAGCTCCATCCGCTGACAAGTGAGGCGGAGCTTGCCGTCCTTTCGCTCGAGCCGCACGGGTGCCACGAGGAACTCAATTTGCACGCCCTCGGCTTCGGCCGCCTCCACCTCCTCCATGAGGCAGGGCATCTCCCGACGGGTGCGGCGATAAAGCACGCGCACCGACTTGGCTCCCAGCCGCACGGCGCAACGGCTCGCGTCCATGGCCGTGTTGCCGCCGCCGACAATGATGACCTCGCTGCTCAGTGCCGGCGGCGCACCGTCGGCAAGCTGCCCCAGGAAATCCAGCGCGGGCGTGGCCAACTCTTCCCCGGGACAGCCCAAGCCTCTGGAGCCCTGGGCCCCGATGGCCAGGAATACGCCGTCGAAGTCACGCCGAAGCTCGTCGAGGGTGAAGTCCCGGCCCAGCCGTTTGCCCAGGCGGAACTCAGCCCCGAGCTGGCCTATCATGCTGATTTCCGCATCAAGCACGGCCCGCGGCAGCCGAAACGCCGGGATGCCGTAGCGCAGCATTCCGCCTGCTTGCGGGTGCGCGTCGAAAAGAACCACTGCGTGGCCGCGCCGCAGGAGATGATGCGCCGCCGCTAGGCCTGCCGGCCCGGCGCCAACAATAGCGACGCGCTTGGACGGGACGGAAGGCGTGCTCCCCACACCTTCGGGACCCTTCGCCCCGTTGGGATGAGGCGCGGACGAGGCGTTGCGTCCCGTGTCTGCCGCGAAGCGATGCAGGTTGCGGATCGAGAGCGCCTCTGTGACGTCGCACTGCCGGCAACGCTGCTCGCACAGGCGCGGACAAACTCGTCCCAGCGAGGCTGGCAAGGTGAGATCGTCTGTGACCATCCCAGCGGCCTTGCTCTGATCGCCAGCGGCAATGCCCGCGATAAAGCCTGGGATGTCGAGCCCCGCAGGGCAACCCGTACGGCACGGGCCAACGCAGTCACCGGCGTGGTCGGAGAGCAGCAGTTCCAGCGATGTCTTGCGGGCGGCCCGCACCTCGTCGGAAGAGGTGATAACCTTCATGCCTTCCGCCACCGGGGTGGCGCACGAAGGCCACAGATTAGGCCGCCCCTCGAGCTTGACCGCGCAGAGAAAACACGAGGCCGAGTGCTCGAATCCCTCGACATAACAGAGGGTCGGGATGGCGATTCCCAGCTTGCGGGCCGCTTGCAATATGGTCTGGCCGCCGGATACCTCGACCGGGCGGCCGTCTATTGTTAGCGTAACGGGCTTCATCGGGGCGCGAAATCCGAAGGCCGAAGCCCGAAGGCCGAAAGAAGGCCGAAATCCGAAGACCGAAATCCGAAGGAGCGCTGGGGTAGTAGCACGGTCACTTCCTCCATATTGCGCCGAAGATGAGGTTCAGCTCTTTGGCTTTTGGATACCTCATACCACCTCAATCGCCCCATACGGGCACACCTGCCGGCACGAGTCACAGCGTGTGCACTTCTCCAAATCAATCACGTGCCGCGCGTATGGCGTCATGGCAATGGCATCTACGGGGCAATGCTGGGCACAGATCGTGCAGCCGGTGCAGTTCTCCCGGACGCGGTACTTGATGAGTGCCGTGCATTTCCCCGCCGGGCAACGGCCTTGCAGATGGGCCTCATACTCATCGCGGAAGTAGCGCAGCGTGGTGAGCACAGGGTTGGGGGCTGTCTTGCCGAGGCCGCAGAGGCTCCCCTCGGCAACCTGAGGCGCCAGTTGCTCCAGTTCCTGAAGGTGCTTGCGGGTCGCTGTGCCAGCGCAAAGCAGATTGAGTAATTCGAGCATCCGCTTTGTGCCGATCCGACAGAACGTGCATTTTCCGCAGGACTGGTTCTGCGTGAACTGGAGGAAATAGCGGGCGATGTCCACCATGCAGGCGGTGTCGTCGAGCACCACCATGCCTCCGGAGCCCATGATCGCGCCGATCGCGCGCAAAGACTCGTAGTCCACCGGGGTGTCGGCCAGGCGGGCGGGCACGCAGCCGCCCGAAGGCCCGCCGATCTGCACCGCCTTGAACCGGCGCCCGGGCCCGACTCCGCCGCCGATGTCTTCGACGATCTGCCGCAGCGTGGTGCCCATCGGAATCTCGATCAGACCGGCGCGGCGGACCTTGCCGGCCAAGGAAAACACTTTGGTGCCCTTGCTGGTGGCGGTGCCAAGGCTGGAGAAGGCTTCCGCTCCGTGCCGGATGATCCAGGGCACCAGGGCCAGCGTCTCGACGTTATTGATAAGCGTGGGCTTGCCCCACAAGCCGGCCTGCGCGGGAAACGGCGGGCGCAGGCGGGGCATTCCACGGCGGCCTTCCACTGAGGCGATGAGGGCGGTTTCCTCACCGCACACGAAGGCGCCGGCCCCTTCCTTGATGGAGATACGCAGCGGGTAGTCGCAGCCCAGCAACCGCTCGCCCAGCCAGCCGCGGCGCTCGCACTTTGTGAGCGCGGCGCGCAGCCGCCGCAGCGCATGGGGATATTCGTGCCGCACGTAGAAGATGGCTTCGTGCGCCCCCACCGCCAACGCCGCAATGGCCAATCCCTCAATGACGCGGTAGGGGAAGGATTCGAGGATCATGCGGTCCATGAAGGCACCGGGGTCGCCCTCATCACCGTTGCAAATCACGTACTTGACTGGCTCGGGCTGCTGGCGAACTAGGCGCCACTTCTGCCCCGTGGGGAAGCCGGCGCCGCCACGTCCCCGCAGGCCGGATGCCTCGATGGTCTTGACGATCTGCTCTGGAGATAGGGGTGTGTCCGGGCCCGTAGCGGCAGGCAGGCTGCCCGCCGTAGAACCGGGCATCTTGCCCGGCGGAATGGTGGCTGGCATACCGGGTGCGCTGGGAAATGTGAGCGTCGCTCCGGGCGGCAGGATGCCGCCCTCTACGGCAGGCAAGATGCCTGCCACTACGCCGGGAGCCGGCAAGAATGCCGGCGCTCCCAGGCACTTCCGCAGCGCCAGGAAGCCGTCGTGCGCGAGATACTCATCCAAATCTAACGGGTCGAGCCGCCCGTAATGCTCCATCGCGATATGCACCTGGCGCTTGAGGAAGGCCTGCTGGTCCGTGGGCTCGCGGGTGAGTGGCGGGCGGTGAGGGGGCAGGGTCAATCGGCCGTCGTCCAGCAGCAAGCCCTCTATCCCCTGGTTCCAGAGCTGCGAGAACCGCCGCACTAGCCCGCGCGGCCGCGAATGAGCGCGCACGAGCTTGTCCGCATCGGGCAGCGTCAACCCCGTGTAGGTCACGCTCGAGTGCCCCGGTGTGGCTACCTCGACCATGGGCGTGCGGTAACAGGCCCCGACGCACCCGACCCGTTTGACCGTCGCGTTCGCCCCGCTCAGTGTGACGCTCTCCTGCAGCGCGTGGAAAAGCCGGTGAGTTCCCTTGGCAACGCAGCAGGAGTCGAGGCACACCTTGATCTCGGCGCTCCCCGGGCGAGCGGGCCGAGGGTCACGAACCGGGCGCCCGTGCAGGTGGTCTTGTCCTGTGTCGGCGGTGCTGGGTGGCCGGACCAGGAAATCCCGGATGGTGGCGGGCACCTTTTCGGGAGTGGCATAACCCATCGTCTCCTCGGCTATGCGCACCACCGGGGCAAGGGTGCAGCAGCCGAGGCACGCCACTCGTTCGATAGTGAACTGGCGGCCCGCGTCGGTGTGAGTGCCTTCGGGAATCCGCAGATGACGGCGCAACGCGTCCTCCACCCGTTCGGCTCCGCCAACGTGGCAAGCTGTCCCGTGGCACACCTGCACGATGTGCTTGCCCACGGGCTGGTGCCGGAACATGTCGTAGAAGGTTGAGACGCCGCTGAGGGCCGCCGGCGTGATCTGCGTCGTAGCGCACACGCGCCGCAAGGCGTCCTCCGGCAGATAGCCGTAGTGGTCCTGCAAGGCCTGCAAGACAGGTATGACGGCGTCCGGCGCACGCCCCAGGCGCTGGATGACTTCGTCAACGTATTTGAGGTCAGCCGGCATGAGCGGGGTAAGTCCGAAGGCCGAAATCCGAAGGCCGAAAGAAGGCCGAAGACCGAAACCCGAAATCCGAGTCCGCTGCCGAGGCTGTAGTGACGTCCGAGACCGAACTTCGGATTTCGGCATTCGGGTTTCTTTCGGCCTTCGGCCTTCGGATTTCGGATTTCATGGCTGCCTCCCCGTGGCCGCTGCGCTACTCACGCACCAGACGTTCGTGACTCCGCGCAGAAACATCCTGTCCTGTGCAAACGCCGGGCTGGCATGGAACGCGTCGCCCATTTCGGTGCGGGACAACTCCTTAAACTGCCGCGCGGCCTCGACCACTACCGCGGTTCCTTTCAGGCCGATCAGGTAAAGCCGGTTCCCGGCCAGGCTGGGCGAGGCGTGGCATTCCATGTCGAAGTCGTGCTCCCATAGCTTTTTGCCATCCCTGGCGTCGAAGCACGTGAGCGTGCCGCCAGTGGTCAGCCCGAAGACGAGTTCGCCGTTGCTGGTGGGACTGGTCACGTCGGGCACGTTGTCCTCGTTGGTCCACACCACAAGGGTTTTGGTGACGTCTCCCTGTCCGTCAGGCCGAACGGCCAAGAGCTTCTCTGATGGGCTGGGCACGAAGACCAGGCCGCCGGCAAACACCGGCGAAGGCGTGATCTCCCCATTGAGCCCTTCCACGCGCCAAAGCTCTGTGCCATCCTTCGCGTCGTAGGCAATCACCCACGGCACAGCCAGAGCAATGATCTGGGCTTTGCCTGCAGCCTCGATGACGATGGGCGAGGCCCAGGAGGCGCCGACCTTGCGCGGACGCTCCCAGACGACCCGACCGGTGCGGCCATCCAGCGCGTAGAGCTTGGATAGCCCGTCGTCGGGGTCGCCCTGGTCGAGCAGGACGATCAGACGGTCCTGCCAGGTGGACAGGGACGACGCATAGCCATACGGGTTCTTCAAGGGACCGAAGCTCTTGGCCCAAACCGGTTTGCCCTCCAGCGTAAACGCCGCGCAGTCGCCATTGGCAAAGATCACGTACACCCGCCGCCCGTCGGTTGCCATGGTCGAAGCAGCGTAGCCGGTCGAATCGGGCACTTCCGCTGCCTTGGGGCTGCCCGGGACATTGGTCACGGCCTGCCGCCAGAAGGTCTGCCCCGTCGGGGCGCTCAGACAGACGACTTCCCGCAGCGCCGCATCGCCGCCGGAGAAGAAAACGCGGTCGCCCCAGACGATCGGCGAGCCGAAGCCGATGGCCGGCGCTTGAACCTTCCAGGCAATGTTCTGGCCCGTTTTCGGGTCCCAGGCCAGGGGCGCATTGGTGAAGACCGAAACCCCGCCACCATCCGCTCCGCGGAAGCGCGGCCAGTTCCGTTTGAGTTCCTCAGCCGACGCGGCGTCGGGGACGGCAGCCTGCTCACTTGAGCCGAGGAGCTTTTCCACCCCTTGGGGTCCCTTGGGCAAATCGGTGGGCCGACCGCAGCTCACGGCAAGCAAGAAGACGCCGATAACCGCGCCGGCAGCGGCTACGGACCAGCGCGCCACGGCTGCGGCGCGGGCCGCTTGTTTAGGGTCTTCCAGCTTCGGCCCCGGCAAAGGAGGACGCCTTTGGCAACGCGCCGCCTGAGTGACGGCCAGGAGGAAAGCGGCTGCCCCGCCGAGCAGCAGGTAAACCCCCGCCTGAGTGCGCGACAGTTGGGTGAAATACTTCTGGCGCAATTGCAAATCGAGCGTTCGAATGCGCTCCTTCATCTGCTCATCCGCCGGGTTGGCGCGCAGCTTCTCCTTGTATTCTCTGAGCAGCGGCGACTTCAGCGGATCCTCCGCCCGACTGCCGATGTGGCCCGCGATCATGGCCACGCCAACCACGAGCGTGAACAGGCCCGCGACCCAAGCGGTCAGCCGCCAGGCGCGCGCAGCTTGAACGACCTCCGAGGCAGGCGCGGTGGCGGATTGGGATGTGGCAAGCTCGGGCATGGTTTTAACTTCAGCCAAGTGAGCGCTGGCTGGAATCCCTTCGGGATTCCTGATGGCATCGTCCGAAAGGCATTGGGATTAGCCCGCTATTGTCACTCATGGGACACCCCTTGCGTTTGCAGGCTGGCGACGGGCAGCAGCCCTCGGCGCGCGAGTTCGTTCGGACAATACTCGAAGCACCGCGCGCACGCGAAGCATTCGCCGCGGTCCGGCTCGTAGTCCGTTCGCCGGCGGCGCAATGAGCGGCTGACCAGCTTCACGCCGATCACCAGGCCGACCCATGCGCCGAAGATCGTGCCGGCCGTGGCAAACTTCTCCCGGATGCGCACCGCCTCGGTCAGGGTTTCCTGCGGGCTTTGACGGGCGCGCTCCAAGGCCAGTTCGTCCGGGGTTAGAGCGCCAAATTTCGAGGGAGTCCCTTGCGCTCGAATGAATTGCTCCGCGAGGCTGACGGTGGTGTTCATGCGGGAGGCTGGAGCGCTGAATCGCCATCCCAGCAATCCACCGCCGGCCATGAGCACTGGGACCAATACTAGCACCAGAGCCAGCCGCCTGCGATCAGCGGCGAGGGCCGGCGCCGCGCCCCCGCCGGATTCCGGCTCGCGCATGGCGCCGAAGGGGCAGGAGGCCTCGCACAACCGGCATTGGGTGCAGTAGTCGGGCGTCACGCGCACGCGCCATTTCGCGACGGTGGCCCCCAGCTTGAGCAACGCCCCGTAAGGACAGAGGAAGCGGCAGTAAGGCCGGCCGACAAAGACGCCCAGCAAGAGCAGCGCCGCGCCCGCCAGCACCATCAGCGTCCGCCCATTCATCCGGAAGATGGGCACGAACGGATCATACTGGCAGATGATGAACGCGCTGCCGGTCGTGGCGAACAACACGCCCGCCCCCAGGTAAATGAAAGGCAGCACGCTCAAACCCTGTTCGAGCCAGGCGGGCACTTTCACGGGTTTCAGCAGGACCAGGTCCTGGAGCGCGCCGTGCGGACACACGCCCGCGCAAAACGTCCGCCCGGCGAATAGCGCGAAAGCCAGCGGCAACAGGAAGAAGGCCAGCACGCCCGCCGGCACGGCATAGCCGCGGTCAAAGAGCGCCAGCGCGACGTTCTGCACTGAGCCGATCGAGCAGACGCACCCTTTGCGCCAGAACCCGAAGTAGAGGACGGAGAAGATCGAGAGCGCTACTAGCCCCTTGCGGGAGCGCTTCTTGAAGACCAGCAGGCTCGCTACGGCCAGGCATGCTCCGAGCACCGCCACGTCGAGGTATTGGAGCATCAGCGCGCGCGCCGGTGGAGTCATCGTAACCGGAAGCTGATGGCCTCCCTCAAACTCGGGCGGCGGGAAGCGCTGTTGGGCGCTTGCCATGCTCGCGACGCCTGCAAGGAGGGCGAACAGCAGCATAGCGGCGAGTGCGCGGCCGAAGGCGGAAGGGAAACCCGAAACCCGACGGCCGAAGGGCGAGAGGAAGGCCGAAACCCGAGGGCCGAGGGCCGAAAGAAGACCGAAATCCGAATTCCGAATAAGTGGCGTGCATTGGCCCGAACTCTGCAGTTCCTCCGGCCAAGGCTTCCAATCCGCCACGCCGTGAACAATCCTGCCACCGCCAACGGAAGCGGCCCCGCAGGTTCGGCCTTCGGGCTTCGGCCTTCTTTCGGGTCCCGGGCCTCGGGTTTCGGATTTCACATCACGCCCCATGGCTCGTCGTCTTGAGCAGATACGGATGATCCGCCGGCACGCGCCGAAAAGCGTCGCCAGCGCAGACCTTGGAAATCGCGCACTCGTTGCAGTTCACGCACCGGTCATGCCGAATTTGCAGGAACAGCGAGCCGTTCCCGAAGCGGTTGCAGCCCTCAACGCATTTCGCGCAGCCGATGCATAGGGCCTCATCAATGGTGTATTCGTAGTAGGGGTCCTCCACGTACGTGCGCTTGATGGCGGAGGTGGGGCACTGGCAATTCTCGGCGCCGGTGTTCAGGTCATTGGGCTCCGGCTCGAAGAAGCCGGTGCAAAGCTGGCAATAGCCGCAGAGGGCGTAGGCGTGAACGCACTTCACCGCCGATTGCTCCAGCACACAGTGGGTTGCGCAGTTGCCGCAGCGCACACATTTCTGAGGGTCAATCTGCCAAACGGTGCCCTTGGCCGTGGCCCGACCAGCCATGACCCCCACCAAACCTCCCAGCCCCGTCAGCGCAGCCGCGCGCGCGCCGTCGCGCAGGAACTGGCGACGGCTCACATTCGGCTCGGGCTTGGGATCCATTGGGTTAGGACGCTTCCTTCTTCTTCGCCATGATGCGGACGTTAGCCTCCACCACATCGAGGATATAAATTCGCCCTGCAGAATCCACGGCCGCGTCCAGGCCGCCGGTGGTGCAGTCCGAAGGCGAGCACTTCTGCCAGTTCTCAGAGAATGACTCCGGTCCGGCCACCACGCACTCAAAGGCTCCCTCCTTCGAGTAAACCTTCACCCGGGGCAGACCCTTCTCGCTCGTGACATAGCGCCCGTCCGGCAGCAGCGCCAGGCCGACCGGGTTGCAGCAGCCGCAGAACCCGTCAATGGCCATCGAGGGTTTGCCCCAGAAGAACTCCAGGTCGCCCTCCACGGTATAGGCCTCCACGCGATGGCGGCCAGTGTTGTTGAGGCGCAGCAGACCATCCGGCCCCAGCTTCACATCCAGGTAGGGGCTGGGCAGGACAAGGCCGGGAACGTTGCGTTCCTTGTTCTTCTCGCCGATACGGCCAACGACCTTGCCGGACTTGTCGTAGCGCAGCACGACCCGGTTGCCCGAGTCCGCGGCGAAGACGTCCTTTTCGCCTGCCGCCAACCCGCTCAGCCAGGCCCGTTTGCCGAGGGATTCCCACGCTGCCAGGCGCTGGCCCTTGCGATCGAACACCTCCACGTGGTCCCGTACCCCGGCATAGACTGTCCCATCGCCCGCCACAACAACGCATCGCGCTGGTCCCGGCAGCGCAATCTCGCTCACCCTCGCGCCGTCGCGATCCGCCACGTTCACGTAATTGCCCGCCGCGATATAGAGGCGGTCCTCGGGGCCGGCGGCGATCCGATGCGGCTCCGGGTATGGGCTCCGGAATTGGCCGACCTGCTCATATTGGATGAGTTTGGGGTCGGTCTTGCGCAACTGTCCAACGTCGTAGGCAAAAGGGTTAACATCCTTTCCCGCGTCGGCCGCGCGCGCCGCTCCATCCGAGGCCGCGAAGGCCGCGCCGCCCAACACGAGAAGCCCGGCATCCTGCGCCCCGTCCTTAATGAATTGGCGCCGAGTGATAGATTGCTTTCGGTATCGCATAATCAACCTCCAGTTCCAAAGCGTTTGGCTGAAAGCGCCTGCGGCAGGCCGCAGCCGGCGAAGAGGGCGCAACCGCCGCAAATGCCACGATTTACGCAGCGCTGGCCTGCAGGCGTCCGGCCTCGCACAGTGAGGCTGGCGGCCGCGGCCATCAGGCCCAGCAGACCGTAACGCGCTGCGGCCCGAAAGAACTCGCGCCGGCTTTCAACCTTCAGGGGCCGAACTTGCATAGCACAATGGTTGAATGATAACGCCACCAGCGTCGCCCACGACAGCAAAAGCGGCTACAAGGGTATTGCCAATTACCAACCCTTTATTGCCCACTCAATAGCCAGAAAGGGCAGGTCTTGCCTCGGGCGCCCACTCCGCCGTTCACGATTTGCCGTGACCAGAAGCACGCTTCCCGGGCAGCCCTGCCCCGCCGAACCCCGCCCCGGGCCTATAAGCATTCGCGTTACTGAGAAGGATATGGCACCGCAGGCTACCCCCAGGCTTACCACTGGCTTACTGCTGGCTTACCGCTGGCTTACCAATGGGGGGTCTTAGACCGCCCACAAATGTCGCCGTTTTCGGCCAATTCGATGCTTCGTGCTCGCGAAGTGTATGAAGGCACCTTATTCTTTGCGCAGCCCTGAAGCTCCAAACCCCTCATGGCCGACGCGCCCTCCCAGGACTGTCTTCCGGCTCGAACTTGCGCGCCAGCCTTAGGTGTGCGATAGGGCATAATGACCCTTTTATCCACAAATACCGTTACGGCGAAGCAGCTTCGTGATGGGCTGGGTTCGGTCTTCATCCTGGGGCTCACGGCTGGCTCGCCCGCTAGAACAATAGCGCAACAGGCTGCCGGAGCCACGAGTTCCTACCTGAGGGGGAAAGATGCTTTTGCCAGCGCCTACCAGGCGCTGCTGGCGCTGCCCGGATCGAACAGCGGAGGACAATTGTGCCTCAACTCGGCCCAAGGCGTCCCGACCCGGGCAGGGAGCATCGTTGCGGCTTGGCAGACAGCCAAGGCCGACCGGACCACTCTTTTCGACAATATGGGCGCCACAGGTCCCGCGATCCTTGTGGTCCAGATCAACGGCGTTGATGAGACGCCGCTTTGGCAGGAGGACGCGAGCGGCCATCCCCGCATTGTCACGGGCGCACCAGGGGCGAGCCTGGCATTCTTCGAGACGACGCCCGGACCCTCCAGGGACAAGAAGCCTGACCCTGCCAACGGCACTTTCCTGACCCTGCAAGGCCAGGCGGTTTCCGTGAAAAGACGCGGCAATACCAGCCGCTCGGATCGCAAGATCAATGTATGCGTCCTGCTCGATGGTGATTCGGCGTCCGGCTTTCCCAAGCAGCTTAACATGCTGAACTGCATCCGCAACCCGGCCTACGAGCGCGTGCGCCTCTCCTGGTTCCTGATGGGCCTGGCGCGCTGTCCCACCGAACCGTGCGCCTACGCCGAACTGACCCTGAATGGACAGTATTACGGCACTTACGTGGCCATGCCTTCTCCCGACGAGTACTACTTCCAGACTTTCTTCCCCGCCACTCAGCAGTCCGCGATCTTCAAAGCCCAGTATGGCGATATTCCCGGCGGCGCCACGCTCGAATACCGCGGGCCGAACGGCACGGACTACTTCACGCCGGCCGCCGCCCGCACGGCCCGCACCTATGAGCCCCGGCTGCATACGACGGATGACCACTACGAAGCGCTGGCTGAATTCATCAATGCCCTGTGCAATAATGCCAACGACCCGACTACCGACGCCTTCGCCGCCAACGCGCTTAAGATGTTCGATGTGGCGGGGTTCCTGCGCGCCATGGTGGTCATCAACTTGCTGGGGAGCTGGGACAACTACTACCTGAATGCCCAGAATTACATGCTCCACCTCTCGCTCGATGGCGCCGCGCCTTACGTGTCGTTCTGCTCGTACGACATGGACAGCGTACTGGGGTTGAGCTGGCCGGGCCAGGAGCGCAACTGGCAGGCCAAGGACATTCTGTTCCGCGGCAAGGAAGTCGGAAACGTGGTGCTGCTGAAACGGCTGCTCCAGAACCCGTTGTTCCGCGCCTACTACTGCGACTTTATGGCGTGGTTCCTGGAAAACGGGTTCACGCCCGATAACATTGCCAACCGGCGGAGCGACTTCTGGAACCTGCTCCAGCAGTCGGTATATCTCGAATCGCAGACCCCATGGGGACCGCCGGACACGTTTCGCCCGTGGACCAACGACCAGGTCTATCGGCATGCGGTGCTGAACCAGCAGTTCGACGCCACCAGCGGAGCCGTGGCCGGGCTAGAGGTGCTGGGTATTGCTGATTTCGTGCAAGCCAGGCGCGACAGCGTAATGTCCCAGTTGAAGGCCGAGTCGCTCGGACAGTCGGGGGTTGACTTCAGCTCCAGCCAATGGGGCTTCAGCGGGTCAGCGATGCCGGAATCGAGGCAGTTGGCCGCTTAAGTGGTCTTGGACAAAAGTCCGACGACGTACCCGAATGGCACTGATGCAAGGCGTAAGACGCCCAGCGACAGTTACTTGCAGAGACGAATAGAGCCCCTGCCCTTGGGCGACGTTTCCCCAACCCACGCAACTCCTGCTCACTTGGAACCGGTCCCGGCTCATCCGCGTTTCAAGGTAAGTACGGCCGGCGCGAATTTTTGTTTGAGACCGCAGGCGAGCAACCGTTCCAAGATGTGCTCGGCGGAACTCAGGTAGGCGATCTGTTCTTCTCGCATGGCAGCGACCTGATGTTCGGACGCAGAACCCGCCACCTTACGACGGCCAACCCGACTGGTTTGTCGGTCAGCGATGGCGCGAGTGCTGGTAATGAACCTGTTTCCATCGCCAACTTGTTTGGCGATGATCTCGCGCCTCCAAGCGCCTGGCATTCTACGCACGCAAACGTTGTGCCTCGTAGGCATGATGTTTGTTTTTGATGGAAGCGGTGGGGACACCTCGGATGTGACCTTTACCGCTCGTCCGGCTGGGGAAGTTGGTCGGCCCGCCATTCCTGGTCGTGGCGGAACCACTCTGGGTGCAACTCGGGCCAGAAGGAGGCGCGCTTTAGGGGCCGCCGGAAATAATGGGAATCGAAGGCCAACTGGGGCTGCATCTGATGCATCGCAAGGCCGGCGAACTCCAGTTGGTTCTCCAGGTCGGCGCCTTTGCGGAATTCAACGGTGTTCCAAAGGTTAAGCACGCCCATGAACCAGTCCAGTTGCTGCCGGTAGTAGCTGCGCATGAACTGCGGGTCCAGGGTTTTCTCCGACTTCGACAGTTGATTGGAAAGGCAAAGGTTTCCTTCCAGCCACGAATGGGTCAGGTGCGTGGCGAGCGGATAGACCTCGAAATCCGGGTTTTTGGCCAGCTCGCGCACCAACCGCATGAAGTTGGAGTAATAGGGCTCGATCCGCTGGTGGAGATTATAGCCCCGAATCGCGGCATGCTGGGTTTTCAAAGTGAAGCTGGTCAAATCACCGGGCCGGTCCATTTCCAGCTCCCAGGCTGTCAGCACGATGGCGAAGACGGCGGTCTGCATCTCAACCGGCAGTTGGAACGGTAGTCCGTCGTGCGTGATTCCGCCCCGGGCAAGACAGTAAACCTCTTGGAACGCTTCGCGATCCATTTTGAGCACGCGATTTAGTTCAGGATCCAGCGTGGCATAAGCGCAGGTCTCGGAAGAACGCGCCTGCGTCAACTGCCCGTTTGGCAGGATCGTGCTGCCCAAGATCCTCTCCTGGAAGGTGGCATCTTCCACCGGATTGGCGATGGCATTGAAGGGGTACCCGTAGAAGTAATCTGGCCCTTCGAATCGGGCAATCCTGCCCCACGGATCAGGGGTCCCATCGATGAGGGGGAAGTTGATGCCCCCCACGTAAGGCAGGAGATCCGCAAAGATGGGCGCCGGGGCGCGTTGCCAGAGGCCTAGTTGCGCATCCGGGTAAAGGTAGTTCGCCGGGAACAACTGCACTGGCCCGGCCCACCGGGAGAGGGCCGCGAAATAGTTGAACGCCTTGTCGAGCCTGATGTGAGGTGTAAGGCTGTAGCCGAGCTGCGGGGTGACGTAAACCAGCGTAGTATGCACTCCGCGCATGGTTTTGGGCCGCAGCTCGTTCCAGAGTTGGTGGTGGTAACGCAAATGCCGGGCATTGATGCCGATGCCGGTCGCCTGCGATGGGCTCTGGAACCACGGAGAGTGCATCAACGTGCTGTGTTCCGGGGGCAGGGTCTTGAAATGGGGAAGCTGCGGCACAGCGTGGATTTTGGGGGTGTACTCCCAGTGCTCCAATTCCGGCCGGGCTTTGCGGCCGACACTGGCGACCAGGCACTTGTCGGCGTCCCATCCGGGCGGGAACGTCGCATTCGAGAGCCGTTTGGCATGCATCAATGGGATAGCGCAGTGGAGGACTTTGGTCCGGCGGCGGTCGGCCCGGCTGAAGACCTCCTGGTTGACTTCCCATCCCGGCTCGGCGATGTGCGCCCACCGTCCACGGAATTCGGGGTTTTGCAGGTCGTTGTTCACTTTATCTTCCTGCCGCGGAGGTATTGTTCGCGTAGCGTTTTGCTCCGAACTTCGCAGGAATCGTCCGGCCGCCAGCAGGGGCGCGGGATGGCGAGTGCGTCAAAGTCGCCTCTTCATGGTGTTCATGAAAATGCCGATGTTCACGTCAGCGTGAAAACCTCGGCGCCGACTTTGCCGCCAAGGACAAGGGCGTATGGTGCCTTGATCCCAATTCTTCGGGCAAAGTGGCTGTCTCGCTGTATGGAGAAGAACTCTGCTCTCCACAGACCTGTGCGTGCTTCACGCTTTGGCCTTCGTGATGGAGTTATCCTGCTGTGGTCGTCCGGGTTGCGGCTGTGAGTTGAATCTTCCGCGCGATGTTCAGGAGGTGACCGGGGCGAACGCCACCGTAAACCTCTGCAATGATTGACGGGCCGGTCTTGTCGCCGATGAGTTGCGCGATTTCCGCGTCGGTCAGCCCGCTTTGACGCGCTCGAGTGACAAAGTAAGACCGCAGCCCGTGCGGGGTCACATGGCGGACTTTCATCTGCTTGCACGCCTTGCCCAGCAATCGTCGGAAAGCCGAAGGGTCAAGGGTTGTATGCGGATTCAATGCCGAAGGGAACATCAGATCGCACGTCGCATGTTCCTTCATCCTCGCCAATAATTTCTGTATCTCGGGCAGAATGGGCACCCAGGGCATCAGGCCCTTCTTCGAGCGCTTGACATGAATCATATTCTCCGCCCAGTTCACCGCCTTCCACCTCGCCTTTAACGCCTCGCCGATCCGCGCCCCGGTATAGGCAAGATATTGGGTCAGGTCCGCCGGCTGCTGGCGCCCAGACTTCTCCATCCAATCCACGATCCGCGCCAGTTCAGGTGGAGTCGGAGCCATCTCGCGCCAATGGCGGATCCGGGATTTGTCGCTGTAGGCACCGCGCTCACGAATCGGGTTCATCTTGAGGCGGCTACGGCGCGCGGCCAACGCCAGGGCGTTTGACAATGCCGTCAACTCAAGGTCAACCGCCCGGTCTCCGCCTCGAGTCCGTTTGGTGACTTGCTTGCTTCGCAACTTAAAAGTCGGGACGTAGCCGCCGGAGGCCCGCCAATCGAAGTAGCGGTCGCAGTCGTCCAAGGTCAGGCGCGAGGCCAGCCTGCGGCCAAAAAACTCCCGCACCGGGCGCAAGCAGTATTTTTCATTCTGAATTGTGCGCTGGGATTTCGGTTCGAGCGACCGTTTTCGGATGATGGGGCAACCGGACTGGAGATAATCGTCGATCAGTTCATCCACTGTCACGCGCGGCTGCCGCAGCGTGCGGCCTTTTGACGCGATGCCGTCAATTTCGTTCCGCTGTTCGTTGTCTCGTTTCTCCCTCCACTTGCGGGCTTGGGCCAACTTGTTCGTTCCGGTATTGCGCCAGGTGAGCTTCCCGTTGAGCCGAAGACACGCGTAGATCTTCTGGCCCTTGCGGGCGAAGCCCTCACCCAACGGTTCGGACCGCTGCCGCGCTCCACGTCGACTTTTTCTTTTGCCCATATCGCCATTCGTGTTTGGCGGCATTCCTGGGCGCGGCGCTGGTCGAGCCACAGCGGGCAGATGAAGGTTTACGGGGAAGAGACTCCATCAGCAATCAGAGACAAATAGCAGGCCGCTTTTCTCCGAATGAGGTTCAGAGCCGAAAGAATTCTCGCGCCGTTTTCGTAGTGGCCTCCGCCACCGCCGGGACAGGTTTCCCAAGACAATCCGCGACCGCCTGCAGGACATAGGGCAGAAAGGCGGGTTCATTCCGGCCATCCTTCGGTTTTGTCGGCATCGTTCGCGGAACAAGGAACGGCGCGTCCGTTTCGATCATCAGGCGGTCCAGTGGAATCTCCCTGACCAGCTCGCGCAGGTGCGTTCCCCGGCGCTCGTCGCAAATCCAGCCGGTGATGCCGAGGTGCAACCCCAGGTCGAGGTATATCTTCAGTTCTTCGCGTGTGCCCGTGAAGCAGTGAAGCACAGCCGGAACGCTCTTCCTCACCGCGGTCAGGATTTCGCAGAATCGCTGTCGAGCATCGCGCTCATGCAAAAAGAGCGGCTTCTGCAATTCCTCTGCCAGCGCTACCTGTGCCTCGTACCACTTCTCCTGCTGCGGCCGTGGGAAGAAATCTCGATTGAAATCCAGACCGCATTCGCCGATCGCCACCACCTCCCGGTGTGTCGCGAGGCGGCGCAGTTCCGAAATAGTGGCCTCTGTGCAGTTCCGGCTGTCATGAGGATGAATCCCGGCGGTCGCGAAAAGCTGCCCGGGATATTCGCGAGCAATCCGCACCTCTTCCTGGCTACCCACCACGCTGGTGCCGGTGATGACCATCGTCCGCACTCCAGCAGCAAAAGCGCGTTCCACGATTTGCTTTCGATCCGCCTGGAACGAGCGGTGCGCCAGATTCACGCCGATATCAACGATGTCGTGCGATTCTTTCATTGCAATTGATCGGCTTCAAGACACAGGAAACGTTCGCCGCAGGCTGTTCGGGTAACCGTCCCCGGGTCTTCCGAATAAGGAGGGCGCTGCATGGAGTCGAAAGCGTGCTCACTTGCAGCCAGCCTTCAATTCCTCCACAGCAAAGCCGCCTTGTCCATCCATCCGCACGGACAAGAGTTGATCGAAACCTTCGCTGTGTGACGGCGGCTCCAGCCTCTTGCTGGCCCCCGTCAGCCCATTTTCCGGCACACGATCGGCCGCATCCCGGCGGGCATTGCGCTGCAGCGCGCCAGCCAAGTTGGAGTCGAAGGAATAGCCGAAAATCCTGAAGCCAGCCGCCTTCGCTGGGCCTATGTAAGCGGCGCGATCCGCTCTCGTCAGGTTCATCTTGTCCACGACAAAAGGAGTCTTTCCCTCCAGGCAAGCCTTCACCAGCAAGTCCTCCCGGTGGTGGGTTTTCAGCATGTCCAGGTTGACCCGGACATCCGTCCGAAAGAATCGTTCCAAATAGAAGCTCGATTTCCCGGTAGCTTGGATGCCGACGAACAGGACCATTTCCATGACATCACACCTCCACTATCAGGCCGGGATCAAACCCGGTTTGGGGTTCGGTCGGGTAGCCTCGCGGATTGGCGATGACGCGGGTTTCGCCAACCGCGTAATCGCAGCAGTAGTGGATGTGGCCATGGACCCACAATCGGGCTTCGCTTTCGACGATGAAACGGCTCAGGTCCGATGCGAAGGCCGGATTGCGGGTATCCCCATCGAACGCCGGCGGAATGGACTTTCTGCTCGGCGCATGGTGAGTGACCACAACCACCTTCCGGCCTTTGAGACTTAACACCCGGTCCTCAAGCCACTGCCGAGATTGCATGTGAAGCCGGTGTGTATCGGACGGCCTCAATCGGCTGTATCGCGGCAGGGTCCGGATCCGGCGGTAATCATTCATTCCAGTCTGAGCCACGACTTCTGACACGACCGGGTTCCCATTCAACCCGAAATCGGTCCACAACGTTGCCCCGAGAAAGACTACCTGCCCGATGCTGCACAGCTCGTTTTCCAGCAGACGGATATTGGTGCCGTCAGCCAATTCCTGGAGTTCCTTGATGAGCTTCTGAAGCTTCTGGCCGTAGAATTCGTGATTGCCGAGCACGTAAATGACGGGCCGGTCAGGAAATGTCTTCAGGGCCCATTTCAAGCCATTGCGCCCAGTGCCAACGTCCCCGGCAAGAATGACCACATCCGCCTCCACTGCCGGTGGCGTGAAGGGCGCAAATTCCAGGTGCAAATCGCTGAGGATGTGGAGGCGCATGAAGGTCGTTTCTTCAGCCGGTCCCCACGGTTACCCGCCAAACCAGTTCGCTTTCCGGCTCGATGCGGATGGGCACGGGCAAAAACCGCCGGATGATTTCGGCATTCGTGGTCGTGTGCAGCGAGGGTTTGGTGGTTCGGAAAGAGCCTCTCCCTGCCAATGCCATGGGGAGCAACAACTGGTCGGCCAGATGTTCGTCCACCGGCACGTTCGCATCAAGCCACACCTTGGCGGCTTCGACTGCCGATTTGGCAACTTCCTCTGCGGGCCGGCCGCGCTCGCCAAAGCCGGTGAAGACCGCGGTCACCTGCTCGGCTTCGATTACCAGGACTACGGCGTTGCCGGGCCCCATTGGGTGCGGGACATTCTCGACGCTGCATTCATCTGCCCGCCATTTCAGTTCCTCCCGCACAACCGCGAGTTCCCTTTCGGCCACGTGCTCCGGGAGCTTGGAAGTCCAAATGCAGGCACGCCGGCTTCGAATCGAACCCCGCTCGAGCAAATCGATCGGGGACAATCTCGTTGCCGGTTGCACCCGCGCGTGAAATTGCCCGCCACCTGCAGGAAAAAATCCCGGGCGCTTCAATTCCAGCTCTACTGTCGGCCCCATCCGATGAATCAGGGGCATGAAGCACTTGGCCAGGAAATCAAACGAGGGCGCCAGAGGGTTGTGCGTCCCGCCTTCCAACATGAGCGTGCTGGGGCCGGAGGCGGTCAGCAGTGAGGGAAGCACGGTTTGCAGCACCAAGGTGGCGCTGCCGGCCGTGCCCACGACGAACCTGCAATTGCCGGGCGTCACCGGCCCCGGGCGGAACTCCAGCACCTGCGAGCTCAGCGTGGCTCCCATGACCTCGGCGCAACCGACTGTCCGGGCCGCCTCGACGGCAGTCAGGTGCTGGCGCAGTAGCCCCGGCTTCTGGCGCCTGGCTCGGATGCGCTCCATGCGAAAAGGCTGGCCCGTCACCAGCGACAGCGCCAAGGACGTGCGCAGGATCTGGCCGCCACCCTCGCCTTCTGACCCATCAATGGCGATCATCACGTCAGTCTTCCGCCCGCTCGCCGTGGGGCGCCATCTTGACCAGCTTCGGATCGAATTGGCCCTGGATGGTCACCAGGTCGTTTTGGGCCGCCATCACCTCGTGGATGTTCTTATAGACCATCGGCACTTCGTCCAAACCGGCGGAGATCAGGGTGACGCCCTTTTCCCGCAGGAACGCATTCACCTTCTTCCACTCGAAGGTCTTGGTTGCCTGCGTTCGGCTCATCACCCGGCCGGCGCCATGGGAGGCCGAGTTCAGCGATTCCGGGTTGCCTTTGCCGCTCACGACGAAGCCCGGCGAGGCCATCGAACCGGGAATGATGCCCAG